>Ga0102930_1000574_pt1 | contig 12195 bp, 17 predicted proteins | sample SalPon1_B_H2O_MG_FD_84514 | JGI IMG/M metagenome (GOLD analysis project Ga0102930, IMG submission 84514) | Salt pond water microbial communities from South San Francisco under conditions of wetland restoration - Salt Pond MetaG R1_B_H2O_MG | ecosystem: Environmental > Aquatic > Non-marine Saline... | reverse complement strand
TTGGATTCGTAAGCATTAAAGTAGTTGCTGGAGAACAAAATCCAAGCATACTTGCTTCTTGTACAAATGTGTTAGTCTTTTTGTTCCAGTCGAATTGTTGCACTTTAAAGAATTGCATTGATCCATTATCAACTTTTTGCTTTTTAAGAGTTGCCCAAAATGATTCCATGTTGTTGTTACTTTTAATTACAGTACAAATATAATAAAAAAACCCGAGACTAAAAAATCTCAGGCCAATTATTTTGTATTAATATGCTTCGACATGGATACTTATATCTAAGTTTATTTAAGTTTTTGAAACTAAGTGGCTTTGTTCATGGCAACCACGACACCATACATTCAATGTTAGTCACCACTTGTGAAACCACATTCAGCTAAAAACCCTTGACCGACAGGGGAGCCTAACCACTGTATTAAGCTTACACAAATATCTTCTTCATTTTCTGATAGCCATTCTTTAGGTTGGCTTTGTCTATCGTCAGACCACCCGTTTACAATAGCACTTAAACTTTTACGAGCAGAATTATCACGAGTAAACTTTTCGATAAATTTATCGTGAAATTCTTGCTCTTTTGGGTTGCCTTTAAATCTGTATTCTTTATTTCCTTTCATAATAAAAACAGTGTCTAACAAAGTATATAGCACATAGCCCGTCAGCCATTTTTGAAACTATGTGCAGTTATTTAATTATTTTTTCTTTTACTTAGGTTTGTGAGTGGCTACGTGCCATATACAACATGTTGTGGTGCATTACAAAGTAGCTTCTAATATCCTTGCAGCTCTTCGTAGCTGCTTAATCTTATACTGTTGGTTTTTATCCCATTCTTCTTGAGTTTTATTTTCAAGCCACTGTGTAGGTGCTGTAGTACCTATCATTCCCTCTTTGTGGTCAGCTTCGTTTTTTAGGTCGTTTATAATTTCTCTCATAATATTAAGTTTTAGTTTTCTAATTTACCTTTATGAATCAGCGCTTCTTATACTCTTCCGTTATATATAATTTAAAAAGAGTCTAAGACCTTACCACCAAATATTTGAGCGTAATCATTAGCAACTTTACAGCACATATTTTCACTCATCCTGCCGTCATTATACAACACCTTGAATTTACCTTTACTTCTGTTGTTACCCCTACCTTCATGAAAAGCCAGTTTGTACCACTCTCTTTTTAAAGGGTGTACGATAGATGGTATATTGTATCTAAAAGGTTTTTTCATGCTTCTGTTATATTTGAATGTTTCCAGTAAATAGAACCATCTCTTTTCTTTAAATAGAAATGTTTAGATTTACCAAAGTACATATTCTACTAAACGGTCGCTCTCTGTGTTTGATTACAGTGTAAATGTAATAAAAAAGATTGACACTAGAAAACTTTTTGGCAACTTTTTGCAAAAAAAAAAGCCAGACCGAAGTCTGGCTTTCAATTTAATTAAGAATGATTATTTTACTCTACCCTTAGCAATATGATCTTCAGTCGATTCGAAGTTTAGTCCAAATTTTTTATTAGTTAAAGTACCAACTGCTATTGATAATTGATTGCCTTCTGCTTTTTTCTTAAGCTCAGCTTTATATGCCGCCATTGCTTCATCTTCAGTATCGTATACACCTACTACAGAAATATCTACGGCACCACTTCCGCGAAAACGTACTTCCTCTCCGTTTATATAAACCACGTTATGTCTGATAACACAAAATGTAGACTCATTCCTTGTTGCTGGCAGAGAATCTTTGCTTATCCCAGCATCTCTAAAATGATATGGTTTTAAAACATAGTCAGATTCCCGACCCTCATTTAAGAATTGTTCTTTAATCAAATTTGGATTTTTGTTAATCACCTCTTCCATGTCTTCCGAGTCTAGGGAAGTAAAGCCAAACTCACCGTATTCTTTCTTTGCAATCTTGTTTGCTTTTTTCATGTCGATTAGCTCTTCCATGTCTTCTGTGTCTAGAGAAGTAAAGCCAAACTCAGCATACTCTTCATCAGCAATTCTGTTTAATCTGTCAAATGGTTTTTCTTTAGCCTCAGAGATAAAGCCTTCAAATGTTTTTAAATTCTTCATTGTTTAATTGTTTGTTTAAGAGTTTATTTTATATATATCTATCAAAAAAAAATAAAAAAGCCAGACTAGAGTCTGGCTTTAATTCAACAGGATCGCTATTCGTATTATTCAGCTCGGCAGCTATATCTCTTTTTACACCTTGGGCTTTTACTTCGACGTCCTACTATACTTCAGCCGGTCTCATGTTTCTTCACCGACAATGAGAAGTTGGTGGTACCCTTAATTTATTAATCGCTCAGTAACTTTAGCAGCTTGTTAGCTCAATGCAACCGAAATTGCTTCGCTAACTCTTTCATAGTATAAAGTAATGTTTGCTGTACCGATCCTTTAGCAGGTTTCTTGAACTTTAACTTGATAATCGATGTAAGTATTGTAGTTTGCTGTAAGAAACCTTATTTTTGTTTATATCTCAAAGAACTCTGCGTTCTTTGAGATTTCCTCTTAACTCATCAACCAGCTTTTGATCGATGAAGTTTCGACTAACCCACATATCTTTAAATAGACTAATGAGTTCAGTTTCAGAATAGATATCAGCTTGTAAAACTTCATCTAATTCCATGCCGTTAAAATCTTCAGGTCCTGGACCATAACCTTCTTCGATTAATTCGTTACAAAGGTCCTCTTTTTCTGAGGTGCTCATATCCCATAGGATATCGTCGATGTCTATGTCTATTGTTGCCATTTCTTTCTCTTTATATATAAAAAACAAAAAAGAAGGGCTTAAGCCCTTCCCATCTATGCGTTAATTTCTGCGTAACGTTCGCTCATAATTGTCTTATCCATGATACTAACTGGCGTAAACTCTTCAGCTGCTATAACTGAAGTCATAATTGCTGGTGAGAATCCACTGATTAGTGCAGTACCCATTTTGTCAAATCTAACTGGAACCTGGCCACTTCTAGACTGAATGTTCCAGTATACGATCTTTGGCATTTTGTAGCCAGCATCGTTGTACATCTTATCAATCATTTGCTGAGCAGTTGGGTTCCATTCAGCCGTATTACTGTTTCTGCCCCAGTAGCTTCTAGTTGAAGTTGCCTGGTCAAATTCCATATCTGATAGGATTAAGATCTTATCAGGCATTTGGTCTTGTGCAACATTATGCTTTACTGCTTGGTCTAAGACTTGCTTAAAGGCTGCTTCAAGATTAGTGTTCATTGCCCAATCTGATCGTCTTAACTGTTGGAATCTATCTTTTAAACTTCCGGTTAAGACCTGTAGTTCTGGCTTATCGCTGAAAGTTAAGAAAGTATCTTTGAATGGACCTTCGTTTCTTTCAGAAATATAGAGACCTAATGAAACTGCAACGTCCATACAAGTTACGTTTGAGTTACCGCCAGCTGGACAACCCATTGAACCTGACACGTCTACCATTGGCAAGATCATCTCGTTGGCCCCTTCCATCCAGTTTGGTAGCGCTTTCCACTGCTCGGTTGCAACGTCAGTGTTTCCGCTGCGTAGAGACTTAGTAATATCATAAGGGTAGACTGCACCTGCGTTGATCTTAGCCTCGCCTTTTTGTAACTTACCAATGTAAGCCTCGTATTGCTCTTTAGCGTTCTTCCAGAATGCTTTTTGGTAACGAGCACTGGCAACTGAAGGCAGTTTAGAGAAGTCAATATCTTTCCATCGCTTAGCACACATTAATTGTTCTACTACATGGGTGCCTTCCACTAAGGTTTTACGGTATTGTTTTGGTGTCATCCCCATGAAGTTACGTAATTTAGCAGCGGTTACACCTTTACGTGGCATCCATTTACAAACAAGCCCATCACCTGCTTTGATTGCAGTTTGAATTAGTTTAAAAGCATCTACCTGTAACTTGGTACCTTCAAAAACAAGAAGGTCATCCCAACGTCCAAATTCTGGAATTAAGTGTAAGTTTTGCTTTAGTACTTCTGGGTGAGAATCCACCAAGTAGCCCATAATATCACGGAAGATCTGGCGTTCTCCAGCACCACCTCGAACATCACGAGCCCAGAAGAGAATCTTCATTGCTCTGGTCGGGTCTTGATAAAATGCTTTTGAGAAAGTTGCGATTAAACGCTCTTTGTCTTGACCACGCATTGCACCTATGTTAAAGAATAGGTCTACAACTGCGCTCAATGAGCTTGAATTGGTTGCCATACCGTTTTCAGTCAAACTGTCTTCTTGGCGAAGTGCATCGACTAGTTTCATATCAATAAATTTAAAGTTCAGTAGTATATATTATGATACTATCAAAAAGTTTCAACTTGATGACAAAAAAAGCCAAACAAATGTTTGGCTTATGATCTTAAAATATAAAAGTCGTGCACGGCTTTCATAAAGTTATGTATGTTTAGATTCCAAATCTTCCGATACCTGTAATATCTGAGAGTCTATCGAGCTGTTTCTCGTAATGATGCCTGCGTAGACCTGTTTTAATTCCCCACTCTTTAGTACTTCCTGGATCTCCATCTGAAGGATCCCAATTTGGATCATCTTTATATAGCATCATTGGACGGTCATCTTTACTATAATCTTTATACCAAGGCATATTAGTCTTATATTGTATTTTGTATGTTGCACCTTTTCGGTTTGGATCATAGTTCATAAAAACGTCAACAATCTCACATTTGAAATTTTGAGTTAAAAACTTTTCATCTTGACGCTCCTTTTTACCCAATTGCCCGCGGCCGTGCCACTTTTTAAACTCTTTCCAGTTTAATTTTTTACCAATTGCCCTCTTTAGAAATTCAAGCAATTCTTGTGCCGTTTCTTCTGAAATTTTGAAGCGAACCTTTATATCTTCGTTTACGAATTGTTCAAATAACTTTACGTGCTTCATTTTGTGTATTTCATTTTTTGACTCATTAAGATCGTCGCCGTCCCAGTCCCATTTGTAACCTTTACCGTCAGCTGCTCTGCCTAGATAACCATACATCTCTCTTCTTATATAACCATACATCCCTCTTTTAAAGCCATCAAAATACATTGCCGAACCTTCATCTTGAAGTTCTTCTTCAACATATTCTTTAGCTGCGTCTTCTTCCATTGCTTGAACGAAGGCGCCATCAACTCCAAATGAGAATAAGATTCCTTTTTTAAATCTTAAAGAGTCTCCTTGGTAGTATGATTCACTGTCAAAAGTGGACTCTTCGTCATTCATTGGCTCTTCGAACATCGAGAATCCTTCTAGCCTTGAAGCGCCATATTCTAAAGCCTCTTTTTCTGTCTTAAAGAAATACACCTGAGCATAATCCGGTGTAGTTTCTGTTACATAAAATATCTTTGCCATTGTGTTATGATTTTATTTGATTTATATATCTTCTCTAATCTGCCAATTTTTCTCTTTGACTAGTTCAAGCCAAAGTGGCATATATTTCTGCTCTTTAGGTTTTAGGATATGCCTAGGCTGTGCCCTGAAGAAACGCTGCATTTTCTCTGGGTCAACCTCTTCGCCAGTCGCAAGGCTCATACACTTAAAAAAGAGCTCTCGCGTACTACCATCGAATGTTTCCATCAAGCTTGAGACTGTATCATATTCAAGATTAAACTCAGAGCTTAAGTCTCTAGCAAGACGTATCAAAAGCGTATCTTCAGCATTAAAGTGGGCATTCATGATTGAGTATTTCCTTTTATTAAGCTGTTTGCGGTCATACTCTAGTCTTTCGCTTAATGCTTCACCCTTGAGCCATGGAGAATTTGCCATGATCTGAGCCTTCTTATGCTCAAATATTTTGTCCTCTAGGTGATATTCTCTACCTAAATGATTAAACTCATATTCACCAAACTCAATGCGTTGTAAGAGCTCTGATACGCCTTTGTAAAGGTATTTTTTAGGTAGCTTTTGAGTACCATGAAACCTGCGCCACCATGTAAATTCTTTCATACTTAATTTATTATACTATTTGCATATTCAATACTTAGTAACATATTTTGTAACATAAGTTTCATACCAATTGCTATCAATATAATACCAAAAACTCTTTCCATAATTGTAATACCAGTTCTACCCATCTTGGCTTTAATCCAGTTTGCACCCTTTAAGACTATGTAAATTACAATAGAATTTAAGAGGATTGCCGATATAATTTCTATTTTAGAAAAATCACTAGTCAGCGACATAATAGTTGATAATGTACCAGGCCCAGAAATTAAAGGGAAAGCAACCGGAAAGACGGTCGCTTTCATGGCTTCTTCTTTCTGTTGATTATGATCGTCTAGGCCAAGTACCATTTTAACGCCAAAGTAGAGAATTAAAAAGGAGCCGGCTAGGCCAAAATGAAAAGTCTCAATGCCTAATAGTTTAAAAATGGTTGTGCCGATAAACAGAGTTAATATCATAATACTAGCAGCAATAAGAGTGCCTTTAAGTGACTCAATCTCGTCATGTGACTCTCTTAACTTGATAATAAGAGGTACATTACCTAGCATATCGATAACGGCAAAAAGTGTAAGTGTAGCTGTTAGTATATTAAGTAGTGTCTGCATTATCAAAGGGTTTTTCGTAGTTAGGTTTTATCATTTTCCAGATCAATTGTTTCACTACGTCTTCTTTACCATCATACATAGCAAAAATAAGACTGTGATTGGCGTCTTTTAACTTTTGAACTCTAAGCGCAAATTCCTTACGGTTAAGTCCATCTCTAAGTGTAGACGAAAGATGAGCCATGTGTAAATTTTCAACATGTTTGAATTCCTTTCTAAGCTTACTTTCCATATCATGGACCCAATCATAGAATTCATCAGGTACATCCTTCAACATCTCTTCTGGTAACTTACCAAAAGTTTTTAAGTTTTCCCAAACGTCGTAAGAAGAGCAGTTAGTCAAGACTCGGTGTAATTTCACATAGTCGGCAAACTTAATCTTACAACGATCTCCATTTGAGAATCTGACAATAAAGCCTTCGTGGTTTTCCCAGTTCAACTTTTGAATATCTTTGTAGTCTTCAAATTCATAACGTTTTACAACTTTACAACCAAGTACTTTTGAAACCTCATATAAATCTTGCCATGAACCTTCATATGTTGAAGTTCTTGCGCCTAATAGGATTAACTCTTCTACTTTACCGTAGCTAACCACGATACGATTCCAAGGTGCAATTAATTCAAAAAGATAAGTTGTAGCAGCTTCTAAGGCATCTGTATTTTTTAAACCATTAAACAACTTTTGTGCTGCAATTGCCTGATCTGAGGTAAATGAACCTCTTGAAGAGACTATCCATTCTCCATTATAGTTAAAGACAGTGATTAATGAACCATCTACCTTCTCGTAGATCTCAAAGTGATCGGTTGGAGTGTGCTTATCCTCTTCAATATTAAAGAACTTCTTAAATGGATATGACACTTGATTACCATTATCGTCAAAGACAAGACCTCGACAAGACAGGGTAACCTCATCCCATTTAGCTTCATACTGAGTTGCTTGCGAGTAATTGTAAATAGTCAACGGCAGAGTTGGATGTGTCTGTGAGATCAACCAACCTTCTGTTACGTATCTGTCTAATAAGTCTTTAGTTATCTCCATAGTTTATAGTTTTTTTAAAGGCTTTGTCCCTATTCTATAGCTCAGGTTGATGCTTTAATTGATAGTACAAATATAATAAAAAAGCCTGAGACTAAAAAATCTCAGGCCAATTATTTTTAAAAAAAGTTTAGTATTACGTTTATTTCACTACTTAAGACCCTGCTTTTTTAAGAATGCCTTCCAATCGTCAGCTTCAAAATTAAACCTGTCTTTAGCGTCTAATTTCCAATATGCATTAAATATCTTACGAGCCAATTTAGCGTCTAGTTTATAGTAGTCTACTAAAAGATCTTTAATCTCATTCTTAACCATGTTCATTGCTGTTGCATCTGAAAGCAAATCTACTAGTTCGTCCGTTTTGTCATAAGCTTCATTTACGAAAGCTTCAAATAACTTAATGTGTTTCATAGTGTTTTCTTAATTTTTTTTCTTAAATTTCTCGGCTTCTAGCTCCTTGATCTTCTCACCAATCTGTGGGCCTTTTACACCGTATTTCTTCATGACTTCTCTGCCATCGGTCGTTGGTTTGTACTTTAAAAACGCTCGAACCAGCTTAAGATCTAGTCTATTTATCTTCGCAAAGGCGATAATATTATTCTTGTCTATACCAGCGCGCTCTTTTTCTTTGTAAAGGTCAAATACATCTTCGGCTTTAAAGTCCATCAGACTCTTTAAGAAGAGCACTGAATCAACCTCATCTGAAGTAAAGGTCATCCTGTTCATCTCTTTCTTGATCTGCTCGCGCTTGTTATCACCAAAGAGCATTGCCAGTTGTACTAACCAGAGACTAGACTCGACGAAAGCCTCGTTGACCTGTAGTGTTGGAAACATGACTGGCCAGAGGTTAAACTGGCTCACCATCTTTAGATAGTCTTTCACCTTTTTAGCAGACTCAATTGACTTCTTAAACTCATCTCGAATTCTCTCTGGGCTCACGCCTTCTAGGCTATTATCGGTGAGAATAGCATCTGCAGCATCAGCTTCTAGTTTAGAACCAGTACGAGCTGCGAATCTAATCGCTCTTAATTTTCTGAGTGGATCTTCAGCAAATCGGTCTGCTGCTTTACCAACAGTTCTGATCTTCTGGTCTTGGATGTCCTTTAAGCCGCCGACCAGGTCAACAACTTCACCTTTACCAATATCGTAGAAGAGTGCGTTGATAGTTAGGTCACGTCTCAGAACATCCTTATCGATTGTTGAGTAGTTTACACCTTCAGGTCTACGGCCACTGCCGATGTCCTCGCGGAACGTGGCAATCTCGATGCCATTCCTGTCTGAAGGTATTTGTACGATCACAACGCCAAACTGCTGACCAACCTCGCCAATTGTTGAGTAACCAGCGTCTTGCACTATTTTAACCACCTCTTCTGGAAAAGCATCTGTTGCCAGATCAAAGTCCTTTGGCTTTTTACCCAATAGGGCATCTCGAACTGCACCGCCGACAATATAGAGCTCCTTACCGTTCTTTTGGAACAGTTTATGTAAGTCAATAATATCTGAGGGAATGTTGAGCTTAAGTGAGCTCTGGGCCTCGTTGACCATCTGGAATTCTGTAAATGTCTTAAGTTGCATGTCTTATTTATCGTAATTTTATCTCGAATCTTTTTTCCATTCTCCCAAGTGCCTCTTCAGGTACTTCATGTTCGTTGACTCCACCATGTCGGTTCTCAACTACTAATGAGAAGACAGTGTAGCCATAATGCTCTGCCAACTTATAATAAGCCTCCATCTCCCACTCTTGAGTAAATGTGTTAGAGACTACAATAGTTGGCGTCGCATCCTCCATCTCATGTTCAACCTGGTTGCGGCACCATTCATGTGCATATTTAAGTTTAGCACCATCGAATTTGTACTCACCGTCTTGCATGAAATACATGTCGGCTTCATAGTGTTCGCCACCAAGTCTTTTGGCTACAGTAGACTTACCAGCTCCTGGAAGTCCTCTTAATAAGTAAATAGCTTTCATAATTCTAAAAGTTGCCTTCAGCTACTTGAAAACAGCTAATGCCATTCTCTCTCCACATTTTTACTACTTTATCTCGGTCGTCAAAGACACACATGATCTGATGACCAGCTGCCATCTCTTGATCTAACCACTCTTTCTTCAACACGTCATCAGGCGTAAAACTACCTTGAGGTCGCATAAACAAGAAGTCTGGATCAATTCCATTTTCAGACAACCAAGTCTCAGTTTCATTGCGACTAATAGAGTCTCGGCCACTAAAGACACCAACTCGAAAGCCAGCTTGCTTCATTGCTTGAAATGACTTGATAACTGGAACGTTAGGTTCGTCCAAAGAGATATTCTCTGGAGCAAAGAAAGTCTTCCAGTTGATTTTACCATTTGGCTTTGCTGCCAAGGCTCGTCTCTTGTCAATGAGAGCCAAAGTGCCGTCCAAATCAAATATTACTGTCAATTGTTTCATTTTGTTTTGTTTTACAGTATAAATATAATAAAAAAGCCTGAGACTAAAAAATCTCAGGCCAATTATTTTGTATTAATATGCTTCGGCATGGATAGTCATATCGCGGAAGTCAGTTGAGTAACCATCAGTCCAACTCACTCGACGATTGCCACATTGACATCGACGATCTTTAGGGTTCCAACCTTCGCATGGGTCCTCGCAGTTTTGACCATCAAAACCAATGTACTCATCACCAACCTCAGCCTCACGTCGAGCAACCTCATTTTGAAAGGCAATATCGTTGGCAACTTGAATGGCGTTCTCAACAGTTAAATCATCACCAAAGGTGCGGCCATTCTCTAAACAGTAAGCGATGGCTTGGTTAAGTAACTCAGACTGCTTAGCTCCCATCTCCTTTTTACGAGCTTCGGCTTGAGCTTTCTTTTCCTTCTCTTTCGCCATGTGCTCACGAGTCTCATAAGTTGAAATAACTTGAGAGTATTTTCGAGCAGCAGACATAAGACGTTTGTAAGCCTCAGTAGGCTCTTTAGCCTTACGTTCTTTAGCTGGAGTTAAACCATATTCAGGTTTGAATTCTTTGTTGACTTCAGCAAGAATCTTTTCAAAACGAAGCTGAAGTTCTTTCGCCTGGTCGCTATACTCTTTAGCGAGTTTGAGGTTTTCTTCTTTGGTCTTGTTGTTGTCTAGTCTAAAAAAAGCCATTTGTTATTTGTTTTAATTACAGTGTAAATATAATAAAAAAGATTGACATGAAAAAATACTAGGGCAACTTTTTTACAGATTTGTTACACTGGTAGTTTTACACTACTTAATAGTTGGCTTGAGACATGTGTGTAAATTTCTGTCATCTTAGAGCTAGAGTGACCGGCAATCTTTTGAATAATTCTTAAATCAGTGCCATTTTCTAATAAACCAGTAAACGAAGAGTGTCTTAATGTATGTATTGAAGAATTTTGGTCAATGTACTTCTTGTAAATCTTTTGACAACTTCCTATAGAATACTGTGGTTTACTCTGACCATTAAAAAGATATTTCTTAGGTCTATACTCCTTAAAATAATTCCTCAATAGTTCTAGTACAGCTTGTGACAACGGAACTATTCTATCCTTTTTACCCTTAGCATTTTTAATATGAATCAGCATCCTCTTAGAATCAATATCTTCGATTTTAAGATTAACTACTTCAGAAACCCGTAGCCCTACTGAGTAAGTTAGGGTTAGAATTGTCTTGTGTTTTAAATTAGTGATTTTAGATAGCTGTATCTTAATAAACTCGCCATCGATTACTCTAGGAAGTTTCTTTTCACTCTTAGGTCTCTTAAAATTAACTTTATCGTACTTTTTCCCAAGTACTTCTTTATATAGAAATCGAATAGAGTTAATTACTTGATTCTGTTGAGAGATTGAAGTGAAGCTGTAATTATCTAAATAAGATTGAAAATCGGAAGAGTTGCAATGTGCTATTTGTTTATCTCCTAGGCTTTCTAAAAACCCTTTAATATGTGATGTGTAATTATCTTTAGTCCTAGGTGAATAGTTCAGGTATATAAACTTTTGCTCACAAATCTTTATAATTTTTTGATTTTTCATGTTATAACTTATTGGTAGTTAATATTTTATAACTTATTACATATATAATATAGTTAGCCGCAATTTAAAATTAACAACTTAGCTTCTTTGTGAATATTAAATAGATGACTAACTAAGTCATCACCAAACATTCTACCAAAATCTTTTTTGTCTGAGCTATTTATGAGCTTGCCTTTGTAGTGCGTTTGAAATGAGGGAGTTTTACTTTTATCCCAAAAGGACAAGATTTTGTTTCCGTTCTCATCTTCACTTTCGTTTTCAATCCTTGTATATGGAGGCATACTGCAATATCTTGTAACTTTCCATTTAAAACTGCGGCTAACAACACCTAAATCTCCATTGCCTTGTGTTTTTTCACTCTTGGTTTCTTCGTTCATAGTTTCTAATTATTTAAATTTTTCTACTCCGTATTTAAAGGCAACGGAGTTTAGCCAAACCGTTATGGTTAATTGTCTTGCCAAACAAATCCGCATTCATAACAACCTGCGTCATTTTCTTTATCGGAAGGTGCTGTATTAATTGAGCCGCATCGAGGGCAAGCCAACTCAACCATAACATCGGGTATAGCAAATAATTTTACTATCTCCTGTGCAACCTTTTCAAATTCTCCACTCCATAGCCAATCCTCTGTT
>Ga0102930_1000572_pt1 | contig 12240 bp, 11 predicted proteins | sample SalPon1_B_H2O_MG_FD_84514 | JGI IMG/M metagenome (GOLD analysis project Ga0102930, IMG submission 84514) | Salt pond water microbial communities from South San Francisco under conditions of wetland restoration - Salt Pond MetaG R1_B_H2O_MG | ecosystem: Environmental > Aquatic > Non-marine Saline... | reverse complement strand
CCGTGCGGCGCTGGATGCACGCCTCGAGCAGGTCCGGTCGACAGGTATCGCGGTGGATGATGAGGAGCGGCTCCGGGGGGTCCGCTGCGTGGCAGCGCCGATCACCGATGATGAGGAGCGCCCCCTCGGGGCGATATCCGTCAGTGCTCCGACCAGCCGGATGCCGGATGCGCTCGTCGATTCGGAGGTCGCCATGGAGGTCATGAGTGTGGCGAAGGCCGCTGAGCTCGACCTCAAGTACGGCTAGCCACCCTGTGCTGCCGATGTCCGACCTGCCCGAACGGTGAACGTCGCTCCCACCACCCGTGGCTGATCAAGAGGGGACCCCGTCGATCTCGCGTATAGCATATATACGGAGGCACAGCAAGTGGATTTGTGATTACAAGGTTACACTTGTAATGTTTGGTCAGGTAGCAGGTCTGTGCGCCCAGCGGGGACAAACGTCCACCTATTGGAGACGCGCGGTGGAATGGATACGTATAATTCACAACCGGTATAGTATCTGGCAATGGTATACCGTGCAGCCATCATCGGGACCGGTGGGATCGCGGGCATGGGCATCCTGGGTATGCATGACACCGAGGACATCGGTGAACAGCGCTTCGTCGAGAGCCATGCGGGCGGGTACGAGGCCACCGAATCGGTCGAGCTCGTCGCGGTGGCGGATGTCGATCCCGATCGGATCGCACGCTTCGGCGAGGCGTGGAGCATCCCCGAGTCCGGGCAGTACATCGGCCATGAGGCGATGTTGGCGGCCGAAGATCTCGATGCGGTCTCCGTCTGCACCCCCACCTACCTGCACGCGAAGCATGTCATCGATGCTGCCGCATCGGATGCCGCGCCATCGGTGATCTGGTGTGAAAAGCCGATCGCCTCGAGCCTCTCGGATGCCCACGCCATGCGGCGCCGCTGTGCAGAGGCGGACGTCGAGCTCGTCATCAACCACTCCTTCCGCTTCACCGACAAGCTGCAGCAGCTGCGTGGGCTGTTCGATGCGGGGCTGCTCGGTGAGATCAGGTCCGTCAACGCGATCTTCCGACGGGAGCTGCTGCGCAACTCGACGCATCTGATCGACACGCTGGTGTATCTGCTCGATGCGAAGCCGGGCACCGTCAGCGGCTACATTAACGGCGAGAACGACGCGGTTGACCAGCTTGAGGGGGACCGTGGCGTCGATGATGCCGGGGGTGGGGGGTTCGTTGTGCTCGATGACGGCACGTTCGTCACGCTGGACTGCACGGTCGCCCGGGAGATCTCCTCGATGGCGATCCAGTTCATCGGTACGGAGGGCAAGCTGTACATGAATAACGACGATGGAGAGTGGCGCTACTGGCGGCTCGAGGATGGCAGCCACGTTGAAGCGGACTTGCCAGAGATCGATGGTGCCTGGCGATGGGACGACGACTACCGCGGCTCGTTCGTCAACGCCGCCGCGCATGTGGAGGCGATCCTGGAGGGGGAGGCGGCCAACATGTCACCGGCGGAGGAGGCGACGCGATCGCTGGAGGTGATCATCGGCTTCTACATCTCCCACTTCACGGGCAGTCAAGTGAGCTTCCCCCTCGACCGCCCGCTCAACGATGTGACCGTAACATCTTGGTAGGGGTGTTCAAATTATTCTGTGTTCTGTTTGGACATAGACAATGAGATTCGGTTTCCAATTTACGCCATAGAATTTATAATGCATTTTTAATCGCTTGGCAAATTAATTAAATTATCCAATTTATATGGGGTTCACCCGCAATCGGAATACAAATGTAGAAATCCAAATGACCACCGACCAACCGCTTCAGCTGGTTTGTAGAAGTCTCCACATGATCAAATCAACAAAATAATTGAATAATGCTTGAGTTTATAAATTATGTTTATTTAAATCTCATTTATACTGCGTCGCAAGGGAATTATTCTGTCTCTACTGCTCCCCAACAGACTCAGGACCCCTGACTTCCATTTTCCGTCCATGCCCGGTCAATTTTTCCGGTCCGGGTTGTCGGTAGTTCGCTAACGAAATCAAACCTATGAGGTCGTTTGAACGGACCCAGGACATCGGCGACATGGGTGCGGAGCACCGCTGTTAGCACGCTCCGGTCTATGGCGCGATTCGTCGGGAGAACAATCGCGACTATGGCCTGCCCGCATTGCTTGTCGGGTTCGCCCCGGACGAGTGCGGCTGCGACGTCTGGATGGTCCGAGAGAACCGATTCGACCTCAAGTGGGCTAATCCGATACCCAGACGAGATGATGAGCTCGTCCTTGCGTCCGAGATGTTCGAGTTCGCCATCCGTCGTGAACCTACCAAGGTCGCCCGTCCTCAACCAATGATTGCTGAGAACCCCCTGGGTCGTGTCCGGGTCTTCGAGGTAGCCCTGCATCACGACAGGGTCCGGGCGCCCGACGGCAATCTCACCGATCTCTCCATGAGGTCGCTCTTTGCCGTCTGCATCGATGATCGCGAGTTGATGCCCAGGATATGGTCGACCGACCGTCTCAGCAGCGGCAGCGCCAAATCGGTCCTTCGATTCACCGGCAAGTGCGTTCGCTTCCGTCTCCCCATAAGACTCATTGACGGTCACCCCGAATGTCTGCTCGGCCCACCTGGAAACCGTCTTCGGTAGAGCCTCCCCCCCGCTCATGATGACGGTAAGCGACGGGGTCTCGACTGTGACATTTGACTGTCGAAGTTTCCGGAGAGCCGTTGGCGGATAAAAAGCGTGGGTGACCGACTGTGTCCTGACGAGTTCGACCGCCCGTTCGGGTTCGAAACCGGACCGGCGGACGGACGAGACGACGGTCCCGCCGACGGCCAGCGTCGGTAATACGACATTGAACAGCGCGCCGGCCCAGGCCCACTCCGACGGCGTCCAGACGCGCGCTTCGCGAGCAGCCTCCGGCTCGAAGAGGTCGAACCAGCAGTGGTAGCCCGGTAGCGACCCCAGCAGGTACTGGTGTGTCTGAACAACGCCTTTCGGGTCGCTCGTCGTCCCGGAGGTGTACAGGACGATCGCGGGGTCTGACGGTGTCGTCGATGCGAATGGCGGCGTTACCGCCGTCCGGACCTCGCCAGCTAACTCGGCGAGTCCGCCGAGTGCCGACTGCTCGGCGTCGACGCTGACCGTCAGGAGTATCTCAGGGAGGCTGCCGGTCGCGACCTGACTCCATCGCTGTTCGTCGATGAAGAGCGCGTCGGCGTCCGAGTGAGTCAGCACGTGGGCCATCGCGGCGTCGCCGAGCAGCATCGACACCGGGACGACGACGCCCCCCAGCCGGTACACCGCGAGGTGCACGACGACCTGTTCGGGACACTGCGGGAGACAGACTGCGACGCGGTCCCCGGGAGTCACGCCCTCGGCGGCCAAGTGGAGCGCGACTGCGGCAGACGCATCGGCGAGCGCGCCGTAGGTTACCGTCCGCATCTCGCCATCGTAAGCGGCCGCGCTCCCCGTCTCCGGAACGTGGTGGAGCGCTACCGCATCCGAGTCTCCGTCGAGCGCTACCGCCGCGATATTGTAGTTGTCCGGTACCTGCCACTCGAAGTCGTCGCGGAGTTCATCGTAGGTCGCCGGCGACTCGGGCAGGCGGTAACCGGTCCAGTTCGTACTCATTCGGCCAGCACGCTCGCGAGCGTCTCTGCTAGGTAGTACGTCGTCCAGACGAGTTCTGTGTCCGTCGCGTACTCACCCGGTCGGTTGAAACAACCGTGCTCGACGCGCCCGTGGGCCCGGGCCCCTGGCTCGGTGACGAGATACCTGTCGACGAGCGAATCGAGGATGTCGCGGCCGACCGATTGGAGTTCTGTTGTCGAATCGTCAGCCGGCAGCCGCGCCACCAGCCCGTACGCGGCGAGGGCTGCCGCACTCGTGTCCCGCGGTTCGGTCTCCGGGTTGGGGACCTCGAAGTCCCAGTGGGGGACGAGGTCGTCAGGTGTGTGGGCCAGATAGTACTCGACGTTCGCCTCCAGGCCGTCCAGGTACCGGCCCGCCCCGGTGGCCGCGTAGGCCACGGCGAGTCCCGCGATGCTCCAGCCCTGGCCGCGCGCCCAGCAGGTCTCGTCACTGTAGGCGAGTTCGTTGTACTGCCGTTCGAGTCGCCCATTCTCGTCGAATACGGCGTGGTGCCAGGTCCGCCCGTCGTCTCTGAGGTACCAGTCGAGGTGGCGGTCGGCGTGTGACACCGCGACGTCACGAAATCGGGTGTCGCCAACCTCTTCGTACGCCCGCCAGAGCGGTGCGACGGCAGTGTAGAGGTTGTCGACGGCTCCGATCCGGTCGCCGGGCGGGCCGTGGTCGGACTCCGGCCCACGGAACTGTTCCGGGCCCTTGATGGCCAGTTTCCCGAGCGGGATTTGTCGAGCATCTTCGTCGAAGACGTCGACCATCGCGTCCGCTCCCTCGAGGCCGAGCCCGAACAGTGCCCGATCGCCGCTGTGGTCATAGCCGCGGAACCCGGCGTAGGCGAAGTTCATCCCGCAGAACATTGAGTCACGCGGCATAGCGGAGTGCATCGTTTCGGTGTGGGCTCTAGCGGCGGCTTCGAAGCGCTCGCTCGCTGCGCCGTCAGCATGGTTCGTGGCCAGCCACAAGAGTCCAATCCAGTGTCCACCACACCAGTTGCCGTCGTCGGTCGTCTCCCACGCGTCCCGCTGCCGCTCGTACACGTACGGGAACGCGCGTCCCGTCGCCTTGAGGACACCAGCCACGCGGTCCAACACCGCGAACAGCGCCCGCTGATATGTTTCACGCATTCCGTCCATACCCTCCTTTCCACGAGAACACTATTGAAATCTCGCCCTGCTACAAACCGCTTACGGGCGCACCCCTCAGAGACCGCCCACGACGCCGTCGTCACGCAGCCGGGTTCGCTCAGCCTCGCCATAGCCGAGCTCGGCGAGAACCTCATCCGTGTGTTCACCCGGACGCGGCGGATGCAGTTGTACGTCGCCGGGGGTCTCGGACATTTTCACCGGGATGCCCGTCGTCGTGAACGACCCGTCTTCGGGGTGTTCGAGCTCGACGAGCATCTCGTTGTGTTCGACCTGGGGGTCGTCTTCGAGCGCCCGGTAATCGTTCACTTCGGCGGCCCACACGTCGGCCTCGAGCAACGTCTCGAGCAGTTCGTCGCTCTCCCGAGTGCGCGTGAAAGCCTCGAGCGTCCGCTTGATCTCGTCGCGTGCCTCGAAGGTTTTCTCGGGGGTCTCGTAATCGGCGAGTTCGGGCAAGTCGACCGTTTCGGCGATAGTCGCCATCGGTGCCATCGCGATGGCGACGTACCCGTCGGCAGTCTCGTAGATGCCGTAGGGTGCCCCCAAGAGCGACTGTGCGATGCCCTCCTCGCTCCGCTCGACCTCGATGTCCATATTGAGTGCAGCGGTGAGTTCTTGACACTGAAAGTCGAGCGCCGCGTCGAGCAGGTTGACGTCGACGCGCTGGCCCTGGCCGGTGCGTTCCTCGTGGAACAGTGCGACCATCGTGTGAAATGCGATGAGCATCGCCGCGTGTTCGTCGACTATGGCCGTGCCGACCGGCGTCGGCGGGTCCCCCTTCCTTCCGGTGTTTTTTGCCAGCCCGCTCATCGATTGCAGGAGGAGGTCCTGTCCGGGGCGGTCGACGTAGGGCCCCTTGCGTCCGAATCCGGTGGCAGAGACGTATACTATCTCCGGATTCACGGCGGTCACGTCGTCGTAGCCGAGGCCGAACCGGTCCATCACGCCGGGGCGGAAGTTCTCCACGAGGACATCTGCCTCGCGAGTGATCTCGAGTGCGACCTTACTACCCTCCTCGGATTTGAGGTCGACGGTGATGCTCCGCTTGTTCCGGTTCATCGCGAGGAAGAAGGGGCTCACGTCGTCGAGCAACTGGCCCGCGGCGTCGAGCGTCCGCTCCCACTCGCCGCCGATGCGCTCTATTTTGACGATATCCGCCCCCATGTCGCCGAGTTTCTGTGTCGCCCACGGCCCCTGCATCATCTGGGTGAAGTCAGCGACGACTACGCCGTCCAGAGCGCGCTCCATACCCATCTAAATGATTGGCAGTCATTATATCTCCTTCGACCATTCGGTTGCAAACCAGGGCTGGTGAAGGGGACGATTACGTGTTTAAGCAAACGACACAGTATTTAAATTTCAGACTCATATAATCTAATTTATGACAACCCTGCGCTTCGTCGGGCGGCCATTCGAGGGGTTCGAACGCGCGCTCCAGCGCCAGATGGACTCGTTTGCCGATGCCGTCGACACGGACGTGACCTTCGAGCGCGACCACCGTCCCCTCCCCGAGATACACTAAGACCTTATTGCGACTGGTGACATCAGCGGCGGTCGCTACGATCTCTTTCTATGTCTAAGCGATTGGCTGCCGATGCTCGCGGCGGCCGACCATCTCAGACCGCTCGACGACTCACTCGCAGCCGACCCGCCCGAGGACTGGCCGGACGCGTGGGCCGAGAGCCTCCGGTCACTGATGGCCCACGACGGCGTCACGTACGGCGTGCCGTACCACGACGGCCCCGAGATCTTCCACTACCGCGAGGACCTCTTCGAGAGCGTCGAGGAGCAACGGGCCTTCCGAGCCGCGTACGACCGTCCGCTCTCAGTGCCGCGGACCTGGGAGGAGTTCCTGGAGGTCGCACAGTTCTTCACCCGGCCGGGCGACGACCTGTGGGGGACCATCATCGCGGCGAAACCCGACGGCCACAACGACGTCTACGACTTCTGCATTCAGTTATGGAGCCGCGGTGGGCAGTTACTGGACGGCGACGGGACCCCGGCCTTCGACAGCCCCGAAGGCAGGGCGGCCCTCCAATACTACCACGACCTGATTCACGAACACGAGGTCGTGCCACCGGAGGCCGTCGAACTCGAGAGCGTCGAGACGGGCCAGTTCTACGCCGATGGAAAGGCAGCCATGATGTGGAACTGGTCTGGCTTCGGGGCGATGGCGGAGGCCCCCGACTCGGCCGTCTTCGGCCATACGAACTACGGGCTCGTCCCGCGGGCAGATTCTGACGCGTGCGAGCACGCCTCGCTGACGGTCTGCTACGGGCTGACCGTCCCGCGCGGCAGCGACCACGCGGACCTCGCATACGAGTTCATTCGGCACGCGGCTTCGCCGGAAAACGACCGTATCACGACCGCCGAGGGAGCGTCCGGGACCCGGTTCTCGACGTGGCGTGACCCCGCCGTCCTCCGCGAGAACTCGTTCTACTCGATCGTCGAAGAGGTCAACACCGGTCCCGTCAAAACCCTCCCTCGAGTCCCCGAGTATCTCGAACTCAACGAGATACTGAACGAGATGGTCGAACGGGCGGTGGTCGACCGATCGGCCGCTGTCGAGGACGCGCTTGCGGACGCGGCCGAACAAGCTGCCGAACTCCTGGAATGATCGGCGGCGCAGTTCGTCCCTAGACAAGCCTTATACCCACCTTAATGCTCGAAATATTATGAACCTTCTCACCCAAAGCCAGGCGATCGACGGTGATTTCGACAGCCTCCCGATGCGGATCGGCCTCGGGCAGTTCATGGACCCAAGCAAAGAGAAACTCCGGTTCATCAAACAGCTCGGTGTCGACGACATCCTGCTGAACATGTACCGGTACACGCCGGACTACCCGCACATGCCGGACAACGAGCGGACCCCCCTCGACGGCGAAGAGGAATGGCGCTACGAGAACATGGTCGAACTCCACGAGTACATCGAGTCGTTCGGCCTGCGGCTCAATGCCATCGAGAACATCCCCATCTCCTTCTACGACAAGATCATGCTCGGCAAGGAGGGCATGGAAGAACAGATGGCGCACGTCAAGACGACGATCCGCAACATGGGGGAGGCCGGCATTCCGATGCTCGGCTATCACTGGATGCCCAGCGGCGTCTGGCGGAACGTCGAGACGACGGTACGTGGCGGTGCGGGGGCGTCTGGTTTTGACCTCGCGGCGGTCTCGGACGACCTCACCCACGGCCGGGAGTACACCGAGGAGGAGCTCTGGGCGAACTACGAGTACTTCCTCTCGGAGCTGTTGCCGGTTGCCGAAGAGGTCGGCGTGAAGGTGTGTCTGCACCCCAACGACCCGCCGGTCGAGTCGCTCGGCGGCATCCCCCAACTTTTCCGGAACTTCGAGAACTTCAAGCGCGCGATGGACCTCGTCCCGAGTCCGAACCACGGCCTGGAGTTCTGTCTGGGCTGCTGGTCGGAGATGGGAGAGGACCTCGAGGAAGTCGTCCGCTACTTCGGCGAGCGGGAGAAACTATTCTACGTCCACTTCCGCGACGTCGACGGCACCGTCCCGGCGTTCAACGAGACGTTCATAGACCTGGGAAACTACGACGCCTACGAGATACTCTCCCTGCTCGACGAGGTCGGCTTTTCGGGGATGATCATCCCCGATCACACGCCCCACGTCGAGGGCGACACAGACTGGGAGCACCGCGGTCGAGCACACGCGGTGGGGTATCTGAACGGGATGCTCACCGCTATCAGGCACGAACGCGGGGAAGCCTGATCACGTGTTCGCGTGGTCTTTGCGACCAATCTATAAGACGGAGCCGTCCGAAGATTCCGTATGGATGCTCAGCGACATAGAAACCGCACGGTCGTCATCACCGGCGCGGCGAGCGGCATCGGTCGAGGTATCGCGATTCGGTTCGGCGCGGAGGGCGCCAACGTCGTGGTCGCGGACGTGCGGCGCGACCCGAAACGTGGCGAGCGCTACGACACCGACGCGACCGTCCCGACAGACGAGGTCGTCTCCAAGGAGACGAGCGGCGACGGCACGTTCGTCGAGACGGACATGGGCGACCCCGAGAGCGTCGAGTCGATGGTCGAGACAGCGGTCGACACCTACGGTGGCGTCGACGTGCTCGTGAACAACGCGGGCATCCAAGTCGTCGGTGACTCACAGACCACCGACCTCGAGGGCTGGGCACGCTCGCTGGATGTGGACCTGAGCGGCGTGTTCTACGCGGTGAAGTACGCCGTCCCGCATATCGTCGAGCGAAGCGGCCAGATACTCAACATCGGGTCGGTCAGGGGCTTCGAAGGCGGCGGCGGACCGGCCTACGCCGCCGCAAAAGGTGGCGTCGTGAATATGACCCGGGATCTCGCGATGGAACTCGGCAACGAGGACGTGCGCGTCAACTGCATCAACCCGGGCTACGTCGAGACTCCGCTGCAAGACTACCTCTCCGAGGAGGACATCGAACAATCGGCCGAGCAAACGCTCCTACCTCGGTTTGGGACGCCCGAGGACATCGGGGATGTTGCTGTCTTTCTTGCCAGCGAGGAAGCATCCTTCATCACCGGCGCGAACGTCCCTGTCGACGGCGGTTGGCTGGCTCACAGCGGCGTCTAGGTCAGAAGACGTCGTACTCGTCGTACGCATAGAGCGGCTTCGTCCCCGAACGCACCGCCGCCCTGACATCGTTTTTCGTCTGCGCGAGTTCTTCTGCATCTTCGATTACCGGGAGGCGGACCTCCTCGGTGACCATGACGACGCCGTCGACGTCGCCGAGGACGACGTCACCCGCACTGACGTCGACGCCGCTGACGACCGCTCGCTTGCCCCAGTCGAGTATCTCCCAACGCTACAGTGCGTGGGGGCCCGATAGCTCGGGTACACTGGTAAGTCCGCTTCAATCATGAACGAGACGTCGCGGACGCCCCCGTCGAGGACGGGGCCGTTGACGCAGACCGCTTCGGGTGAGACGACGGATAGCTCGCCGATGTGTGCCGCGTCCCCAGTGTCGTTTGTCTCGTACTTGAGGACGGCGTGCTCCGGTGCGTCACCGAGCATCCGGAGAATGTGGCGTATGTTCTCGTCGGGGTCCACGCTCCGGTTCGGTCGGCCGACGAGGGGATAGGCGATTCCCGCGGTGATCATCGTGTCTCGAAGTGGTTCGATTCCGGCACGCATCGTCTGGTCTTCGAACCCGCGGTCGTCGAGGACGTCGACGACTGCGCCCGGGTAGTGCGCTTCATACCGATTGGTCAGTTTGTTTTGTGAGGTCCATGTCTTAATAATCCGGCCGCGGTGGCACAACGCTATCGACCCACCCACTCGTTGTTTGGGCTGACCGCAGTACAATTTTAACCCCGCCACCGAAAATTGTGACCTATGACAAAGCCGAGCTACCAGAGCCCCGACTGGCTCCACCAGCACATTAGAGACGTGCTCTCATTTTATTATCCGTCGTGCGTCGACATCCACTACGGCGGCTACGCCGCGCAAATCGACGAGCAGGACGGGCACGTCTACGACACACGGACGAGACACTTGGTCGCGACGGCTCGCGCCGTCCACAACTTCAGCGTCGGCTTGATACTCAACGGTCCTACATGGTGTTATACCGCTGCTGAACATGGCTTGGCCTTCCTCGAATCCGCACATTGGGACGACACGAATGAGGGCTATCATTGGCTTCTCAAGGGGCGAGATACCATCGACGCGACACGCCAGTGTTACGGTCACGGATTCGTCATGCTTGCGGGGGCACGCGCCCACCAGGCCGGTATCAAAGGTGGGAAAGCAACGCTCGAACGCGCCTTTCAGGCCGTCGACGAGCACTTCTGGGAACCGGACCACTGCCTCTATGCCGACGAGGCGAGCGCCGATTGGGGTAAACTATCGCCGTATCGCGGGCTGAACGCCAACATGCACACATTCGAAGCCCTGCTTGCCGCCTATGAGGCCACTGGAAAGAAAATATACGTAGCTCGCGCCGGAACAATTGCGAAGACAGTGACGATTGACCTCGCAGAAGACGACACAGGCCGCATCTGGGAGCACTTCACCGAGGACTGGAAACCAGACTTTGAGTATAATCGCAACGACCCTGCACACCAGTTCCGCCCGTGGGGATACCAGCCTGGGCACCACGCAGAGTGGGCGAAACTCCTGCTGGTCCTCTACGAGCACGCCCCCGAGGCCTGGCACGTCGACCGCGCGACGGAGTTGTTCGAGACCGCCGTCGACATCGGCTGGGACGACGGCCACGGCGGTCTCTACTACACGGTCGACCGCGAGGGCGAACCGGTCGTCGGCGACAAGTTCAGCTGGGAGATCGCCGAAGCCATCGGGGCGGCGGCCCTGCTGGCTCAGCACGACGAGGACTATCTGACGTGGTACGACCGGCTGTGGGAGTACGCCGAGACGCACTTCGTGAACCCGCGACACGGCAACTGGTACGAACGCCTGACCAGGGAACATGAGCGAGACAGTCCGAACCGGGGTGTGGCTGTCGAACCGGGCTACCACCCGCTCAACAACGCCTGGGTCGCGATGCAGGCGTTCGCCGACGACTGACGCTACTCGACCGGGTGGGTCGCCAGCGTGATTGACGACTGCTGGCGGTCGCCGGAACCGAGCGATTCTGCCGTCCCGTTCTCGATAGCGTCCGTCAGCCCGGCGTTGGGGATCGACGTACAGGGTTCGAGGCCGACGTTGTAGTTCCGGCCGAAGAAGGGGGCCTCGTCGAACCCACCGAACGGCTGCCAGTACCAGAGGTACTCGTACAGTGATTCGGGGAAGTTCACGGTCACACCCAGGTCGAGGTCGGGGTTCGAGACGGTGTAGCGTCCCTCGGAGAGGTCGGCCAGCGCGACCAGGTCGTGTACCCGCTCGGCGTGAGGTGGAAACTCCCGGAGGTCGACTGCGCCCTCAGGGATCTCACAGACCGGCCAGTCGTAGGTCTCGCCCGGCGGGAGTCGGGCGTGCTCTGTCGTGTGGTCCGGGTCGACGAGCACCGTCTCGCAGGGCACGTGAAGCGTCGCAGCCGGACCGACGAGCGGTTCGCCGAGCGCGATGTGCTGGAGCCACGAGTAGTGGACGGAGACCGCACCCTCGTTGGTGACGGTCTCAGTGACCGTCAGCGAGGACTCGCCCGCCGAAAGCGTCATTTCACGGTGGATCTTCAGAGGGTATCGGGTGAGCGTCGTCGAGAACTCGACTGCGACCCGCTCGTGGGTGTCGGCCGTGATTCGCGTGTCCCAGGGCACGAGACTCGACTCGCCGTGGAGGGCGAGCGTCGCTCCCGCGGCGCTCGTCGGACCGCCCGCGGCAGGCAGGACGGTCTGCCACCCGCCCGGATAGTGGTCGAGAAACGAGAATGCGCCGTCGGGAGCGCCGACCGACCCGCCGGCCGGGGGTCGCCACTCATGGGGCGCTTCGAACAAGACGTTCGTGTCCGTCCGCTTGTCTCGGATCTCGGTGACGTCACTGCCCTTGCCAGCCAGGACTTCGACGCGGAGGTGG
>Ga0102930_1000571_pt1 | contig 12240 bp, 8 predicted proteins | sample SalPon1_B_H2O_MG_FD_84514 | JGI IMG/M metagenome (GOLD analysis project Ga0102930, IMG submission 84514) | Salt pond water microbial communities from South San Francisco under conditions of wetland restoration - Salt Pond MetaG R1_B_H2O_MG | ecosystem: Environmental > Aquatic > Non-marine Saline... | reverse complement strand
GTGTTCGTCGAGTGCGATGTGACGGAGAAGGCGGACCTCATCGCGGCGGCAGACGCCGCCGAGGAGCTCGGCGGGCTCGACATCATGGTGAACAATGCGGGGATCTTCCGCGCCGAGGAGTTCCTCGAGGTGACCGAGGCGGAGTTCGACCAGCTCATGGACATCAACGTGAAGGGGGTGTTCTACGGGATGCAGGTCGCAGGCGAGCGCATGACCGCCGGCGATGGTGGCGCGATCATCAACCTCTCGTCCGTCGCCGGCCTGGAGGGCACCGGCCCGTACGTCACCTACTGTGGGTCGAAGGGTGCGGTCCGACTGATGACCTACGCGGTCGCGGATGCGCTGGGGCCCGATGGGGTGCGGGTGAACGCCATCCACCCCGGGCTGATCGAGACCTCCATGACCACCGAGGACGTGCCGATCCTCGGCACCGAGGCGGGTGAGGCGTACCTCGAGTCGATCCCGTCACGGCGGGCCGGTCAGCCCGAGGATGTCGCCGATGCCGCGGTGTTCCTCGCGAGCGACCTCAGCGACTACGTCAACGGTGAGTCACTCGTGCTCGACGGCGGGATGACGCACACCGGCTGAGCTACACAGACTCGCCGGCGGCCCACGCGATCGCGGCCGCCTCCGCATCGCTGTCGAACACGCGGATGTCGAAGCCGAAGAGCGCGTCCTCGATCTGTGCGACCCACCGGATCGGCGTCGAGTCGGTCACCACCGCCGCCCGCCCGAAGCGCCCCCGGTGTTTGAGGTAGAAGCCGATGTCATCGTCGAGCACGTCGAGGTCGAACCGTGGCCACTCGGGCATCCGTGCGACGAGGTGCAGCGTCTCCGTCTCTTCGAGTGCAGCCTCGAGCTCCGCAGCGATCGCGGTGAACTCATCCTCGGTGATCCGGCCGGTCACGGCGTAGGCGAACACATCATCGTACGGCGTCTCGATCCGCTCGATCATATCCACGTGTCGCTCCCGTGGCATGTAATCGCTACGGCCCTACCAACGGGTGACGGGTTTGCCGCTGTCGGCGTTGACGATGTAGGCGTACTGCATCCGTTCGATCGCCTCCGACAGGGTTGCGCCGGCGGTCACGCCCTCGCGCACCCGGTCGAGCTTCCATTCGCTCGGGGTCGGCCCTCCCGCGATGCGATCGGTGATCGGGCGGATGTGTGCCGAGGCGAGCTCGCGCGAGAGCCCCGCCGAGGTCAGCCCATCGAGCGCTGCCTCTGTGAGCTCCTCGTAGATCACCGACTGGTCGGTCGTGCGCCTCCCGCCAGCGGCGACCCACGCGATCTCCGCGCCTCGCCCGTCGCGGGCGACTGCATAGAAGCTGTCATGCGCCGCATCCCACGGGAGCTTGGTGATGGGATGCTCGCGATCGACCAGCCCGCGGATCGCCCCTGCAACGTACAGCTGCAGCGCCACGTTCTCCTCGAGCGTGGGCTGCGTCGGCAGCGGGCGGTACTCGATCCGGAGGTTCTGCTCGCTGCCTGGGTCGACCGGCTGGCCCCCTGCGATGCCGCGAAGCCACCGCCAGTAGGTCCCCCGCTTGTGGTCGAGCTCCCAGAAGCGGTCGCGGAAGTCGACCGGGTCGGCGTCATCCACCCACTCGCGGCAGAACGGTGCGCGCGTGGCGTCATCGCGAACACGATGGACGATGTCCGCCGCGTCGTCGATGTCACCAGGGAACCGCACCTTCGCATCGCCGGTGTTGATCGACTGCTCGAAGACGGCGATCCGGAGCTCATGATGGGTCGCATCGACGACCGCCGTCGGGTCCGCATCCGCATCGTACAGGTCGTGCGGGAGGAACGGTGAGTTCGTCGACAGCGCGAGGATCGGGGCCATCGTCCGCAGTGCGACGTTGTAGTACGTCGGCAGCTCAGCAGCTGTCGGCACCTGCAGATGCGGTTGGATCGACGTCGTCAGCGACTCGGCGATGATCGACGGCAGCGTGAGCGTCGCACCGGGGACGGCGACGGTCACCTCACCCCCCGCACGGGCGACGATGTCACGGTCCAATGCGGCGTAGCGTGCGTTCTCGCGCATGTGGGTGGCCACGGGGATGCCGTCCCGCTCGCTCATCGCCTCGAGATACGGCCGTGCCCCACCCGGCGGGCCCACCGTCCACATGCCGTCCATGACCAGACGGCGGTCGGCGGCGGTGAACGCGGCACGGGCATCGTCGACCGCCGTGATCAGTGCATCCAGCTGGGCATCGATTCCCGCAGCGTCGAACGCGGTCGCCCTGGTGTTGAGCTCGGCGTTGTGCACGCCCAGCTCCTTCGCGCACGCGGAGAACACCTCCGGGGGCAGCGGCGCAAGCCGGTTGGCATCATCCACCGCATACACCTCCAGCTCGAGACCGATGGCGAAGCCTGGGTTGTCCAGGTCACCATCGGTGATCAGGTCCGCCAGGGCGATCGTCTGCGCATCCACGCGGTCGGCGAACTCGAGCCCGGCGGTGGGGTCGAGTGAGCGCTCGACCAACGATCCGAACGTACTCATCGGCCCCCCGCATGACTGCGTGCGTGCATGCGTGGCCGAAGCCTGTGGACGGGCAAATAGGTGGTGGGACAGGTATCAAAATCACGATTATGTATGCCGTCCAGGGGATTAGTCAATTCAAATTAAAATTCGTCATTTAACAGATTTGGAAATAATATGGGCCTTACAGGCCCTTGGAATTACTCCAATTTCCAAATATTTTGGATGTTTTCAAATTATCGACTCGGTCAAATGACTGTTCAATCATCATTGTATAATTATCATTTGGAAACCTATTTGACTTGTGCTAGGTCGTTTCTAGACATGTCAAAAAACACCCCAAATCTTCAACCGTTGTTTTCGCCGAAATCGATTGCGGTAGTAGGTGCGAGTCCAGATTCGTTTTATTCCGGTAATTTAGTGAATAATCTGCTGAATTATGGCTATGAAGGTAAATTATATCCAGTAAATCCTAATCGCAAAGAGGTGTGGGGGAGAGTTTGCTATGATCACATCAATGAAGTCCCAGAAGTTGTGGATCTTGTTGTTGTCAACGTGCCGCGAGAATATGTTGTGGATGTGATTCAATCTGCTGGTTCGAGGGGCGTGCCAATGGCCCTCGTAATTTCTGCAGGATTCGGCGAAGCGGACGACCGTGGCGCAAAACTTGAGTCTCAACTTGGATTTGTGGCAAAAGACGTGGGAATTCGTATAGTGGGGCCGAATTGTATAGGAACAATGTGTTCAAGGGGGGCAACATTGACAGCAACATGCTCTCGTGAGCCACAACCTGGTAATATTGCACTAGTCAGTCAATCTGGTGCACTGGCTTTCACCTCATTCTTTGAGCGTGCTGCGGACAAAAAAATCCATTTTAGTCACATCATTTCAACAGGCAATGAAGCAGACTTGAACACCAGCGATTATGTCGAATATTTGGCTAGTGATGACAATGTAGATGTCATATGCACCTACATTGAGGGGCTTAGTAATCCACACCGATTCATGAGGGCCGCTGAGGCAGCGACACGGTCGGGAACGCCGGTTTTGACCATCAAAATTGGTCAGAGCGAAACCGCTGAGGCGGCAACTATGTCTCATACAGGTTCACTTACCGGCGATGACGACGCATGGACTGCCGCGTTTAGACAGACGGGTGTCCAGCGAGTTGCAGACATCCCTGACCTATTATCGCAGGCAAGCGCTCATAGTGCGTATGATTCGCTTAGTGGAGACCGCGTTGCAATCGTTTCGACAAGCGGTGGTCTCGCGAGTCTCCTTGCAGATTTAGCAAATAATCGAGGTCTTTCGCTACCTGAAATTGATGAAAAAACCAATCAAGCGCTTAGAGGCATCGATGAACTACTCACCTTTGGATCTTTTAATAATCCGGCGGACATACGTGGTTATGGTGCCGATGTACTTCCAGACATTGCTGACAAGTTGTTTTCGAGCGATTCATTCGATGCGTACGTTTTCGCGATAGGTCTCTCCGCGGTAGATGAACGCGCAGAGAGGATTGCTTCTGACCTGGTGGGTATTATTGAAGGAGCAGTAGACCCCGTTTTAGTCCTTTGGACAGGGAGAAAGGAGAGTGATAATGCCGATGTAAAAGCCCCGTACGAACGACTCAGGGAATTTGCACCAGTGTATGATGACCCAGGCCGGTGCATAGATGCTCTCGCTTCGCTCTCACTCGATGCCAAAAATCGTGAGCGTCTTAGTAAGAAGCCCCGACGGAGCGAATTGTTGAAAAACATTAATGAACCAGGGATTAAATCGCCCGGTAACCGTGTTCTCACTTGGGCCGAGAGTGAGCAACTGCTCTCAACATTTGAAATATCCACCCCGCTCACGAGGTTGGTAACTTCTCAAAAAGAAGCAGCAGATGCGGCTGCGGACATCGGGTTCCCGGTCGTGCTAAAAGTTGATTCGCCCTCGCTGCCTCATCGGACTGACGTTGGAGCCGTTAAACTTGGTATCTATTCTGCTGATTCAGCACGATCCGCATTCGAATCGATTATGCAGAATGCTATTTCCTCCGTGCCAAAAGAAGATATTGAAGGTGTCTTGGTTCAACCGATGATTGATGGTGAAGTCGAAGCTATACTGGGAATCAAATCGGATGATGCTTTCGGGCCGCTCGTCAGCGTGGGACCCGGTGGGGTATTAGTCGAAGCAGTCGACGATGTCGCGGTGTTGGTACCACCATTTTCATTTGAAGACGCGTATGAAGCAATTAAGTCGACATCACTTATTGATCTCATTCGAAAGAATCGTGGCACTCAGAAATTAAAAGTAGGTGATTTCGCAAACTTCGTTTTAAAATTCGGTTCATTGGCAAAATCATCAAACATTGCTGAACTAGACCTCAATCCGGTAATAATCGGCCAAAATGGCCCAATCGTTGTCGACGCATTCGTGAAAACAAAATCTAAACAACATGGATAAACTATCGGAAAAATCACTATTTTAAACGGTCTATTAAGGCACGGTAACGATCTACGGTCGCTGTGTCAAGAAATATTCCTTCAACCTCAAGAGAATCCCGATCAGTCGCATCAAATGCCTCGACGAGCCGTTTTGCCAGAATGATTTCCTCTTCAGACGGTGTAAATGCCTTGTTGATAACCTCAATCTGATCTGGATGAATCGCAGTCATCCCAGTAAACCCAATAGACCGAGCGCGATTCGCGACCTCTCTTAATCCGTTTTTGTCGCCTATATCAAGATGTACGGAGGATATCGCATTGACACCTCCAATTGCAGCCAATTCAGCTGTCAGTAATTCTAGCCTCTGTCTCACTAAATCCGGTGTTCCAGGTGATTGTATTGCTTTGCAATAATCTGCAAAACCAAAACCTAAGCTTACAACATCTGTATCTGAAAATGAATTGGCAATATCCTGACCAGAATGCATCCCGGTAGGTGTCTCGATGAGCACACGGAGTTTAGGAGGTCTTTTAGCATCTGTTGAGAGTGCATTCCATGCTTCATGAACATCTTCGGCGCATTCTACCATTGGCAATACTACAGCGTCTGCTTTCGCATCAACAGCCGCAGTGAGATCCTCTGAAAAATCACTGCTGGTTCTAGGATTAACTCTCACAGCTATCTCTCTTTCCTCATCTTGTTCAGGTATGAATTGCCGCAGATTCTCCCTCGCAAGTTCACGCCGGGATGGATGGACCGCATCCTCGAGATCAAAAATAAACCGATCCGCTTGAGTCTTCAAAGCTTTGTGTAGCAAGCTTATTTTATCGGCTGGCGTAAACAGGGCAGACCTAGCATGAATATTGTTAGGAATCATTTACTATATGCCGCGAGGATTTCTTCACTTACGTCTTCCACTGGGTAATAACAGGCCGCTTCGTGACCTTTATTTTCAAATGTGTTTCGCGGAGGTTCTACATCCCAACAATCATTGGATGCCTTCGGACATCGTGGCGCAAAATTACATCCAGAAGGAAGGCTCACTGGACTAGGTGGTTCTCCCGGGAGCAACACTCGTTGTCGGTTCTCAGTGGGATCAGATTTTGGTGATGCGGCCAAGAGTGAAGCTGTATATGGATGTTTTGGCCGTTGGAAAATCACTCGCGTATCGCCTATTTCCACAATACGCCCCAGGTACATCACAGCTAATCTGTCACATATCTGTGAAAGACTAGCCAAGTCGTGGGAAATATATAATATAGCGATACCCCGCTCATCTGCCAGTTTTCGAAGTATATTCAAAATACTGGCCTTCAACGAGACGTCCAGCATTGAAGCCGGTTCGTCGCAAATCAACAATTCTGGTTTAAGTATCAAAGCTCTCGCTATCGCAACACGCTGTCTTTCCCCTCCAGATAGCTCATGTGGGTAATCATCGAGATATTTCTCCGGTGGCCGCAGTCCTACATCGATTAGGGTTTTTCGAACTGCATTATTTATATATTCACGCTTCCTCCCTTGGATTTTCAATGGTTCCGAAATAGCGGCACGGACCGTCTGCCTCGGGTTTAATGAATCAAACGGATCTTGGAATATAAATTGAACTTTGGATCGGAAGGCCTTCGAGCTGCCACTTAGGTATTGATCGATAGCATCTCCATTGTACCTGATATTTCCTCCAGTACGATGTTGGAGCAATGACAAGACCTCTCCAAGGGTGGACTTTCCACAACCAGACTCACCTGCAATTCCTAATATTTCATTTTCACGGATATCCAAATTTACTCCATCGACAGCTTTGAGATAGTCGGGTTCTCGTCCGCGAATTTGATCAGTGATGCTTTGTGGCTGCTTATACCACTTTGATAAATCATTGGTCTCCATTATTATCTTACCATCTGCTTGACCATGGGTTGTTTCTATGAAATCTAACCCCCAGGCTTCGGGTTGCCTAGCTACTTTTCGGAAACGATTCACCTTATCTATATGATAGCAGGCCGACCTCTGATCTCCAACTTGTGCGAGTGGAGGATGTCCTCGGTCACATTCATCGGTCGCGAATGGACATCTATTGTTGAAAACACAACTATTTGGCTCATTCGTCAGTTCCGGAAGCGATCCTGGTATTGATATAGCTCTTCTATTGGTATCCTCAACATCTGGGAATGAATTTTTTAAACCCATTGTATAGGGGTTGCTCGGATTCTTAAACACATCTCTCGTCCCCCCCTGCTCCATAACTTTCCCACCGTACAAAATAGAGACTTCTTGACAAGTTTCGGACACAACACCAATATCGTGCGTTATCAATAGTAATGAGCTCTTGATGCTTTCTTGAATCTCAATAAGTTTGCTTATGATCTTGTCCTGAACAATGACGTCTAGACCGGTCGTCGGCTCATCTGCAATTATTAGATCAGGCTCAAGCGCCAATGCCATCGCAATAGTAACACGCTGACGCATCCCCCCCGAAAACTGATGTGGATAATCTGTTGATCGAGACGGTTCCAGACCGACTATTTCGAGCACCTCTTTCACTCTAGTTTCCGCTTCAGATGTCGATACATCTTGATGTACACTAATTGCTTGTCGAATTTGTTTTCCCACAGTCATTACGGGGTCAAGCGAATCCATCGCACTCTGGGGAATGTATGATATCCGCCCCCAACGGATTTTTTGCCATTCCTTCTCCGAGATCTCTAGGAGGTTCTGACCTTCAAACTCTACGGTACCTGAATCAATTACTGCATTATCATCCAGGAGACCAAGAATCGAATGGGCAATGGTCGATTTGCCACAACCTGATTCGCCGACCAGCCCATAATTGACTCCGTTTTCGATTGCAAATGAGACATCATTAACGGCATAAACGTCATTGTCGGTTGATCTATACCTGATACGCAAGTCGTTGATTTCTAGTAAACTCATGTTAATATTCACTTCGGAGTTCCGGGTCCACAACTTCTTCAAGTGCACGTCCTAGCAGAAAGACCGATGTGGTGACCGCTGCGATACCTATCGCAGGTGGCAGCACCCACCACCAAGCCTCGCGCATCGCTCCTGACTCAAACACCTGCTGCAGCATACGCCCCCAGGAGGTTGCTGTCGGGTCACCGAAACCCAAGAATGCAAGTGACGCTTGTGCTACGATGGACCATGAGACAGCATAGGCGGTGTACAAAAAGGCAACTCCAATCACGTTCGGAGCAACATGCAAGAACATGATTCTCATGTCTCCTGCGCCCGAGGCCCGCGCAGCCTTAACGAACGTACGTTGTCTAATCGTCATTACCTCCGACCGAATAACCCTAGCAGGTATTTTCCAAATAAAGGCGACAATCACCAAACTGATGAGATATATGCTTGGTTGAACGAAAGTCAAAATTAGCAAAGCCATTGGAAGAAATGGCAAGGCGAAGGTGAGATCGGTAAGTCTCATTAGTATCTCATCTACACGCCCGCCAAAGTAGCCGCTAGTCAGACCCACCAGGAACCCAATAATACCTGTACCGACTCCTCCGAATAAACCGACAATAAACGTGGGCTGTGCGCCTGCGAGGAACTGACTAAAGACATCTTTGCCGAATGTTGTGGTTCCGAGAGGTGCTGTGGTGCTAGGTGGTGTCATCCGCATTATTTGCCCATCACTCGTCATCATGGTGTGTTCAATTGGCTCGAATGGCGCTAAAACAGGTCCAAATAGTCCAAGCATAAAAAATATGAATAACACCGCAGCTCCGACTTTCGCTGCATTATCACTGAGTACAATAGCGCCTGTATCTTTAAATCGGTGGAGATTCTCCCGACCTCGCTCTTTCAAATAATCCCAATCCAATGACATGTTTAATGACGTCGACATTAGACATCACCAACTTCAACAGTCGGATCTATTTTTGCGTACATAATATCTGCCAGCAAATTCATAATAATTACTGCTAGGGCCATAATGAAAATCGCTGCTTGAACCGTGGGGTAGTCCTTTTGATTTATTGCCAGGACTAGAGCTCTGCCAATACCGGGCCAAGCAAAGACAACTTCTAATGTGATGATTCCCTGAAACATCATTCCTAGCCGGAGGGCAAAGTATGTCAATAAGGGTAGCATTGAATTTCTACCGGCTCGAGCCAACTGCTGCATTTCTGATAATCCCTTCGCTCGATGTAAGGTGAGATAATCGGATCCTTTGCGTTCCACAACAGAGTTGCGTGCCAAAATTAAGAAATCACCGCTAAAGAATAGAACCGTAGAGAGGAAGGGTAAAAAATAATGTATTGCAAAATCAGCAGATAAGTACGTATCCAAAACACCTTGAGGATTTGCTACAGGACTTCTCATACCGAATGCAGGAAACAGGTTCAATTGGTAAGAAAAAATAATTAGGAAAAATATACCTGTGATAAATATGGGGGTTGATCTGAAGAAAGTTGTAACTACAATACTAAACTGCTCGAACAATGATCCACGGTTCCATCCGGCGTAAGACCCAAGAATTGAACTAACAATTGCAGTAATTACCAAAGCCGGCACGAGCAAAATCATGGTATTCAAAAGTCGCGGCAAAATGATGTCGGCCACGGGCCTGGATTGTGCTATCGAAAATCCGAATTCAAATGTTATCAAACTCTGAACATATCTGACATACTGGATATAAACAGGATCGTCCAAACCGTACTGAGCCCGAATCAACTGAGCTTGTTCTCTTGTCAGCCCACCGGAGACGATTAGCGAACTAAACGGATCTCCTGGAAGCAGTCTGAGGGCGAGGAATATTACTGAGACAGACACTAGAGTCAAAACTACTGATATCGCGATTCGTTTGATTAGAAAGCGTCTGAAATCCACGAAATTAATATTTATATTACTCTGATTCAGGAGAAACTGGGCTGGTCAAGATCAGCGCGTGAAGCATGACCGTCTTCGACACGTGCCGCGAACGCATCCCATGCTTCGCCAGATGGTGCAACCAGTGTCTCACCTTCGTACGTATACCCGGCTTCTTGAAGCATTTGACGACCAAGATCAGGGTCATAATCATAAGAGGGTATATCACCTGTATAGAATGGACTCATCATTGGCGAAAGTAGATTTTGACCCTGTATGACTGTTGCTCTACCATCAAGAACCCCCTCCACAAATCCTTCCTTATCAATGGAGTGAGACATCGCCTTACGGAACTCCAGGTCCCGGATTAGTGGGTTTATGTGGTTAATGTGAACATCTAACGGTGCGTAATTTTCTGAAACCTGTTTTTCAACACCAGGCGCCTCCGCTGCCCTATCGGCCTGGTCATTCGAAATTGTCGTTCCTATCGCATCAATATCTCCACTCTGCAAGGCACCAATGAGCGCATCAACATTCCCCACGTTCACCCACACAATTCCATCTATGCCACCACCCGGGGTGAAATACTCTTCAAGCAGGTCTTGTCGGATGGAATCATCCCACATCCAATGGCTCGCATTCTTTTCGACCGCAAACCTGGTCCCTTGCTGCCAGTCGGAAAATTTGAAAGGACCTGTTCCTATTGGGTTGTCGGGATTGTGCCGGGCGGGATCATCGACATTTTCCCATTTGTGTTTTGGCAAAATCACACTTCGGACCATCCGCTGAGTTAAGAACGCTGCGTCAGGCCTCGTGAGATTGAAGCGTACTGCGCCACCCCCAGATTCGGATAACACCTCAACGCTATCAATAGGTTCATAGAACGGTCCCAACTCCGGAGCATTGTACTCTTGGAATAGTTCCACACTGAATTTGACATCATCTGGACCAAATGATTCACCGTCATGCCACTCGACATTCTCCCGAAGTTCTACATCAATTGTTGTATCATCAACTGGCTCAGCACTTGTCGCTAGTGCGGGTACGATATCGAGTTGAGGCGATGCGTCGAATAGCCCATCATACAGGTTTGTAAGACGCTTGGCTGCTACGTCACCAGATCCCCATGCAATATTCAAACTTCCCATGGACGCTAGGACGCCTTTCACCCACGTACTAGATTCACCAGTCGGTTGTAAGTTCACTTGGGTCCAAATAAACGAATCCCGGTTCGTACCATTACCTGGCATCGGAACATAGCCGTCCCAATTTGCCGTGTTCGCCGCCATAATGACATCAGTGAATGCGACAGCAATGATGTAGGCATCCTCGCTAGCTTTACGCTGAATCTCATGACACAGCTCCACCCGCCGTTCTAAGTCTTGAACCTCCGTTTCTTGTTCTTCCAGTAACTGAGTTATCTCTGGATTGTTGTAATTGAAGTAGTTGCCTCCCGTCCGTGGGTGCATCCGCATCAAGAACGGATTAGGGTCAAGACCGCGCTGTGGGTCTGGACCATGAGTGTTCATTGTCACTGAAACAATGTGGCCCGTATCCGTGGGCCAGTACTCATCGTACATGACATTGGCCGGGACGTCGTCTAGCACAGTGGGTACTCCAATGTCATTTAGACCACGTTCGATCATGAGCGCATGCTCTAGCATCCACGGTTCCTCATCGGAAGCAAAATTAACCGTCATGTCGGGTACCGCTGCCCCTTCTGTCACAGTGTACTCGAATGGTATAGCATCATTATTTTTAGTCTCTATGGGCCATTCATTTCGGAACATCGTTACAACGGTCGCACGGTCACCAGCCTCGCCACCACCGGTCTGACCACCACATCCCGCTAGTCCCGCCATGCCCAGCGCCGTTGTCGTAGTCAATACTCGCCTTCGCGTCAACCGCGATTCATTATTTATTACCATGACATTCGATTGAAAGGTAATTCCCCTTTGATATAAATCATAATGTTAGATAATGCGAATAGATTAGCCATTGGCTAACTACGTTGTTAAAATCCGTGTTTAACTCAATTCTGTATTTTCTTTCCGTCTGTAATTAGATTTATTGTATTTACACACACAATGAGTTTAGTTTTGACAGGATATTAGTGTCAAGGCTTGCTCTATTAAATCGCTGTCACTTAAAAAAAATCTGATCAGCATTCGGCGACCGCCAATCCTGCGATGTAACCAGCTATTCATCGATCAACGTCCTGAACGTGCTCATCGACTCCCCGCGGTCATTCGTGCGCGCACCATGATACACAGTCGATGGACACGGGCAAATAGGTGGTGGGACCACTCTCGCCGCTGAGAGTCCCCGGTGGGGTCTTACGCGTCCGGTCGGGACACCGACTCTGGGGTGCCCGTCGCCGCCGACCGGCGGATCGCGTCCGCGATCGTCTGTGCGATCGCCCCATCCTCCAGCGTCGCGGTCATCGGCTCTCCTGCGGTGATGGCCCGCCTGAACGCAGCTACCTGTGCGCGAACCGCCCC
>Ga0102930_1000569_pt1 | contig 12278 bp, 12 predicted proteins | sample SalPon1_B_H2O_MG_FD_84514 | JGI IMG/M metagenome (GOLD analysis project Ga0102930, IMG submission 84514) | Salt pond water microbial communities from South San Francisco under conditions of wetland restoration - Salt Pond MetaG R1_B_H2O_MG | ecosystem: Environmental > Aquatic > Non-marine Saline... | reverse complement strand
ATGTCGGCGGCGGTCTGCACGTCGACGCGGGTGACGCCCGCCGGGGTCGGCAGGGCGGACGGGCCGGCGACCAGGGTGACCGCCGCGCCGCGCCGGGCGGCCTCGGCGGCCAGCGCGAAACCCATTCGCCCCGAGGAACGGTTGGCGATGAAGCGCACCGGATCGATCGGTTCGCGGGTGCCGCCGCCGGTGATCACCACCCGTTGACCCGCCAGTTCGCGCGATCCGGCATCGAGATCCGCCAGCACCGCCGCGGCGACCGCCTCCGGCGCCATCATGCGACCCGCGCCGGTCTCGCCGCAGGCCTGCGCGCCGGCTTCCGGTCCGAGGAAGGTCAGGCCACGCTCGACCAACCGGTCACGATTGGCCTGCGTCGCCGGGTGGGCCCACATCTGCCGATTCATTGCGGGGACGAGTTGAACCGGCGCGGTACTGGCGAGACAAAGGGTGGTCAGCAGGTCGTCGGCCATCCCGGCGGCCAGCCGCGCCATCAGATCGGCGCTTGCCGGGGCGATCACGATCCGTTCGGCCCAGCGGGCCAACGCGATATGATCCATGCCGGATTCGGCCTCGGCGTCCAGCAGCGTGGTGCGAACGGGATGGCCGCTGACCGCCTGGAAGGTCAGTGGTGCGACGAAACGCGTGGCCGCCTCGGTCATCACGACGCGCACCTCGCAGCCGGCCTCGACCAGCCGGCGCACCAGCGTCACGGCCTTGTAGGCCGCGATGCCGCCTGAGACACCGAGGAGAATGCGTTGCTGACTGGATGACTGGCCGCTCATGGGCGCAGTTTACCAGCGCCGGGCGACCGGCGCTGCCGAGCAAAAACCACCGACCGGAAGGCCCAATGACCGACAGCCCCGAACCGACCACCCCGCGCAAACGACGCCTGCCACGCTGGGCTCGCTGGACCCTCGAGGGTCTGGTGTTCGTCGCCGCGCTCCTCGCCGTGCAGGCATGGATGGGGCCGGACCTGCCGGAGGGCGAAATACCCGGCATGCAGGTCGAGACCCTCGACGGGACGCCGGTGACGATCGGCGGCCCCTCGGACGAACCGGCGGTGGTGGTGTTCTGGGCCACCTGGTGCGGCTTCTGCGAACTGGAAATGCCCTGGCTGGTGGACCTGGTCGACGACCACCGCGTGATCACCGTGGCGATGCAATCGGGGGACGCGGCCACGCTGCGCGACTACCTGATCGAGAACGACCTCGAGCCCCTGCCGGTGGTCAACGACCCGGCGGGGCGCATGGCCGGCGCCCTGGGCGTGGGCGTCACGCCGACCTTTCTGTTCTTCGACCGCAATGGGCACGTGGCCTACAGCACCACCGGCCTGACCAGCCCCTGGGGCGTGCGGCTGCGTCTGTGGTGGTTGGGCCGGAGCTGACGAGCGGCGAGGCCGGCCCCGTCAGGCCTGATCGATCGCCGCGAGCAGGTCGTCGAACGCGACCTGAAACTGGTCGACCCCCTCGTCGAGCAGCTGGTCACGCACCGCGCCATCCATGTCGATGCCCAGATCGGCCAGCGCCTCCCAGACCTCGCGGTCCTCGTCGAGGCGCGGCTTCAACGTCGAGGCGATCTTGCCGTGGTCGGCGAAGGCCTCGAGCGTCGCGTCCGGCAGCGTGTTGATGGTGCGCGGCGCGATCAGGTTTTCGACGTAGAGCAGGTCCGAGTAGGCGGGGTTCTTGGTACCGGTACTCGCCCAGAGCAGGTACTGGGGACGGGCGCCCAGTTGCTCGAAGCGATCGAAGTCCTCGTTCTCGAACACCTCGCGGAAATGCGCGTAGGCCATGCCGGCCAGTGCCAGGGCCGCCCGGCCCTTGAGCGACTCGGCACGCTCGCCGCCGATCGCGTCGAGCTGCTTGTCGACCAGGGTGTCCACCCGGCTCATGAACAGGCTGGCCACGGCACGCACCTCGGCCGGCTTGCCACCGCTCTTCTCCAGCTGCGCCAGGCCCCGCCGGTAGGCGGCGAACACCCGCTTGACCTGGTCGAGAGAGAACAGGAGGGTCACGTTGACACTCACCCCCTGGCCGATCAGGCGTTCGAAGGCCTCGATCCCCTCGTTGGTGCCGGGCACCTTGATCAGCACGTTCGGCCGGTCGACCAGCTCGCGCAGGTGGTGCGCGGCACGCACCGACTCGGCCGCGTCGTGGGCGATGCCGGGCGACTCTTCCCAGGACACCCAGCCATCCTCGCCGTAGGAGGCGTCCCAGACGGGGCGGAGCAGATCGCAGGCGCGCTGGATATCGCTGACCACGAGGTGCTCGTAGACGGCCTCGACCTCGTCGTACTGCCGCTTGCACTCGGCCAGATCGGCCGTGTAGAGATCGCTGCCCACGATCGCCTTCTTGAAGATCGACGGGTTGGAGGTGACACCGCGAATCCCGTACTCGGCGATCAGCCTGGGCAGGCCGTCATCCTCGAGCAGCTTGCGCGAGAGATTGTCGAGCCAGAGGCTCTGGCCCTGCGATTCGTGAAGTTGCGTCAACGCGTGCGCCGTCATCGTCGGATCCTCCTTGGTTGCTTCGCGGGCCGCCGGCCGGCGGCGTTTCCCAAAGCTACCGGGAGCTTAGACTCTCAGCCGCTCGTTGCTCAGTGATGACGGGGATCGAAGGGCATCGAGGCGCGCATTTCCTCGTAGAACTCGCGCGCCTCGCCCGTCTTGGCCGGCGGGGTGTGGATCATCAGCACCAGATAGAGGTCGCCGCCGGCGAAACCGCGCCGGGGAATGCGCAGCTTGCGCCCCGATTGCGAGCCGGCTGGGACGCTCATGCTGATGCGCTTGCCGTCGGGCAGGGTGACCGGCACCTTGGCGCCGAGTGCCGCCTCCCAGGGCGTGACGGGCAGTTCCTGGAGGATATCGCTGCCGTCGACGCGATCGCGGTCCTCGTCGCGCAGGACCAGCTTGAGGTAGAGGTCGCCGGCCGGCCCGCCCATCGGGCTGGCCTGGCCCTGGCCGGACAGGCGGATACGCCGCCCGGGCGTCGAGCCGGCCGGCACGTTGACCTTCAGCGAGCGGGTCCCGCCGCGACCGTCGGACAGCCGGATGGTGTGACTGCCACCCTGGATCAGCAGGTCCAGCGGCACCGGCGCTTCGGCCTCGACGTCCTGGCCCTTGACGCTGCGCGCACGCCCGCCGGCGCCACCGGCACCCGGGCCGCCGAAACCGCCACCGAAGAACTGGGCGAAGAAGTCGGAGAAACCGCTGCCGGCGAAATCCTCGGCACCGAAGCCGCCGCCGAAACCGCCCGGGCCGGCACCGAACTCGTCGCCGTCCCGATAGCCCGCACCGAGGGCATCGTATCGGGCACGCTTCTGCTGGTCGCCGAGCACCTCGTAGGCCTCGTTGATCTCCTTGAACTTGTCCTCGGCCTCGTCGCTCTGGTTGCGATCCGGGTGGTATTTCTGCGCCAGCTTGCGGTAGGCACGCTTGATCTCGTCCTGCGAGGCGTTGCGTGCCACGCCCAGCGTTGCGTAGTAGTCGTGATATTTCACGCCTGCACTCCTCCGAGTGATGTGCGGTGGTTACGGTGGGCGCCTCGAAAGCCCGCCCCTCACGGCACGGGCTTTCGGGGCGCCAGGGGGCGCATTGGCTCGAAAGACGAGAAGCCCGGGAAGGCCGGGCTTCTCGCGCGCCGGGTGCCCCGAGGGGCGAACCGGATCAGCTGACCTCGATCCGGCGCGGCCTGGCGGCCTCCGCCTTGGGGATCGTCACGGTCAGCACACCGTGCTCGGCTGTCGCCTGGATACCGTCGGCATTGGCCTGCTCGGGCAGGGTGAAGCGGCGGTAGAAGCGACCGTAGTGGCGCTCGATACGCGAGTAGCCGTCCTGCGACTTCTTCAGCTCCGAGTTGCGATCGCCCTTGATCTCTAGCACGCCGTTGTCCGCGGTCACCTCGACCTGCTTGGGGTCCACGCCCGGCAGGTCGACATGCAGCTCGTAGGCGTGCTCCCTCTCCTTGATGTCGACCGCGGGGGCCCAGCCGGCGATCTCCAGCTTGCCCTCGTCACGCTCCTCGTTGAGGCTCGGCTCGAACAGCGAGTTCATTTCCCGGTAGAGCTGGTCGAGCATGCCCCAGGGCTCGGTCCGGTTCTGTCCTTGCGGCTTGTAACGCACGATTGCCATTTCAACACCTCCCTTCGATGTCTGGTCAATGACCGATCAACGTGTCGTTCCTGCCTTTGGATTTAGGTCGGTCGGCGTGTTTTTCAAGGGCCCGGGGACGGGGTGCACGCAGGTGTGGAGCCTCCCCAGACGCAACGAGGCCCCGCTTATTGCGGGGCCTCGTGTCACGTCATCGTACCGGCCGGCGACTCAGCGCTGGCGGGCCTTGAAGCGCGGGTTGGTCTTGTTGATGACGTAGACCTTGCCGCGACGACGAACGACCTGGCAGTCCTTGTGTCGCTTCTTGGCCGACTTGAGAGAAGACAGAATTTTCATGGACGCCCCTTTTCGCTAATCCGCTCGGTTCCACATAAAGCGCGGCACTATAGCGGCTTTTCCCGCGCGTGGCAAGCCGTTACGTCGATCGACCCTGCGCGGCCCGCTGCATTCGGGCCCACTTGCGGGTATGCTCGCAGGCCCAAGGAAAATCTGCGCATGCAGAGTTTCCCGAGCACCACATGCACACGGAGCCCGCATGATCGACATCGTGATCGCCACCAACAACGACGGCAAGATGGCCGAATTCGAGGAGATGCGACGGGTACTGGCGGCAGGCCACCCGACGCTGGTCCGTCTGCGCTTCGTCTCCCAGCGCCAATGGCAGGTGGCCTCGCCGGTGGAGGACGCCGACAGCTTCCGTGGCAATGCCCTGATCAAGGCGCGGCACACCGCCGCCGAAACCGGCCACCCGGCGATCGGCGACGATTCGGGGCTGATGGTCGACGCGCTCGACGGCCGCCCGGGCATCTTCTCGTCGCGCTTCGCCGGGGATGACGCGAATGATGCCGAGAACAACGCCAAGCTGGTCGAGGAACTCGAAAAACACCCGGGCAAGCCACGCACCGCCCGCTTTGTCTGCGCGCTGGCCTTCGTGCGCGATGCCGAGGATGCCGACCCGATCGTGGTCGAGGGCACCTGGGAGGGCGAGGTGCTCGACGCCCCCCGCGGCGAGCGCGGCTTCGGCTACGACCCGCTGTTCTTCTCGCCCGAGCACGGCATGAGCGTCGGCGAGATGGACCCGGACGAGAAGCACCGCGCCAGCCATCGCGCGAAGGCACTCGAACAACTGATCGAACGGCTGGCCGACCTGGAGCTCGAGTAATCCCATGGCCCTGTTGCAGTTCACCGACAACCCGCCGCTCTCGCTCTACGTCCACCTGCCGTGGTGCGTTGAGAAATGCCCCTACTGCGACTTCAACTCGCACGGCCTCAAGGGCCGGGAAGTGCCCGAGGACGAGTACGTCGACGCCCTGCTGCGCGACCTGGAGCCCGAACTGCCGCTGACTTGGGGGCGGCCGATCGAGACGGTGTTCCTCGGCGGCGGCACGCCGAGCCTGTTCAGCCCCGAGGCACTCGACCGGCTGATGTCGGGCCTGCGCGCCCTGCTCGACCTGCGCTTCACCCGCGAGGTCACGCTGGAGGTCAATCCGGGCACCGACATGGCATCGCGGCTGGCGGAATACCGAGCGATCGGCTTCAACCGGGTCTCGATCGGCGTGCAGAGCTTCAACGACCGTTCGCTGGAAAGGCTGGGCCGCATTCACGACCGGTGCGCGGCCTGGCGCACCATCGAGGCGGCGCACGACGCCGGACTCGACAGCTTCAACATCGACCTGATGCACGGCCTGCCGGGACAGACCGAGGCCGACGGCCTCGCGGACATCGAGACGGCGCTGTCACTCGAACCGCCGCACCTGTCCTGGTACCAGCTGACCATCGAACCGAACACGGCGTTCGCCTTCAGCCCGCCGGCACTGCCGGCCGAGGCGACCCTCGATCGCATCGGCGAGGCGGGTCGCGAGCGGCTGCTCGCCGCCGGCTACGCGCATTACGAGATCTCAGCCTTCGCCCGCCCGGAGCATGCCTGCCAGCACAACATGAACTACTGGCAGTTCGGTGACTACCTGGGGCTGGGGGCCGGCGCCCACGGCAAGCTCACGCTGCCGGCGGAGAACCGGATCGAGCGGCGCGTGCGCAGCCACCACCCCAATCAGTACCTGGAGTGGGCCGGGCGCGCGGACAACATCGATGCGCACGACATCGCACGGCGCGATCTGCCGTTCGAGTTCATGCTCAATGCCCTGCGGCTCACCGGAGGCTTCCCGGTGAGCCTGTTCCAGGAACGCACCGGCATGCCGATCGCGGTGGTCTCGAAGACCCTCCGCGGCCTGGAGGAGGACGGCCTGATCGAATGGGACATCCAGACCGTCCGGCCCACCGACCGCGGACTGCGGTTCCTCAACGACGTGCTCGGCCGCTTCCTCCCCGAGGACTGAGGCGGACGGTCAGTCGCGTTTCTTCTGCGGTCGGCGCCAGCCGGAGATCTCGCTCTGCCGCGCACGCGCCACGGCCAGGCACCCCTCGCCCACGTCACGGGTGATGGTCGAGCCGGCTCCGACAGTGACGTCGTCCCCCAGCGTCACCGGGGCGACCAGCTGGGTCGCCGACCCGACGAACACCCGGTCGCCGATCTCGGTGTGGTGCTTGTTGGCGCCGTCGTAGTTGCAGGTGATCGTCCCCGCGCCGAGGTTGCAGTCGTCGCCGACGCGGGCGTCACCGACGTAGGCGAGGTGGTTCACCTTCGAGCGCTCGCCGATGCGGGCGGCCTTCACCTCGACGAAATTGCCGATCTTGGCCGCCGAGTCGAGTGCCGCCCCGGGGCGCAGTCGGGCGTAGGGGCCGACGGCGTTGTCACCCGCGGCGACCACCCCGTCGATGTGGCTGAAGGCCTCGACCACCGAACCCGGGCCGATGTCGCAGTCGCGCAGCACGCAATGCGGACCGATGCGCACGTTGTCACCCAGGCGCACATCGCCCTCGAACACACAACCGACATCGATCGACACGTCCGTGCCGCAGTCGAGCGTGCCGCGGATATCGAGCCGCGCCGGGTCGGCGATCGTCGTGCCGGCGAGTGCCAGCACCTCGGCCTGTCGCTGCTGATAGACCCGTTCGAGACGGGCCAACGCGAGCCGGTCGTTGACCCCCGTGACCTCCCAGGGATCCCGCGCAACCACCGCGTCAACCGGCTTGCCCTCGTTTGCGGCCATCTCGACGATGTCGGTCAAGTAGAGCTCGCCCTGGGCGTTGCCCGCCTCGAGGCCGTCCAGCCAGGTGACGAGATCGCCGTACCGCGCCAACAGGATGCCGGTGTTGACCTCCTGCAAGCGACGCTCGGCCTCGCTGGCATCCTTCTGCTCGACGATGCGCCGGACATTGCCCTCCGCGTCCCGCAGGATACGACCGTAGCCGGTGGGGTCGTCCAGATGCACGGTCAGCAGCGAGACCACTGCCTCGGTGCCCGCGAGCGCCGCGAGGGTGTCCGCGGAGAGCAGTGGCACATCCGCGTAGAGCACCAGGACCCGATCCTCCGGACGGGCCTCGAGCCCCTCGATCCCCAGCTGCACCGCATGGCCGGTACCGTTCTGTTCGTGCTGCCAGATCCACTCGACGTTCCGCCCGGCCTGAGATGCCCGGACCGCCTCGCCTTCGTGGCCGATCACCACGCGGATGCTGGCCGGCTGGAGTGTCTCGGCGGTATCCAGACAGTGGGCCAGCATCGAGCGACCCGCGATCGCGTGTAACACCTTCGGTGTCGCCGAACGCATCCGCGTGCCCTTGCCGGCGGCAAGCACGACGACGTGCAAGCGCCCCTTGGCCGAATCGTTCATTGGCTGAATCCTCTCGTTTCGTGCCGATTCGTGTCGGCGGAAACAAAAAAGGAGCCCCGGGGGCCCCTTTTTCAAGCGTACCGACAAGCGGCTTAGCGACCGCCGGTGGCACGCATCGACTTGATCCACTTGAGACGCTCCTCGGCCTCGACCATGATCATCTCGGCCGAAGTGAAGTCGAGCTGCCCACGCTGCTCGTACTCCTGAACGTACTCTTCCTCTTCGCCCATGCGGGCTTCGAGCTCGTTCGGATCCAGGTTCTTGGCGTCCTCTTCCGTCAGCGCCCAGTCAGCGATGATGCTGACGACGTGGGGCTGGACCTCGACCACCCCGAAACCGACGAAATAGCGCACGATCGAGCCGTCGTCCTGATGCACCCGGACTTCGCCCGGGCGCAGTACCGACAACGTCTGCGTGTGGCGGGCGGTCACGCCCATTTCGCCGGCTTCGGTCGGGACGGTGACGAACGTCGCCATCCCGGTGAAGATCGGCTTTTCCATGCTGACGATGTCGACTCGGGTAGTCATAGCCATTGTCGACCTCCGTTATCAGGCCTTCTCAGCCATCTTGTTGGCCTTCTCGACGGCTTCGTCGATGGTGCCAACCATGTAGAACGCCTGCTCCGGCAGGTGGTCATATTCACCGGCCACGATGCCCTTGAACGCGCGGATGGTCTCCTTCAGCGGCACGTAGCGGCCCGGCGCACCGGTGAACACCTCGGCGACGAAGAACGGCTGCGACAGGTAACGCTGGATCTTACGAGCACGGGAAACCACCGCCTTGTCGTCGTCGGACAGCTCGTCCATGCCGAGGATGGCGATGATGTCCTTGAGCTCCTTGTAGCGCTGCAGAGTGGTCTGCACGCCGCGGGCGGTGTTGTAGTGCTCTTCACCAACCACCTGCGGGTCGAGCTGACGGCTGGTGGAATCCAGCGGGTCGATCGCCGGGTAGATACCCATCGCGGCGATGTCACGTGCCAGTACGACGGTCGCGTCGAGGTGGGCGAAGGTGGTCGCCGGCGCCGGGTCGGTCAGGTCGTCCGCCGGTACGTAGACCGCCTGGACGGAGGTGATCGAGCCCGTCTTGGTCGAGGTGATGCGCTCCTGCAGGACGCCCATCTCCTCGGCCAGCGTCGGCTGGTAGCCCACCGCGGCCGGCATACGGCCCAGCAGTGCGGAAACCTCGGTGCCCGCCAGGGTGTAACGGTAGATGTTGTCGATGAACATCAGGACGTCACGGCCCTCGTCACGGAAGTACTCGGCCATGGTCAGGCCGGTCAGCGCGACGCGCAGACGGTTGCCAGGCGGCTCGTTCATCTGACCGTAGACCAGGGCAACCTTGTCGAGGACGTTGGAGCCCTTCATCTCGTAGTAGAAGTCGTTGCCCTCACGGGTACGCTCGCCAACGCCGGCAAAGACCGAGTAGCCGCTGTGCTCGACCGCGATGTTGCGGATCAGCTCCATCATGTTGACGGTCTTGCCCACGCCGGCGCCGCCGAACAGGCCGACCTTGCCGCCCTTGGCGAACGGACAGAGCAGGTCGATGACCTTGACGCCGGTCTCCAGAAGCTCGGTGCCCGAGGACTGCTCGTCGAAGGTCGGCGCCTTGCGGTGGATGGACCACTTCTCTTCGGTCTCGACCTCGCCGGCCTCGTCGATCGGCTCGCCCAGGACGTCCATGATCCGACCCAGCGTGCCCTTGCCGACCGGTACCGAAATCGGCTTGCCGGTGTTGGTCACGGCCAGGCCGCGCTTGAGGCCGTCGGAGGTGCCCATGGCGATGCCACGGACCATGCCGTCACCGATCTGCTGTTGAACCTCGATCACCAGGCCGTTGTCGTCAACGCGCAGCGCGTCGTAGACGGAAGGCACCTGGTCATGCGGAAATTCGACGTCGATCACCGCCCCGATGATCTCGACAATTTTTCCAGAACTCATGTGTGTTCCTCTTTCAATTCGAAAAATGGGTTGGTGCCGTCGTCACACGGCGGCCGCGCCCGAGACGATCTCGGAGATTTCCTGAGTGATCGCCGCCTGGCGCGCCTTGTTGTACTGCAGCTTCAGGTCCGTGATCATATCGCTCGCGTTGTCGGACGCGTTCTTCATCGCGATCCGACGGGCCGACATTTCGCAGGCCACATTTTCCACGGCTGCCGACACGATCAAACCGGAGATGTAGCGCTTGAGCACCGCGTCCAGGACGATCTCCGAGTCCGGCTCGTAGATGTAGTCCCAATGGTGCTTGAGGCTCTCGTCCTCCTGGTACTGAAGCGGTGCGATCTGTTCGACGGTCGGGTTCTGGGTCATCGAGTTGACGAACTCGTTGCGCGCCAACTCGATGCGATCCACGTCGCCGTTCTCGAACGCCGCCAGTGCCGCATTGATCGCCTTGCGCATCGCGGCATAGCTCGGCTTGTCGCCCAGACCGGTCACGGAGGTCAGCACGTTGCCCCCGTAACGGCGGAAGAACGCGCGGCCCTTGCTGCCTACCGGGATGACGTCGACCTCGACACCATTCTTCTCGTATTCACGGATCGTCTCGCCGACGCGCTTAAGCAGGTTGACGTTCAGCCCGCCGCACAGGCCACGATCCGTGGTCACGACGATCATCAGCACGCGCTTGACCTCGCGCTCGACCATCAGCGGGTGACGGTATTCAGGATGCGCGTTGGTGATGTGTCCAACTACCTCGAGAAACTTCTCGGCGTAGGGACGCGTCGCCTCCATCGCTTCCTGGGCGCGCCGCATCTTGGATGCGGCGACCATTTCCATCGCCTTGGTGATCTTGCGCGTGTTCTGCACGCTCTTGATCTTGGTGCGAATCTCTTTGCCTACGGCCATGATTTCGCCCCCCGGTTAATAGACGCCTTTGGCCTTGAAGTCCTCAACGACCGTTTTCAACTCGGCGGCAATCTCATCGCTGTAGTTGCCTTCGTTGCCGATCTTCTTCGCCAGCTCGCCGGCGTTGTCCGACGCGTAGGCGTGCAGGGCGGCTTCGAAGTCGTTGACCTTCTCGACCGGCACGTCATCGAGGAAGCCCTCGTTGGCGGCGGTGAGAGAGAGGGCCATCTCGGTGACCGACAGCGGCTTGAACTGTGGCTGCTTCATCAGCTCCGTGACGCGCTTGCCGCGCTCCAGCTGCTTGCGGGTCGCCTCGTCGAGATCGGAAGCGAACTGCGAGAACGCCGCCAGCTCGCGGTACTGGGCCAGGTCGGTACGGATACCGCCGGCCAGCTTCTTGACCGCCTTGGTCTGCGCCGAGCCACCAACACGGGATACGGAGATGCCCGGGTTGATCGCCGGACGGATGCCCGAGTTGAACAGGTCGGTCTCGAGGAAGATCTGACCGTCGGTGATCGAGATGACGTTGGTCGGAACGAACGCGGAAACGTCGCCGCCCTGGGTCTCGATGATCGGCAGCGCGGTCAGCGCGCCGGTCTTGCCCTTCACTTCGCCGTTGGTGAACTTCTCGACGTAGTCGGCGTTGACGCGCGAAGCACGCTCCAGCAGACGCGAATGCAGGTAGAAGATGTCACCCGGGTAGGCTTCGCGGCCCGGCGGACGACGCAGCAGCAGGGAGATCTGACGGTACGCCCAGGCCTGCTTGGTCAGGTCGTCGTACACGATCAGGGAGTCCATGCCGCGATCGCGGAAGTACTCGCCCATGGTACAGCCGGCGTAGGCGGCCAGGTACTGCATGGCCGCCGGGTCGGCAGCGCTCGCGGAGACGATGATGGTGTATTCCAGCGCATCGTGCTTTTCGAGCTCGCGAACCACGTTCGCCACGGTGGACGCCTTCTGGCCCATCGCGACGTAGACGCAGTAAACGCCCTTGCCCTTCTGGTTGATGATGGTGTCGATCGCCACCGCAGTCTTACCGGTCTGACGGTCGCCGATGATCAGCTCACGCTGACCGCGGCCGATCGGCACCATCGAGTCGATGGCCTTGATACCGGTGAGGATCGGCTGATCGACACCTTCACGCTCGATGACGCCCGGGGCGATCTTCTCGATCGGGGCGGTGGTCTCGGCGTTCAGCTCGCCACGACCGTCGATCGGCTGACCGAGGGTGTTGACGACGCGGCCCAGGAGCTCTTTACCGGTCGGCACTTCCAGGATGCGCTGGGTGCACTTGACCTGGTCGCCTTCCTTGAGGTGCTCGTAGTTGCCGAGAACCACGGCGCCGACGGCGTCGCGCTCGAGGTTCATGGCCACGGCAAAGGAGCCGCCCGGCAGCTCGAGCATTTCGCCGAGCATGGCTTCGCTCAGACCGTGGATTTTGATGATGCCGTCGCCCACCGAGACGATGGTGCCGACGGTTTGCGCTTCCGCGCCGGCATCGAAGTTTTCGATGCGCTCTTTAATCAGGCTGCTGATTTCAGACGGGTTGATCATGGAAGATCTCCTTAGCGACTCATTTGTACGGCAAGATGCTCGAGCTCT
>Ga0102930_1000568_pt1 | contig 12282 bp, 11 predicted proteins | sample SalPon1_B_H2O_MG_FD_84514 | JGI IMG/M metagenome (GOLD analysis project Ga0102930, IMG submission 84514) | Salt pond water microbial communities from South San Francisco under conditions of wetland restoration - Salt Pond MetaG R1_B_H2O_MG | ecosystem: Environmental > Aquatic > Non-marine Saline... | reverse complement strand
GGGACCCTCGCCATCCCCTGCAAAAACATTGGCCTTGGATGCATCCCCCGGCGCATCCCAGACCGAAATATGCGCATGGCACCCGTTGCCCGTCAGCCCTTCGATGGGCTTGGGCATGAAGGTGGCCCGGAACCCGTGCTTTTCTGCGACCGACTTGGTCATGAATTTGAAGAATGAATGGCGATCAGCGGTTTTCAGGACATCATCAAAATCCCAGTTCATTTCAAACTGGCCATTGGCGTCTTCGTGATCGTTTTGGTAAGGGCCCCAGCCCAGCTCAAGCATGTAATCGCAGATCTCGCGCACCACCTCATAGCGGCGCATCACCGCCTGCTGATCGTAACAGGGCTTGGCCGCGGTATCGTAAGGGTCGCTGATCTGGTCGCCTTCGGGCGTCAGCAAAAAGAACTCGGCCTCGATCCCGGTTTTGACATGCAGCCCCTCTTCGGCGGCCTCGTCAATCAGGCGGCGCAGCACGTTGCGCGGTGCTTGTGCGACGTCTTCGTCTTCCATCACACAATTGCCGGCAACCCATGCCACCTCGGGTTTCCATGGCAGTTGGATCACCGAGTCGGGGTCCGGTACGGCCAGCATATCGGGGTGCGCCGGTGTCATATCGAGCCAGGTGGCGAATCCGGCAAAGCCTGCCCCGTCTTCTTGCATGTCGGCGATCGCCTGTGCCGGGACCAGCTTGGCGCGTTGCCCGCCAAACAGATCGGTAAAGGAGATCATGAAATATTTCACGCCTTTTTCCTGGGCGAATTTTGCCAGATCAACTGTCATTATAAGTGTATCCCTGTTCGTTGGTCTTTTGGTTGTGATTGAAGAGGGGGGCGATTGCGCCTCGCCCCCCTTTGATATGTGAGTCAGGTGCCTTTAGAAACCTGACCCGTTTTTGCCCGGCCACCAAGCGGTGCCGGCCAGCGGCACCTGTGCCATGGCCGCAGCCTCCATCGAAAGCGCGCACAGATCCTCGGGTTCAAGGTTGTGCAGATCGTTGTGCCCGCACGCCCGCGCGATGGTTTGCGCCTCAAGCGTCATGACGTTGAGGTAATTGCGCAACCGCCGTCCGGCATCCATCGGATCAAGCCGCTTTTGCAACTCGGGGTCTTGGGTGGTGATGCCCGCAGGGTCCATGCCTTCGTGCCAATCGTCATAAGCACCAGTGGTCGTGCCCAGTTTCTGATACTCCTCCTCCCATTTCGGGTCGTTGTCGCCAATGGCCACCATCGCCGCTGTGCCGATGCTGACCGCATCCGCCCCAAGCGCCATGGCCTTGGCCACGTCGGCCCCGGTGCGGATGCCGCCCGAAACAACCAGTTGCACTTCGCGGTGCACGCCCAGGTCTTGCAGGGCCTGCACGGCAGGGCGGATACAGGCCAGCGTGGGCAGGCCGACATGTTCGATGAACACGTCTTGCGTGGCGGCGGTGCCGCCTTGCATGCCGTCAAGCACGACCACATCCGCCCCGGCCTTGACCGCCAGAGCGACGTCGTAATAGGGGCGGGTGCCGCCGACCTTGACATAGATCGGTTTTTCCCATCCCGTGATCTCGCGCAGCTCAAGGATCTTGATCTCCAGATCGTCCGGCCCGGTCCAGTCCGGGTGACGACAGGCCGACCGTTGATCGATCCCCTTGGGCAGGTTGCGCATCTCGGCCACTCGGTCGCTGATTTTCTGACCCAACAACATGCCACCGCCACCAGGCTTGGCGCCTTGGCCCACGACCACCTCGATCGCGTCCGCCTTACGCAGATCATCGGGGTTCATGCCGTAGCGGGAGGGCAGGTATTGATAGACCAACTTGGTCGAATGGCTGCGTTCCTCGGGCGTCATGCCGCCGTCGCCGGTTGTCGTCGATGTACCGGCCTCGGATGCGCCGCGGCCCAAAGCCTCCTTAGCGTGGCCTGACAACGCGCCAAACGACATGCCGGCGATGGTGATCGGGATATCCAACTCGATCGGGTTCTTCGCGAAGCGTGTGCCCAGCGTCACCTTGGTGTCGCAGCGCTCGCGATAGCCTTCGAGCGGATAGCGTGACACGGAGGCGCCCAGGAACAATAGGTCGTCGAAATGCGGGACTCGGCGTTTGGCACCACCACCCCGGATATCGTAGATGCCGGTGGCCGCCGCGCGGCGGATTTCGGCGTTGATCGGGTTGGAAAAGGTCGCCGACTGGATCGGTGTTGTCCGCGGAGGACCGTTTTCATCAATGTCTTTCACAGTCATGGCTCCCTCAGTATGCGTTGTCGACTTTGAAGTTATATAGCTTGCGGGCCGAACCGTAGCGCTTGAACTCTTCCGGCTTGGCGTCACAGCCGCCGCGGTCCAGCAGATCGCGCAACAGCTCAAGGTGTTCGGGGCGCATCTCTTTCTCGATGCAATCAGCCCCCAGCGATTTGACCGACCCGCGCACGAACAGCCGCGCCTCGTAGATCGAGTCACCGAGCGCCTCGCCGGCATTGCCGCACACGACAAGGGTTCCGGATTGGCCCATGAAGGCGGACATGTGGCCGACATTGCCATGCACCACGATGTCGATGCCTTTCATCGAAATACCGCAGCGCGAACTGGCATTGCCCTTTATCACAAGCGTACCGCCGTGCCCGGTGGCCCCCGCGTATTGCGAGGCATCCCCGTCGATCACAACCGTGCCGGATATCATGTTCTCGGCCACGCCCGGCCCGGCCGAGCCCTCTACATGCACGGTGGCTTGTTTGTTCATGCCACCGCAGTAGTACCCCGTCGACCCTTTCACGCTCACCTCGATCGGGGCGTCAAGGCCAACGGCGATGGCGTGGCTGCCGCGTGGATTCACGACTTCCCACTGGGTCTGGTTCGTCTCGGACATTTGGGCATGCAGTGCGGCGTTCAAACCGCGCAGCCCGTCGGCTTCAAGGTCATAGGTCTGCATTTAAGCGGCCTTCTTGTTGGGTGTTGTTGTTTCGCCGTGGCGCCAGAAGTAGACTGTTGCAGGTTCAGGCTCCCAGACGCGGGCGTCGTCGATGCCCGGCAGGTTCACCAAAGCGCGGTATTCGGACCCGAAGGCCACATACTGGTCGGTTTCGGCCATCGCGGCGGGCTTGCATGCGATCGGATCACGCACCACGCCAAAGCCATCGTTGGTGCCCACGACAAAGTTGAAAAAGCCGTCCAGATCGTCCAGCGAGTTTTCCAGGGCTTCGCCCAGCGTTGCCCCGTTCTGCATCTTCCATGTCAGATAAGCGGCGGCGACTTCGCTGTCGTTCTTCGTTTCGATATGGATGCCTTCGCGGTTCAACTTGCGGCGCAGCGAATTGTGGTTGGACAACGATCCGTTATGCACAAGGCACTGGTCACCGCCGGTGTTGAAGGGGTGTGCGCCCATGGTGGTCACGGCGGACTCCGTGGCCATGCGCGTGTGACCGATCCCGTGCGATCCTGCCATGGAGGCAATATCAAAGCGCGCGGCCACGTCCTTGGGCAGGCCGACCTCCTTATAGATTTCCAGCGTGTCGCCGAACGACATCACGCGCACGGTGGGGGCGACCTCTTTGAGCTGCGTGCGCAAGCCTTCGGCTTTGCCGGCGGGGACGCCCAGCACAGCATGAGTGTCACGGCGCGTCAGCGATACAGGGGCGCCAACCAGCGCCTCGACCCTTTCGGGAAGGTCGGCAAAGTCCTGATCAGGGGTGTCGGATTGCACCGTAACCTTCGATATCTCCGGCTTGCCTTCACCGTAAATTGCAATGCCTGCGCTGTCTGGCCCCCGGTCGGTCATGGTGACCAGCATGTCCGTCAACATGGCGCCCAATTGGGGTTCAAGCGCTTTGTCTTTCAAGAAAAGTCCAACAATTCCGCACATCAGGCGTGCCTCCGCTTTTGTGATTCTGCCCTCAAGGGGTGTGAGTTAAGGCTAGCACCGAAAATGCGCGCTCGCAACTCAGGTGAAAAAAAATTTCCTAAGGTGCAAAGGGCGGACGCCATGGCCCGCCCTTTTAGGTCAATAGCGTTCGACGCTTTGTTCGATCCGCTCATGGTCCAAGGCACGTTGCTTGGCTTGCTCAAGATGTTTGTGCTCGCGCACAAACTGAATGCGGTGCCAGCCGATCCAGAACAGCACGCCAATCACGACCAACGGGATTTCCCATCCCTGAAACGGGTAGATCGGGCCGACTTCGGCCATATCCACGGCCCAGGATTCGTAACCAATCGTAGACATAGTGAAGCCTCCTTATTCTGTGGCTGTCAGTTTTTTCGAAAGATACTCTTTGTCCGCCTCGATGATCGCCTGTTTGGCATCCTCGTAGGCGTGGTGCTCGGCGTAATCGAGCCCTTCAAGCTCCACCTCTTCGGGGATGCGCAGCACACCGGCCGCTTTTTGCATCTTGGCGACGATGAACGCTGGCAAAAAGCCAAGGCCAAAGAACATGATGACCGCGCCAAGAGTCTGCCCAAGCGGGTTGATGCTGGCATAGCCCTCGTAAGGCGATGACGGCACACCCCACAAAACGAAGCCGGCAATCACAAGGCCGATGACCCCGGCATAGCCATGCACGGCAACGGCGCCGACCGCATCATCCAGCTTGAACTTGCGTTCGACCCAGAAATGCAGGTTGTACACGATCACAACGCCCACGGCCGCAATCAGCATCGCTTGCACCGGATGATACAGGTCATTGCCCGCCGAGGCCGTGATGACCCCTGCCAGTCCGCCCGAGAAAGTCCAGAAGGCATCGCCCTTGGACACCACGTAAGCCGCCAGAAGGCCGCCTGAAAGCGACATGAGGAAGTTAAAGGTAATCCCCGAAAGCGAGGTCGGAGCCAGATAGATATTGGTTGCCGTCCATGTTGTGCCGGTGATCTCACCGCCGATTCCATCGGGCGAAATGGCAGGAATATTGCACGCGGCATAAAATCCCCAGAAGCCGGTATAAATCAGGAAAATCCCGATCGTTAGCATCCATGGGTTGTGCGGCGGGATATCGCGTGGGGTGCCATCAGCGGCAAATTTACCGATCCGCGGGCCCAGTACGGCGATCACGCCAAGTGCATAGCCGCCGGCGATTCCGTGAATCACGCCTGATGCGTATGCATCGTGGTAGCCGAGGTATTTCACCATCCAGCCGCCGTAGTGCCAGCCCCAGGCCGCATCGATGATCCAGCACACGGACCCGATGAGAACGGCGTGAACCCACAGCGCAGACGAGCGGATACGCTCGATCACCGCACCTGACACGATGGAGGCCGCTGTCCACGAGAACAGAAGGAACGCGGCCCAGAACACGCCGGTGATTCGATCCGCCGCGTTCGGCCCCATGGTCTCCGCCCAAGGCAGATTCGCCGCTCCGGCCTCAAGGTCAAGACCACCGAAGAACGGGAACATCGGAAAGGCCCAGTATATCCACCATCCGAAGAAAAAGAACGTCACGGTGACCAGCGGGATCACCATGACGTTTTTCATCAGTGTATGCATGTGGTTACGTCGGCGGCTTGCGCCGACCTCGTACATGCAAAACCCTACGTGAATCAGAAACATGAAAACGACGGTGACCCAGTAATAAAACTCGGTGAACACCGTCGTCAGTGCATTTAGATTGCCATCCATTGTCGGCTCCCTGTTTGGTTGTTTTTAACAAAGTGAAACTTTTTTTCCCAAAGCGTGGCGAACGCTTGACCCGTATGTCAATTTTTTTCTTGCGCAGTTTGCGTAAAAATTCGGCGGGACGACCGGAAACGCGCCACTCTTTTGAAAGCGGTGGTATGAGCTGCAATGTTTTCCCTGCAGGAAAAAAATCTGACTTTGGGTATTGATTTTTGCCGAGAGTTCGGTCTCAATATTGCAAAGCACGAAAACTCAGGGAGACAAGGAATGGCGATCATCTGCAGAACATCCGCTCTGGCGCAGCGCCACATTGAACTCGGCGCAGAGCTGGAGGATTGGAATGGTATGGGAACCGCGTGGTTCTACGATCATTCCGACGAGCGTGCCAAAGCCGATTACGAGGCAGTGCGCACCAAGGCGGGGCTGATGGATGTGTCGGGTCTCAAGAAGGTTCACCTGACAGGGCCGCACGCCGCCGCCGTGATCGACCGCGCCACGACGCGCAACGTTGATAAGCTGATGCCGGGCCGGGCAAGCTATGCCGCGATGCTGGATGATCGCGGGATGTTCATCGACGATTGCGTGATCTATCGCTTGTCGGTCAATGACTGGCTGGTGGTGCATGGCACTGGCTCCGGCCACGAAAGCCTCGCGATGGCGGCGCACGGTAAGAACGTGTCGATGCTGTTCGATGATGATCTGCACGACATGTCTTTGCAGGGGCCGGTCGCGGTTGATTTTCTGGCCAAGCACATCCCCGGCATTCGTGACTTGGCCTATTTCGGGATTATCCAGACAAAGCTCTTTGGCAAGCCGGTCATGATCTCGCGTACCGGCTATACCGGCGAACGCGGCTACGAGATTTTCTGCGAAGCGCGCCACGCGATGGATTTGTGGGATGCCATTCTGGAGGATGGTAAGGACATGGGGATTGTCCCGGTCCAGTTCTCAACGCTCGATCTGTTGCGCACCGAAAGCTACTTGTTGTTCTTCCCCGGCGACAACTCGGAAACCTATCCGTTTCCAGATCAGCCGTGTGGCGATTCGCTTTGGGAGCTGGGCCTCGATTTCACCGTCTCGCCCGGCAAAACCGGCTTCCGCGGCGCGGAAAACCACTATGCGCTCGAGGGCAAGGAACGCTTCAAGATTTACGGTGTCAAACTGGAGGGAACCACCCCCGCAGGCGAGGGGGCCGAATTGCTGCAAAATGGCGAGCCTGTCGGTGTCGTCACCTTCGGTATGCATTCCGAGTTGAACGATCACAATGTCGGTATCGCGCGGATGCCGGTCGATTGTGCAGTGCCGGGCACCAAGATGACGGTACGCAATGCAGATGGCACCGAAATCCCCTGTGTTGCCGAGGAAATGCCCTTCTACGACAAGGACAAGAAAATCCGTACCGCCAAAGGCTGACGCCGCAGCTAATAGGCACCGCGGAATGGCGGTGCCTTTTTCTTTAAGACCAAATGGGAGTGACTGACCGAATGTCCAAATTCCAGTTCCCTGAAAGTATCCACAGCCGTCCCGTCTATGGCACGCTAGCGCCACGACCGGGCAAGGCGCACCTGATGATCGCTGATGCCGAAGGCGCCGAGGCGCTGATAGAATTGGCTGATCAAGACGCCGACTTGATCAGAGGGGCGCATATCATCTATATTCCGAAAGAGACTGGTGATACCTATGTTGAAAAACTGCGCGCGCTTGGTCCTGCGCAGCTTTATGTCGGTCCCAGTTACGAGGCGTCTGTGCCGCGTATTCGCAGGGTTCTGTCCGATGCGCACATGGGCCTGCAAATCTATCTGGCCGGCACCGAAGGTTTGATGGGCCAAGCCATGAATGAGGCGATGCAGGCCGGTATCCCACACAGCGCCATACAGACCGAACATCGCGGTTCGGTCGCGCGTCGGGTGCAGTGTGTGCATTGCAAAGGTATCACCGAAGACGTGATGACCGATCCTTTCGTCTGCTCGCATTGCGGGCTGAACCTGTTTGTCCGCGATCACTATTCGCGCAGGCTTGCCGCGTTCCAAGGCGTTCGCGTTGACGCTGAAGATCCCGGCAACGTCCCCGAACCCGTGGAGTTGTACAAATGAGTGCCGCCCCCCAAAAAGCCAAAGCCGGCGCCGAGAAAATCGACGTGACGGTCAGTGACGTGGTCAAGCTGAACGAGCTTGTCACGCGGTTTGAATTCACGCGCACCGACGGCAAGGACTTTCCCCCGTTTTCCGCAGGCGCGCATACCGTTGTCGAGATGAACGACGATGGCCGCACGCGTCTTAACCCCTATTCTTTGATGTCGGATCCGGCAGATACGTCCAAGTATGCCATCTCGGTGCGCCGCGATGACGAGGGGCGCGGCGGGTCGTTGTTCATGCACAACACCGTCAAGGTCGGTGATCGCATGACGCTGAGCTATCCGGTCAATCTGTTCCCGCTGGACCTGCGGGGGCGCAAGCATGTTTTCCTCGCAGGCGGAATTGGGATCACGCCGTTCATGGCGATGATTGCACATCTTGAGCGGATAAGCGTTCCCTGGGAATTGCACTATGCTTGCCGCAACAAGGACTTGGGCAGTTATGTTGATGAATTGACCGGCACATACCCCAGCAAGGTGCATGTCTATTTTGACGATCAGGATCAAAAAATCGCGCTTGAGGATTTGCTGGATGGGCAGCCGCTTGGCACGCATGTTTATGTGTGCGGCCCGAAAGGCATGATCAACTGGGTCCACACCACGGCTGCTGCGCATGGCTGGCCGGATGAGCACGTCCACTCCGAGGAGTTCCTGGCCCCGCAGCCCGGCAAACCGTTCGAAGTGCGCCTGTGCAAATCCGACATCACCATTCAGGTGGGCGAAGACGAAAGCCTGCTTGAGGCGATCGAACGCTGTGGCGTCGAGGCGCCATTCCTGTGCCGTGGTGGAGCCTGCGGGCAGTGCGAAACCAATGTTGTCGAGGCCGATGGCACGTTTGAACACCGCGATCACTGGCTGGACGAAGATGAACACGCCAGCGGCAAGAAAATCATGCCCTGCGTCAGCCGATTTGTCGGCAAAACCCTTGTGCTTGACCGATAAAGGAGAAAGCCATGACAATCCAATTCAACAAGGAAACCTTCCGCGACGATTATTCGTTCCGCAATTCTGATTGGGCGGTCAAGCGCTTTCCGTTTCCGTTCCACGAAGACAGCTACATGTATTCCGTCAATATGGAACAGCATCGTGGCGGGCCTGAAGGCTCGGTCTACGAAAAGCGCTTTGACGTGGACGAGCATTACGTGTCCGAAATGGAAGACCGCGCCATCGTGCTGGCGGAGGATCCGCTGCGCTGCCAGTCGTTGCCGCATATGACGCTGGCGGGGTGGGACACGCTTGAGCTGATCATGGTCAGCAAATCCGAGGATTATCCCGACCTCTTCGAGTTGCACCGTGACGGCGACCGTTGGCGGTGGATCAACAAGCCGATGGGCATCGACCAGACCTTTACCTTCCTCGATGAAACCACGCTGCCCTGCGGCCCGCTGGAATACATCACCCGGCAGGCGCAGGGCGATTTTGCGGTTCTCGATCAGCGTAACGACATGCTGTACATGGATGCGGGCATGGTCACAACGCAGGCTGACTGGAGCCTTGATTTCGACATCGGCATGGATTTTTTCGAATGGCACGCCCCCGTGCCGTTGGCGCATGAAATGGGTATTTTCAAGCGCGCGCTCAAATTCCTCCTCAACGTGCAGCAGGGGTCCCCGGCGCGTCGCCTGAACTGGACCATGACGGTCAATCCGCTGCTCGATACCAGCCCGGAGAACTATCACAAATGGGGCGTGCAGAAATCAACGCTCACGCCCGAGAACATCGGCGCGAAACAACACCTGCGCGTGGAATTGCAAACGTTTTATCGGCTGCCGCGCTCGAACGCGCTGTTGTTCCCGATCCGGTGCTACCTGATCGCCTTTCAGGATCTTGTCACCGTGCCGAAATGGGGCCGCCGCCTCCATCGCGTTATCCGCGATTTGCCCGAGGAATTGGCCGATTACAAAGGGTTCATCGACAACCGTCCACTGATGCTGGATTACCTCAGTCAATTCGATGATGGCTTGCCCACATCGCCGGGTGTCTGGCCCGATCTGGACACCGAGCCACCACTCAACAAATAAGGTCGGGGCAAAAGAAACCCGGCCGCATCTTGAAGGATGTGGCCGGGTTTTATTGGATGCCGCCGATCAGACTTTTTGTTGGGGATAACAGATGATCGAAAGGTAACGGATCGGCAATTCGATGAGACGTTCAGGCCCGTGCGGCGCGTCGGCATCAAAAAACAGCGTGTCGCCGGGTTCCAGCAGATAGGTCTCTTTACCGTGCAGGTAATCGACCTTGCCTTCCAGCATGTAGATCATCTCGATCCCGTCATGCTGGAATGTGTTGAACGTGTCGGATTCCTTGGTCAAAGTCAGCAAATACGGTTCGACGATCACGCCACTGGCATTCGATCCGATATGCCCCATCAGGTTGTATTGATGCCCCGCGCGCGTTCCGTCCCGTTCGATTTCAACACCTTCACCGGCCTTTGTCAGAATGGCCTCGCGTTTTTCTTCATATCCACGGAAAAATGCGGTGAGCGGAACCGACAGGGCATCGGCCAGCGTTTGTAAGGTGGTCAACGACGGCGAGGTGTTGCCGTTTTCAATTTTGGACAACATGCCGATGGACAGCTCGGTCAGGCGCGACAGCTCGGCCACGGTGATGCCCTGCTGCTTGCGAAAGGCGCGCACCTCCCGACCTATGGCAACCTCAAGAACCTTTTCACGCTCGTCGCGCAAGCTGTGTGGGTCTTGTTCAAGTTTGGTCACAGGCGGGGGCGCGATAGCTGTCATATTGTGTCCTCAAACGGTTTGACCGCCATCAGTGGCGGATAAGGTGCTGGGCATGTTTGATAATTTAAGCTATACACTGTTTTTTTCTTCTGAGTAAACACTGTCGGCAGGTTATTACCGCCGCGTTAATTTGCCCCAGGCCGATACGACTGGTGATCAGCCGGTTGCGGGGCGTCCACCTCTTGGAAATCGAACCGCCGGGTCGCTCGGTTGTCTTTTTCGATGGCTCCAATCCGTCCTCGACTCGCAGTCTCCGACGCCCCCGAAGCGGTTCAAAACCATTTCGCCTTTACCACAGTCTGATTGCATGGACTGCTGTCAGCCCCAACGCAATCACAACGCAAAACGTCCGCTCGGGTATGGCACTCAAAACCCAATGGATTGCGACAGACTGGTCCTATTTGACCATTGCCTCATGCAAGCGACGAAGCTCCCGTGCGTGCGCATCCGGCTCGGTTTCGTCAGGGCGTGGTCCCCGCGAGAGGGCGCGGGCCAGATCGAAATAGCCTTTGCCGGGGAGCTTGTCGCGCCCTCGATTGACGGCGCGCGCGGCTATAAAGGGGCGGTCCGCTGCGGCGTCTTCGCGCATCGTGGTTTCCAATGCCCGCGTCACTTTCGCGACCGAACCCGGCGCCCAGAGACCAAGTGCGCGGGACAGTGCGCCGTAAGTGATCGGTATTTCGTCTCCGGTGAGGCCTTCAAGGTACGTCCGAATACGCTTTGACAAATCCTTTTCCTTGGCTGAAGCCGACTCGACCACCCGGGGCGGCGGGATCTCGCGCGCGGCTCCGTTGGGGTCGACTTCCGCTGCCCAGGCGCGGGTCGGGGTGCGCAAGATAATTCGGGTTTTGCCACTGTCGTTACCCTCGCCAGCCTCGGTTACACCGACGACGTCCCCCCTTTGCAGGCCTGCGCGAAGCGTCTCTGGGTTCAGGCCCAGCTTCGGCGCCAGATAGTCCGGATCTACCATGACCTGACCCTCTTCCCATGCGATGACACCGTCCGGGACGGGACGGTTCATAACCGGTGAGGGGCCGTCATTGCTGGCATAGAAAGGGTTTTCCCCCGCCTCGTGGTCGGTCAGATCGACGATCCTGTCGATGTGCGGCAGGGCGGCGCGCAGCATGCGTTCCACCCCTTCGCGAAGAGTGGCCGCAGAGGCGGCGCAGCCTTGGCAGCCGCCGGACATACGCAAGTAGACGCTGCCGCCTTCGACCTTCTCCACCGCGATATGCCCACCGTGGGCCGCAACAGCCGGGTTGACCTGCCGCTCAAGCAATTCCTCGACAGCGCCTCGCAGACTATCGTCAGGGCTGGCCTCGGCCGATCCATCCTGACCAAGCGGGGTATCCGTGTCGTCGAGCACCTCCCGGATCGCCGCGGCAATGGCGGGTTTGAGCATGGCCCAGTTCGCCTCGGCATGCTTTTTTACCCAGATCGTTGCATCGCTCACTTCGATAAGAACGATGCCTTCCAGCGCGAAAAGCGCGCCCGCCAGCGGGGCATCGCCCGCGGCCTCGAACCGGACAGATGCTCCCCCCTTGATCGGCGCATCCAGAATAAATCCCATGACATCGGGATCACTCGCCGAGGATTGCGCCCGGATGCGGCGGCGGTTGGCGGTGTCAGACATCCTCCAACTCCGTTCCTGTCATCGCGCGAAGTGCCTTGAGCGTGTATATCCCGGTATCATGGCCGTCGCTGAAGGCCATGCCAAGCGCGTAGTTGCCGACACTCCAGACCCGCGTCAGGCTTATATCCAGCGGCACGTTTTCGGGGGTCAGAAGCCGCTTGCCACTCATCTCGTCGCGGCATTGCGCGCATTG
>Ga0102930_1000564_pt1 | contig 12339 bp, 11 predicted proteins | sample SalPon1_B_H2O_MG_FD_84514 | JGI IMG/M metagenome (GOLD analysis project Ga0102930, IMG submission 84514) | Salt pond water microbial communities from South San Francisco under conditions of wetland restoration - Salt Pond MetaG R1_B_H2O_MG | ecosystem: Environmental > Aquatic > Non-marine Saline... | reverse complement strand
GTAACTTTTTTCAACTTGCGGGATCGGGTAAAAAAAGGTTCATCTATCCCAATTTGTTTCTTGTTAATATGGGTATTCGAACATTTGAAATTCGCGTCAGAGTACAATGTGAAGATGAAAATGAAGAACTGTATGATATATCTTCAATAAAAACCATAAAAATTGTTGACCCCAATTTTTTTAAACTACAATTAAATGGAAATGTGGATTGTAGCAGTTCAAACATAGAATTAGAGCTTTTGGATCCTACCGCAACCCTGACTTTCCAAAATTTAGACAACATAGTTTGGACTATACCCACTGCCTGGAGCATCGCTTCTGGTGCAGGAACTCATAAAGTGGTTCTAAACACAAATGGGCAATCGGAAGGACAAAGGCAAGTAAAGGTAAAATATAAGGCCTATTCCCTAAAGGAAGACCCTAATGTTGGTCTTATAAAGAAAAAATGTAAAAACCCGGCTGGTGAAGATGAGATCGAAAGAACTGCTGATTTTGACATTGGTTCCTGTAAAAATGCTATTACTTATCCACCACCCCTTAATCACCCTTCTTCACATAGCCGGTTAAGCACCACCTTTAGCGGAAGCAATAACTTGGGTCAAAACAATTTTACCTTTGTATCCGGTGGATATGTTGAGATTAAGCCGGATTTTGAATTTAAGGCTTCAAATGGCTCTGACCTCAATTTGTTTATTGAAGATTGTTCTTGTAGCTCTCCCTGGCACGACCCGGAAAGAATAGGAGAATCCAGTGTAAGCTTTCCCGGTCAGGAAAGTGGCAAAAGGCTTGGTCTAATGGTGATCGCAGTACCTCAGAAATGCTGCTTACCAAGAGTATTAACGAGGATCCAATAACATTATCTCCCAATCCTTTTGATGGGCAACTACAAATAAGTGGTCTTCCCGAAAGTACTCAAGTGGAAATGCGAATTATGGGCGCTGACTCAAAAGTATATTGGGATGGCAAGCAGAGTTCTAACGATATGGGGGAACTTAGCTTGATGATGGATGAACTGCAAAAGGGCTTTTATTTCATAAGCCTGCGTTTTGAAGGGAAGATGGAAATTTTCAAGATTGTTAAGAAATAGATCGATAATGCAAAAACTTTTTGGGATTGGGCTGTTGCTTCTTACAGCAATAGCCCCTCTTTGGAGTCAGGTATACCACGATTTAGGCATAGGCTTTTCCGGACTAAGAATATGGGAGCCCAGTAAACCAAGGGCCCTCAATGAAGACCTTGACTATTATTGGAATCCTCAGGTAAGTTATCAGTTGCATTTCCTGGAGGAAAGATTGGTGACAGGTTTGGAGTTTGGATGGGTATATGCGAAGGGCCTTAAAGATGAGGAGAACTTTTTTAGGGAAGATATACAAAAATCGATCAATTTAGATATAGAGGCAGGCGTAAACCTTTTTAAGTTTAAAAATAGTCTTCTTCAGTGGAGAGCGGGTGTTAGATTGACTAGAACTTATTACTTTTCTAACTTTATGGCGGCTGGTGAAGAAAATAATGCTGCTACTAGCTCTGTTGAAATTGCGAGATGGAGAGAAGTTAAATACGATTTGACCTCAGTAATAAGTTATCAATTAGATCTGCTAGATCGAAGAAATAAAGCGGCAACTTTAGCGTTACGGATTTCATTGGAGTCTATTTATTTTTTTCCGGGAACAAGAGTCTTTGAGCCTTTTCCTTCCAAACGACGTATTGCTATGGGTCCTTCGGCTTCTTTAATCTTGCGTATAAAAGGTAAGAGAAACCGCGGGTTGTTTTAAAGGGGGTAGTTACTCCGGTAATTTGCCCTATATTTAGCCGTGAAAATCAGGACTTATGCTTCGACTGGCTTTTATTTTAGTTTTTTGTTGCACTACTGTTTTACCTCTCAAAAGCCAGTTTTATCACGAAGTGGGGGTAGGTTTCTCGGGAATGCGTATTTGGGAGGTAGCCCCACCAGAATCTAAATCCCTTATGCAGGATTTAGACTTTTCTTGGGGCCTGAATATTTCCTATCAGTTCTTTTTTTTAGATGAGGAAATTTCAGTAGGTGCCTCGGTTGGTTTGCTACGTGAGATTGGTGAAAAGGAAAATATATCTCAAGGAAGAGAAGAGTATAGGAAGGATTTGAGAAATTCGCTTATCTATCAAATAACAGGAAGTGCTAACTTGTTCAGATCAAAGAAAAGGTTCTTTCAAATTACCACTGGAGTCTGGGCAACTAGCACCTATTTTTTTAGCCATTATGATAAGGTAATCAAGGTTTCCGAAACCGGTGGCAGCAGCGGAAGTTGGGGAGGATTTGAATTGGATAATTGGTATGACCCTAAATTCAGTATGCTGGTCTCCATTGGCTATCAGCGTTCGCTTTTCGGTAAATTGAATAATAAATCATCTTTAAGTTGGCGTATGACATGGGGTTTTATTTATCAATTACCAGCATTTTATGGAACTGCAAATGGGATTGAAAATAGATACGCATCTATTTATACCGGCCCCTCCCTCTCTTTAATCTGGCGCATCAAACAAAAGAGAAAGCGCGGATTGTTTTGAATGGGGTAGTTACTCTGGTAATTTGCCCTATATTTAGCCGTGAAAATCATGAATTATGCTTCGACTTGGTTTTATTTTAGTTTTTTGTTGCACTACTGTTTTAGATCTGAATGGACAGGTTTACCATGACCTGGGCATAGGCTTTTCCGGACTAAGAATATGGGAGCCCAGTAAACCAGGGAACTTCAACGAAGATCTTGACTATTATTGGAATCCTCAGGTAAGTTATCAGTTGCATTTCCTAGAGGAAAGATTGGTGTCAGGTTTGGAGTTTGGATGGGTGTATGCGAAGGGCCTTAAAGATGAGCCAAACTTCTTTAGGGAAGATATACAAAAATCACTCAATTTAGATATAGAGGCGGGCGTAAACGTTTTTAAGTTTAAAAATAGTATTCTTCAGTGGAGAGCGGGTGTAAGACTTACCAAGACCTACTTCTACAGTCGAGAGGTTTTGGAATTCGAGGAGAATTCTGTAAGTGGTGTTTCAGGTAGTAATGAGAGTTGGCAGGATGTTAATTATGATTTGACCTCGGCCATTTCTTATCAATTTAATTTATCTAGAAATAGGTCGTCTAATTTGGCTCTTCGTTTCACTTTAGATATGGTTTATTTTTTCCCTGAAAAACATAAATTAGAATACTTGGAACAAGACTATCGCTTTGCTATGGGCCCCTCATTCTCCTTAATCTGGCGCATCAAACAAAAGAGAAACCGCGGGTTGTTTTAAAGAATTTGCCCCATGCTTTAAGCCAATGATTTATTAGTAAAAGACGCCGCAGTGGGAGGCCTCAGGAGGAGAAGGCCTGGCAATGGCGGAGCGATAGCAAGGCGATAGCGGAGCGGTGGCCCCGCCGGTAGCGGGACTCTTTTCGGTGGCTGGCGCTCCCTTTTTTATAACCCAAAGAACATTGAGCAGGCACAAAGGAGCACGGAGTTTTGCGGGGACACGCTCGCTTGTTACCCTAAAAAAACATTATGCGACGCTTATACCCCGTTGGATTTCAGAAACCAGGCGCTGGAGGGCCATCGCCTCCACGCTCCCCTCCTTGGCAAGGCGGGGTGGTGGTCAAAAGGCTTTCCCCGCCCGCTCCAGCGGGGCAAATTTTTCTACGAAACCGCAACCTTTCCTTACCAAAAAGCGCGCGAAGCAAAGCCGGCCACGACCGGCTGGGCTGGACTTTAGACGGAATAAGATGGGCTCCGGTAAAACCCCTTAACCGATTGTAAACGATTAATTTGCTTTATCACAAAATAGCCAAAACCCCGCTAAGCCGCACCGGCTTTGCTTTTCAAGCCGGCTTAAAAATCATCTGCGTTGCCTGCGGGAATTATGGGCCGTTTTTATGAATTGGAAATGTATGACCAGAATAATAACCCGACTGGCTATACCTTATACGGTTGTCTAATAGCTACCGCCCATGGTTTTATCGATATGAATGTGACCACCCACCAAAGCACCTCCAATTACGCCCTTAACTATCTTAGCAGTGTTTTCAATTCCCTTAACTTTAACCCATGAGTAGGAAAAGGTTGGTCATAATGCTCTTAGCCTTGCTTGGTACGCAGATTTCTTGTGAGGAACCCTGCCCGGTGGATTCGGTAGAGGGCGTGGTGAGCCAAACCCCACCGGCGCTCAAAGAAAAACTGGCGGGCTTGCTGATCCGCAATGAGTATTGGTTACTGAGCAATGATTTTGGCGATACGTTGGAGCTTAGCGCTAAGAGCGATTATCAGGCCGGCCGGCTTTATTTTCAGCCGGCGGTATGCGATGATTCGCTGGTGGAGGGTTTTGAAGGGCGGCGCCGGTATGAATTTAAGCTAAGCCGGCGCGATACCATTGTCTCCCGTCCGCCCCAGGTGAGCACCCGGGAGGTGCTTATCCGGCATGCTGGTGGGGATTATCCCCTCACCGTGCGCCTGCTCAATCTCCTTCCACGCCTGGAATGGCCACCCAAGGCGGATCATTTGACAGGGGACGCGGCCTGGAGGCGCAAATTCTTTTTGCCGAAGATCAGCAGGATTACCAGAATCTTTATACCGAGTTGATGGAGGCCAGTCCGTACGTAGAAACGCAGCTCTTACTGGATGTGATAAATATTGAGGATTATCCCGAGCTGGCTTTACGCAATATAATGGTGGCCAATCCCCATGCCTCGCGCGAAGGGGAAGTATGGGAAGCGCTTGTGAATCGTGAACCCATGCTAAGCCAGCAAACGCTGGATGACATACAGGACGAGCAGAAAACCATCACCACCCATTATGTGCTTAATATGCAAATAAGCCAGGCACAGCATGCTAGTGAATACGCCACTGTAAATCTCCTGCAGGTGTATGCCAATGACGCTTCAACCAATCAAATTTCCGCTATTCGCAATCACCTGAAAAACAGGGATGAACCCATCTTTCGCTATATGCTTATTGATAGCTATCTTGCCTCCGGAGATATAGCCCAGGCGCAAAATGAATTGGCCTTGATAGATTCAGAATGTGAAATGAGCGAAGACTCAGAACAGGAATTGACCGGCATGACCACCTGGTATGGCATAGTGGACGATAACCTGGAAAACCTACATGATTTGAGCAGTGCCGATATCACCGCGCTTACCACGCTTGCACAGGATCCCAATGACTATCGTCCCAGCGGACTGGCCAGGACTTTATTGAAACTGAACGATGCGCCGGTTGATTACACCGAACCCGTGTATTTTCCCGGGCAGGTCAACAACAAAAGGGCCAATCAGGTAGCTGAGCGACCCGAAAGTGTGCAGACTAAGTTTAGCCTAAGCCCTAATCCGGCGGGGGATAAGATTCGTCTTTCCTGGAGTAGTGAAGAACTGTATCCTGTAAAGGAAATGGAAGTGCAGATAACAGACATGCAGGGTAAGGTAGTGCTCCAGCAGCAGCTTAGTGATGTATCGCTGGAAATGACGCTTTTTAACTTGAATGGATTCATTAATGGCACCTATATTCTCGAGGTTCGTCATGAAGAAAATACCTTATACAGTGAAAAATTTATCGTTAAGAAATAAAATTGCCATAAAAAACCACCAGCCGCAATGGCTGGTGGTTTTTTTTACGGCCATTTGCCTGCTTGGGCCCAATGCCGGGCTTAAAGGGCAGTTTTTAGATACCATCTATGATTTAGCTCATAATGCAAGGTCTAGCTTTTCATTGTTAGCGTCGGGAAATATCATTTTTTCTGGAATGAATAATGATAATCCCAGTTTGTACCAATACGCAAAGTTGGATCAACAGGGTAAAGTGCTTGATAGTCTCAATTTGCAGTATAACCCTGATGATTATTTTCTTGCTAACTGTAAGAAAGGATTGGTCGTAAACCGCAATAAGATTTATAATTCCTATACCAATTTTCACAGCCGGGATTCGATATATGTGATCCTTTCTAAACTCAGCCTGTCACCGCTGGACACCCTGGAAACCAAGCTTTACTATGCAGACCGTTCCATCTATACCGCTACTCATTCCATCTCAATGACCTTAGACAGTGACTCTACATTTTTGTTAGTGGGTATTTGGCACGTTGGGTGCAGCAACCGGATTCGGTGCTCAAATACGACCTCTTTCTGACCAGATTTGATACCGCCCTGAATGTGATCTGGGAAACCATCGTGCCGGGGGATAGCGTTTACGGGCGCAGGTACGGCCCTATAGGCACGGACATACTGTTGGACAGCTACGGGGGCATTCTGGTGACAGGAAATGAGTTTTTCTATCCTTTTTTGGAAATAGGTTTTGCCGCCCGCTTCGACCGGCAGGGCAATCACCTCTGGTACAAGGAGTACAATGGCAATATGGGCATGAGCGGTATGTACTGTGTAGATAATGGCGATGGCACCTACCAGTACGTACAGAATTGGTGGACCACCACAACCGGCGGGCAAAACGACTTGCACGTGGGGCGCATGGATACCATGGGCAATATCCTTACCAATCAACGTTTCGGCAAGGTCCAACGCACCCAGTTTGCGCAGGACTTAATTCGTACCCGGGACGGCAATTTTTATATTTCAGGCATTGGTTATTGGGGCAATTTCCACAGTTTTGGCTTTAAGTTTACCCCCCAGGGCGACAGCCTGTGGTACCGCACCTATCACCATGATGATAGCCTGGATTTGGCCTATGTGGAAAACTTTCAGGAGGATGCCGATAGCAACCTGGTGCACTTTGGCTACCACGGCGATAATGTAAACCCCCGCCCCGGCAATGGGATCTTTAGCTGGCTCTACCGCACCGATCAGCACGGCTGCATATTTGAAGATTGCCAACTAAGCCAGGAGGAACTAAAGGCGCTGCCCAGGCTGGGTCTGTACCCCAATCCCGCGCCGGGCGGCCGGTTTTTTGTAGAACGCCCCGCGAATGGGAGGCCTGCCATGCTGGAAATATATAATGCCAGTGGTGCCTTACTGGAAAGCCATAATTTAGAGCCTTCCCGGAGCCGGTACCGCATCCATTCCGCCTTATCGCCCGGGAGCTACCTCTGTCTGCTCAGGACCAAAACCGGCAAGGAACTGGGGATAGCGCGGGTTATGATTGAGCAGTAGTGGAGGAGATTTTATAGTTATGAAAACCTGTCCAAAGGTATTGGATCATCTCATGGAAGCGGCGGTAGCGCAAGGGTTTATTGACGGGTCTAACGGACCTGCTTTGCAATACGGGGCCCGGCTCAGCCTGGGCTTGGCGCTTTAATGGTTTTCGGGGGCTTGCGCGGGAGAGGCGTAATACAGCATAGCTGCCGGAAAGGCACGCGGCATAGCCCTATGCTAGCCGAGGCGCGGATAGGGCAGCCCGGTGGGCTTCAATCCACAGGGGCTTTCACGTCTGCATCCGGGGGTCGGGATTTATTGCGCGCACCGCCTCGATTTTTAACTCACCGGCCCGGGGGTGGCGGGGATTGATCAGGTAATTGTGCTCCACGGGAAGCACGGCCGAGGGTACTTTCCAGATCAGTTGCGCTCCTTTTTGTAGCCAGTTCTGGCCCAGGGCCGTAAGTTCCGCTGGAGCCGGATGGCTACGCCAGGCTTTGGGGAGTTGCTCCGTATCCGGACCCGCCACCTCCTCCGCTTTTAGGGGCAAATCCAAAGTGACCAGGCTTAGCACAGGGGGCAACAGCCGCTGGGGGGTGTTGACCAGCACCTCCAGCAGGGCCAGCGAGGGGTTGGCGGCCGCATACAGAGCAGGCGTCCCTACGGCATTCCAGCGCCCGCCGTAAAGCTCCGCGCCTCGACCGGAAAGGTCTCGCGCCCGTTGGGGCGCAGAGAAACGGTATACCTTCACGACACCAGGCCCCATTCCAGGCGGCCCAGCACTTGCTCCACAAGCTGCATGCCCGCAAAGGTATCCAGCAGGGCGATAGGCGCCTCCCCGCCCAGGGCGGTATTGGGAGTGCGCAGCCAGGCGCTCACTTCCGGAGGGCCGCCCAGTACCGAACCCATCTGGTAGATATCATGAAGGCGCAGCAGCCGCTCGCTTACCGCCGCTGGCAGGGCTTTTTGAGTGGGATAGCGCAGCAGGCTGCGCTCCGATACGCCCAGGGCCTGCGCCAGCTCCGTGCGCTGCAGGCCCGTATGCGCCTGGAAGTGCTGGATACATTCGGGCGGGAGCCCGGTGCGCACCAGGGCTATCCGGCTGGATGCTTGAGCGGGATAGGCTGCGGGGGCTTCTTTAGTGGTGTACCCGGAAAGCGCTGAGGAACGGCTTTCTTCAGGCTTCTGGAGCAAGGGATATGGACTTAAATTCATCTTACCAGACATTTGCCCACGAATGTATGAAATTTGTCGTAATCTCCCAAATGAAACCTTCTTTTCCCGGGTCTAGCCACCATGCTATGCCTGATTTGCCGCTAAGCGGGGGCGTCTATAAGCATCGAGGCAGGGAAACGAAAACCTGGTCCACCAGCACTGATCAGCGTCCCCTCGTGCTTAATTCATTTCGGCCGGCGATTCTGCTCTGGCTTCCGTTTTGGCCGGGTCCAGCGGCTTGAGCCATTCCAGGGCCTGGTGGACGCCCTCTACTTCCGGATAGGAGAGGTAGAGTTTGTCATTGCGCTCCTTCATCTGGGCCTGGCGGTGGGTTTTTAGGTATTCCAGCACGCGGCCAAACTGGGCGCTTTGGAAATAATCGCTTTCCTGATCGGCCGGGAAATAGGCCAGCAAGCGGCCTTGTTTCAGCACGATCTTTTCCAGGCCTATCCGCTGGCCCAGTTGGCGCAGCCGCACCGAGTCCAGCAGCTCCTGCACCGCCTCCGGTAGGGGACCAAAGCGGTCTTCCAGCTCCCGGGCCAGCTCCTGGAGCTCGCTTTCTTCCGCGGCCTTATCCAGGCGCTGGTAAAGGCGGAGCCTTTCCTCCACCTTGTTCACGTAGGAGTCGGGGATCAAAATTTCCAGGTCGGTGTCCAGGAGCGTTTCGCTTACGAAAGGTTTGTTTTCCTGGTCTTCCGCGTAGAGCTCTTTGAATTCCCCCGCTTTGAGCTCTTCGATGGCTTCCGCCAGCACCTTTTGGAAAGCGTCAAAACCGATGTCGGCTATGAAGCCGCTCTGCTCGGCCCCCAGCAGGTCGCCCGCGCCGCGAATTTCCAGATCGCGCATAGCGATGTGGAAGCCACTGCCCAGGTCGCTGAATTGCTCGATGGCCGTAAGCCGTTTCCGTGCCTCGTCTGTAAGCGTGGAGAGGGGCGGCGCTACCAGCTTACAAAAAGCCTTTTTATTGCTCCTTCCCACCCGGCCGCGCATCTGGTGCAGGTCGCTCAGGCCCACGTGGTGGGCATTGTTGATCAGGATGGTATTGGCATTGGGCACGTCCAGGCCATTTTCGATGATGGAGGTGGCCAGCAGCACGTCAAATTCGCCGTTGATAAAGTCCAGCATCAGCCCTTCCAGCTTTTTGCCATCCATTTGGCCGTGGCCTATCCCTATTTTGGCGTCCGGCACCAGGCGGCTTATCATACCCCCTACTTCCTGGATATTTTCTACCCGGTTGTGCACAAAAAATACCTGTCCGCCCCGGCTCATTTCGTAGAGGATGCTGTCGCGGATCACCTCTTCGGTGAAGGGTACCACCTGCGTTTCGATGGGGTGGCGGTTGGGGGGCGGGGTGGTCATCACGCTCAGGTCACGCGCCTGCATGAGCGAGAACTGCAGGGTACGCGGAATGGGCGTGGCGGTGAGGGTAAGGGTGTCCACGTTCACCTTCAGGTTTTTGAGCTTTTCCTTTACCCCTACGCCAAATTTTTGTTCTTCGTCTACAATGAGCAGGCCCAGGTCTTTGAACTTGATGTCTTTCCCCACCAGCCGGTGGGTACCTATGATGATGTCCAGGGGGCCTTCGGCCAAATGTGATAGCGTATCCCGCTGCTGTTTCGCCGTTTTGAAGCGGTTGATGTAATCGATAGACACCGGAAAATCGGCCAGGCGCGCGCTAAAGGTTTTGTAGTGCTGAAAAGCCAGGATGGTGGTAGGCACCAGCACCGCCACTTGCTTGCCTTCGTTTACCGCTTTGAAGGCCGCCCGGATGGCGATCTCGGTTTTGCCAAAGCCCACGTCCCCGCACACCAGGCGGTCCATGGGCATGGGCGCTTCCATATCCGCTTTTACTGCGGCGGTAGCGGCTTCCTGATCGGGCGTATCTTCATAAAGGAAGGAGGCTTCCAACTCGTGTTGCAGGTAGCTGTCCGGCGAAAATTCCGTTCCCCGGCTGGCCTTGCGTTTGGCGTAGAGCTTGATCAGGTCAAAGGCCACTTCTTTCACCCGCTTTTTGGCTTTGGCTTTGGTTTTTTGCCAGGCCCCGGAGCCCAGCTTGTGGGTAGTGGGGAGGGTGCCTTCCTTGCCGTTGTAGCGGGTGATTTTGTGGAGGGAGTGGATGCTGAGGTAGAGCGCGTCGCCCCCGTGGTAGATCAGCTTGATGGCCTCTTGGGTTTGGCCATTGTTTTCGATCTTTTGGAGCCCGCCAAACTCGGCGATGCCGTGATCGATGTGCGTCACGTAGTCGCCTACCTGCAGGCTGGTAAGCTCTTGGAGGGTCACGGCTTGCTTTTTGGCGTAGCCACTCTTCAACTTGAATTTTTGGTAGCGTTCGAAGATCTGGTGGTCGGTGTACACCACGCTTTTTCCTTCGGGATCCGCGAAGCCTTCGTGGAGGGTACTTACCACCGGCTGAAAGCTAACCTCGCTGCCCTGGTCTTCGAAGATGGCGTGGAAGCGTTCTACCTGTTTGGGGTTGATGCAGAGCAGGTAATTTTCCCAGCCCGCTGCGGTGTTTTCCTGAAAGTGTTCTGCCAGTAGCTTGAATTTTTTATTGAAGCTGGGCTGCGGTTTGGTGCCAAAGTGCCAGACCTTATCACCAGCCAGGCGGGGGTCGCCGCCCCATTCTACCGTGGCCAGGCTCTCCAGCTTTTCTTCCAGGGCTGCTCCGCTGACGAAGAGCTCGGCCGGCGCGCTTTGCGAGATTTCGCCACGGAGTTCCGCGTAGGCATTTTCGGCTTTGGCAAATAGCTCGTCCAGTCGTTTGGACGTGAGGGGCAGGCTTTTGATCCACACCAGGGTACGGGCGCCCACGTAGTCCAGGAAGGGTTCTCGCTTTTCCAGGAGCGTTTTGTCTTCCACGTTGGGGATGAGGCTCAGTTTTTTCTTTTCCTCCTGGCTCAGTTGGGTTTCGATATCAAAGCTGCGGATGCTGTCCACCTCATCGCCAAAAAACTCGATCCGGAAGGGGTCGTCGTGGGCAAAGGAGAAGACATCCACGATGCCTCCCCGCACGGAAAACTGGCCCGGCTCGGCCACGAAATCTACCCGTTCGAAGTGGTATTCAAAGAGGGTTTCGTTCAGGAAATCCAGGCTCAGGGTATCGCCCTGGCGGAGGGTAAAGGTGTTGCTGTTGAGTTGCTTACGGGTGATCACCTGCTCAAAGAGCGCGTCGGGATAGCTTACTACCACGGCCGGTTTGCGGCGGCTGCTGAGGCGGTTGAGCACCTCCGCGCGCATGAGCACGTTGGCATTATCGGTTTCCTCTACCTGGTAGGGCCGCCGGTAAGAGCCCGGGTAAAAGAGCACCCGTTCGCCGCCCAGGAGGAGCTCCAGGTCGTTGAGCAGGTAAGCCGCCTCTTCTTTATCATTGGCCACGATCAGTTGCGTACGCTCACTGGCCTCCAGGGTGGCGGCCATGAGCAGGGCCGTAAAGGAACCGGAAAGGCCTTTGGCCTGGAGGTGTTGGATCGTCTCGGGCCCCAGGTATTTCCCGATGGCCTGTAGGCGGTCTTCCTGGAGGTAATCCCGCAGCACCGCGGGGCATTCTTTCTGCATTGCTACCTACGCTTTTGGCCCCGCACTGCCACGTAGGGCAGGGGGGCATATCCGTTTTTAGCGAGGGCGAAACGCCCTGAAATTTTAAAAGTCCTGCAAAGGTAGGGCAGCTAAGGGCATTTTGTTCACCGCCTGCGGGAAGGCAGGCCACACCGTCGCGTGCCAAACAGGGGGCTCAGGGCTTATGGAATGGTAAACCGTCCCTGGCGTTCCCGAACCCGCACCAAATACAATCCCGCCGGAAGCTGCCGGACCGAAAGGGTCACCTTACCGCCGGTCATGGGCACTTTTGCGATGAGCCGGCCCTGCACGCTGTATATCCGGACGGTGGCGGGCGCCGGGTTAGGTGATTGAATGGTAACGGCTTCCCGGGCGGGATTGGGGTAGATTTCCAGGCCGGCCGGCGGCAGGCCAAATTCCGGCTTGCTTATGCCGCGCACGGTTAGGGTGTCGCTTTGGCTGCGCTGGGCGTTATTGCAAT
>Ga0102930_1000563_pt1 | contig 12345 bp, 7 predicted proteins | sample SalPon1_B_H2O_MG_FD_84514 | JGI IMG/M metagenome (GOLD analysis project Ga0102930, IMG submission 84514) | Salt pond water microbial communities from South San Francisco under conditions of wetland restoration - Salt Pond MetaG R1_B_H2O_MG | ecosystem: Environmental > Aquatic > Non-marine Saline... | reverse complement strand
GGCGTTTCCCGCCGTTCGACCGACTGGAGTCGGAGTGGCTGGACCAGATCGCCGCCTCGGTCGAGGTGGCCTATTACCGCGATGGTTCGATCATTCAGGAATACGGCGAGCCGATCGATGTGCTCCGCTATGTGCGCAGCGGAGCCGTCGAGGTGTATCGGCACAACGGCGAGCTCTACAACCGGCTGAGCGAAGGCGACATCCTCGGCCACACCGGCCTGTTGCACAAAAGGCGGGTACGGTTCCCCGCCAAGGCGATCGAGGACACGTTGCTCTACCTGATACCGGTGGAGCTGTTCGATCGGCTGTGCAACGAGGACGACCACTTTGCGGATTTCGTCGAACTCTCGGGCCCGCGCCTGAAGGCCACGGTCGAGCAGAACGAGCGCGAGAACGACCTGATGGTCACGCGGGTGCGACGGCTGCTGAGCCGCTCGCCGGTCATGATCGAGGAGACGGCAAACGTCCGGGATGCGGCCACCGTGATGACCGAGAACCACGTCTCGGCCATTCTGCTGCTCGCTCGCACGGCGGACGACGATGATCGCGGGTTCGCCGGCGAGGAGGACGCTCGCTGGCGTGTGACCGGCATTCTGACCGACCAGGATTTTCGTGTCCGCGTGCTGGCAGCCGGCGGATCGGCGGACTCGCGTCTCGCGGACATCAAGCACGACCAGCTGATCACGATCCAGTCGGACGAATCCGTCTACGAGGCGATGCTGGCGATGCTGCGGAACAACGTTCACCACCTGCCGGTCCTGCATCGGCGTCGACCGGTCGGGGTGGTGCATCTGTCTGACATCGTACGCTACGAAACGCACAGCAGCCTCTACCTGGTCAGCAATATCTTCAACGAGGGCAACGTGAAGGGACTGATGCGCCTGATGCCGGACGTGCGGGCCGCGTTCCTGCGACTGGTGAGCGACGGCGCGACCTCGCAGATGATCGGCGAGGCGATGTCGAGCATTGGGCGCAGCCTGATCCGCCGTCTGATCGAACTGGCCGAGGAAGAGCTCGGGCCACCGCCGGTGCCGTACTGTTTCATGGTCAACGGCTCGATGGCGCGCAACGACCAGACCATCTCGACCGACCAGGACAATGCGCTGATCATGGATGATGCGTTCGATCCCGAGCAGCACGACGGCTGGTTCAAGGCGATGGCCAAGCGGGTCAGCGACGGGCTCCATGCCTGTGGGTACCCGTATTGCACCGGCGGCATCATGGCGACCAACGACAAGTGGCGTCAGCCGCTCTCGGTCTGGCGCGGCTATTTCGAGGATTGGATCAGCGAGCCGGACCCAGAGCGATTGCTGCACAGTTCGATCTTCTTCGACCTCGAAGCAGTCCATGGCGAGGAACGCTTCGTCGAGCAATTGCAGGACCTGATCGCGGAACGCGCCAGCCAGAGCCCGCTGTTCCTCGCGGCCATGGCGCGCAATGCCCTCAACCGCACGCCGCCGCTGGGTTTCTTCCGCACCTTCGTCATGGAGGAAGACGGTCGGCACAACAACTCGATCAACATCAAGCGCCGCGGCACCGCCCCACTGGTCGACGTGATCCGCGTGCATGCGCTCGCCGTGGGGTCACGCTCTCAGAACTCGTTCGACCGGCTCGACGACATCACGCGTGCCGATACGCTGCCGGCTGGGCAGACGGACAAGTTGCGCTACGCGCTGGAATTCCTCTCGATGGTGCGGATGCGCCACCAGGCCCACGTCCTCAAGCACCACCATCCGCCGGACAACAATATCGAGCCGGAGAACGTCTCCGACCAGGAACGTCACAATCTCAAGGACGCGTTCCAGGTGTTGAGCAATGCCCAGAAGTTCCTCCGATTCCGTTACCCGATGCCGAACCGCTGATGGCACCGACACAGACAACCGAGCAGGAGGCGACCTGGCCCCGCTTTTTCGAGGACCAGGCGAATCGTTGCCGTGATCCGGCCCTGCGCGGGTTCTACGCGGCCGGGTTGCCCGATCCCTCCACCCCGATCGGCGAGGTGGAGATGGTGGCACTGGATTTCGAGACCACCGGGCTGGACGTACACCAGCACGCGATCGTGTCGGTGGGCATCGTGCCGTTCACGCTGCAGCGGATTCGTCCCGCCGCCGGTCACTACTGGGTGGTTCGACCGCCCAGGCCACTGGACGAGTCGTCGATCCGGTTCCATCGCATCACCCATGCCGAGGTGAACGCGGCCCCGGACTTCGACGTCATTCTCGACGAGCTGCTGTCAATCCTGGCCGGGAAGATCGTGGTGGTGCACTTCCAGGGCATTGAGCGGCCCTTCCTGGATGCGGCCGTGCTCGACCGCCGCGGGGAGCGTTGCCTGTTTCCGGTGATCGACACCATGCGACTGGAGGCCGAGCAGGTTAGGCGTGGCTGGTGGACGCGCCTGCGAGGGTTTCTCGGTGCGTCGCCCACCTCGATACGGCTTGCCGATACGCGCAACCGTTACGGTCTGCCAACCTACTCAGGCCACCATGCCAAGCTCGACGCACTGGCGACGGCCGAGTTGTTGCAGGCTCAGATAGCCCGCCACCACTCGGCCGAGACACCACTGGCCGATCTCTGGAGCTGACAGACGGATACGAAAAAACCCCGCCGAATGGCGGGGTTTCTCGTGCTGCCTGCCGACGATTCGGCAGGTTCCGGCTGGGGTTATTTCGCCCGGGGTTCGCTCATCAGTCCCTTGACGATAGCGTAGCAGCCCACCAGAAGCACGAGGGTAAAGGGCAAGCCGGCCGCCACTGCCGCGGATTGCAGTGCGGCGAGACCGCCACCGATCAGCAGCGCGATGGCGATGGCGCCCTCGATCACGCCCCAGAACACACGCTGTGGCTTCGGCGCGTCGACTTTGCCGCCGGCGGTGATCGTGTCGATGACCAGCGAGCCGGAGTCCGAGGAGGTCACGAAGAACACGATCACCAGGAAGATCGCGATGAACGACGTGATCTCGGTGAGCGGCAACTGGCTCAGGACCTCGAACAGCTTGACGGGCAGGTCGGCGTTCGATGCACCCTCAAAGCCGTTCTGTACCTGCTGGATCGCGGTGGTGCCGAATGCGGTCATCCACAGCACCGAAATGGTCGACGGCACCAGCAGCACGGCGGTGAGGAATTCACGTACCGAACGGCCGCGGGAGACCCGTGCGATGAACATGCCGACGAACGGCGACCAGCTGATCCACCAAGCCCAGTAGAAGGTCGTCCAGCCCTGGCTGAAATTCGCGTCCTCGCGCCCGAACGGGTTGGAGAGGAACGGCAGTTCGGCGAAGTACGAGCCGAGGTTCTTGAAGAAGCCGGTGGCGATCAGCAGCGTCGGGCCGACGAAGATCACGAACATCAGCAGCAGGAACGCCAGCACCATGTTGATCTCCGACAGTCGCTTAACCCCCTTGTCGACACCGGCGACGATCGAGACGACGGCAACGGCCGTAATCGCGGCGATCAGCAGAACCAGCGTCGTGGTCCCGCCCGGTATGTCGAACAGGTAGGTCAGGCCGGCCGATGCCTGCTGGGCACCGATGCCGAGTGACGTCGCCAGGCCGAACAGCGTCGCGAAGACCGCGAGGATGTCGATGATGTGGCCCGGCCAGCCCCAGATCCGCTCGCCCAGGAGCGGGTAGAAAATGGAGCGAACAGTCAGCGGCAGCCCCTTGTTGTAGGCGAAAATCGCCAGCGACAGCGCGACGATGGCGTAGATCGCCCAGGGGTGCAGCCCCCAGTGGAAGATGGTCGCCGCCATGCCAAGGCTCATGGCAGCGCTCTGATCACCTTCCGCACCACCGAGGGGTGCCCAGTCGGTCCGTGCGCCGTCTTCACCGACGCTGATGCCACCCATGGCCGTGCCGTAGTGCGACATGGGCTCGGATACACCGTAGAACATCAGGCCGATGCCCATGCCAGCGGCGAACAGCATCGAAAACCAGCCGAGGTAGCTGAAATCGGGCTTGGCGTTGGCCCCACCGATGCGCACCTTGCCCAGCGGCGTGACGATCAGTACCAGACAGAGCACCACGAAGATGTTCGCGGCCAGCAGGATGAACCAGGTCATGTTGTTGTTGATCCAGTTCTTGGCCCCCTCGAACCAGGCGGTCGACTGGTCGGGCAGCGCGAGCGACAGGATCACGAAAGCCAGGATTACCAGGGACGAAAACGCGAACACCGCACCGTGGATGTCGATATTCACGCCCAGCGGGGCGGCCTGGTAATTGTCCTGACCGATCTTGTAGTCCGTATCGATCAGGTTGGCGGCACCCTCGGGCGCTGGTACGCCAACGGACTCCTCATGCGTGTCCGGGGAATTGTCGGGTTTGTTGTCCACGATATTCTCTCCGTTTGTTGTTTCTGGTTAGCGGAAACGTGTCGTAACGGTCGGCTTTACGGGCGGACGAGGAAGACCGATACGTTGGAATGTGCTGCGACCTTGCTGCCGTTTGCCGGCATGATCGCGTCGATGTGATGTGGCAGGTGAGTGCCCATCACCACGAGATCCGCTTCGACTTCCTCGATCGCCTTGAGGAGGATGTCGTCCAGATCCGTGACCGGATCGTGGCTGTTGTAGACCCGCGCGCTCGGCTCCTGGCCGTTGTCGGGCGCGTGCTCGTGGGCGAACGCCTTTAGCTTCTGTTCGTATTCCTCCGGGGTCCGCGCCACCGAACTCGGCTGCGACGTGGTCACACCGACGTAGCAGAGAGCGGCGTGATAGTGCTTCGCCATGTCGGCGGCAACGGTCAGCGGTTTTTCCAGCGCCTCGAGATGGGCGAGGTCCACCGGCACCATTATTTTCTTGTACATGCAGTTGGCTCCTCTTTGAATCGATTGCATGAACGGAATCGGCCGGGTGTTTCTCTCCTTAAAATGCGCCCGGTCCGGTCGAACGCACTTCGGGCCGCGTACAGTTTAGGCAACGAAATCCCTGATTGCGCGTAGCAATCGCGTCGAACTGTGCCCTCCACCCTACCGTTTTTGGCAAACATCTTCATGCACCAGTGGCCCCTGCGGGCACAATTGTCGCGATTATCCCGGCGGTCGTCATTGTGCGACGCGGCGATTATGGCCGAGTCTTATCGAACGCGGCGGCCCCCATGGCGGGCTCGTCCACGGTTTCCAGGCGCCATAGCGGTTGGCCGCTCGCATGGTACTTGCGTTCGAAGGGGGTCAGGGGCGCGCCCGCCGGGTCGAGTGGAGAAAGACGGGTCTGCCGACCGTGGTAGGCCAGCGCGATAGCCAGCTCCTCCAGGTAGATGCGCCAGTTGCTTCGCGACTCGACGTGGCCGCCGAGGGCCACGAAGTCCGGGAACACCGGGTGGCCATGGAAACGCCGCTTGAGGTGCCGCGCCTTGGGCTCCGGGTTGGGGTAGAGCAGGTAGTGCCGCGACAGTTGCCAGCCGGCCTCGCGGGCCAGCCGCCAGAAGTCGAGCAGGTCGGCGCGAACGAGGGTACAGTTTGTCGGCGTCACACGCCGCTGGCGTGCCAGACGATCGGCGGAGCGGTCGACCCCGATCACCAGGTGCCCAGGGTGACGGCGGGCCAGCGCCCGGGTGCTGTCGCCCACCCCGCAGCCCGAATCGAGGATCAGGGGAAGCCCTTCGGCCTGCACGCGCCGATCGATCGTCTCGAAAGCCTCCTGGTTGTACGGGGCGATCGGTTTGGCGAACCGACCGATGGCATGGCGTGCCAGCCGTGTCTGCAAGGCCTCGTGTGGCCCCGTCTGGCTGGACTCCACCCGCCTTGAGGTCCCCGCCTGCGCATCGGGTTTTGTCGGCTCCCAGGTCACCGCGCCTCGCTCATGAGCGATCCGAGGGCAGGCGTCGCACGCGATCGCTCAGGAGGATGCCGGCCCAGCGTGTCTGCGGACTCGAATCCAGGGCGAGCTTGGCGATCATGGTCAACGGTACGGCGAGCAGCATGCCGACGGGACCGAACACCCAGCCCCACACCAGCAGGGAGATGAGCACGATAACCGGCGAGAGCCCCAGTGTTCGCCCCAACAGGCGCGGTTCCAGAATGCTCCCGATGCTGATGTTGACCACGAGGTACAGGGTGCCGACCAGGAGCAGGTCCAGCGGAGTGCCGCTGACCACGGTGACCAGCAGGGCTGGTACCGCGGCGATGAACGAGCCAATGGTGGGGATGAAATTGAGCAGGCCGGCGAGGATACCCCACAGGATGGCGAAATCGATGTCCAGCCAGCTCAGGCCCATGCCGACGAGGACGCCGGTCAGCACACTCGCCCCGGTCTTGATCAGCAGGTAGCGATAGACCGAGCGAAGGAATCGGCGCGTGCGCACCCGCGCACGGCGCCGGCCGGGGAAGGCCGCTTCGAGCTTGTCGGCCAGCGTGCGCTCTTCGAGCAGCAGGAACATGAACGCCAACAGCACGAGCAGGGTGCTCGCCGTGAACTGTCCCAGCCCGGTGGCGATCCCGGTGGCGGTGCCCGTGATCGTGCTCGTGGCCGGCAGCGGGATCTGGTCCGGGAGCAGTTCGGGCGGGGCGCCGCGTTCGGCGAGCATCGTGCGGATCTGCTCGAGCCAGCCTGCCAGCTTCGCCTGGTAGGCCGGGGCCTGGTTGGCGAGGCTTTCCGCGGCTCCCTGCAGGGCGAGGAAAAGCAGGAAGAAGGCCAGCCCCACCAGCGAGAACAGGAACAGGATCGATACCAGGCCGGGGACGCCGCGGCGCTGCATCCAAGCCATCGGAGGCGCGCTGATGATGGCGAGGAAGGCCGCCAGCAGGAACGGCGTGACGATATGGCTGACCGTCTGCAGACCGGCGAGCAGGATGAACACGGCGGCCCCGCCGATCAGCCACTGCAGGGCACCGGGGCGCTGTGTGCGTTCGAGCATGGCACTCACGCCCGCGCCTCCGTCGACGGGGTGATCCCGTGCTGGCGCAATAGCGGCTCGATGCTCGGCTCGCGGCCGCGGAACGCCTTGAATAGCGCCATCGGGTCCTCACTGCCGCCGCGCTCGAGGATATGGACGAGAAAATCCGAGCCGGCGCGCTCGTTGAACACGCCGTCTTCCTCGAAGCGCGACCAGGCATCGGCCGAAAGGACCTCGGCCCACTTGTAGCTGTAGTAGCCGGCCGCGTAACCGCCGGCAAAGATGTGCGCAAAGCCGTGCTGGAAGCGGTTGTAGGCCGGCGGATGGATGACCGCGACCGACCGGCGGACCTCGTCCAGGGTGTCCTGGATGCGGGCGCCGGTTTTCGGGTCGTAGTCCTGGTGCACCAGCAGATCGAACAGCGAGAACTCCAGCTGACGCACCATCTGCATGCCCGACTGGAACTGCCGCGCCGCACGCAGGCGGTCGAAGAGTGCCTGCGGCAACGGCTCGCCGGTCTCGTGATGTCGGGCGAACAGGTCGAGCGCCTCGCGTTCCCAGCACCAGTTCTCGAGGAACTGGCTCGGCAGCTCGACCGCGTCCCAGGCAACCCCGCTGATGCCGGCCACGCCGGCGGCCTCCACCCGCGTGAGCATGTGATGCAGGCCATGGCCGAATTCGTGGAAGAGGGTGGTGACCTCGTCGTGCGTGAGCAGCGCGGGCTTGTCGCCCACCGGCGGGGTGAAATTGCAGGTCAGGAACGCGGCGGGAAGCTGGATGTCGCCGTCCTCGAGACGCCGGCGCTGGATCGCCCCGGCCATCCAGGCGCCACCGCGCTTGTTCGGTCGGGCGTAGAGGTCGAGATAGAACCGGCCGCGTGGCTGTCCGTCACGATCCTCGATCTCGAAGAACCGCACTGCCGGGTGCCAGGTGGGTACGTCGGTCCGCTCGCGCACGCGGATGCCGAACAGCCGGCCGACCACCTCGAACAGGCCGTCGACCACGCGGTCGGCCGGGAAGTAGGGTTTCAGCTGCTCCTGCGAGATCTCGAAGCGCGCTTCGCGCAGCTTCTCCCCGTAGAAGGCGACATCCCAGGGCGCGAGCTCCGCCGGGCCGCCGCATTCCTCGGCGAATCCCTGCAATTCGGCGAGTTCCTGCCGGGCTCTCGGAACGGCCTGGTCGGCGAGCTGCTGCAAGAAGCGCAGCACCTCGGCCGGGTCGGCGGCCATCTTGGTTTCCAGCGAGCGCTGGGCGTAGTTGTCGAAGCCGAGCAGTTGCGCCAGCTCGTGCCGGATCGCGAGGATGCGGTCCATCACCGGGCCGTTGTCCCACTAGCCGGCGTGCGGGCCGACGTCGGACGCCCGCGTGACGAACGCATCGTAGAGCGTTTCGCGCAGCGCACGATCCTCGGCGTGGGTCATCACCGCGAGGAAGCTCGGCATCTCGAGCGTGATCCGCCAGCCCGACTGGCCGTCGCGCTCCGCGGCGGCACGGAACATGTCGCGAGCGGAAGCCGGCAGGCCCGCCAGTCGGGATTCGTCGTCCACGTCCAGCGACCAGGCATTGGTCGCGTCCAGGAGATTGTTGGCGAACCGGGTGGTCAGCTGCGAGAGCTCGCTCTTGAGCGCCTTGTAGCGCGCCTTGTCCGAGGATGGCAGGTCGACGCCCGCAAGCCGGAAGTCGCGGATGGCGTTCTCGACCACCCGCCGCTGTTCGACCGTGAGTTCGGCGAAGTCGTCCCGATCGGCCACGGCGCGATAGGCCGCGAACAGGGCCTCGTTCTGGCCCAGCTCGGTGGCGTAGTCGGACAGCTTGGGCAGGCACGCCTCGTAGGCCTCGCGCAGCTCGGCGGTGTTCATCACGGCATTCAGGTGACTGACCGGCGCCCAGGCGCGTTCGAGACGATCCTCGAGGGCCTCCATCGGCGCGACGAAGTCCTCCCATCCATAGGGAGCGCCGCGCTCGAGCCGTTCGGCGATCGCCTCGCGGTTGTCGGCCAGGATCCGGTCGATGGCCGGTTCGATGTGGGCCGGCTCGATCCGGTCGAAGGCGGGCAGGTCGGGGGTGTCGAGCAGGGGATTGGACATGCGCGGCTCTCGTCTGCAGGAAAAACAGGGTTCGGTCGACCCGGCAGGTTAGCATTTTTCACCCCTCGCCCTCGTGGTCGGTGGCAGGCCCGGGGGCGGCTGGACTAGGCTTGCCTGGTTATCGGTGCCCGTCGCGGCGGGCGCCTCGACCCACATCCCTTCGCCGAGCCGAGGACGCCGTTACTGCCATGACCTTGCCTGTCCGTTCGCATGTCCTCCCTGCGTTCCCGCGCATCGTCGGGGTGTCCCTGTTGGCGTTGTCCCTGTCTGGCGTCATGCCGGCGAGCGCCGCCGAACCGCCCCAGGTGGTCGTCGAGTCTGCCGAACGCAGCGAGATCGTCGAGGAGGTACCGCTCGACGGCACCGTGGCCAGCTTGCATGAGGCGCGTCTGTCGGTGCAGATCGGCGGACTGGTCGAGGCGCTGTTCGTCGAGACCGGCGACCAGGTGATCGCCGGCACCCCGTTGCTTCAGCTCGACGCCGAGCTCGAACGACTGGCGCTCGACGAGCTCTCCTCCCAGCGGCGCGCGGCGGCAGTCGCCAGGGACGATGCCGCGCGGCGGCTGCGCGAGGCGCGCTCGGTGGGGGTGGGACGCAACATTCCCCAGACCGAGGTCGAGAGCCGGGCCGCGGCGCTTGCGGAGGCGGAGGCACGGGTCGCCCAACTCGACGCCGCAATGGCTCGCGGCAAGGCCCGGGTCTCGCGCCTGCGGGTCGACGCCCCGTTCGACGGCGCGATCATTGCGCGGGAGGCCGAGCGGGGTGAGTGGGTGAGTCCCGGTGACGCGCTGTTCGTCCTGGTGGACCTCGATGTCATCCGCCTGGACTTCCCGGTGCCGCAGCGGTTTCACGACCTGCTCGGGAACGTCGGCGCCGCGCTTGGCTATCGCCCGGACAATGGCAGTCGCGAGGACTGGCGCGAGGCCCGCATCGCCACCGTGGTCCCGTCCACCGATCCCCGCAGCCGGACCTTCCTCCTTCGAGGCGAACCGCGCACGGCCGCCTCCCTGCTGCCGGGCATGGCGGTCGAGGGCCGGTTGCGCCTGCCGACCGGCCGCGAGGGGTTGACCGTGGCGCGGGATGCCATCCAGCGCTACCCGGACGGACGCACCACGGTGTGGGTGGTGACAGGCGATGACGAGACCGTGTCCGAGCGCCCCGTGCGCCTGAGCGGCGGATTCGGCGAGCGCGTGATCGTGACCGACGGCATCGAGGCCGGTGCGGCCGTCGTGGTCAAGGGCAACGAGGCGCTTTCGGACGGCATGGCCGTGCGGGTGACTCGACCGGAGGAAGGCTGATGTTCGCGGCGATCGCCCGCCACGGCACGCTGGTGGCGGTCATCACCCTGATCGTGGCCATCATCGGGGCGGTGGCCGCACTGCGCATCCCGGTGCAGATGATCCCGGATCTCGACGTGCGCACCATCACTGTGGAGACCCGTTGGCCGGGCGCCACCCCGCAGGACATCGAGAAGGAAATCCTGATCGAACAGGAGCGCTACCTGCGCACCATTCCCGCACTCGCGGAACTGAACGCGACCGCCACCAGCGAAAGCGCCGAGATCGAACTCGAGTTCCCGTACGGCACCGACATCACCGAGGCGCTGATCGAGGTGAACAACGCCCTGAGCCAGGTGCCCAGCTACCCGCGCAACGTCGACGAGCCGCGCATCGCCGCGACCTCGTTCTCGTCGAACGCCTTCATGTACTTCCGTGTCTCGACGCTGCCCGGCAACCCGCGGGGACTCGACATCGACCTGATGCGCGATTTCGTCAACGACGAGGTACGCCCGCGCATGGAGAGCGTCCCGGGTGTCTCGGAGGTGACCCTGCGCGGTGGCACCGAGCGACAGATGCAGATCCACGTCGACGAGCGGCAGCTGGCCCGGCGGGGGCTCACCTTGATCGACCTGCGCGATGCCATTCGGGCGCGCAACCAGGACATCTCGGGGGGTGAAGTGGATGCGGGCAAGCGTCGCTACCTGCTGCGGACCGTGGGACGGTTCGCCTCGGCCGAGGAGCTCGAGCGGCTGGTGATCACCCGCCGGGGCGACAGCGTGATCCGCCTGGGGGACGTGGCACGGGTCGAGCAGGGCGGGGCGCGGCAGCGCTCGCTCGCCTTCGTCAACGGCGAGAAGGTGATCGGGCTTCAGGTACGCCGCGAGAGCGGATCGAACGTGATCCAGATCAAGCGCGGCATGCTCGCCGAGATGGAGGGGATCAACGCGGAGATCCTCGAGCCGGCGGGCATGCAGCTCGAACTGAACACGGACGACGCCCGTTACGTCGAGGCGTCGATCCACAACGTCTGGACCAATCTCGGCATCGGCGCGGCCTTCGCCACGCTGGTGATGTACCTCTTCCTGCGCTCGGGGCGGGCGACCCTGGTCGGCGTGGTCGGTATCCCGTTGTGTGCGATCGCCGCCTTCCTGGGCCTGTTGCTGACCGGCCGGACCATCAACGTGATCTCGCTGGCCGGCGTGGCCTTCGCGATCGGCATGACCGTCGACAATACCATCGTGGTGCTGGAAAACATCGAGCGGCTGCGGCGACGCGAGATGGCGCGATTCGAGGCGGCCGTCGAGGGCGTGCGCGAGGTATGGCCGGCCGTGCTCGCCTCGACGTCGACCACCGTGCTGGTGTTCCTGCCGATCCTGTTCATCGAGGAAGAGGCGGGGCAGCTCTATTCGGACGTCGCCATTGCCATCGCCTCGGCGATCGTGGCCTCGATGCTCGTGGCGATCACGCTGGTGCCCACGCTCGGGGCTCGGCTGGCGTTCGGTACCGCCGGTGGGGCGGGCAGTAACACGCCGCGCTGGCACGCCGCGATCCAGTCGATGGTCCGCGCGATGATCTGTCGACCGTGGCGGAGGCTGTTGACGATGGGGGCGGTGCTCGGGGCGAGTGTGGCGATTGTGGTCCTCCTGACCCCGCCGGCCGAGTACCTGCCGGAGGGCGAGGAACCCAAGACCTTCGCGGCCATGAGCGCGCCGCCCGGTTACAGCCTCGCGGAGATGCGTGGCATCGCCGAACAGGTCCAGGCCCATCTGCTGCCGGCGCTCGACGCCGACCCGGCGGAGTTCGAGCCGGGCGCCGGGTCGGTGCCGCCGATCAAGCTGATGGTGATGCTGGTGAGCCCCACCCGGCTGCTGGTGATCTCGGAGACGGTCGAGCCGGATCACATCGAGGCGCTGATGAATGAGCTGACGCGCTACTACGAGCAGTTCCCGGGGATGCGGGCGTTTGCGGCCAAGGGGTCGATCATTTCCAGCAACGATGGCGGGACGCGCAGCATCAGTCTCGACATCGCCGGCTCGGATCTCGCCGACATCTACGCGGTTGCGCGACGCGCCTACGCGCGGGCCGAGACGATCTTCGACCAGCCGCGCATCCAGACCCGCCCGTCCACCCTGGAGCTTGCCCAGCCGCTGGT
>Ga0102930_1000561_pt1 | contig 12355 bp, 13 predicted proteins | sample SalPon1_B_H2O_MG_FD_84514 | JGI IMG/M metagenome (GOLD analysis project Ga0102930, IMG submission 84514) | Salt pond water microbial communities from South San Francisco under conditions of wetland restoration - Salt Pond MetaG R1_B_H2O_MG | ecosystem: Environmental > Aquatic > Non-marine Saline... | reverse complement strand
TGTCCACCAACACTAATAGAGCCAAACCCACCCCGTTTGTGGTCGACGAGAGAAGAGCAAGGGGGGTGTGGCGTCGACAGACCTCGACCGCGAAGAGAGCGACGAAAAATGGGTGTGGAATGAAGCGTCGACAGAGTGGGATCGGAATGAACGTCGACGTCGTGGATCGCAGTGGCGGCGCGAAACCCGCGTCGACAGAACAGGGTCGGATTCAACGTCGACTACCCGGATGTATCATTTTCTCGATAATGTGGGCCGTGGCGATGAGCGTCGACCAGCTCGGGTGTGAGATCGACGTCGACGATGGGGGTCGGATTCAGCGTCGACGAACGCGGTCGACTCGGGCGTCGACAAAGCCCCCCGTCGACTCGCGTCGACGGACGCGACCTCTTCGCTTCGCTTCGCTCCGCAACGACGACAACACAGCACCGCTCCGCAACGACGACAACACAGCACCGCTCCGCAACGACGACAACACAGCACCGCTCCGCACAACACAGCTCCGGCGTCGACGCAACACCCCTCGACTCACCTCTCTCAAAATTCGAGAGATTCGACTTCGTACAAAACCTATAGTGGGGTTGGACGACCAATGAGAGAATCACCATCTACGATGGCGAGATCGGCGGCGATAAGCGTCGACAACTCACATCCAGAACAGAGCGCCGACGTGGTCGGCTTCAACAACGCCGACGAACGCGATCCGAATGGAGCCTCAACCATCTCCCCCGTCGACTCTTATTCACCAAAATATTCAATATGTGAGTGTACGCAATAAGACTATAGTGGGGTTGTGCAACGAATGACCGACTCACCAAGAAACGCGGCGACAAAACAAAGGCGGGGCCGAAGACGTCGACAGAGCCACTGTCCAACGAAGCGTCGACGGCGGCGGCAGCACCGAACACCCACCGTGGCTTCCAGCGTCGACCTACGTGGGCCGGGTCGGCGTCGACCACCTCGATCCCCAAGGCGGGTAGCAGCCCGATTGGTATCGACTACCGAAGGAGCCTCATCATGTAGCTCAGTCTGTGTTTTGATTCTGCGTTAGAGACGTTACCAGTGATTCAATCTTTGTTTCAATAATCTCCGAGAGCGACTGGCTGGTCTCACGGCAATAATCCATCACTGCTTGTTTCTCATGGGATTCTAATTTCAGTGCGACGCGTGGCACTACCAAGTACTGATCATACTCACATCCAAACAATACCTCTCGTTGGATTGACTCAACAGATTCCTCGGGACGATCGACAGCCTCATCAACGAACTCCGTTGCGTCAAACCGTCCATCGAACTCGACTGCCCGTGCTGCTATCTCTATCACCCGCGAGCGTTGCAGCGTCGATTGTTTACGCCCAAGGCGAGCAGCAACAGGCCACCATAGATCTCCGTAGTACCGTATCTCCGTGTTGTAGTTTTTCAGGGCCGCCCACTGTTGTTGAGTTCCATCAGGCCCGTCAGTGAGTAATGGATAGATCTCTTCTGGCAGCGACAACACATCCAAATATTGGCGGACTGTTTGTGGTGATTTTACTGTCCGATCCGCTATCTGCTCGACTAACTCCTGTCTCGATGTCGACTCATGTTTGAGCTCCGTCGCTAACGCTCGGCAGTACTGGGCCCACTCGTATGTCGACCACTCTCGGACAATACTCGCCGATTCTGTTGCTTTGAGAGCATCTAATGTCGACTCGTATATTTTGACCGGGAGAGCTTCCCATCCACAAGTAGTGGCGGCCTGATATCGCTGCTAGCCATCTGTAATATGGTATAAATCTCTCTCATCATCCGGCCGAACAATCAACGGCCGGTCGATCCCGTCGTCGGCTATTGACCGACGGAGTGAGCTCGAAGGGTGGACTCGACGAGGATTGTACTCGCCATGGATCAGTTTGTCGACTGCCACTAACCGATCGTAGCTGTCAGGGAGGAGCTGCTCCGAAACGCCTTCTGTGTCAGTGCCTATAGACATTGATCAATCCCATCCCTGTTCTTCAGCAAGCGATTCGAGACGCTCTTGATACAGTTCTCGAACAAGTTCACCGTGGCCACGTACGTCACGACTATTCATCGCCTGGACGTGCCACCGACTGTGCTGCTGGGTCTCTGGTCCCATCACGTCGACCTTTTTGAATGGGCGACTCGGCTCGATTTCTTCGTACGACCGTTTGAGATCACGAGCCTGTTGCTGCAGTGTGTCGCCGAATATCTCGCGATGTTCATCTGCAGAGGCCACTTCCAGCTCGGCACACAACTCATGGCGGAAGTCTCGCAGTGTTCGCCGAAGCTCTTGTTCAGACATCTCGTCGAACCGGAGTGACCCGACAGCCTCCAAGACCGCATCCGTAGCTTCTACTTCGTCTGCATCCAGTTCGGCATCGAGTGTCTCGTGGAGTTTGACAATCTCCGTCGAAGTGCCTGATTTACCCTCCCCACTTCCGAGTCGTGTCCGTGTATCGATTCCGTAGTTGTCGATTGCCATCCGCTCTTGAGCGGTCCGATCACTTGGTGTCTTGAACAACGATTGGAGCACAGCTGGGAGTTCGGCTGTTCGAAGGTGACCCTGGACAATGTCGAGTGCACCCTGATCGTCTCTGCCAAGATACTTTTCACCGAGATATTCGAGTGCTTGTCTTTCAGTCACAAACCGATACTCGTCCATGTCGACTGCATCGCGCACGTCGACTCCAGTCGGAAGAGACGGATCTGGTAGTTCACATTCCGTCTTTCTGAAGTGCTTGTACAACTCGGATTCGCCTGACACAGAATCACCACAATCAGGACAGACCGATGGCTCCTCGCGGGGGCGAACCAACTGGTAGATCAGGCTTAGTTGCTGTGCAATCTCCTGCTCAGAAAGATCCCGTCGGTCGGTGTTTTCACTCAAAGAAGTCCACGCTGCCTCAAGATCTGTCGACCGGACGATTTTACACGGGGCGGTTTCGTGACCGGCTTCCATCGCCGCATGGTATCGGCGTGACCCTGCGATGATTGCATACTTGGCTTCGGTATCCTGCTCGACGTCGTTGTCTGCGTTTGTGTGAGTTACCCCCAGCTCAACGTCATCAAGCGGCCGGACGATGATGTCCTGATACAGTCCGTCGGATGCAATCGATTTGGCCAGTCGACGGTCGGCCTCGTCGCCACTCCAAGCTCGCTCGCGAGACTGCATCGGATCGAGCGTCAACACCTCGATTGGCAAATGGGTGCGCTCGATCATCGTGAGGCAAGCCCTCCGTCCAGATCTGCCATGTCTTGGATGATCTGTTGCCAGCCGACCTGTTCGAGTGTTACTGCGACGTCCTCGCTGTTGGTGTTCTCGATGTCGACTGCTGCCAGAAAGCTCTCAGAATTCCCAGAGAGCTTCTGTTGGACTTCTGCGACGGCATCATCATACTGTTCGTAGACGGTGATCTCCTCACTGACAAAGACGTAGAAGCCCTCGTCTTCGGCGGTGTCGACCGTGAACTGCGCACCACCCGTCATTGGGTTGCCTCCGTGCTGTGGTCGCCTTCGATCTCGTCTTCCTGAAGCTCGAGGACGTGGTCGTCAGCGACATAATACGGTTTGAGCATCCCGTATTTGTCTGGCAGCACGTGGTTGTTGATGCGGACGGCGAGTCGACTGGGCGATCGTGGTCGGACATCAGTTGGTCCGCCCCAGCTCATATACCGGCCATCCGACTGTTGGTGGTGTTTGGCTGCCGTCTCTGTGACCGACCGCAGATTCAGGTTGCGGATGTTGAACCCCAACTCGCCGTAGAGCCCGCGGTCGACGTTGCAACGTTTGGTTCGCTCTCGAACTGCATCCTCGGCGGGATCAGCGACGAATCGAAGATCGAATTCAGGAGTCTGTACCGGTGTGACTTCCTGCAGTCGCTCGTCGGTGAGTCGGAGTGTGAATGACGTCACAGCCAGATCAGGGTCGACGCTCGACGATTCCTGTGAGAGAATCACATTCAGCTCTTCGAAGATGCGCGCCTGGACATCTTCGGTCAGTGGATTGGCGAGGCCATCCTGACCGGGCAGTGCCTCGTAATCCATGCAGATCCGGTGATGGGTCCGCTGCTCGCGAGTGACACCGTACTGCAGGAGATCGTCAAGGTTGGTTCGATTCGTAGTTTCGACACTCCCTTTGGCGCAGATCTGGATGAGATCGCTGCCGAAGGTGTCGAAGACTGCTCGCAGGGAGTTCGTCAGTAGAGACGGAATCTGTAGGGTTCGCTGCGGGCCGTCGACTGACTCAGGGGTCGAGCTCACAGGCTGACCCTCCGTTTTCGAGATGTAATCTGTGGTCTGTACTGTCCGTCGATGCCGGAATTCTCAAGTCCGGCTGCTACATTTTCTTTCATGCTGGTAACGCCAGCACAGTCGGCGGGTGTTCCAGCACCCGGCGGCGTTTCACCGCTCCTGTGCTTGTTCAATAGTACAATCTTTGTTACTAAATAACTTGTGGTAAACAACAAGCTTGTTGTTTTGTGCAATTTCGACCTTGTCATAGACTGCAAGCTATTACATGCGTAGGAACAAACAAGCGGACATGAGCATTGGACGTGGGTTATTGACCGAAGGAGAACGAGAGTATCTTCGGGGTGAATCAGGTGATCAGCGTATGTATGAAGCTCGATCAAGATTTCGCAGACGTATCAATGAACCGGTTACAGAAGACATACAGCTACTTGAAGAACATCAACCAGAATTACTTGAAGAATTACGTAGAATAGTGTGCGACGAGAAGTAGTGTGGGATGTTCATCTATGAACTGGTTTAACCGATAATGATGGCTAGCGACTGGCCCGATAGTACAACAATATTAACCAACACTTCGACCCAAAAGCGACTAACGTTGGTTAACGTGTTCTGCTCTCATGTAAAACCCTGAAATCCCTACAGTGCTGGATGGGTTAACGGTCGGCATCGACACAGAAGACGCATGGACCGAGTGTCACTGTCGGGCTGTACACCCAAGAAACAGTGCTAATAACGAGCGCTCACAGTAGAAGGGAGACTAACTACTCCACCGGACAGATTGTATCGCCATTTTGCCGTACACGGTCGAATTTCTCAAGATACGTGAGCCTATTTCGAACAACATCAGGCTCCAATCCGAGATTGGCAACCAACTCGTCGACTGTCATCGGTTCGTCGAGTGCCTGGAGGACTTCAAGCCCCCAGTAGTACCTATTCGTGAGCTCCTGAACGCGGGCCTCGACTGGCGTGGTCACTCCGTACTGCTCCTCAAGTTCGATCAGGGCTTCGTTCGCGAACGTGGCAAACTGATCGTCACCCAGGCGTTCGATCTGGACTTCGAGTTCATCCTGGACGACACCATAGTCGAGGCCAGCCTGCACCAGCATGTTCATGTCCTCGATATCGTCGTGGCGGCCAGCGATCGCCTTAAACAGGAAGATATCTTCGTTGCTGACTAGCCGGACCGTCAGTCGATCCGTGTCGAGGAACGGCTCGCTGCGCTCTTGCATCCCGTCGGTGAGTACGAGCTTGTTCGCGACCTGCTGGTTGAAGATGTCGAGGCGACACCCATCGTCGTTCTCGACGCAGCTGGTCGCACCGAGGGCACGATAATCGGCATCCAGCGATTGCACCTCCGCATACCCGAGATCCATCAGGACAGCCCACAGATGGCCGTACGTGTCGCCGTCGGCGACGACTAGGTCGATATCCTTTGTCGCCCCCTTGAGATCGCGCAGCGACATCGCGCCACCACCAATCAAATAGACTGTAAGCGGGTTAGACAGCTCTTCTGCGATTCGCTGGAACTCATTCTCGATATATTCTCGTCCGAATGTTGGTCTCATTATGCTAGGTCCACCTCGTAATCAGCCGCCAGCTCCTGGAACTCGTCCCACTCCGGAAAGTGGTCGTCGTCGACTTCACCACGCGTATCGAGGTAACGAATCAGGGCGTCGATTTCGTCTTCGAGGCCATACTTCGCCGCCTGCTCTCGTAGGTCCGCCTCGTCGACGTCGACATGACTGATCAACAGGAGACAGTACGAGCGGTGGCGAGTATCGTTGTCAATCAATAGCGTGTGACAGCACAACTCCGCTGGCGAGACTGAGCCAAGATCCTCAGAGTAGACGTAATAGCGGTGACTGGTTAACAGAAACTGAAGGTCGAAGGCCGCGAATCGAGCGAGTCCAGTTTCGTGGAATCCCTCTGCGTCGACCTCTGTTTGGGTTTGTGCGAGAAATTCGCCGTGGTCTTCCCAAAGAATGGTCCCGTTTGGGGCGACGGATTCAAGCCGTCGACGATGGAGACGGTGTGCGAGTTCACGCGCGAACTCGTGGAGTCGGTCGAAGTCACCGTTGAACTGATACTGACTGTCGGTCGTCCCGACGAGGCCGCGGTTACGGAGCCGTTTGAGCACCCGATTAACGGTGTTACGGTAGTTATCAGTCCGTGCAGCGAGGTCCGCAACGGTTCGCGGCTGGTCAAGATAATAGAGAACCTCGAGGGTCTTCCCCGTCAACAACTCAGAGAAGTCGATGTGAGAGTGCTGCCGAACGAGGTCCTGGTAGATTTCTACGGCCCGGGCATCCGAGGGAACGACTCGCTTCCGACGGCCGTCCCGTTCCGTGTAGAGCAACCCTTTTTCGACGAGGTCCGTCACGGTACGAGAGAGATAGCTCTCGCTGTAGTCGAGCTTCGTTGCAAGCTCGGAGATTGTGTCGCCGCGTTCGACGATGGCGAGGACCTCAAGTTCGATACGCCGAAGCACAGTGTAACATAGTAGGAAACATATTTATAAAGAAGTTTCGAGTAGTGTTACGCTTTCGTGGCCAAGTCGGATCAAGCTCTGCAAGAGATTGCTTAACCAACAAAACTATGCAGTCGGCCACTTTGTTGGTTAACGCGAGGCGACCGCTGATGTCCTACGAGCCACCGACGCCACCAACAGAGCTTCCGACAGAAACCGTCGACACACTCAACAGCTACTCTCCAGACCAACTCCAGGACGTTGCCCGCTACGCCGAGGCACTGGCCGAGCACAAAGATCGCGAGGCCCGCCTCGAAGAGGAATCGGAGAACGACGAGATCGAGGAGCGGCCGGACGATCTCCCAGACGATGTTCCGACAAAGGCCACGATTACGATCAAAGAGATCAACGACAATCGCTACTACTACTGGCAATGGAGGGAAGGAGACAAAATCAAGTCCAAATATAAATGTCCAGTCAAATCCGACGAGTAGGGACAGTAGCTGCCGTGATTTCGGGGACACACACCCCGTGTGTGAAGTGAATTAGCTGGCAGCGTCAAACCAGCACCCTCCGTGTGCGATATGAAATCTGCCATAAACACCGACAAGAAGGGTATAGAAGGGTATTTTTCACATCGATGACGGGGAGTGTGGGATGAGAATTACACTTCGATGCAGGGGTGTCAGACGCATGGCTTACACTTCGACGACGGGGAGGCCCTCAACCAATATACATCGGTGTCGGTTCTAACTCAGATATATAGAACCGTAGAATACGGGTGATAGATTGGCCTTATCTAGTGTATAAACATCGACGTAGGTTAACCTTTTTATTAGTCCGGTGTACAGAAGCCGTATGGCCGGTGGTGATCAGAATGGGGCGGATCAATCTACCCTTGATGAAAAAACTCATTCTAGAGACGACGAAGAACAAATAGAAGCCGCTCACGAGGACCCTGCCGGAGACACGATGCTAGATCAAAATGGAGTGGCTGCTGAAGATAATACCCAGCGGTCAATCCGGGATATGCTCGATGATGAGGGGGAGGCATCGGTTTTCGTCAATCGGGATCTCGTTGAGCCAGATACGATTATCGATGAAGAGAGGATTGTTGGGCGTGATGATCAACTCGAATCTGTTGTCTCATTTTTGAAACCGACGCTTCAGGGAAATCGTCCTCCAAATATGCTGCTGTATGGTCCTGCTGGGACAGGGAAATCCCTCATCATTGGAGCAGTCACACAACAAATCATCGAACTCTGTCAATCGAAGGGCGAACGTTTCGGTGTGGTCGACATCAACTGCCAGCCAATCAATACGCTCGACCAAGCTGTCTACGATCTCGTTCAGACCGTCGCGAAAGACGTCGGCGCAGACGTCGGTGTCCCTGAGACTGGCGTGTCCACGAAACGGAAGTACCGACGCCTGTATGAACTCATCAATGAACACTACGACTCGGTTATTTTCATTCTTGATGAGATTGACCTCCTAGTCGGTCGACGAGCAAATGATGAGCCAGCGTACTCGAAACTGCTGTACCAGCTATCGCGAGCGAGTAACACGAATGAGATTGAAGGCCGCGTGTCGGTTGCGGCGCTGACCAACGACCCGAAGTTCATGGAGGACATCGATGGTCGTGCCGAGAGTTCGTTCAATCCTCGAGATATCTACTTTCCTGACTACGATGCTACGCAGCTGCGCGAAATACTACAAAACCGACGTGACGCATTCCGCCAAGATGCACTCAAAGATGATGTGATCCCACTCGTTGCGGCGTTTGCGGCACAAAGCCACGGTGATGCCCGGAAGGCAATCGACCTATTCCGTGGCGCTGGAGACCTCGCAGATGAGCGAGACGACAGCAGAGTGACCGAAGATCACGTCCGTGAGTCCCAAGAGGAAATCGACAAAGATCGCTCCCTGAAACTCGTAGAGGGATTAACGACACAGAAGAAAATCTCGCTGTACGCTACGGCTGCTGTTGCCTGTCACTCGAATCGATCACGAAGTTCAGTTCCGAGTCCTGTCGGCTTCAAAGTCTACCAATGGGTAACCAATGAACTTGATGCAGACCAGATGACTCGCGAAACCTACGTCAAGTATGTCAAAGAACTCTCTACGTATGGTCTTATCTCGACCTCTCGGAAGAGTCGAGGGCGTGGTGGTGGAATGTATATGGAGTTTACTTTCACAGGAGATCCTGCAGCGATGATGAACCGAATCGTCAACGACACTCGGTTGGAAGCAATAGCCAATCAAAAAGAATTGCTCCGATCTGTCGTCAACTCACAGCTCAAAGAATTTCACAATCAGTAGGATGTCGACGTCATGGACGTTATTGAGTCCCCTCCCCCCATCATCGATGTGTAAAGAGGACTGTTTCCATACGTTTCTCTGAAGACCCTCCCCCCGTCATCGATGTGTAAAGACACGTATCAAAATCAACGAATCATAACTGACGAGAGATGAGTGAGTGTGACTCATTGTACCTACTCAAATCCGTGAATGAATACTGTGTTTAGACGATCTCGTGAACACCCACCCCCCGTCATCGATGTGTAAATAATAGTCGGAGGGAGGGGATCAAACATGGAATGAAAGACTCAGTCGACAATAGGAGCCGCAAGGATAGCGATATCGGGAGGAACAGTCGGTTTGACGCTATCGACAAGAAAACAGACTAATACTCGGTTAGTCGGAGACAGTTTCCTCCTAACCTTGTAATTAGATCCACTACGGGTTTGGTTTATACACTTACTACATAAATCTTTCTTAAATTAAAGAAGGACGTGAATTAGTATATATTTCGGGGTTTGAGAGCTTCTCTCGCCTGTTTACCCGGTTTCTCGTCTGTTATTACGTTCCTCACGTTAGAACCCCCACTCCCCTCGCAGGGTTTTACACATCGATGACGGGGGGAGGGAGTGGGGTCACATCTTCTGTGAATCTAATTACTACTGTCAGTCTATTGTGAATGTCGTCAAATCCGTCTTCTGAGTCTCTGCAAGTTCTCGTCGGATATCTGTTCGGTCCCACCCAAGCGGTGAGAGGACACTTTCGACAGCTCGGACGAGTTGTGTCTCGTAGTACGGGGGATCATACATCTCGACATCCTCGTGTGCAAGCGCCACCCGATCTCGTGAGGATTTCTCGTCGTCGACAACCACGTACTCAATATCCTGTCCTGGATGCACACTGATATCGTGATCACGTGCTCGTTTGAGTGCGGCAACGTTCTGGGTATTCTGTGTGTATCCCTCCAACGGCTTAGACACGCGGTTCCGTTCGACAAGCTGGTCGACACCCACATCGCCAGCATGGAGTTCCGCGATAGCTCGTTTGAGACAGCCGATAACTGCCTCTGGAGATTGTGTTTCGTCAAGGCGGTCGAGACACTCTCGTTGGACATCCTCGATAAACGACGGCGTCGACCGCTGTCGAGCCTCTATTCCTCGCAATTTAAATTCGTCTTCATCAGCCACCTTTCCGAAATACTTCGTCAATGCACCAGCGGTGGTCTCTCGTTGGGGGACGAACGCGACCCAATCGTAGTGGGCCTCGTGTTCGAGTCGGATCTCGACCGTATCCGAGATATCGCTATCAAGTACATTGAGGTCTACTCGTTGGCTATTATCGACATCTGGATCGGGTGTCACCCAGATTGAATCGACGATCACATGAACGACTCGCCACCCACCGGCTTCCAGCCGTTGCTTTGCCGTCAACAGGATTTCACGCGCAAACGCGTTGATTGCCTCATGGCACTCGATACGCCCGAACTTCGCGTTGCTGAACCCCTGGTATCCGAAACAGCCAACAAGGATCCACTTCAGCGCTCCTGATCGCCCTTCGAGTTCTGCGAGACGCTCTTCGTCAGGATCGTTCCGGTTCTGCTCGCGACGGATGGTCGCCTTGATTTCGTCACGGGCGTCGATGATGGGTTGGAGGACATCGACCAGATAGCCGCGATCGTCGCAGATAGAGTATCCGAGTCCCGGCACGTCGTCGCGGTCGCTATGGCAATCACACCGGATAACGTCGGGCGACACGTTCCGGGTACAGATGATATTCGGGTAGAGGCTCGAAAAATCGAGTTCATGGACGTTCTCGTGCAGGCCAACCTCCGGTGCGAAAATGAACCCACCACGATCAGCGTCGTGGAGCGTCCCCATTGGCTTGTAGAACTCGTGACGCCAGGAGTTCCACGGGACGAGGACGCCACGGTCGTGGGCCTCGCAAATCTGGATCTCTGTGAGGACGTTCCCGATCGATGCCCAGGAGAGTTCTTGGACCGGCTTCTTCAAGCGCGATACAAGATCGAGGACACCGTTGAGGTTCGTCTCCCCGTAGAAGAACGTGTTCGACTCGTCGATAATCGCGCGACCGGGCACGTTGTACCGCGCCGGCGAGTGGCCAACGCGACCGTAGCTTGAGTATGTTGACCGACTCGCGAGCTGCTGGTAGTCGACATCGGACCACCGACTCAGGGTAAAGTCCTCGATGCCTGCACTCGTAGCCATCTCATGTAAGGTGGGAATGATCTGGCTCGCTGAACAAACGAGAATGTCTGGATTACAGTCATCGACTGCTGCCTCGACGGCTGTCAGAATCTCTGCCGGTGATCCAGTGATGGTGTTGCCAGCAACGGACAGTTCGGTGTACATCTCACCGCTGGTTTCAGTCATCGGGACGCTGAGCCGAAGCTTCGACAGGTCGCTCGCTGGCGTTGGGTCAATCCCGTTTTCTAGACAGTAGCGGAACTCCCGCGAGAAGTCGACGTTGAAGCAGGCGAGATTCCCAATTGGATAGGCGGTGTGCTGGCGAGCCTGCCGTGCAAGTGGAGTGACGCGGTCGATGTGTTCGACATCGACGGCGAGAACTGACTCGTCGTCCCGCCGAAAGCCAGTGCGTCGTTCAACTACGTCGGTGGTCACGACGTTCGGGTGTTGGTCATAGACTGATTGAAGAGCGGTGAGGTCGACGTCTGTATCTGGATCACGACTCCCGACATAGAAGCGTGGGGTGTAGTCGTCCCGCTCGGTCACGACAGCGCCGTCGACTGTACGCTCCCATTCAAGAACACGACCGTCATCTAGAAAGTCAATCGTGAACGGCATCGTCAGCTGTCCCGCTCAGACGTGCTCTCCTCTCGATCCTCGTTATTGGCGACCGCAGCTTCGAGTTCCCTGAGGCGTTCTTCGTGTTCATCGATTCGACTCTCCTGTTCGAGATCGATACTGAGCAGCGCGGGCAACACCGGATTCTGGTGGTTCAACAGCCCACTGGCATCAGCGTGTTCGCGAGCATAGGTGAACAGCTGATCAAACCGAGGTTGATCGCGTCGACGGAGTGCTCGGCGAAAATCCTGCCAGCGCTCTTCGATAGCTCGCAGCGCGTCCCGATACGTTGGATTGGTCCGGCCCATCGTTACTGGCCTCCTGGACCGCCAGCTGTCCAGGCGTCGAGCAGGGGATTCGCTGCCATCGAGGTCGTCTCACCGGAAGCGGTGACGCCAGTACCGACCCTGTCGGGAGTCGACGGCGAGGGTGTCGCTGGTTCCATTCCCACCTGCGTAGCGCGTGCTTCGAGCAACTGTCGCCAGTAGGCGAACGTCGTCTGATAGTATGTGCCGTCG
>Ga0102930_1000560_pt1 | contig 12359 bp, 13 predicted proteins | sample SalPon1_B_H2O_MG_FD_84514 | JGI IMG/M metagenome (GOLD analysis project Ga0102930, IMG submission 84514) | Salt pond water microbial communities from South San Francisco under conditions of wetland restoration - Salt Pond MetaG R1_B_H2O_MG | ecosystem: Environmental > Aquatic > Non-marine Saline... | reverse complement strand
TCAATAGCTTCAAAATGTTGGAGAAAAGAGTCAGGCATACTTAAAACGTTACGATAGAGAATTATTAGCTGATCTGATCATCGGTTTGTCCAAAAGTTCCCATTTATAATGATCTTGCCGTGTGAAAAGCATACTCGAAAAACAGTTAATGAGCATTTAATAGAAACGATTGATTTGGTCCTATCTGACGATAATGGCATCGAGTTTTATAGAGAAGCAATCACGTTCGATCCAACTCATTTTGTTAATCTCATTAATAAAAAAGAAGCAACCTATAGAAACGAAAACCTACTTGTGTTTGGAAAAAACAGTTTTCAAGCGAGATAGGGTTCATGATAGACACAAAAAACGGACTAGCTAGGGGCTAGTCCGCATTTTGATGTACTTTAGAGATTGGTGTTGAGTTACTTGAAGTACAGCGCCGTAAAGCCCGCAACAAACAAACCGATGATCAAAAACAGCAACTTATCCATTTTTGATTCCATTTTATCGAAACGTTTATCCATAGAATCAAAGCGCTTATCTGTATCAGCTTTTAACTCATCAATAGATTGGTGAACTTGCTCAAATCGCTTGTCTGTCAGCGTCTTGAACTCATTAATATTTTCGTGAACAGCTTCAAACTGCTTTTCTGTTTGATGTTCAAAACGAGAGAGACGCTCTTTGACGTTATCAACGCTTTCTTGAGTCGCATAATGCTGCTCATTCCCACGCATATGCAACAACGCATTCAGTACATCTGATTGAGAAAATTCAATTTTTTTCTCGTCACTCATTTTGTGTCTCCTTAGAGATTCGTGAAGCCTCGCTTCCTGTTAGTTACGGTCAGTTGGCAAGGCTTGCAAGTTGCCAGCAAACTGACAACCCACAAAGCACTGTGCTTTGTTCTTTCACTTTACCATTTTTTCTTTCACGTCACACCATTCATTGCATCTCGCTTTGTAAGGGGATTTGTTATGCAAAAAAATCACCAACGTTCAATACAAGCACTCACTCTCACCGCTGTATTGACGATACCGTTATTGACGACTCCAACCGCGCAGGCAGCCCCGTCAGGGGATGAATGTGCGATATGGATGTGCTTACCGACGGGCTTTATTACGGGTTGCTCAGGCGCTCGCAAAGCGTTTCTCAAACGTATCAAAAAATTTAAGCCGCCATTACCGAGCTTTACTTCTTGCTTAGTGAGCTCTCCGGCAAGCGCGACTGGCGCAGATACCTTCACCTCAGATTATGGTGTCGCGGCTTATATTCCCCCACAACAAATTTGCACTCAGTACGAGCAAAATTTCAAAGATGGGTATCGATGCGTAGCATGGAGAACGGAGCCAGAACAGTACATAAAAAAGCGCAGTTGTTACAAAGATAACAATGGCTATTCCAGCCCAAAGAACTGCACTCATACCGTAAGGTACACAGAAGTGTATCGTAATGGTGTGTTGTTTGGTCAGCCACATTATTACTAATGGAGACGGTTCAATGAATGGCACGATTAACACACTCTTTGGTGACGTTCCCGAAGCCAAAAGCTACGAATGGCAGTGGGTAGAAGAACATTTTGCCCCTCTAAAACCGTTGTATTTAACCGAAGGTGTCACCGAAATCTTTGTCGACCGCTTCGATGCGATTTCGATTGAACGTTACGGGAAGATAGAGAAAACAGACGCTACCTTTGAAAGCGAAAACGCGTTTTATAACTTCATAAAGCAAGTGGCCACAGCACTAAACCAAACACTCGATGAAGCGCATCCACTGCTGGATGCACGCTTACCTGATTGCAGCCGTTTGTGTTGCACCCTTCCTCAGATTACCCCACAAGGTGCCACGCTCACGCTTCGAATTGCGCCTAAAGCGCAAATTCAAGCGGAGCAATTGGTTGAGTCAGGCGCGATGACACAACACATGTTGGATTACCTCATTCAAGCGGTAAAAGAGGGAAAAACCATCATCGTATCGGGTAATACAGGCAGTGGTAAAACGACATTGCTGCGAGCCTTAGCTCGCTACATTCCAGAGGGCGAGCGTATCGTCACGTGTGAAGATACGCAGGAGCTTTACCTTTCATGGTTGCCTTTTGTGGTGGCGATGGAAGCGCCTAATCGAACCGATTCCGCTATCGAAATGAAAAACTTAATTGAAGCGGCTTTGCGTATGCGGCCAGACCGAATTTGGGTGGGTGAAATTCGTAAAGCCAGCGCAGCGGATGCCTTTGTGCAAGCTATCAACACGGGTCATAGTGGCTGCGTAACGACGCTACACGCGAACAGTGCGAAAGACGCGTTATCGCGTCTTCAATACTTGATTGCTTCTCAAGGTTTGATTTCTTTTGAACTGGCACACAAGCAAATCATTGGCAACGTTGATGTGTTTGTTCACGCGTCCAGACACGCTTCTTACGGCAGAAAAATCACGGAAATTACCGAGGTGGCTGATGGAAAGTTAGTCCCAAAATTCATTTTTGATAAAGAAAAGCACATCCATACCGAAGCAATCTCAAACCAATAAAGGGAGAACCACATGCTTAACCCTATTTTTGAACCTGCATTAAATCCATCACACCAATCTAAAATCAACGTCTTAATCCAATGCCTAAGCGAATCAATCACCCCAAACAGCATTCGACATTATGCTTATCGGATTGGAAAGGACTGCTTTCACGTATTGAAGCTCGATGACCAACTTGAAATCACGCTAACGGAAGGTGAAGTCAATATACCTGACAAAGAAAACTGCTTAGATTATATCCGAGTTGGTCATGTACAAGTGAGCGTTATGGACAGCATAGACATCACTTATTTCATTGCTGAAATCGTCAATCGCTTCAAATCTATTAATGAACAAATCACTTTTTCTTTGGAGCATCCGTAACTGAAAAGATGCAAACCGCATGAAGTAAACCGTTACCCAAGCACACCATAATGGAGGACACGTATGCTCACATTAAATATATCAACAACCCATCCTGAATCCTTGCTCAGCCAAAAAATCCAAGCCCGTTTATTACATGCTCCCGATACGATTATAGATTTTCAATACAGCGAAATTGATTGGGCGTCACGTGATTGCGAACCTGATGGCATTTTAGTGAATAACTACTATCCACCAAGTCAGCAGTCCATTTATGGCAATGCAGCTTTAGTGCGATATGACTCAATGGTGATAAAAAACACCATGTTCAACCCCGTCATTCAACTCACTGATGAAGAAGAACAAGAACTTCAAATATTTGAAAAGCAGCAATATCAAATGACGTTAATTAGCGGTTTAGGGACATCTGGTTTTACCAAAACCAACAATAAACTTCATGCCTTTGCGGGTAAAGTCGTTGCAAAAGCCAAAGAGACATTCCAGCAAAAACCGATACAGTGCCGCCTATGGGGCTTTCGTCATGGTGACTACGAGATGTTGTCTTGCGATTTGCTCAATGACGAAAAATCTCAACGTATGCCTATCACCATCACCGCTTGTTACGAACAAGATTTAGAAGATCTAAACGAGCCTGACGTGTACGACATGGTGGAAGCATTGCACTTAGCCAGTCTAATCATTCACGGTTTAGATGCCCATATCGAAACGGGGCGTCATGGCAATGAAGTGAATGAGCGGCTTCTAGCTCGTCCACTAAAAGGAAGCGAAACTAACGGCAAAATCAATCTGTGGAAATCATGATGAAAGACAACCCCAAACACCTATTTTACTGAGCTACCTTCATCACCTTTTCGAGGCGAAAAGTCTACATACCGACACCAAATAACCACAATTCCAGTGATCATTCTAAAGAGAGACAACCAAATGACTGACATTTTAAAGTCACTAAGCAGCCCACGTCGGGCAAAAACCATGTTTAAAAACGCCAGTGTCGAACAAGTAAATTTCATCATAAAGATGCTGCAAGATTTACGCGACGAGAAGGAACTCGAAGCAAAAATGGCAGCAGAGATCGAGGAACGAGAGCGACAAGAACTTGAAGCTTTACGCGCACAAATCCTTGAAAAGAACATCGACTTTAGCAAGCTATCAGCGCTCATGGGCGAAAACAAAAAGCCACGAAAGAACAGCAGCAAGCGCACTTCGCCAAAGCCATCAGTCACCTATACTTATGGGGACAATGAAGTTTGGGATGGCGTCGGCGAAGTGCCCGCAGCGTTACAAAGTTTGCTCGACGAAGGCTTCGAATTGTCCGACTTTGTTCAGCCCGCTTAACCCAAATCTTCACACTATCCCCTCTCCTAAACGCACCGCAACTCGCTTTTCTATTGCGTTATTTCAATCCCCAAGGATTGCTAAATAACGTCAATCACCACACATGACATACCCATCCAAAAGGATGGCATGTGTACGCCTTTCGCAACCGTTCAATGCCGATTGATGAGCCCTTTCAATCCCAAAGGATTGTTAAAGGGAGAAGCAATCAGACGCATTGAGAGGGCGCGTAAAAAGTCGAAGCCAAAGCGCAGAATGCGCCGCAGCATGGTGGGAATTCTGGGCATTCCATGCCCCCACAATGCAAGGCAAGTGATGCGAAGAAGGCGCAGGCTTTTTGCTACGCGATGAGACTCAAGCTGCGCTTGAAAGCGAATCCGTAGCCCTAGCTTAAAAAAACATTCAATCGCGCGAGCGCCCCCTCTGCGGGGCTTGATTGCTAATGTTTTTTTGAGTGCGAAGGATAGGCATCCGAAGCATCTGAGACACTTTTCGCCCCAGCGAAAATGCCTCAGACGGGGGAGCCGAAACAAACGCCCGCCCCAGCGGAATAGCGAGGCATCCCCAGATGCCGGTTTGTTTTGGGGGCTTGCCCCCGAAAACCGTCGAGTAGGCGAGACCAAGCTCGTCTGGGTAGTTGAATAATTCGAATTTGAGCATGGGAGCTTGCGACCGCCAAATGAGGATTAATTCACCTTTCAGAGGGGCTTGGTCGCGCGTAGCGCGGCGGTTTTCGGCCTTAAATTAGTAGGATCAGCACAGGGGCGTCCAGCCCCGAGCATGATTCTACTAATTCATTGAAAAAGCAACGCTTTTTTAATATTTCCCCTTTAGGGGAAACAGAGAAATGAAGAGCGTCCAGCGATCATTTCTATGCTTTTCATCGGTCTCTCTTATCGGTCTCACCCTAAGACCGATAAGAGAGACCGACACAAGAGACCGATAAACTAAAATCAAGGAGCCCAAAGATCATGTTAGACACGATCGAATATCGACTGTTTGAGATCGCTATTTTTCTCGCTGCACAACTCTATTTGCTGACCTTTTATGCTGGCTGGTTAATGAGTTTTACCTCTGGATTGATCTTGCCAACGATCTACTTTGATAAACCAGAAAAGAGCGAACAAGACACTGTTTTGAGACGCGCTTTAATTGCGTTTGGTGTGTTACTTTTTTTCTTTGGCACACTCGCGAACGTCACCGTTCCAGCTCTTGTTGGCGTCATTCAACGCTTTCATTTAGATCAACCAACGCCACTCAATTATCCATGGTCGGCTTACTTCTATATCCCATTGTTCTTTCTTGGGATTGGGGCGCATATTTGGTTACGTCGAACATTGGCACCAAGGGTAAATGAGTTCAAACAAAAGCTCACAAAGAAAACCAACATGGCGCGGGATGAACGCACCGATGTCCGTACTGTGAAAGACTTCTTACCCGATACGGTGATGTACGATCCAGAACAATACATTGATCTGAATAAAGGCGTTTTTGTCGGACTTGATAAAGCGCATCAACCTCAATACATCGCATTAGAAGATTTGCAAAAACAACATGCTGACATTATTGGCACCACTGGTGCGGGTAAAGGCGTGGCTTCGGGTTTGATCTTGTTGCAACTCATTGCGGCGGGTGAAGGGGTGTTTGTCATGGATCCCAAAAATGACGAATGGGCACCTCACTTAATGAAGTACGCGTGCGAAAAAGCGGGAAAGCCATTTTACTTAATTGACCTCAATAAACGCGCACCTCAACTCGACTTGCTTGCCAATACCACGCCGGAACAAATCGAAGAATTGATGGTAGCGGGATTCAGTTTTGCTGAGAAAGGAGACATCGCTGACTTCTATCGTATTGACGATAGAAAAGCAGCAAGGGAAGCACCTTTAAAAGCAACAGAAGAAGAACGTCGTTCGTTCAAAGATCTATTTCATTCCGTCTATGTCAAAGGGCTTAAAGAGACCGTTAAAGCTTTTTACGGCAAACTAGAAGAGATCTCTTTGGTTGAATCGGTGAACGCGGTGGGTGGAATGCAATTGCAAGATGTATTCGACCAAGGGGGCTGCTGTTACATCATTGGCTCCATGCGAAATTCGAAAATCTTGATCACCCAAAAAATGATTTTGATCCGCTTATTTCAAATTGCAGAAACACGCGACCGTGTACATTCTAAACCTCGCCCGATTGCCATTTTTCTTGATGAATTGAAGTATCACATTTCAAAACCTGCGATGGAAGGATTAGGTGCTGCACGCGACAAAGGCGTGCATATGTTTCTAGCTCACCAGTCCGTTGCCGACTTAAAAGATTGTCCTGCCGACCTTAACGGCGATGCAGTTGTTGGCGCTGTCGTTGAGAACACCAAATTCAAATTGGTGTACCGACTGCAAGATCCCGACACCGCAGAATGGGTAGCGAAAATGTCCGGCACCATTTTAGTGGATGATGAAACTCGATACGTCGAAGCCAACAAAACCTTATCCGAAGTGGTCGATAACAAGCGCAATATTCGACTGGCTGAACGGCAATTTGTCGACACCAACATGCTGCTTAACTTACCGAGTTTTGTCAGCTACATCTTCACCACTAACGACGTTCCAAAGCCCTCACTGATTTCACCCATCAAAGTCCAAAAGCAGCAATTAGTCACCTTCGACGAAATGCTCACTACGCAAATCTCTCTTGATGATGAGCGCATCGATGACGTTATTCCGATGGATGAAATAGAAGAAGAGGAGGAACCAACTGAACCAACTGAAATGATTGAGGAGTCAGTAGAACTTGGCAATCCTCAAACAGAAAGTAGTACGACACCAATCACGCCCTCGGAAGATGGCATCGATCTCTTTTCAACATTTACACCTACAGAGGAAAATGAAAGAGATCAAGATGCCCAAACCGAAGCCCTATTTCAAAAATTGGATCACTAATGATGCAAATACACAGTAAACGACTCCTCTCTTTGTGGGATCAAAAAAAATTCAGTCCAGACACCAAACGCCATCAAAAACCCATTGATGGCGTTTTTATTTTTCAAAGTCTTTTTTCTGTTGCCGCATTTGCGTCTCGACAAGAGAACACGGTCGCAACCAAACTCGCTAAAAAGACAGCAGAAATGCTCCTAGGAAAAACTCGCACACTGCGTAACGACGTCAATCAACAACATCGTTTACTTCGTCAAAATATGGGGGACATTGACATTAACCTAACTCCTGACAGTGAACCTCAAACGCTCACCGTTGACGCAAAACGATACACCCCTGAAAACGTCATGTTGATGAAAGTCTTCTTAGCGTACGACGATTATTTTATGACGCTGCATAAAGCCCAAATGAATGGTGAAATCACAGAGAGAGAACAACAAAGCTACCGAAAAGAAGCCATCACTCAACTGACGGAACTGCTTAACAGTATCAATCGAACCTGTATTTCATTTCACAAAGTTCGTAAAGAAGCCGAGTATACATCATGAGTGTATTGATCCATGACAAAGGCGAACGTGAGAAACGAAATCACGAAAAAATGGCATTGGTGATCCAGTTTTTAAAACAGGAAACTTACACCGATATAAATAACTTAATTCTCCTCTTAGGCTACAAAGCGAGGCGACCTTTAGATCGGCTTTTGAACAAACTGATTGCGCTTGGGTTCATCACCAAACACGTCTTTGAGTTTCAAACAGGCAAGATTTCTATCTGGGGGATCACCGACTTAGGGTTGACTCAGCACATTCGCAGTATCAATGAAGACTTTCGACCTTTTGAACCAAATAAAGTCAAATTCACAACCCTTGAGCACAAGCTCATGAACCAAAAGGTGCAAATCTACTTAGAGCGAAATGGCTGGACTGGATGGCACAACGCTGACCAATATTCCTTCCGATCACAGTACGACGTTGAACATCGCCCTGATGCGGTTATGACCGCTCCTAATGGTTACACCATTGCTATTGAAACCGAACGCACCCTCAAGCACGTCTCTCGATACCGTTCGATTTTCAAAAGTCATATTTTGGCAAAACAGAAAGGTTATTGGAGCGCCGTGTTCTACGTCGTTCCTAACGATAACGTCAGAGGTTTATTAGAAAAGCGTTTCGACAAAATCGATTACATCCAATTTGACCTGTCTAAGCACCCTTTTGAGCACCATCGCTCCAAACTCGTCCGTACCTTCACTCTCGACGAGATCAGAGTCTTAAAAACCAATTAACCCCAACACTTCCCTCATTCGGAAATACTCTCCTATAAGGAATCTAACTTATGCGCGTTTTCATTGCTGAAAAACCGTCACTTGCGGCTGCCATTTTTAAAGGTCTTGGTGGCGATGTGAATACTGAAAAGAAAAACGGTTACTACCAACACGGCCAAGATGTGGTGACATGGTGCGTTGGCCACTTGCTTGCCCTGTGCGATCCAGAAGATTACAACATTGAACACAAAAAATGGGCATTGACTTATTTGCCATTAGAGACCGTGTACCCTCCTCGTTTAAAACCACGTAAAGGCGCTGAGAAGCAGCTTAAAGTGGTCTTAGAATGGATTGGTAAAGCCACCTCCATCGTTCATGCGGGAGACCCAGACCCCGAAGGTTGTTTACTCGTTGATGAGGTATTGAATTACGCGAACAACACAAAGCCGGTGCAACGTGTGCTTATCGCCGACCTAAACGATAAACCCGTAAAAGCAGCATTAGCCAACCTCCAACCGAACGAAAACTTCCTACCTCTCACTCAAAAAGCACTGGCACGTTCCATTGCAGATCAAACCTTTGGTTATAACTTAACGCGCGCTTACACATTAAAAGCGAGAGAGAAAGGATTTGATGACGTTCTCAACATTGGGCGAGTGATCACCGCAATGATTGGCATGATTAACGAAAGAACGTTAGCCAACCAAAACCACCAAAAGAGCTTTTACTATGAATTATTTGGCCATTTCTCGGTGACCGGAAATACGATCAAGGCAAAACTCATTCCTGATGACAACTTTGAGCTCGATGAGCAAGGTCGCATGATTTCCTCTTTAGAAGTCGCGGCGACAAAAGAAGCCGATACCAATGCCAGTGCCGTAATACAAAGCGTCGAGCAAAAAGACGAATCTCGCGCCGCACCTTTGCCCTTCAATCTGTCTAAATTGCAAATTGAAGCCTCTAAACGATGGGGATACAAACCGAAGGAGGTACTTGAAGCACTTCAAGCGTTGTATGAGAAACACAAACTTCTCACCTACCCTCGAAGCGACAACCAGTTTTTATCTGACGCCCACTTAGAAAATGCCCCGCCGATTTTTGCCGCTATCCAAGGAACAATGCCTCACTTGAGTGACGCCGTCACTCAAGCGGCACCGTCTTCTACACACAAAGCGTTTAACGCGGCCAGAATCGAAGCGCATCACGCGATAGTGCCAACGGAGAAAAGTGGTGCGGGCATAGAACTCAATGAGCGTGAAAAAAACCTCTACGAGCTTATTGCAAAGCGTTTTGTCGCCTTATTCTATCCAGACTCCAAACGCAGCAAAGTCATGGCTGACATCGCTTGTACGGGGCGAATTTACCGAGCGACGCAAACCACATTAAATGCACAAGGTTGGGAAGTGTTGTTTAAAGGCGAGCATAACGATGATCCAAATCAAAACCTCGTCGACCTTTCGACGTTAACCCAAGGAATGGATGCACTGTGTACCCACCTTGATATGGAGCAGCGAGAAACCAAACCACCGAAATACTTCGATGACGCAAGCTTATTGAAAGCCATGACTCAAGCGGCCAAGTTCATCAAAGATCCCGTATTGCGTAAAACGCTGGAAGCTAAAGACAAAGATACCGCAGGAGAAAACGGCTCAATTGGCACAGAAGCAACGCGAAGTGGACATATTGAGAAAATAGGGACACTGACGCATCTAGTCACGCTAGGTAAAGAAAAGGGGTACAAAAACCCTGTCTACAAAACCACCGAAGCAGGGCAAGAGTTTTGTGCCTTACTCCCTGACGAGATTGTGCGTCCTGATATTTCAGCCATTTGGGAGGGCAGCTTAAACAAAATCGCCAAACGAGAAGAGAATGTAGAAACGTTTTTGCACAGCGTGAACCATTACATTGCTACGCAAGTTGAGCATGTGAAATGTCATGGCGTACCGTTTTCAAAACGTCAGGGGATCGTATGCCCGACTTGTCAACAAGGCTCACTCACCAAGCGTACAGGTAAGAACGGAGCATTTTGGTCTTGTAATCGTTACCCTGATTGCAAAACGACGTTTCCTGACGACAACGGTAAGCCAAACCTTAACCCTAAACCTCGACAAGCTGTGACGCCCAGCACGCAAGAGTTCTGCAAGCAATGCGGCAACGCTCTGGTTCGCAGACCAGGAAAGAAAGAAGGTTCGTTCTGGTGGGGTTGCTCCGGCTTTCCAAAATGTACGGTTCGCTTTTTTGACCAGAATGGTCGACCTGACCGTGATCGCGGCGAGCTATAAATAAAAAACCCGATAACGTAAACACGTTATCGGGCAATTTGATGGAAACTAAATTTTGTGCCTATGACTCACCCAGCAAACAATTGAAACAGATGATCTTTAAAGATAATGGTTAGAGCCGAAGCAACAATCAACCATTGCATACGATCAAACTTTTTCTCCAACTTATCAAAGCGTTTATCAACTTGTTCAAAACGTTTATCCACATCTGAAAATTTTTCATTCATACGCTCTTTGAGATTATCAACACTTTCTTGCGTTGCATAATGTTGCTCAAATTGCTTTGAATGTAAAAATGCTTCCAGCAATTTCTCCGTTGGGATTTGTATAGTGTCGCTATTTTGAGACATATCTACCTCGTCTTGGTGGCGTCTACTGTTTAGCAGCAATGTCAGTGACGTGCTGACACTTTCAGCAAGGTTAATTACGCCTCACCTAGCTGCTTTTTTAGTCTAACGTAAAGTTACACAACCTCAAAGGGTTAATAGACGGATAATCATTAATGACTGTGGTTTTAAGCTTGCTCAATATCCACAGAAAACTCTTGGTGAAAAGATAAAAGGTATTGGTGTGCTTTACTGGCTTGTGCGGCAGCTTTAAAAATGTAACGTTTGTCATTTTTCAACGCCTCTAACCAGCTCGCTATATACGATTCGTGCTGAACCTCACCAACGACTCTAAAGGTGGCCATCAAGAACGCGCTGCCAAGTTCAGCAACCAGTTCTTCTTGGGCGTAATCTTTAGAGCCAAACACCCCTTTCATATCGCGGTCTAAACGAGATTTATGCCCTGACCAATGCATTAACTCATGCATGATCGTGGCGTACAAATCCGCCGTTGAATGAAAACGAGCCCTATCTGGGATCACCACTATGTCCGTCGATGGTCGGAAAAAAGCTTTTTGCCCGCCATAGGTGATCTTCGCTTGAGTCGCTTCGATAAAAGCTTCCACTTCTTCAAGCAACTCAATCTCACGACGAGGCGCATTCTTTTCATCCTGTTCAAGAGAAAAATCGTCTATTTGGTCAAGGTTAAAGACCGTATAGGTTTTTAACATTGGATAGACCTCTTCCTTCTCGTTCTCGACTTCCTTTTTTTGCACCATGGTATAGAAAAAGATCGTGGTGCCTTTCTCCCCTTTACGCACTTTCCCACCTAAGTCTTTCGCCTGTTTAAAGGTCAGCCAATAAGGTGAAGAAAAATTGCGCTCAGCCGCACTCATCCACAACAACATAATATTCATGCCTTGGTAAGGTTGATGCGTTGATGCATTTATCGGTAATCCAGTAGCTTGCGTTCTGTCCCAAGGGCATACCCATGGTTGAATACCCGCCTCTAGAGCTTGGATGATTTGATTGGTGATGGTCTGATAAAAATCAGTCGAAGATTTGGTGTAAGTAGCCATGACAACCACTCCTTTCGTTAAATTAGCGATGTAAATTTAAGTTGCTAATTTAACTGGCATTTGCCAGTTAAACTGGCAAAGCCTTGCTTTAATATAAACTCAAAGCATCATGACTATAACACAAGCATTTTCACGCTGTCACTTGGATTACTCGGCTTTCTCAGGAGGGTCCACGGCTAGAGCATTTTAATTCCAGTCTTTAAAAGGGCTGAGCGATATTCGTCATCAATAGCCGCTATCTTCTTTTTTCTTACCATGCTGATGCTTTTACTTGTGTCTTG
>Ga0102930_1000559_pt1 | contig 12367 bp, 19 predicted proteins | sample SalPon1_B_H2O_MG_FD_84514 | JGI IMG/M metagenome (GOLD analysis project Ga0102930, IMG submission 84514) | Salt pond water microbial communities from South San Francisco under conditions of wetland restoration - Salt Pond MetaG R1_B_H2O_MG | ecosystem: Environmental > Aquatic > Non-marine Saline... | reverse complement strand
AGGTTCGTTTTTAAAGAACTTCTGTAAGTAATTGAACTCCTCTTCGGTTAAACATTCAGGGACGTCATAGCTAAAAAATTCGTTCAACTTCTCTTGACGCTCATCGCATCCGCAGTCTTCATTAGCCACAAATTTAACAGCCTTATCAATACCAGTGGCTTTAGTGACTTTCTTAACAGTATCGCCTAAACCTTTTGATTTAGCTTCTTGTCTCTTTTTATACTCTTTATATTCAGAAGTACGTTTGTCGAGGTTTTCGTAATATTCCTTTGTTTTTTTCATACGATTAAATGTTTTTTAAGTTTATTGATTGCTTTATTTTTAGCTCTGGACATTTTCATTCTGCTAATGCCTGTCTTTTTTTCAATCTCACATAAGCTAAAACCTTGCAATTTATGCAAATCTAAAACTTTACGTTCAAAGTTAGGTAATTTATGTATAAGCTTCAAAATATCAAAACAATTTAAGTTATTATCTGCATGGTTATTGTCAGGCGTTAAGTTATCTTTGATTTCATAATTATAGCATTTTTTATTGTGTTTTTGATAGCAAAGATTTCTTAAGGTAATATACACATATCCTTTATAATTTTTTTCATTAATATTTATATTGCTTTTATCAATATTGACATACATTTCTTGCACTACGTCTTCTGGATAGTCGTGTATGCCAAAGACTTGACAAACCTCAATCCATTCGTTATGATTCTTAGCAATTAAATTTAATACATCCATACTTTAAAAACATGGATGTAAATATAATAATTTTTTTTTAATACTGATATAACTTGGTTTCACACTCAACTTTGCCCAAATTATCGGTGTAGATAACCCTGTAAGGATTTTTATCGCCAATAATAATAACATCGTTTGATGCTGGTTTGTTGCTTTCCTTAACGTATGCGTCATAAAATATTTTGCTTAAAAATATTAGCATCGCTAAGATGATAAAATACATAATAGTAAATGTGATTATTAGTTCCATTTTTTTTTATTTAAAAATTAGACAAAATTTTTTGTATCATATATTCACGGGACAATTAAAACCTCTCGGCTTTTGTCTCCTGAGTTACTAGTTAAGTTTTTTGATGATTGTGTTATCATAATCAAGTTTTAAATTTGCAAAAGTATTATCATCAAGGTATTTTATGTTAGCGATGTATTGCCAACTATGTTGACCGCCTACCCATTTTTTGCTCTCTTCAATCTTATCTAAGCCCGAAAGTCTAAATGGTCTACCTGTCGTTGACTTTTGTTTTATGTTTGGGTTGAGCTTTAGTTTCATAATGTCATAAATTAAAAAGCCCTTTCAAAGGTGGCCTGGAAGTTACCAATGAAAGGGCTATTAAAAAATATCTTAAGGTTTCCAGGCCTTTGTTTTACAAATATACAAATATTTATCAAACCTCATCATAATTAACAAAAACTTTAAAGCCTAATTTTTTTAATACTTTGATTTTAGCTTTTTGTAATTTACTAAGCCTATCCCATTTTTCTTTACTCTCACAAAAAATAACCTCATCAGGTTTGACACAAATTAAATCCGGTAAACCGCTTGGCGTTATCTTAACCAGGTTTATTACGAAATAATTTTTGCTTTGCCAGTGCTTTATTAATTTACTTTGTTGTTTAGACATTAAATTCTTTTTTAAATAATCTACTATTAAAATCTTTTTTATTTCTAACCGCTTTCAATATTTTTTCAGTTATTCCATCACGTTCGCAAATAAAATAAACGTCATTTGTTTTGCGTTCCTTAACAGTCATTCGATCTCTCGATTGCAGGTAATTTTTTCCTGAAAATCCTAAATTCAGGTAAACAAGCGCATCGGCTTTGCTTACATTTATGCCTTCAGTCGCACTTTGTTGAATGGCTATATTTTTATCAGTTGCATTAAACTCCTCTATATCCTGAGCCAAATCAAAAGCATCCTCTAACATCTCACGTTCAGCTTGATAATAATACATTATAGCTATTTTGTGCTTTTTAAAACGCTCTTTTATGTAATCCACCTTGTAACTACTAAAAACCTTTCTAAAGGTCTCGCCTGTCGCTTTCTCAATAATGCAATGTCCATTAAAAAGTTGATGGACTTTACTTTGTAATTTCGCTGGCGCATCTCCAAATATAAAACCACTTTTACCTTCTATAACCCTATCGTTTAAAAGCTTGTGGGTTAAAGTTTTAATTATATCCGGTACATCAACAAATAGTTTAGTTTCGTTTATTTCGGTTGTAAAGCCAGCGTCGGACTGGCTCATCCTGACAATGTAAGGCTTTATAACTTCATCAATCTTATCTACTTTAGCATTTGAATAATCGGTTACAGTATGAGTAGGCAATCTTAATTCTTTCTTATCAACGTAATCTTTTGCCCATTTGTAGAAATTAGTGTACTGATTAAACGGACTGTATTTGCTTACATAAAATTGATGGTATAACTGTGAATAAGATTCCGCGCTCGGCGTACCGCTCATTAATATTGTAGGCACGCTATAAAATAATTGCTTTGCTAATTTAGTGCGTTTACTTGGCTTCGCAAATGCTCCCAAAGAATGTGCCTCATCATATATCACTAAATCATATTTTATTTTTTCAACTTTGTGAAGGCTCGCATAATTGATTAAGGCCAGATTATAAGTGAAACCAAAGTTTTTGTAATCTTTTTCAACCGATGATAAGGCTGATTTTTTAGATATAAATAAAACGTTTTTGGCGTTGTATAAATCTGCTGTTTTTAATGCTGTCAAAGTTTTACCGCTTCTGACTTCTCCCGCCAAATAAGCAATATTATATTTATTTAAAACTTGGTAAAGTAAAACAGCGTATTTGTGTTGATGAGGTCTTAATTTTATCATTTAAAAAGTATTTTTTTCCCGATAGAGTATTTATTAAAGCTTCATTTAATTTAGCAAACTTTATTTAATAGTTTTAAATGTTATGTTTTTTATTATGACATTTTCTGCATAAGGGAATTAAATCTTCAAATTTTTCACAAAATATATTATCGTATGTTTTGTGATGTATATCTGTAGCTTTGTTATTACATTCTTGGCATTCCCATTTGTAATAATTCATTAATAATTCACGTTTATGTTTCCATTCATCTGACTTTAAATAAACATTAAAATAATACTTCCATTTTCTATCTTTATGCAAACTGCTGTAATTAAAAAATATTGATTTTATTTTTCCTAAATTTTGCATTTTATTACTAAATTCATTTTTTAATTTTTTATTTACAAAACTTAGATTTTCTAATTTAAAATTTTTTCTTTTAAAATTATGTAAATGCAATCTACCACAATCAAAACATTGTTGCCTAATATTAATAGTTCCATTTTTAAATTTATATTTTACAAACTCTAAATTTGTTGAGTTGCATTTTTCACAATTTATTTTTTTTTGATTTTCCATAATTAAAAAGGTATATCATCGGTTTCTTTCTCAATATCATCGGTTTCTTTTTCAATATCTGGTGTTACTATTTCATACCATCTTTGTCCATTACTAACTCCGCTTACGTATTTGTAATTTTTGAAGTTAGCATATTTTTCAACCCAAATTGCAAAACGCCGTCTTGTTAGCCATTTTTTAAAGTCAGGATATTCATTAACAAAGCTATCAAAATACATAGCTTTATCATTCCTTTCATTAAGTGGAAAAGTACCTGAGTCTTCCATCCATTCATAAAATTCCATTGACGTTTCAGCAATAAATTTACGTAGTTTTATATTTACAGCATTTTGCTTAACCAACCCACTTTTTAAATATGATTGAATACAATAAACCATATAGTTATCAAACTTGTTAAATTCATCACTATTCCAATCGTCAAACAATTGCCTACCAAATTCATCAAAAGGCGTTAAATCTTTGCCGTAATATTGAGCTATTTCAATTTCATGTCTTCGCCTTTCATGGCTATTCCCTTCGCCTTTTATAGCATAGTTTGTACTTACAACCATTTTAGGGCTATCCTCAACAGATAATTTTATGGCATCTTTATTTTTTCTTTCTAATGTTATTCCCTCAGTAACGATAGAAAATTTACTCTCAAAGTCCCAGTTTTTTTTAACATCGTCAAAAACTAAAATATTTGTGTCCTGACTTACTGTTTGATAAGGGAATGATTTTTTTTCATCAAATGTTTTACCATCTAAAATCGACGTTTGTCTTATTTGTTTTAAGCCTTGAACAAATAAACCTTTACCTGTACCACCTTCTGGAGCGTTGCTTATAACCTCATCGTTTAGTATAACGGCTTTGTTATTCATTTTGTTTTTGTAATTACAAAGTAAATAACCTATTGCTGTTTCCATAGGATAAGCCTCTCCGTTTGAAACGTTATTTATGAAGGTTTGATATTCATTTTCAAAATTTTCAACTTTATCAAAATCTCTATTTATAATTTGACTTTCCCAAACATAACCATCTATGTCTATATAATCCTTTAATTCAATTTTACCCTTTGTAATATTTAGTATGCCATTTTTAAAAGCTATGAAACTTTTTTCTTTTTCATCTTTAAGCATTAATAATTCTATGCTTTCAAGCATCAACAAAAAAGTGTCTGAAAATAAAGTTTGATAATTTGCACAATAAGACCAAACATCAAGTTTTTTATTCTCCATTAACCAATTTAAAACAAAATCTTTTATTTTTTCTGGAGACGTTTCACTAACAATATTGGATTTAACTTTTACCAATGTGGGTTTTTGACTTCCTTCAGGAAAAAACTTTTTAAAACCATTACTTTCCAAAAACAATTTATAATTTAATGGATCAATTTTTATTTTTATTTTTCCTTTATTATCCTCTTCATAATACCAAAAATCCTTAACTGTTAATTCATCTTTAATTTGCTCATAAGTATCTTCATCAATAGCATATTTTTTTAAAACCTTTTTTTTACCCTTATTCAGGTCGGTTTTAATTTGCTTTTGCTTATCATAGTCTTCAAAATATTTAGAACCAAAGGAACGTCTTTTGTATGCGCTTTTTATTGAATTTATAGCTTCTCTTTGAGTATAATCTTTATTAAACGTACAAACGTTATTTACTAAATAGCTTTCTGCAGAAGTTTGGTTAACACCATATTCGCAAAACATACCAGCCAAATCAAAAATAAAATTATTGCGTTGGCCTTCCTGAAAGTCTTTTGACCAATTAAAATTCATTATTCTATTAATAATTATATTTTCATCATTAATAGGTAATAAAGGTTGTTTTTCTGAAGCTTTAAAACCTTCGTCTTTTATATCAGGGTCAAATAACTTAGCATTATAATTTATATAAATGTTAGGGTCATAACTTTCAAAACAAACACGACTAACATCTGAGTTAGAATAATCAAAATAATCAGATTTATAAATCTCGTTAAATTCCTGAAATATATTATAGTGAGTTCTTTTGTCGCACTTGGGTATTTTTATAACTGCTTTAATGCCGTTACCTGAAGGGGATATAAAACACGATACAACATGCTTATTTTTTGTTAGTTCTAGCCACTGTTTATCTAAGTCTTTATCATTTTTAAAATCATCATAATCCAAAACCATTAGTCCGCTATGTTGTTTTAATCCGTCTAAAGAACGTTTTTCAAATTGACCATTAAATAAAATAGCTGGTAGTTTTCTCTTTAGCTCTTTATCCCCTTTACGTATCTGCTTAATAATATTTTTTGAAGTGCCTTTTTGAATGCGTTTTAAAACTTTATCGAGGGTTACAATATAAGGGACGTCGTTAGACTTAAATAAATCTCTAAATACTGTTACTTTAGTTTCTTTCATGACCATTTTAAATTAAAAACCCCCTGTTATCGTGGGGCTCGCAGTCCAGTCAAACAGAGGGTTAAATAAATGTTTTTGGTTGCGAGCCTTTCAGCTTTCAAATATAAAAAAATTAATTTAATAAAAAAAATTATTTTTTTCAAACATCGTAAAATATCTAACACCATTAGATATTGTTTGTTTCATTATATAATTTCTCTCACTACAATATTGCTTAATAATTTCAACTGATTTTTTTTTCGATAATGTTTTATATTTTTTATCTATTTTAATTATTTGTTTGTATAATTCAGATTTAGAGTATCTTTGATTTAAAGACAAATTGTCTAATTTTTCATAGAATAAATCATAAAAAAAAGAATCATTATTTTTGTAAGTTTTATTTATATTAAAAAATCTACCAGATAACTCATAACTATCCCTGTTCCAAACTCCACCTATTAATTCACCATTATTGCTATTAATAAAATTTTTAACATAAGACAAATCCAAATCAAACCACTCGCCTTTTATTTTGTATTTTGATAGTTTTAATAAAACACTTTTTTCTAATTTACTATAATTGTCAGAATATATGACGCCAATTAAAAAGATGCCAGAAGAAGAATAAGTCCTGTAATTATTCATTCTTTTATTTATATCTAATGTTTTACCGATTTTTATTTCTTTAGATTTTTTGTCTTTTAAAAAATAAACGTATCCTTTTTTATTTTCATTAGATTTTCCTATCTCTTCAGAGGTTTTATGATACCATTCATCTGAAAAGAGATTCATTGTTTTTTTTCTAAGTATTTTTTCTATACTATTCATATCTTAAAATTTTTATTTAAACAAATATAATAATAAAAATACACATAGAACACATAGAACACATTTATTTATTATTAACTACAACTCTTTAATTTTGCTTTTTAGGGGGGGGTGTTAAAATTTAATTTACTTTTTTAAGGGGGTATATAGAGAAGCAAATAAGCGTACTTAAAAACGGTATTCTATTCGATTTACAAGTTAAATTGAATAAAAAAACCCGAACAAATTTAATTGCTCGGGTCAAAACTTTAAGGTTTGTATTTTTTAGAAGGCCAATTCATCATCTACCGTTTTATCATCTTTAACCTCGTATTGGTCAACTGCAGAACGTTCTCTGTTTAATGGTGTAGGATTAAGATATTCCTGCATGTATTCGCTTAACTCTTCAGCAAATGGCATTAATTTGCTTTTATCTTTAATCTTAGCACCTTTCTCAAAGACTGGGACACTATACCTTACCTTGCCTTTTTTCATTTCTTTAGCGCCGCTTATTTTAACCCAATGCTTATCAAAATTATTGTCTCCAAAATCTTTGATAAAATCGGAATAAGCAGACACGCCAGATCCTTTAAGGCTAATGTTAACAATCTCAAGGTCATTAGTAACCGCATAAATTGATCGGCTGTAATGTGCTCCAGCTTCTTTGATTTGGTTTTTAATTTCTTTGTAAAGCCCTTTTGCGATTAAGCCACCTTTAAAGGCTTTAACTTCGACTTCATCACTTCCAATTGAGAAAACCTCATTGGAATAAATGCCGCTTTCGCTTTTATCGTGCCAGCCTTTTACCGTATGGTAGTGCTCGAGAATTACAATGTTTAAAGGTAATTCTACTTTTACGTTTTCTTCTGCTTCCTTATTATAATAAGAAAAACATTGTTCGTCTGATTTCCAGCTTAAAAATTTCTTTGCTGGGTTACTGCTCTTTTGTTCTGGTCTTTCAATCCACATATCTAATTGTTTTAAATTTACGATGAAATTGCCGTCACCGCTTCGGCTCTATATTATTTTAATTTTTTTGCGTTCTTGAAATAGCTGATTGACTTACATTAAATTTTTTAGCTAATTCTCTTTGCGTAAAATTGTTTTTGTTATTTATAATAAATTTTTTATCTTTTTTACTTAGCTTCCAATTTTTTTTGTTTTCTGTATATTGATTCCCCTTTCTGGGTTTTTTTAAATTATTCTTATAAGCATGATATGTATTTTCTGAGTAAGTACACCATTCTAAATTATTAACGCTATTATTTTTTTTATCCCCATCAATATGATTAACACATTTTTTGTTTTTTGTATTTTTTATAAAAGCAATAGCAACTAATCTGTGAACTTTTAAAGTTTCTTGTTTACCATTTTTACATAATCCTACTTTATAATATCCATGTGTATTTTCAGATTGTTTTAAATTTTTAGGTTTATCTTTTTTAAAACTTTTTACTCTGCCTAAATTACTCACTTGATATATTCCCTCATAATTAGGAATATCTTTAAATACTTCTTTCATTGTGGTTGTTATTTATAGAAAACGCCTTTAAATAGCCACAACCACGAGGCATCAATAAAGGCGTTATCTGTATTATTTTTTTTCATTGTGGCTGTTATTTGATTACAAATATACAAAATTTTTACTTAGTATGTTATTCTGATATACGATTTTCTATACCCTTTAATATGGACTTGCTCAACTATTTCGCCATCTTCATTTATAACCTGTTCTTTTGAGGCTTGAATAAGTTGTTTTTCACGATGCTTTAAATCACTTTTTAATTTTTTTATCTTTTGGTTTAAGTGTGACCAAGTGGCATCTTTTGCAAAGTCGTATTGAGGACCACCCTCGACGTGTTTTAATTTAACGCCATTAATAGTAGTCTCTTTGTCAATCTCTAATTTGTCTTTTACATTAGCAAAGGCTGTATTTAAAACCTCTGTAAGTCTTACAAGTCTTGTCACTGCATCATCAGCAGATAAGTGTTCTAAGATATTGCCTGCAAGCTCATTGCCTTGCATTTGTGCTTGTTGTTTACTAAACGTTGGGTCATAAGCCATTTGCTCACTTAATTGTAATGCTAAATCTTTACTCATAATTATAGGTTTTTAAGTTCACTTTCGATTCGTTCTTTTTCTTTAAGTAGTCTATCCCTTTCAATACCTTTCTTAATGTCGTTAAAATATTTGTGAAGGTATTGCTTTTGTGTATCATCAAAACTTAGGTGCATAAAGCTACGCCTATTGCTATTTACCTCAAAATACTTAGCTCCATTTGCAATCCATAAACTGAAATGATACTTATCATCTATCGTAAGTTCAACTGTAAATTCTCGAACTTCAATAATCTTAAAATCTTCGTCAAGTAGTTTGTTGACGAAATAGTCATTAATTTGTTTTATCATAATTTTAGGTTTTTAAATTTAAGCAAATATAAAACATTTTTTATACACTGACAAAATATTTATGTGGTTTATTTATCAAATTTTCAATATTCTTGACAATATAGAAAGGTACGTTATTGCGTCCTTTATTCCAGTTGTTAAGTGACATTAGAGTGCAGTTAAGCTCATCGGCTAAGTCTTTTTGGGTTTTTCTTTGACCAGTTTGTTTTGACCATTCTTTTAGTATTTTGTTTATTTTAATTGTCATAATACCAATTTAGTGTTTCGTTAATTTCAGTTTTATATTGAGGGTAATATTTTTGATAATCTTTAAATTTCATAACCATGTGATTTACTGTTGTTCTGTCTTTGTTTATTTTCTTAGCTATTTGCGTTTTTTTGTATTTTTCTTTGATTGCAATGTGTGCAAAAACAGAACGTGCTATGCATATTTTTTCTTTTCTACATTTACTTGAAATGTCATCAACCTCAAATATAGTTTCAATGATTAATTTTAGCTTATCTAAAAAATAACGTTTTTCAAACAAACTTATAACTTCCTTTACATCGATATGGTCTTGTTCTAAATCCGCAATCTTATTAATTAATATTGATTTTTTCATAGGTTTTTGATTATAAAACAAATATAAAAAATATTTTATAAATACACAAAAAAAACCCTAACTAAATTAATAGTAAGGGTCAAAACCAAATAATTATGAAAGGGGTAAATATACTATTTTTATTTTAAAAAAGCCAAAACAGACAATGATATTAACAAGGCAATCCATCCTATTTTGTGTAAGTCTATTTTCATAACATTAAAAACTTAAATCATCTGGTTTTATATTGTATTCATCTAATAAAGATAATATTATTTGTTTACTTTCGTTATCAAAGTATTTTAATTTGTTGTTATACAATTCCCAAATCATTATAGCCATATCATTAGCTTTTGTTATTTGTTTTATCTCCAAATAGTCATTTGTTTTAAACGTTGCTTCCATTATTTTAACATATTAATATTTATTGTTTGTCGAGCTACTTCGCCATAATCTTTATGGTATGTAATTACTTTGGAGTCCCGCTCGGATAAATAACCGCCACGACTTGCATAGGCATCTTTACTGGCTAATGTTCTATGTTGCTCTAATAGCATTAAGTTGGTTTCTTTTTGTTGGTGATGTAAATGGCCTAAATGACCGTAAACGTGATTACTGTTGCCAAACTTTTTTTTAAACTTGCCTACAAAAACGCTTTCAATATTTTTAATATTACGTTTATGACCATGATGATAAAATAGGCAATTTTTACCAAAGGTTACACAATAATAAGGGTCGGGGTTGGTATCTATTTTGATGCGTGGTTCGTTTTCATAAAACGCTGCTAACATTTCTCTAAGCCAAACACTGCTTGCTGGATCATGGTTACCCTCAGCCATTATAACGGTTACCCTCTTATATTTTTTCAGTAACATTGTTATGATTTGCCTTATAACTTTTATAGCTGTTCTTACAAGTTTTGGAAATCTTGTATCTGCGTCTAAAATGTGTTTATTGGCTGGTGTTAACGCTTCAAATCCATCCCAATGTAAAAGGTCGCCTATTTGTGCAAATATACATTCGTCCGCTTTGGGGCTACTTTTTATGCCTATTTTAAAAAAATTAACAAGGATTTTTTCTGCTATATCTAAATCCCAACCATCTCCTGTTTCCTCCCCCCAAGCCATCATGCCTAAGTGATAATCGGTTAAAATGTATTGATTGCAAAGATTGGCATTTCCTGTTTGTTTTAGTTTTACTAGCTCTGTCGGATTAACTTGTTCTTTTAAGCCATCTAATACAGCTTGTAGTTTTTCATGCTGTGATTTTTCAACGTAAAACGGATTTTGAACTGGAATAGATGAGTTTTTGTTTTTTAACCACAAAAATTTTGAATTTGTGTGATCAACACCATGTTCGCGATGCGCATCTAAAATACCTGAGTTACGAAGCTCTAAAACTTTATTGTATTGGTCTTCGGAAATATAATATCTGGCTTGGTTTCTGTTTTTTTCATTTTCTCTTGGCTTTAAGCCTATTGCTTTTGCTTCTTTTTGAAATAACCATTTTTGGTTCATTATTTGTTTTTCTTTTCAGTATCTGATGTCCCAAAAAAGAAACCAAAAATAGATAAAGCTACACCCTCAACTATTCCGATAAGGTGTATAAATATTTCTTTATTGCCTTTTGGGACTTCTAAAAATATGATTGAATACACAACAAAAGCAAATACGCCTAAACCAATAAAACCCGATATGTTGTATAATAGGTCTTTTTTACCTGTTTTCGCCACTTCTATTTGTCGTTTTCGAGCTGAATCACGGTCAGCGACTTCAAGTTCATACATTTCTTTTTTAAATGTATTCTGCATTTTCTGAAATTCCATTTGCAAAGCTTGAATTTCTTTTGATTCAGGGTTTTTTTTTGCTTTTATGTTTAAGGCGTTTTTTACTTTATCTATTGCTCCATTAAAATCACCAGAGGCAACATCCAATATTGCACCAGAAACATCTGGAACAACTTTAATGACTTTATTTAAAAAACCTCCAAATTTTGTGTCTTTAAATTTCTTTTTGTCTGGCATAATTTTTAAACATCAAATTCGTAAACTTTTGAATTCTTAGGGTCATCACAAACATCTAAATGAACCCAAGATATAGGCTGTCCCCTTAAATTGCGTTCAAGTCTTATTTTATGTGGCAAATCATTTTCGCGGCTTTTAAGCCATTCTCTATGCTCTACTGGTGTTTGGTGTGCAATATCATAATCAAATGCCTTACCGAGCACGTGAGCACTTAAATAAGGGTCGTCAATGCTTGCTTTATTTTGCACCATTGGCGTTGAGGTGTCTCTTAAACCTCTTTCATCAAATCTACCTCCTCTATGCCAAGTGTTGATTATAATAGCCGATTGCGTGGTTTCCCTTATCCATAACATCGTTTCAATAAGTCGTATGTCAAATCTTGACAGAAAAAAGTAACTACCAAAGTTTTTATATTTGTTGTAGGCTTCAGGACTTACCAATTCCCGAGCATCAAAATATCTTAAAAAATCATCGTATGTGTTCATTTCTTTTTATATTTTGACAATTCTATTTTTAGCTCTGCATTTTTAAGCTGTAATTTTTTGATTTCTTTTTTCAGTTGCTCTAATTCAACTCGCATTTCATCCATTCTTTTTCGAGTGTCTTTAATTAGCTCATCATATATCTTTTGAACTGATGCTAAATTGTCTGCTCGCTTTTGATTTACCCCGTAAATTAAACCGCTAAAGCCAGTTACAGCCCCAACAATTATCTCCCAATAGTTTAGTAATTCCTTCATGCGAATTTATGTGTAGGGGTTTTTGGCTCTATTGT
>Ga0102930_1000558_pt1 | contig 12370 bp, 11 predicted proteins | sample SalPon1_B_H2O_MG_FD_84514 | JGI IMG/M metagenome (GOLD analysis project Ga0102930, IMG submission 84514) | Salt pond water microbial communities from South San Francisco under conditions of wetland restoration - Salt Pond MetaG R1_B_H2O_MG | ecosystem: Environmental > Aquatic > Non-marine Saline... | reverse complement strand
ATATCAATCGCATCAAAACGGTAGGGCTCGTTACAAAAGTCACAATGCACTTCGACCTCACCCTGCTCTGCCAGAGTTTCTTGCATCTCGGGTTCGCCCAGTCCTTGCAGCATTGAAGCGACTCGAGCCCGTGAACATCGGCATCGGAATTCAAAAGGCATAGGCTCGAAAACCCGAATATCTTCCTCATGGAACAAACGCCGAATCACCTCCTTTGGGGCAAGCTCACGCAACTCTTCACCCGTGAGCGTTGAGGCCAACACCCCGGCACGCTGCCAGGCATCCTCGTCATGAGCGTCGACGACATCTGACTGCCCAGGGAGTCGTTGAATCAGCATGCCAGCTGCTTGATTGGCCTTAGCAGACAACCACACACGGGTCGGCAGCTGTTCAGATTCGCGGAAATAATGCTCGAGCGCGGCGGCAAGTGATTGCCCGGTCAGATCAACCACACCTTGATAGCGCTCGCCTCCAGACTCAGGCTCAATTGTAATCGCCAATGTGCCTTGTTGCGCTTGATCGGCAAGCGCGCCGGTGTCTGGCAGCTCATCGCGTGAGCGCGCCATTGCCCGCAATGCACCATCACTGCCGGCCTGAACGAGTAGCAATGAAAGTGGTCCTTGCGACTGCAACTGCAGAGTAAGTGCGCTTGGATATTTCAGCGTTGCCACAAGCAAAGCTACCGCGGCTAAGCCCTCACCGACTAATTGCTGCACTGCCGGACTGTAATCAGTGCGCGAGAGAATGCTGATAAATGCGTCATCTAATTGGACGACTTCACCACGCACGTCCGCGTGCTCGAATAAAAATCGCTCTAACCGATCTGTCATCGCCATTTAGCCATCCAATCGACGCTTGAGAATATCGTTCACTTGCTGTGGATTCGCCTTGCCTTGAGAGGCCTTCATGACTTGACCGACAAAAAAGCCCATCAGTTTGGTTTTACCGGCTCGATACTGTTCGAGCTGATCGGGATTAGCGGCGATCACCTGTTCAACTAACGCTTCAATGGCACCGCTATCTTTGACTTGCTCAAGTCCTCGCGCGGCAATTACAGCATCCGCATCGCCCTCACCCTGCCACATGGCTTCAAACACTTCTTTAGCGATTTTGCCTGAAATTGTCTCATCGGCGATCCGCGCAAGGAGGCCGGCAAGCGCCACTTCGCTGACCGGGCTCTCGGTAATTTCTAAGCCGGCTTTGTTCAGCGCGCCTGAGAGATCACCCATGACCCAATTAGCAGCGAGTTTGGCATCGTTGCAGTGAGTGAGAACCGCTTCAAAATAATCAGCTAATTCGCGGTGACTCGTAAGCACCGCGGCATCATAGTGATTGAGTCCATAGTCACTAACAAAGCGTGCCTGCTTGGTATCCGGTAACTCCGGTAACTCGGCGCGTACCGCTTCAATTTGCTGAGCAGTAATTTCTAATGGCAACAGATCAGGATCCGGGAAGTAACGGTAGTCATTCGCCTCTTCTTTGCCCCGCATTGATCGAGTGACACCGCGATCCGAGTCAAAAAGGCGTGTCTCTTGGATTACCCTACCGCCGTCCTCGAGCAGCTCAATTTGCCGCTCAATCTCAAAATTGATCGCCCGCTCGACAAATCGAAACGAGTTGAGATTTTTAAGCTCGGCGCGTGTGCCAAAGGCAACCTGTCCCACCGGGCGAACCGAGACATTGGCATCACAGCGAAAGCTGCCTTCCTGCATGTTGCCATCACAAATGCGCAAATAACGCACCAGAGAGTGCATTTTTTTCATATAAGCCACGGCTTCTTTGGCAGAACGTAAGTCTGGCTCTGAGACAATCTCCAGCAAAGGCGTACCTGCACGGTTAAGATCGATACCGCTCATCGCAGTAAAGCCCTCATGCAAGCTCTTACCGGCATCTTCTTCAAGATGGGCACGGGTCACGCCAATGCGCTTGCGGCTCCCATCCTCTAGGTCAATATCCAGATGGCCTTGACCAACAACCGGCAGTTCGTATTGCGAAATTTGATAGCCCTTCGGCAGATCCGGATAGAAATAATTTTTCCGCGCGAACACCGACCGACCCGCGACGTCGGCATCCAATGCAAGCCCGAGTCGTATGGCGTAGTTCACTGCCGTTTCATTGAGAACGGGCAGCATGCCAGGCATGCCTAAATCAATAGCACAAGCTTGGGTATTGGCTTGTGCGCCGTAGGCCGTTGAAGCCCCTGAAAATATTTTTGTTTGCGTGGCGAGCTGCGCATGCAGCTCTAAGCCAATAACGGCTTCCCATTGCATGCGCTTTAACCCTCCTCGCCTGGCTGACGTGTATGCCAATCAGTGCATTGTTGATAGGCATGCGCGGCGCGCAATAGGGTGGATTCAGCAAAGTGATTACCAATGAACTGTAATCCAACCGGTCGTCCCGCCCCCATTCCTGCCGGAATCGACAATGCCGGCAATCCCGCGAGATTAGCCGCAATGGTGAAAATGTCTGATAGGTACATTTGCACTGGATCATCTGATTTTGCGCCCATTGAAAATGCTGTTGAAGGCGCTGTCGGCCCGACAATGACATCCACTGACTCAAACGCTTGCGCAAAATCGTCTCGAATCATCCGCCGAACTTTTTGTGCCTTGAGATAATAAGCATCAAAGTATCCGGCCGATAGTGCATACGTGCCCACCATGATGCGCCGCTTCACCTCCTCCCCAAAGCCTTCAGCGCGACTGCGCTTGTACAAATCTTCGAGATCCTTAGGCGCCTCACAGCGATGGCCATAACGTACGCCATCAAATCGCGAAAGGTTTGATGACGCCTCGGCTGGCGCAATAACGTAGTAAACCGGCACAGCAAGTTCGGTATTGGGTAGAGAAATATCGCGTATCTCTGCACCCTGCTCACGCAATGTTTCAACGGCAGCAGCGATTGCCTGGGTCACTTCATCATCAACTCCATCGGCTGCAAAATACTCGCGCGGCAAGCCGACCTTAAGGCCTTTTAAGTTCGCGCCCTCAAGGCCTGCTTGATAATTCGGAACCGGTTGGTCAACGCAAGTCGAATCCCGCGGATCAAAGCCCGCCATCGCACCTAGCATGATGGCAAGATCCTCTGCGCTCTGCGCCATCGGGCCGGCTTGATCAAGGCTCGAGGCAAACGCAATCATGCCGTAACGCGACACCCGCCCGTAGGTTGGTTTAAGTCCGCTAATGCCGGTAAGCGCAGCCGGTTGACGAATCGACCCCCCGGTATCGGTACCTGTTGCCCCAGGGACCAATCGTGCTGCCACTGCCGCTGCCGACCCTCCCGACGATCCACCGGGTACGCAGCGGATATCCCATGGATTTTGCACCGGGCCATACCAACTGGTTTCATTGGATGAGCCCATTGCGAACTCATCCATATTCGTCTTCCCCACCATAACGGCGCCGGCTGCACGCATCTGCGCAACGACAAAGGCGTCATAAGGTGGAGCAAAATTATCCAACATGCGCGACCCGCAACTCGTACGAACGCCGGCGGTACAAAAAATATCCTTGTGTGCAATAGGAATGCCCGTTAGCGCGGTTGCCTTACCTTTAGCACGAGCTTTATCCGCAGCTTTGGCCTCTGCCAAGGCAATATCGGGGGTCATTGTGATAAACGCATTCAGCGCTGAGCTTGTCTCCATAGCCGCTAGGGTGGCGCGCGTGAGCTCTACGCTTGAGAGCTCACCGCGATCGAGGGCGGCCGATAACTCGGCAATAGTCCGGTCGTGCATGATGATCAGATCCTAGCGTGGCCCGCGATCAGGCGGACTTATTCGATAACGCGTGGCACCAAGTAGTGCCCATGTTCAGTCAATGGAGCGAGCGCTTGAAATTGCTCGCGCTCATTGGGCTCGGTTACCTCATCCGGTCGCAAGCGCTGGGTCATCTCGAGGGGATGGGCCATGGGTTCAACACCGGTCGTATCAACCGCTGAGAGCCGCTCGACAAAAGCCAGAATGTTACTCAAATTACGAGCGTGGTCTTGACTATCCTCGTCACCAACCGCTAAGCGGGCCAAATGGGCAATCTGCCCAACTTCATTTACATCAAGTGCCATTAGCAGGATTCCCCGAAAAACGCGGCGTAAGCCGATAAAATTACCATAATGAGTGGCTTGCCCAAACCCCCGCCTGTTGATAACTTAACGAATCTTTCTCAACCGTCTGGATTTCTTCATGTTCAAGGGTATACGGGGTATCTTCTCCAACGATCTTTCCATCGACCTAGGAACAGCGAACACGCTGATTTACTCCCGTGGTCTTAACATAGTGCTCGATGAGCCATCCGTGGTCGCCATTCGTCAGGATCGTGACGGTGGCCCCAAGACGATTGCCGCGGTGGGACATGAAGCGAAGCAGATGCTGGGCCGCACGCCCGGCACGATTAAAGCAATACGCCCCCTGAAAGACGGGGTCATTGCGGATTTCACCGTCACCGAAAAGATGCTTCAGTACTTCATAAAAAAAGTCCACGAAGCGCGTTTTTTCCGTCCTAGCCCAAGGGTGTTGGTTTGTGTCCCCTGCGGATCAACTCAGGTCGAGCGTCGCGCGATTCGCGAATCGGCCGCCGGTGCTGGCGCTCGCGAGGTGTATTTAATTGAAGAGCCCATGGCAGCGGCTATCGGCGCGAATATGCCTGTTGACGAAGCCCGAGGCTCTATGGTTTTGGACATTGGTGGTGGCACCTCAGAAGTCGCCGTACTCTCTTTGAATGGCATTGTTTACTCAGCCTCGGTACGTATTGGGGGCGATAAATTTGATGAGGCCATTGTCAATTATGTCCGCCGTAACTACGGCATCCTAATTGGTGATGCCACAGCAGAGCGGATTAAACACGAAATTGGCCAAGCTTTTCCTGGCAATGAAGTGCGTGAACTTGAAATCAAAGGCCGCAATTTGGCGCAAGGGATCCCGCGCAGCTTCACGCTAAATAGCAACGAAATGCTTGAGGCCCTCCAAGAGCCTCTCTCAGGCATTGTTGGTGCGGTAAAGACCGCCCTTGAGCAAACACCACCAGAGCTTGGAGCTGATGTCGCTGACCGCGGTATCGTGCTCACCGGCGGTGGCGCTTTACTGCGCAACATCGACCGCTTGTTGATGGAAGAAACGGGCCTGCCCGTCGTGATCGCTGAAGATCCATTAACTTGCGTCGCCCGGGGTGGGGGCCGAGCACTGGAACTCATGGATGAACGCGGCGCCGATTTATTTACGAGTGAATGATCGCCTAATTAAGGCATCATAAAGGGTTGCGATCGCCATCATTGTCTGACTAGCCTAAGGGCTTCGTTGGCAGCCGATCGAGGAATTTAGCGTATCAAACCCCTATTCTCACAGGGCCCAACAACCAGCATGCGATTTGTGCTACTGGCACTGCTCTCGCTTGCGCTCATGATTACCGACTATCGCCACGGGCTACTCGATCCAGCACGGCAGGCAATCTCAACGGTTATTCATCCCATCCGTTTATTGGCCGCACTGCCAACGCAAATACTCGATACTGCCGATCAAAAACTCACGAGTCGCGGCGAGCTCATCGCTGAAAATAAGCGCCTTAAAGCGCGTCAACAGATTTTTGAAGCACGTCTGCAACGCCTCGATGCCTTAGAGGTAGAGAACATTCGCCTACGCAGCCTACTCGATTCGTCTTATGACCTAGAGAGTCCGGTGCTCATTGCTGAGTTAATACAGGTAGATCTCGACCCTTTTAGTCATCTGATTGAGGTGAGTAAAGGCCATCGCGCTGGGGTAGCGGTTGGCCAACCCGTCATCGATAGCGATGGAATCATCGGCCAAGTTGATCGAGTTACACCGTTTAGCGCCACTGTGCGGTTAATCAGTGACCCAGGCCATGGCATTCCTGTTCAGGTCAATCGTAATGGCCTACGCAGTGTTGCGTTTGGTACCGGGCGTCTCGACACACTAAGTATTACGAGCTTGCCCAATAATGCCGATATTCGTCGTGGTGATTTGCTGGTGACATCAGGGCTAGGTGGGCGTTTTCCTTCTGGCTATCCTGTTGGTGAGGTGCGTTCAGTGACAACCGACCCGGGGCAGTCCTTCTCTATGGTGGCATTAGAGCCTCTTGGCGCCCTTGGGCGCATTCAAGAAGTGCTGTTGATTCAGCAAAAAGACAATCAACCCGCCCCCACTACAGAGTCAGACGATAATGAATAGCCTGCGCACACAAGGCGGTTGGCTTATCGCTTTGAGTGTTCTGCTCGCGTTAGTTTTAACCCTAGTCCCACTGCCTAGCTCGTTAGAACACTTACGCCCCGACTGGGTGGCATTGGTATTAATTTACTGGAGTTTAGCTCTGCCGAGCCGCGTTGGCGTTGGCATCGCTTGGTTGGTTGGCATCCTGCAAGATGCCTTGCAAGGCACGCTACTCGGCGCGCACGCACTGGTATTGGCGCTAAGCGTTTTTTTAATCATTGAGCTCCACCAACGCATTCGTAATTTTCCCATTTGGCAACAAGCCCTTACCGTTTTATTCGTCCTCAGCATCGGCCGTGCCGCTTTATTATGGATACGCGGCTTGGGTGGCAATGCGGATCTTGATTGGCGGTTTTGGATGCCTGCGCTCACGAGTGCGGTTATTTGGCCGCTCATTTTTGGATTATTGCGGACATTGCGCCGTTATTATCGGGTGAGCTGACATGAGTCTTAACCTGCTCCCGGATCGAACGGGCGAACGCCGTGTGGTGCGCGCTCGGCTATGGATAGCGGCAAGTATGATCGCGTTATTGATGATCGCCCTTGTCGGGCGCATTGGTTATTTGCAAGTCGCACAGTACGAACAGCTAAGCGCACGCTCACAAGATAACCGTATCCGCATGGCTCCACTCACACCGACTCGTGGCATTATTTATGATCGCCAAGGCCGCATTCTTGCTGAAAATCGCCCCGCCTTTCGACTGAGCGTTATTCCTGAGCAAGCCGGTGATCTATCCGATTTACTCGGGAGGCTGGATGCATTAATTGGTGTGAGCGACGCGGAGCGTGAAGCGTTTGCGGAGGCACAATCACGTTCTCGCCGCTTTCAAGAAATTCCCCTTAAACTCCAACTTACCGATCAACAGGTCGCACGCTTAGCCGTCAACCGGCATCGTTTCCCTGGCGTAGAAGTGCGCCCAGATCTCAATCGCTACTACCCCTATGGCAACAGCGCATCGCATGTCATTGGATATGTCGGGCGTATTAACGAACAAGAGCTACGTGAGCGCGATCAACGACGCTATCGAGGCACGAGTCGTATTGGGAAAACGGGCATTGAACGCTTCTATGAAGATCGATTGCGCGGTGAGATGGGGCTCGAGCGCATAGAAACCAATGCCCTTGGCCGTTCACTTGAAGTGATCGATCGCGTTCCACCAACACCAGGCGAGGACTTGCATCTAACCCTTGATATTCATCTCCAGCAGACTGCTGAGAACGTCCTAGGCGATTACCGCGGCGCGGTGGTTGCATTAGACCCACGCGATGGGGCTGTGCTTGCGCTAGCCAGTCAGCCAGGATTTGACCCGAACGCGCTCACTCAAGGGCTCGATCGGGCAGCATTCCAACAACTAAGCGAAGATACTCGCCAGCCGCTGTTTAACCGCGCTCTGCGTGGCCGCTATCCACCCGGATCGATCGTTAAGCCCTTTCTCGGTCTCTCTGGTGCCGCCGCCGGTTATATCAATCCGAATGAGCCGCTCTACTGTAATGGCACCTTTGAACTGCCCGATGTTGAGCGCGTGTGGCGTGACTGGAGACCAGAAGGGCATGGCCGTATCGACCTTATTCAGGCAGTCGCTCAATCTTGCGATATTTACTACTACGACTTAGCCGAGCGCATGGGTATTGATGCAATGCATGACTGGATGAGTCGGTTTGGTTTTGGCCGCTCAACAGGCGTGGACTTACCTGGTGAGCGCACGGGCATAATGCCCTCACGTGATTGGAAACGCGAAGCACTCGGAGAGCCTTGGTATTTAGGCGAAACGATTAATACCGGTATTGGGCAAGGCTTCACCCTAGCTACGCCTCTACAAATGGCTGCCTCTACCGCAATCATAGCCAATCGTGGCCGACCCATTCGCCCCCATTTAGCTGCCAGCGCTGATGTCGAACCCAGCAAACCCATTGGGGAGTCGGTTATGCTGAAAAATGAGCGTCTATGGCAAATCGCCATTGATTCGATGGTTGAGGTGGTTCATGGCGTTCGCGGCACTGCCCGAGCGATTGCTTCAAGTGACTATAAAATTGCTGGGAAAACGGGCACCGCACAAGTTATTGGCATTGCTCAAGATGAGGATTATGACGAAGACATCATCGCAGAGCGTTTCCATGACCATGCGCTATTTACTGCGTTCGCACCTGCCAATTCTCCACGCATCGTGGTTGCCGTCGTGGTGGAGAACGGCGGCAGCGGAAGCCAAACCGCCGCACCCATGGCCGCAGAGATAATTGAACAATGGCTCAAAAGCACCAATGAACATGGCGATCTGGCCCTCGAAAAGCGCTAATCCTCCGTCTGGGCCGCGGTACGGTGGTTGGCTCCAACGCAGCCTGCACGTTGACGGAGTGCTGTTGGCATTACTCGGTCTGCTAGCCGCTATTGGCATGGTGGTTTTATACAGTGCCTTTGGTAGCCGAATGGATCCCATACAAGATCATTTGGTGCGTCTAGGCGTGGGCTTTGGGCTTTTATTGGTTGTCGCAAGAATCCCGCCCTGGCGCCTATCACGGCTCACTCCATGGGTATTTAGCCTAGCCCTGATATTGTTGATTGCCGTTCTCGTGTTCGGCCAAGTCAGTGGGGGTGCTCGTCGATGGCTGGATTTCGGCATTATTGGTTTTCAGCCCTCTGAGCTGATGAAACTAGCCCTGCCCATGATGGTTGCTTGGATACTGGCTAATGGGTCACTACCGGCCCGATTTGGCCGCTCGTTGGTTATTCTTATTGTTATTGCCATGCCGGCGAGTTTGATCGGCGTTCAGCCTGATTTGGGAACCGCATTGTTGGTGGGCGTCGCCGGGGTGGCGGTGTTATTTCTTGCTGGCTTAGGTTGGCGATTTATCGCTCTGATCACCTCGCTTTTAGCGGCAGCTTTACCGCTGTTGTGGATCTTTGGCATGCAAGATTACCAACGCCAGCGTGTTCTGACGTTTTTGGATCCGGAGCGCGACCCACTGGGGGCGGGTTATAATATTATTCAGTCACAAATTGCCATCGGTTCAGGCGGGGTCTTTGGCAAAGGCTGGCTCAACGGTACACAAGCGCATCTTGAGTTTATTCCTGAACGGCATACCGATTTTGTTTTTGCGGTAATGGCAGAAGAGTTTGGCTTGTTGGGTGTGATTGCCTTACTGATGCTCTACAGCACGATCATTGCGCGTTCACTGTGGATTGCCCATGAGGCACAGGATAATTTTTCGCGATTACTTGCCGGCGGCCTAGCATTGACGTTTTTTGTCTACTGCTTTGTCAACATTGGAATGGTATCGGGGCTTTTGCCCGTTGTTGGCTTGCCGTTGCCGCTGATTAGTTATGGCGGATCCGCTATGGTGACGCTTCTCACCGGCTTCGGTATTCTGATGTCAATACATACTCATCGCCGAATGTGGCCATCTTGAGAATCAAACCAATGCCTGTCTTTCGCTTGTCGGTAATAGTTTTTGTTTTAATGATGGCCGGCTGCACCACTCAGGCGGCCCGCCAAGATCCCGTTGATTCTGCTGATCTTGAGGCATTCGCTAATACCATGGCAGATCGCCATGGCATGGATGCCAATGCCATTGCGGCTTTGCTCAATGATGAAGCCGTGCATCAACAAGAGATTATCGATGCGATTAGCAGTCCTGCAGAAGCCCTGCCTTGGTACCGGTATCGGCGCATTTTTCTCACTCAAGACCGAATTGAAGCCGGGCTTGAGTATTGGCAAGCGCATGCAGCCTTACTTGATGCCGTTCATGCACGCTATGGCGTACCGGCAGAAATTGTTGTCGCAATTATTGGGGTTGAAACGCGCTATGGCCGCTATCGTGGCCGTCACCGAGTAATCGATGCGTTACGCACCTTGGCGTTTGCCTACCCGCCCCGTGCTGACTTTTTTCGTAGTGAGCTTGAAGCGTTCTTAATTCTCGCCAACGAAGAAGGTATTGATCCTAGAGAACCCCTTGGCTCGTACGCCGGTGCTATGGGTGTTCCGCAATTTATTAGCAGTAGTTATCGTGCTTACGCGGTTGATTTTAATAACAATGGCCGCCGTGATCTATTCTCCGAGGCTGCGGATATTATTGGCAGTGTGGGGCATTATTTTGCCGAGCATGGTTGGCGCGAGGCAGAGCCCATTGCAGTGCCGGCGCAAGTTAATAAAAGCCGCGTAGATGATCTCCTTCGCGCATCGCTTAAACCAACTGATACGGTAGAGAACTTGATTGATGCCGGTGTGAAACCACGTCAGTCACTGGCTTTTAATCAGCCTGCGCGATTACTTGCCCTCGAGACAGACAACGGCACAGCGCATTGGGTAACGCTTAATAATTTCTATGTGATTACTCGCTATAACCATAGCCCACTTTATGCCATGGCGGTTTTTCAGCTCGCTGAAGCGATTCGTGAGGCTTATCCATGAGGTCTACCCCTGGCTTTTTGCTTGCGCTGCTTTTACTGCTAGCCGGCTGTAGCGGCATGGTACCCGAGCCAGGAGATGGGCCCGGGAGCCGTATTGATGATCCGATGGCGATTCCGGATGCGATACCAAAGGATGTCCCTAAAAGTCGTTACGGCAACCCGGAATCCTACGAAGTATTTGGCCAGCGCTATGAAGTCATGGAAAGCGCAAGCGGCCACCGCGAACGCGGCATCGCCTCTTGGTATGGCAGTAAATTTCACGGCCGACGCACCTCAAGCGGTGAGCCTTATGACATGTACGCCATGACCGCTGCCCATAAACATCTGCCGTTACCTGTGTGGGTTGAGGTGCGGCATTTAGGTAACGATCGCCGGATTGTGGTTAAAGTTAATGATCGCGGGCCTTTTGCGGATAATCGCATCATCGATCTATCCTATGCTGCCGCCGCCAAACTAGGCATGCTCGGCACCGGCACCGCGCCCGTTGAGATCCGCACCTTGACGCCGGGAGAGACACCGTCCAAACAGGCGAGCGTGACCACCGCATCCACACCACCGGAGCCGACCTCTTCAGCCCTTAAAAAGCCGGCCTACTGGATACAGGTGGCAGCATTTGGAAGTGCGGATAATGCGAAACGTATGCAGCGTGATTTGGCGTCCGCCGCACTCTCCATACCGGTGCAAATTACTCGCGGCCAAGATGGCTTACATCGGGTGCGTTTAGGTCCATTGACTGATGTTGCAGCCGTGGATCAAGCCACTGACGAATTACGCCGTGCCAATTTTCAACCCGGACATGTCATTATTGCGAACAACACCGGAATCACTGACTGAGAACATTTATCATGCCGCCAATTCGCCTCATTGCGTTATTTATTATTTTACTTTGGGGATATGGCGCTCAAGCGCAAACCCAGCCCATTCCCGTTCCCTCGCCGCCAAGCCTTGGTGCAGAAAGCTATCTTTTAATGGATTTTCACAGTGGCCAGATATTGGCTGAGAAGCAAAGTGAAATCCGCCGTGATCCAGCTAGCCTTACCAAAGTTATGACAGCATTTGTGGTGTTCAGTGAGCTCAAAGCAGGCAATCTGGCTCTGGACGATACAGTGCGGGTTAGTGAGAAGGCTTGGCGATCAGTTGGCTCACGCATGTTCATCGAGGTGGGCAATCAAGTATCGGTGGAGAATTTGCTGCGGGGCATGATCATTCAATCAGGAAATGATGCCAGCGTTGCACTCGCTGAGCATATTGCCGGTAATGAAGAGACCTTCGCGATTTTGATGAATCAATATGCGGATGAACTGGGGATGCGCAACACCCACTACACTAATGCCGCCGGACTGCCCAATGACAATCACTACTCCAGCGCAGCTGATACCGCACGGCTTGTTCGTGCCCTGATTGGGCGCTTCCCCGACTTCTATCGCCTCTACTCGGAGCGCGCTTTTACTTGGAATGGTATCGAGCAGCTCAATCGCAATCGCATGCTTTTCCGCGACGATTCGGTTGATGGAGTGAAAACAGGGTATACCGAAGCAGCCGGCTATTGCCTAGCCACCTCCGCGGTTCGTGACGGTATGCGTCTGATCTCGGTGGTGATGGGGACTGACAGCCAAGATGCTCACGTTAGTCAGTCGCAATCACTGCTTAGCTACGGTTATCGGTTTTTCGAAACGCATCGTCTCTATGCCGTTGTCGAGCGCATTGTACAACCCCGTGTCTGGCGAGGTGAGGTGGATTAAGTCGATGTT
>Ga0102930_1000557_pt1 | contig 12371 bp, 10 predicted proteins | sample SalPon1_B_H2O_MG_FD_84514 | JGI IMG/M metagenome (GOLD analysis project Ga0102930, IMG submission 84514) | Salt pond water microbial communities from South San Francisco under conditions of wetland restoration - Salt Pond MetaG R1_B_H2O_MG | ecosystem: Environmental > Aquatic > Non-marine Saline... | reverse complement strand
GGAAACCTGAGCTAACGAATGGCTCGCAGAAGCCGGTTTTTTATTCAGGAACGACAGGCGCGGATTTCTCCATCGAGGCCCGGAGCACTGACGTGCTCGACCACGAGGCCGAATAGATTGACGCAACCTGATTATGCACCACCCCAACGGAGGCTTGCGATCGGGGAGCAGGCCATAGATCGTTGGGCTTCAGTCGTCGGTCAGTGCCATGAGCGAATCGACGATGTCGCTCATGGTGACGATGCCGCTCAACTCGTCGTTGTTCAGCACGATCACGCGACGGATGGACTGCGTGACCATCAGTCGGGCGACGTACTTGATCTCCATACCTTCGGGGACGGAAATCGCCGGCTTGCTCATCACGTCGTAGACGTTCGCCAGGTCGATGTCGCCTTCCTCGGCGACGATGGCCCGCACGATCGAGGTGTGCGTGATGATGCCGTAGGCGTCGTGCGGGTGGTGGCGTTCCACGACCAGCGAGCGGACCTGTCGTGTCCGCATCGTCTCGAGCGCCTCGCGCAGCGGCGCGAGCGCAGCGATGGTGGCCACGTCACGCCGCATGACGTCACGAACGAGGACGGGGGGCTTGTCAGAGCTCATCTTTCACGCTCTCCTGGAATTGCTGGACCTGACGGTTCTCGATGCCGGCGATGTGCTCGAGCGGCAGGGTGAACACCACGCCACGTGAGTGCTCGGTCAGTTCGAGCTCGCGGGTGAGTGCCTTCATCACCTTGAGCGAAAGCGATCGCTCCAGCACGAACAGCAGTACCGACTGGCTGCCCTCGTAGGTCAGGCCGAAGAAGGTCTTCTTCTCCTCGGCGCCGATGCCGCGACCGTTGAGCAGGGTCACGCCGCCGGCCCCGGCCTCCTTGGCCACCTTGATGGCCTTCTCCTCCATGTCCTCGGCGAGGATGGCGACCAGTACGGAAAATCTCATCGCGGTAGGTCCTCTTCAGTCGGTGTCGTCGGTCGGCAGGCGCGTCGGCTCGTGCCTCGCCTGCCAGCGGTTGGCGATGTCCGCGACCGTGGCATAGCCGAGCACGGTCACGATCGGGAATATCGAGGCGAAGGCGATCAGGCCGAAGCCGTCCATCAGCGGGTCCCGCCCCTCGATCTGCGTGGCCAGCCCGATACCCAGCGCGGTGACCAGCGGCACGGTGACCTCCGAGGTGGTCACCCCGCCCAGATCATAAGCCAGTGCCACGATATAACGCGGCGCGACCAGCGTCAGCAGGATCACCAGGGCATAGCCGCCGATCACGTAGTAGTGGATCGAGTCGCCGGCGATGATGCGATGCACGCCGATGGTGATGCCGATGGCCACGCCGATCGCCACGAGCAGGCGGATCAGGGGGGCGCGGATCTGGCCCTGCGCGGCATCCTCGGCCTGGTCACTGATGGCGATCAGCGCCGGTTCGGCCATCGTGGTGGCAAAGCCGATGGCGAAACCGAACAGGTAGAGGAAGATCACGTTGTCGTGCGCGATCAGTTGGTCGGCCATGCGCTCGCCGATCGGGAACAGTCCCAGCTTCAGGCCGACGACGAAGGCGTACAGGCCCAGGATGACCAGCCCGAACCCGATCACCACGCGCTTTAGGTGTGGGATGCGCTGGCGCAGGACCACCAGCTGGAAGACCAGGACGGCGGCGATGATCGGGATCACGTCGCGGATCGTGAGCAGCAGCCCCGTCAGGATGCCGAGCGGATCGAGGCTGGTGCTGCTGCTCCCCGCCTCGCCGGATGGATCGAGCGGCTCGGCACCGGGGTCGACCCCGACGATCTCGAACACGTAGATGCCGTAGGCCTGCACGGTGATCATCGGCACCATCACCGCGAGCGCGACCAGGCCGAAGCCGTCGGAGAGCACGTTGCGCTCGCCGATCGAGGCGGCCAGGCCCATGCCGAGCGCGGCAATCAGCGGCACGGTGACGATATTGGTGGTCACGCCGCCCGAATCGTAGGCCAGCCCGACGATCTCGGGCGGGGCGAACCAGGTGACGGTGACCACGGTCAGGTAGCCGCCGATCATGAACCAGTGGATCGGCCAGCCAAGCAGGGTGCGCAGCACGCCGACGGCGACCACGAGGCCGACGGAGGTGGCGATGATCAGCCGCAGGGTGAGGGCGTCGATATGCCCCTGGCTGATGGTCTGGGCCTGCTCGGCTACCGCGATCAGGGCCGGTTCGGCGATGACCGCCGCGAAGCCGAACGAGAAGCCGAAGACCAGCAGCAGGGGCAGGGAGCCACGTCGGGCGAAGGCGTTCGACAGGCTCTTGCCGAGGGGGAAGATGCCCATCTCCAGCCCCTGGAGGAACAGGGCCACGCCGACCACCACCACCCCCAGGCCGACCAGGATGCCGGCCAGCCCCTCGGGCACGGTCTGGAGCACCACCAGCTGGAACGCGGCGACCACCAGCACGATCGGCAGCAGGTTGCGGCCGGCGTGCAGCAGGGTGTGCCAGAAGATCTTGAGCTCGTGCAAACCCGTGGTGCTCCTGGTGCGGCCGAGCGCCACGGTGTCGCCACCACAGTCTCGTCGCCACGCTGGTGAAGATTTCCGCACCAATGGTAACTTCTAATCCGTGAAGACGTCGAAACCAGGAGCGCCCAATGGCCGAACGCCGCCCCATCCTGATTGCCAGTGACCTTTCCGATGCCAGCGAGGTGGCCGTGGCCCGCGCGATGCAGCTGGCCGACCGGCACGCCTGTTCACTGACCGTCCTGCACGTGATCCAGGAAGAACCGCTGTGGTGGGTGGTCAAGAGCCGCGACCTGGATCCGGACGACCTGCGTGCCGAGCTCCTGCGCGAGGCCGAGGCCACGCTGCGATGGCAGCTGCGCCAGGCGGCCGAGCGGCTGGTGATCGAACCGCCACCGACCGAGCCACAGGCTCGGCTGGGCAAGCCCGCGGCGGTCACGAGTGACGTGGCCGCCGCCCTGAACGCGCAACTGATCGTGGTGGGGGCCCACGGTCGGCACGCGGTGCGTGACTGGTTTGTCGGCACCACCGCCGAGAAGGTGGTCCGGGCGGGCAACGTGCCCGTGCTGATCGCCCGACAGGAACCGACCCATGCCTACCAGAACGTGGTCGTGGCGATCGACTTCTCCGAATCCAGCCGGGCGGCGTTGCGTGCCGCGCTCGCCTGGGCGCCCGAGGCCCAGTTCACCCTGGTGCATGCCTACGAGACCCTGTTCGAGAGCTACATTGACGTGGCGACCTACGAGCGCCTGCGCCGTGACCTCGAGGGCGCGTTGCACGACCGGTTGCGCGCCTTCGCCGAGGCGGAGGGGCTGCGCCGGGACCACGAGCCCGACTACCGCATCGTCGCCGGTCACCCGGGTACGGCCGTGGTCGATTTGGCGACCCGCGCCCACGCCGACCTGACCGTCTGCGGCACCCAGGGTGATACCGGCTTGCGCCACCTGCTGCTCGGCAGTGTGGCCCAGCACATCCTGCGCGAGTCGAGGAGCGACGTGATCACCGTGAGCGGCCGAGCCGAGACGGGCTGAGAATCGGTAGCCTCGAGAATCGATTCGGCCGGGGTTCGCTTTACAGTGGACGCATCGCGTGCTTGATTTGAGCGACGCCAGCCGGGCCGCAAGCGAGGAATCCCCGATGTTCATCTACAGCCACCCCGTCTGCTGGAAACACGAGAACGAGAACGACGTCATGCTGCCGCACCCCGAGCGTCCCGAACGCCTGGATGCGGTGATGGCGGCGATCGACCGCTTTCCGGCCGACCGTTACCAGCGTCTCGAGCCCCCGCTCGCCGACAAGGCCGATTACGAACTCGCGCACGACCCGCGCTACGTCGATGCGATCTTCACCCAGGCGCCCAAGGACTTCGGCGTGCTGCGCGTCGACGGCGACACCTCGCTCAACCAGTACACGCTCGATGCCAGCCGGCGCGTCGTGGGCGGGGCGATGGACGCCGTCGACCGGGTACTGGCCGGTCCCGACCGGCGTGCCTTTCTCGCCACGCGCCCCCCGGGGCACCATGCCGCCCCCTGCCAGCCGTCCGGGTTCTGCGTGTTCAACAACGTCGTGATCGCCGCCTATCACGCCATCCGTCACCACGGGCTGGAGCGGGTCGCGATCGTCGATTTCGACGTCCACCACGGTGACGGCACGGAGCGAATCGTGGCCCAGAGCGAGCCGGTGCGGTTCTTCTCCTGCTTCCAGCACCCCTACTATCCCTACTCGGGCATTCCACCGCTGGCGGACAACTGCCTGCCCGTGCCGCTGGAGAATCTCACCGACAGCGACGGCTTCCGCCGGGCGATCCGCGAGTCGGTCTGGTTCGACACGCTGGCCGAGTTCCGGCCCCAGCTGCTGTTGTTCTCCGCCGGGTTCGACGCCCACAAGCAGGACCTTCTGGGCGGGCTGCTGCTGGAGGCGGACGACTTCGCCTGGATCACCCGCGAGGTGGTCGCGGCGGCGGGGGGCGACGACCTGCCGGTGGTCTCGCTGCTGGAGGGCGGTTACGACCTCGAGGCGCTCGAGGACTCGGTGCTGGCGCACCTCCAGGCGCTGGATGTCGGCTGAGCCGGTCGACCTCAACACACTCGAGGCCGAGATCCGTGCCTGCCGGCGGTGCGAGGCGCATCTGCCGCTCGGACCGCGCCCGGTGTTCATCGCCCGTCCCGAGGCTCGCCTGCTGATCGCCGCCCAGGCCCCCGGCAGGCGCGTCCACGAGACCGGTCTGCCGTTCAACGACCCCAGCGGCGATCGCCTGCGTGACTGGCTCGGCACCGACCGCGAGACCTTCTACCACCACCCCGCGATCGCCATCGTGCCGATGGGGTTCTGCTATCCGGGAACGGGCCGCGGCGGCGACCTGCCACCACGGCCGGAGTGTGCGCCCACGTGGCGCCGTCCGCTGCTCGCGGCCATGCCGCGGGTCGAGACCAGCGTGGTGATCGGCCGCTACGCGCTGGGATGGCACCTGGGCCTGGGGCGCGGCCAGCGTGTCACCGACCTGGTGGCCGACTGGCGCCGGCTGGCACCCGGCCACTTTCCCTTGCCGCATCCCAGCCCCCGCAACAATCGCTGGCTGCGCAACAACCCCTGGTTCGAGGCCGAGGTGGTGCCCGCGCTGCGTTCGCGGATGGCGGCGCTACTCGGCGCGTAGCGGTGACTCGGCCGGTTCGCGGAATTTCAGGCCCACCTGGGTGATCGCCGAGCCCTCCATCTCGCGGACGGTCAGCTCGACCCGGTCGAGGGTTACCGCGTCACCGACCACCGGCGGGTTGCGCAACAGGGCCTTGATCGCCTCGTCGAGCGTCGCCTCGCGCAACGCCTGTGGCGGATCGATGCCATAGACCTGGGCCAGGTCGCCCACGCGGGCCCCGCCACGCAGCGAGAAGGCGCCGAAGAAGGCCTGCTCGGCCAGTGCCGGCTTCTTCCGCCGCTCGCCGGTAAAGAAGCGGTTCAGGTCGTTGATCATGTCCTCGGGGATGATCGTCAGCACGATGTCCCCGGCGCGGAAACGAAAGCCGCGCCCGGGCTTGCGCAGGGCGAGGTTGCGCACCACGCCGGCCACGGTCACCGACTCGCCGAACGGCACGCGGTCTAGACCGGCGCCGTCGCCATCGGTGTGTTCGCCCACCACGAACTGCACCATCTCCAGCCGGGGTTCGATCGGCAGGTTGAGGTCGGCCCGTTGGCGGGGTTCGGCCAGTGGCGGGACCTCCACCTTCAGCAGGCGCGCGGCCAGCGGCACGGTGCTGCCCTGGATCAGCAGCGAGGTGATCACGACCACGTAGGCGATCTCGAAGAAGGTCTCGGCCCCGTCGATGCCGTAGATGACCGGAAACAGGGCCAGCACGATGGGTACCGCGCCGCGCAGGCCGACCCAGGCGATGAAGGTGGTCTCCCGCCAGTTGAAATGGAACGGCCACAGGCCGATACCGATGGCCACCGGTCGGGCGACCAGCAGCAATGCCAGGGCGAGCAGCAGGGCCGGACCGATGTTGTCGAGCACCGCGCTGGGCGTGACCAGCAGGCCGAGGATCAAGAACATGCCGGCCTGCGCCAGCCAGGCGAGCCCGTCCATGATGCGCAGGACGTGGAAGGTGCCGCGGTTCTTGGCCGTGCCGATCACCAGGCCGGTGAGGTAGACGCCGAGAAAGCCGCTGCCGCCCAGCTCGTTGATCAGGGCGAAGGAGAGCAGCCCGCCCGAGGCGACCAGCAGCGCGTATAGCCCCTCGGCCAGCTCGATGCGTCGCAGCGTCTCGCGCAGGGCGAAACCGAAGGCCACGCCCAGGACCGCGCCGATGCCGAACTGCTGCACCAGAAACAGCAGGATCCACGGATCGGCCAGCGAGTGGGCGCCGCCGATCACCTCCAGCAGGGTGATGGTGAGGAAGATCGCCATCGGGTCGTTGATGCCCGACTCGATCTCCAGCGTGGAGCCCACCCGCTCGTTCAGTCGCGTGCCGCTGCCCTTCAGGAGCGAGAACACCGCCGCCGCGTCGGTGGAGCCGACGATCGCCCCCAGCAGTAGCCCGTAGTACCAGTCGAATCCCAGCAGCCACGTGGCCAGCGCGCCCATCGCCCCGGCGGTGATCATGACCCCGACGGTGGCTAGTGACAGGGCGGGCTTCAGGGCGACCCGGAAGGTACGGATGTGCGTGCGCAGGCCGCCGTCGAGCAGGATGATCGCAAGCGCGATGTTGCCGATCAGGAAGGCGGTCTGGAAGTCGTCGAACACCACCCCGCCGATGCCGTCCTGGCCGGCGAGCATGCCCACCCCCAAAAAGATCAGCAGCAGCGGGAAGCCGAAACGCGACGAAGCCATCCCGGCGAGAATGCTGGTGAACAGCAGCAGGGCACCGAGCAGGATGAAGGAGTTGGTCGCGTCCATATCGTCCTTGGGGATACCGTGCGGGTCAGGCACCCCACTATACGCGAGCTCCCCGGGGTCGTGCGGCCGGGGAGCGTTCCGATCGGATGGCCCGAGGTGGGCCGACAGCCGTCGTGTCCCGAGTAATCAGGCCGGCTGGGCGAGCAGGGTGGGCAGGGGGGTGAACGGACGCTGTGTCGACGGCGCGGGGCCAGTGGCCGGCTCGGCGACGGGAAAACGCGCGTCGATCTCGCGCCGGACGGCGGCCTGTTCGGGAAGCAGCGGCAGGTGGCCGCCGGCGAGCATCTCGACGGCATCCGAGAGGCCGAGCTGATCGAGGTGCCGTTGAGGATCCTCGAGGAAGGCCTCCAGGTCGAGGCCCGTCGTCGACAGGCGACAGGCGCGGAAGATGTTGGCCCAGAAATCGATCACTTCGTCGCGGTAGGTATGCATGACTGTGCTCCTTTGTTGACCGCCTACAAAATAGGCATGTCCAAATAGTAGGCGCGTTATTCGGGTATGTCAACAAAATCGTGTCGTTTTTATTGACAGGAAGCGTGCCGGCCGGAGAATGGCCGCATGCAACCCTATACCGATACCGATACCCTCAAATGGGACCTCCGCCAGCGGCTCAAGCTGCTCGAGTGCACCCTCCTGCTGACCGGCTGGGTGCGTACCCAGGCATTGACCGAGAGTTTCGGCATCAGCCGCGCCCAGGCGTCCAAGGACTTCGCCGTGTACCAGTCACTGGCGCCCGACAATCTGGTCTACGACCGCTCGCGCAAGCGTTACCAGGCCGGCGAGGCATTTCGGCCGGTGCTGCTGTCGGGACGGACGTCCGAGATGCTCGACCTGCTGGCGGCACTGCCCGGCGAGGATCGACCGGTCGTGGCGCTGGCGGCGGCGGGCCCGGACGTCGAGATCCTGCGGCCGATGGAGCGCGAGCTGGATCTGGACGTGTTCCGGGCGGTGAGCGCCGCGGCCAGCAACGCCTGCCGCGTGGCCGTGGAATACCAGTCGATGCGCCGCCCCGAGCCACGCCGGGTCACCCTCTCGCCCCACACGCTGGTCTACAGCGGCTTTCGCTGGCACGTGCGTGCCTTCAGCCACGAGCACGGCGAGTACCGGGATTTCGTCCTGGCGCGCATGCGACACGCCGCCTTGCTGCCACGGGAGCGCGGGGCGCCGCGCGGCGATGACCGGGACTGGGTGGAAACGGTGGAACTGGTGGTTGGGGTGCACCCCGAGCTGCCGGCCGCCCAGCAGGCCGTGATCGCGTCGGACTACGGCATGCAGGGCGGGCGCACCGCCTACCCGGTGCGCCGGGCGATCGTGCCGTACTTCCTGCGGCTGATGCAGATCGAGCCGGAGCGAGAACACCCCGACCCGAAGGTACAGCAGATCCGCCTGCTCAATCCGGATGCCCTGGCGCGCTCTGCCTGGGACTGATGCCCGTCCTGCCGTCGTTCGTGCCGGCCATCGCTCCCGGTCGCCGGGATGGGACGGCGGTCGCGCCCCCGCGCCCGCTGACCCGGATCACGGCGCTGTTCGCCAGGCCCGTCGTCATGCCCGCACGCGGCGACCGGTCTGTCTGTCATGGGTGGTGGGGTGGCGACGTTCGTCGGCAAACGTGCGACCATCCCCGCAGATGTAATGCCGTCACGGCGGCACGGACAGCACCGGGGAGAATCGCAGGATGATGGGACAGGCAGCAGTTGAACGCATCGGTCGCAACGCAGGGATGACGGCATGGAAGGGGTGGCTCTTCCTGTTCGCCCTGCTGGCCGTGCCGGCGTGGGCGGCGCAGGCGGCCGAGACGCCGTATACCGACGAGGTGGCCTTCGTCGATCACCTCAACGATCTGCCGGCGGATATCGCCTGGATGCAGGCGCACGACAAGCCGATGATGGTGTTCTTCCATGCGAGCTACTGCGGCTACTGCCAGAAGATCGATGATGAATTCATCATCCCCATGCGGCTCAACCCCAAGTACCAGGGGCGGCTGATCATCCGTCGGGTGCAGATCGACGGTGATCGCACGCACATCGCCGCCGACGGCAACAGAGAGGGACCGGAGGCGTTCGCCGATCGTCTCGATGTCCGCGGGGTGCCCTACGTCCTGTTCTTCGCCCCCGACGGCCAGCGCATCGGGGAGATCACCGGCACGGCGCCCGGGTTCTACAACCACTACCTCGAGCGCAACGTCGATCTCGCCGAGCGTTGCGCACCCGACATGGGGCCGGCGGCATGCCGGCAGTTCGTGGACAGGCCGGGGTTGCGCTAGCTACCGGGCTCGCGGTCGTTCTCGGGACCGCCTCCGCTCCACACCCTGTCACGCCCCGAGGCCTTCGCCCGGTAGAGCGCTTCGTCGGCCTGTTTCAGGGCCGCCTCGGGTGAGGTCGCCGCGGTGAGCGGGGCGACCCCGAAGCTCGCGGTGAACCGCAACGACCGCCCGCCGACATCGACGGACGCGGCGGCGAACGCCGCCCGGATGCGCTCGGCGGTCCGGCAGGCGCCGTCGATACCCGTATCCGGCAGCAGCAGCCCGAATTCCTCCCCGCCGATGCGTCCAGTCACGTCCGGTGTGCGCAGCTCGCGGCGGAGGATGTCGCCCACGGCGGCGAGTACCGCATCGCCGGCGTCATGGCCCAGACTGTCGTTGACGTCCTTGAAATGGTCGAGGTCGAACACGCCGATCGAGGCCTGACCCTGGTAGCGGTTGCCACGGTCGAATTCCTCGGCGACCCGGGCCAGGAACGTGCGGCGATTGGGCAGGCCGGTCAGCGGATCGGTCGAGGCGAGTTCCTGCAATTGTCGGGTCCGGCGTTTTTCCTCGCTGATGTCGGTGAATACCACCACCAGGCCGTCGATGCCGTCCTGGCCTTGGTGGAGTTGCAGCGGGGTGACCGACAGACGCACCGGGAACGTGCTGCCATCCGCACGCGTGAAGCGATCCTCGCAGCGCGTGCGGGCACGACCATCGTTCAGGGAGGCCTCGGCCAGGCGCGTCGCGTCGGGGTCGTCGTCGTACAGCGTGAACAGCGCCTCGCGACCGGCCAGCGCCGTGACGTTGTGGCCGAGCATCTCGGCGGCCGCGCTGTTGAGGAAGGTGAACGCGCCCGAGGGGGCCAGTCCGAAGATGCCCTCCCCGGCGGCCTCCAGAATGGCGCTGTTGCGCTGATCGACGCGCCGCATGCGTTCGTCGGCCGCGTGGCGTTCGCTGATGTCCTGCAGGGTGATGTTCATGTACAGGCGTTGTGCCCGGGGGCGGCTGATCTGCACGTCCCAGGCGAAGTAGCGCTCGCCCTGGGTCAGGGTCGTCATCGGCCCCTGGTGGCGGATCGCCCGCGCTTCGCCGCGGGCCAGGGGCGTGCGCATTGCCGAGACGACCCGCTCGCGCAGCTTGTCGGCGTCCGCCGTCGGCATCTTGCCCAGCAGGCGTTCAATCTCGGTGTGCAGGGTGCCCGAGCCAGTCGAGGGGGCCGCGGCCGGCCCGAACCACTGGCGCAGGTACCCCGAGGCGGACAGGCGATCCGTGCCGACGCTCCATTCGAGGTAGCCCAGGTGGGCGATGCGTTGGGCGCGGCGAAGTTGTCGGGTCGTGCGCGAGAACTCGTTCACGAGTTCGGCATAGGGTGTCTGGTCCAGCGACATGCCGACGATCAGTTCCACCTCGCCCTGGTCGTTCATCACCGGCGTGAGCGTGGTATCCCAGACGCGTTCGCCGGCGGGCAGGGCGAGGCGTTCCGAGTAGCGCACGCTGCGCTGTTCCCGGATGCACTCGCGGTAGTTCTCGCTCACCCAGTCGGCCAGCTCCGGTGGCAGGAAGGCCTGCAGCTCCTTGCCGGCCACCTCCTTTCGTATCAGGCCGGTGGCCGCCTCGTGGACGGGGTTGTTCGCGATCAACTGGAATCGACCATCCGGGAGCGCCTCGATCAGGAGCATGGCCGCCGGGGCGTGTTCGAACAGGTTGCGGTGCAACCGCTCCTGGCGTGCCAGGTCGATCTCGAGGCGGAGCACGTGGTCGCTATCGAGCAGGGCGCCGATCAGTCGCTGCGGCTTGCCGTCACGATCGCGGAGCAGCCGCGCGGTGTCGGTGACCCAGCTGGCCGAGCCATCCGGTCCGAGGAGCCGGTAGCGGCTGTACTTGCGGTCGTTGGGCCAGTGGAGGAAGTCCCCCTCGGCGAGCGCCTGCTGGCGGTCGTCGGGGTGGACGTGATCCACCCACCAGTTCGGCGTGGCCATGACCGTCTCGCGATCGAAGCCGAAGGTGGTGCGGATATTGGGGCTGATGTAATCGACGGTCGTCGGGTCGTCGGTGGGTACCGAGTAGATCACCGCGGGGCTCACGGACAACAGGGCATCCAGTTCGTCGCGCTGTGCCTGGCTGGCCTGCATCCGTCGGTGTTCGGCATCCACGTCGAGAAAGAACCACCACAGGGTGGGGCTGGCGTCGAGGGGGGATTCCCCGCAGGTCAGCTGGACCCGGAACCAGCCGCTTTCCCCGCGCGTGTTTAACCAGCGCGTGACGTCGATCGTGTGCCCCCGGTCCAGCCCCTCGCGGTCGGCGGCGGTGAGGCCGGTCAGCAGCCGGCCGGAATCGAGCCCGCCGGGCTGGTCGGGGGCGCCGAACACCTCTTCGAATCGCCGATTGTGGAAGAGCGCCTGGCCAAGGCAATCCGTCATCAGCGCCGGCATGGGCGCCCGGCCGATGATCCGCTCCCGGTCGCGGCGGATGAGCGTCCGGTTGGCGAACTGGCGCGCGCGCTCGGTACGCAGCAGCCACAGGGCCGCGAGCAACGAGCCGATCCCGACCGTCGCGATCGCGATCAGGCCGGTGGCCAGCCGGCCGAGGAATGCCGCGTGGCTGTCGTCGACGTTCTGCATGAACACCGCAAAGGCGCGCTCGTTACGAGCCCCGTCGCTGACGTGGCTGATCGGGATCGGCACGGCCCCCATCAGCCAGCGCGACTGGTCGGCCGTGGTCGTGATCGGCCGCTCGGCCAGTCGTTCCGGCAGATGGTTGGCGAGCACGCCTTTGAGGCTCTCGCCGTTCTCGAACCCGAGGTGCGGGCCATCCACGTGGTAGGGGATGCCCGGGAGCTTCTGGATCCGCTCGCGCTCGCGCATTTCGGGCCAGACGTGCGCCTCCGTGGTCCGCGCGGGCAGCAGCAACGAGACGTGGGTGCCACTGCTGCTCTCGAGGTAGTTGTCCATGGGCGCGAGGCCGGAGCCGATCTCCACCGTCCCGACCGCCTGCCCGGGGTTGCCGGGGGCATGGATCGGTTGGACCGCGCGCAGGCCGCTGAACACCCGGCCGATCTCGAAGCCGGTCAGGGGACGATTCTCAAGATAGGCCTGCTGCACCAGGGGGCGCACCGAGGCGAGGCTGTCGCCGAACCTCGCCGGGGCGTGCATGCGCAGGAACGAGGTGACCTCCTCGCCGAGATGGAAATGCACCTGGCGTTGCCCCACCCGGTCGATTTCCTCGGCGAGCGGGCGCACCTCCTCGGCCAGTGCCGAGCG
>Ga0102930_1000556_pt1 | contig 12378 bp, 8 predicted proteins | sample SalPon1_B_H2O_MG_FD_84514 | JGI IMG/M metagenome (GOLD analysis project Ga0102930, IMG submission 84514) | Salt pond water microbial communities from South San Francisco under conditions of wetland restoration - Salt Pond MetaG R1_B_H2O_MG | ecosystem: Environmental > Aquatic > Non-marine Saline... | reverse complement strand
CTTGATGGAACAAATTCTGTTGCAAAATATGAAGGAAATGGAGCATTTACATTTGGAAGTAGAAATGGAGTAGTTGAAAATAATTCTTTGGTATTGGGTTCCAACGCAGTATCAAGCGGATCATATTCCGTCGCTATGGGGCGAGAAACGCAGGCTACTGGCAACAATGGTGCTGTTGCAACGGGGTTTCGTTCTCAAGCAAGCGGGTCCGCTTCTTTTGCAGCGGGAAGTTCTGCAGAAGCAAGCGGACCCTATTCTTTTGCAGCAGGAGATGACGTAATAGCCAGTGGCTTTTTTTCCGCTGCAACGGGGCGTGATACAATAGCGAGTGGTAACTCTTCCACTGCGATGGGAAATAATACGGAAGCAGTTGGTGGATCATCTTTTGCAATCGGAATATTCACAAAAACAACTGGAATTAGTTCAGTTTCAATGGGACGTGATACAATATCACGTCTTTATGGTGGAATTGTGGGGGGAGTTTATAATGAAGATTATTTTGAAAGAAATGGAATACGCAACATAAGTTCGTTTGTCAATGAAGATCGTTTATTTGCTATTGGAGTTGGAGATGACCCCGGTTTTTTTCTTAATTCTTTTGATAATATTGGACGCGCAGACGGATTTTACGTGACGTACCGCGACGGAACCTTCGTAAGAAACGGTCTCACAGTTGAGCGTTTTGTCACAGATGGAAACGGAGATTATGTTAAGACAAATGGTGTTACAGATGTTGAAACAGTGTTTGAAGTTGATGAAGACGGATTAACAAATGTGCAGACTGGATTCAAACGTGCCCTTCGCAATGTGACATCCGATACATCAACAACACGAGATGATTACTACATTGCGGTGGACACAAGCGGTGGTCCTGTAACCATCACACTAAGCTCACAGGACGCCACAGAAGGACGCGAAATTGTTGTGTATGATGTTGCCGGGGATTCTGGATTGAACGCCATCACGGTGAACACAGAAGGCTCAGAAACGATTTCAGGAAGTTCGTCGCAAACCATTTCAACCGGGTATGATTCACTCACGCTTGCAAGCGACGGCACCAATTGGAATGTTGTTTGATCTAACAACCATAAAATTGAAAAAACAAGACCATGACACTTATTCAATCACCTGGCAGAAATGATGCCTTTGGGAATTTGATTTCAGAGATCACCAACGTGATCAATATTGAGGGACAACACCCATACAATCAAGAACGTTGGAGATACTTCATTGAAAATGCAAGCACGGGTGAACTAAACCCGGAATACATTCAATACGGAAATTCAACAGCATTCACCGATGGAGATGATTTCAAAACCATCACACCGGGGGAACCGGTCTTGTCTATGAATTCAAGACCGCAGAGCGATTTTAACACACCGTTGGAGTGGAAAGCTTTACGGCGTTGATTTTCAGCATCAATCAGACTTTGCAGACTGGGGAAAGGGTTGTGTTTGGGCTTGGTGACACCGACCTTCACAACGATATGGCAAATGCAAATGGTTGGATGTTGGAGTTTGAACCTGAACTGGCGAACAACGAAGCGTACTTTGCTGTATATCGCAATGGAAACATCATTACGAATGGGGGAAGCAGAAAGCTTGTTACACTCAACAACACATATGACGCATGGACAGCATTTGGGTACAGCGTTGTTGGAGACGAGCGAGGAACGGTCACGTTATCCGAAGGAATTTCAAGCCAAATCACATCCATTGCTCCCATAGACACATTGCCCGTGCCTGTCACAAGCAAGGGACCCGCAAACTTTGATGGACGAATCACGCTTTCCGTTCAAGCATCCAACACCAATACTGGATTGACTGTGGATATCGGTGGTGCAACACGACGAAGTTTTGGTAAAGATCAACCCACATTCCGAATCACGGACTTTGGATTTGTGGGACAAAACATTGGAACTGCAAACACGTGGGTTCCGCTCACAGCAATTCGTGTGGATCAATCACGCCTCAAAATTCGTGCAGACCTGGCATTCATTCAGATTTTAGGATATAGTGAGAATGAAAACGTTGCAATCATTGCAAAAGCCTTTCAAAGTCCGGGTGTCACATTCACCGGTGGAGACTCATGGAGCACTCCAGATGGGGTGGATGATGCCAACAGCATCATTCAAACGAGGACAGACATTGATCAATTTTTTGATCAATCCGGAACTCTCACATCTACAACCAACAGTCCGGGGGGGTATATCATCGGACGCACAGCACAAGGAACGGGAGATAAGTCACATGCACCGCGTGGTAGAACACAGCCGGGTATCTTGAAACGTAGCTTGTATGATGGAGACATTCTTTTGATTCTGGGCAAGGCTACGGGAACTGGTAATGTGGATTATGAAGTCAAATTCAACGAACGCTTCTGATAAAATCATGACAGAACAACAGGTTCAAGACACGTTGTATAAGTCATGGGTTCCAACGTCTCATGTCATGACCATTCCAAATTGCAAAGCGCTTGGAATCAAGGGAGAAGCAGACTTGATCTCCGTCACCAAATCGTTATTTGTGCATGAAATTGAAATCAAAATCACCAAACGCGATTTTCTCGCAGATTTCAAAAACAAGACACGAAAGCATCGGTTGATTCAAGAGGCTCATGATTCGGAACCCAAGTCATACAACATCCCCGCAAACTACTTTTGGTTTGCAACACCGTTTGACATAAACCCCCCCGAATATGCGGGTCACATCCAGGTCAATGAAAATGGCGTTGAAATCATCAAAAAGGCACCACGGATTCATAATCAAAAAGCAAATGAAAGAGTGCTTCGCTACATCGCACGGGGGATCAACCTCCGATATTGGAACACACGAATTTCATAAAGAACATGAAAATATACCAATTTAACACGTGCTATATTGAAGAACTCAAGAATTCAAATGTCGTGAGAGTCTATGTTTATATGAATGGAGGAATGAACCCGATCATTCAAAATTGGTACATGAATTGAAAAACAGCACATAAAAATGAACCAACCACCCAATCCACCAGAATCACCGCGCCGCAGAGAAGATTCAGATGAATCCAATCACAGCAATAAAGAAAACACCAAAACATGATAAAATCATCATACCAACAAACAAATCGTGGTGGCCTTAAAGCCACGCGTGTCAACGAACAACAAAACCGCGTTGAAATTTTTTCAATTGGCGGGAATTTGAAGAAAACACTAAATGATGTTACTGATTTACGTGAAGCCCGACGCGAATCCAAGAGTGGAGATACAATTCGCGTGAATCAAGGACAGTATGTGACACGCAATTTGCTAAAAAATAACGTCAATTGGCATTTTGAAAAAGGTGCAAAAGTTTTCAATCCAGAATCAGAAACCGGTGCCATCTTTGAAAATGTAGGTGCTCATGGGTCTCCAAGTGGCCCCGTGACCTCACGAATTACCGGAAACGGAGAATTCACGTATCGCGCAGACTCAAACACATCCGGAGATGCAATACTGAACATTGGCATTCACAAAGAAAGTGACATCTATTTTGAAGCAAAGAAGTGTTCAATTCCATCCGGAAAATTTGGTCAAATTCTTCTTGCTGCAAATGGGAATGTTGAAATGCATGTTGATTATGTGTCCATTCCCAAGGAAAATGGAGGATCCATACGAAACGCATTGGCAAGCGCAGGAGGCCCCGTACCCGGTTCGGTTGGTGATACAAGTGAAACCAACATCAACATTTCAGTGAACGAGCTTGATTTTCGCGGATCGGATTTACACGGAGCACTGTTTATTGTTGAAAATTCAAACTTTCGTGGTGTTATTGAAATTGATGTGAACACTCTTTACACCGATCAAAATTCCCCAACATATCTTGCAGGAACTCAAGGATCAAGCAATCAAGGATATGTGAAAGCATCGGTGCATAGGCATGTTGGATCATGTGCATATGGTGTTCTTTCTTTTTCAGGAGACAAACCAATTGTTCTTGAAAACTTTGATTTCAGAAAGGCTGACACTGACGCCATCTCCGATACAGATGCATCGGCAGTACTTTATTATACATCGCTTGATAATGTTTCGGTTAAAGATTGCATGTTCAAAGACGATTTTTCAGATGCGGGATCTAACAACTACACTATAAAAACACTGTCTGGAACACCCACTCTTTATTCATTGGGCGGGAATACAACAAATGGAATCGTGGGTTCAAATGTCAATGTTGAAGGTGACGCATTCAATGGTGTATCACGCCTTGATATTTGAACGAGTTTTTTTTTTAAAATATCAACATTTTAGCAGTACATATCATCAAACATCCCAAATGGACAAGAGCCTGTGTTATATCAGGGTTTCTTGTCCATTTTTTTCACAGCAAGTTCAAACACGATCATGAGAACAACACCACAGATTCTTGTTACAAAAGGAAATCGTGCAGTTCAGAAATACTACACCGTTCAAGACGTTGGAAAAGCCCTTTCCAACGCCGATGAAAACAGTGTGGTTATTTTGCAACCCGGTGATTATTCATTGCAGCCCATGAATGTTCCAAGCAGCGTGTTTGTGCTTGCACGCCCCGGCGCTTTTTTATCTTGGGATCGTGGATTTGTGACCGGGGCCGTTGAAAATGTGGTGGATCTCAACGTGTTTGGTGGCATTGAAAGTTTGCAAGACTTGTCTGCAAGCTTGTTTTTTCTGCAACCCCCACAAGGCACAACACTGAAAGCTGAAAATTCAGATGTTTCTGCTTTGGATGTAAACATCCGCAAACTCGCGCTGTCCAGTGGATCCGAATCACAAGGAGAAGCTGTTACATCTGGTCCTGTCAAGCTGTATTATTCGGATCCCGACACACCCAATGACATTCGTCCCATTCAAGAGCTTGACAACACATCTAATGGCTATCAAGCCACATTGCTCAAACAGGAAATTTCCAGTTCAAAAAACATTTATGCTGCCAATGAAAACGACATTGCAAATCCCATTGACAGCGAAACGCTGACGCTGTTTTCAGAACCAAGAACCGTGAATTTGTCGTCTTCCGGGCAAACATTCACCATTCAAAAAAATGGTGCCATCAGTCCCGAAAGCATCACGATCACCAGCAGCCTGGAAAATGAGCCTGAAAAACCAGAGTGGCGTGTGATTGACACCGATCCGAGTGGAATTGATGTTGAAATCATTGACGCGGAAACGGGTCAGCCACTCACGTTTTCAGACAGCATTTCGGCACCCTATTCAAGCGAACAAACGTTGCAAGTCCGAATTGAAATTGGCGTTGTTGAAAACAACGCCAACCTGAAAAGTTTCACGATTCGTGCACAAACTGCAAATGACACGTTTGACGAATTCACTGTTATGGTGCTGGAAGAAGGAAGTGATGGGTTTACCGTGGCTCTCACGAATGAAAACCACACGTTTCCCTCGCAAGACGTGCAAGGAACGGTTGACAACGATGATCTTCAGTTTGGAAACACGTCAGCGATTGTGTTCCAGGGCGCACAAGAGTTTCAATATGACCCTCAATTGTCCTCCAATGAAACATGGAGATTTCAAGAATTCACGACTGATGGTGGGGGTGACATTGAACAAGTGGAGCCAGAAGGAGCAATGGTTGTTGAAATCAACGACGCGACTCAAGAAATTCGGCCCGTCTCCTTTGATGGGGCCAACGTTGCAGCAGTGAAGGCGCGCATTCAAATCAGGGATCAGCGCGGCCAACAACGCACGTTCACGCGTCAAATCACATACTCCAAAGCCATCCCCGGAAACGACAGCAGACAGCTTGTGCTCACAACTGACGCTCTTGTGTTTCGTGTTGCCAATGATGGAACCCCAACACCGGATGTCATCAATTTTGAGATTCTTCAACAAAACATTGAACGTGCAATTAATTGGTCCACCAGTGATGCAACAGTCCTGCAGTCAACAAGCAACTCGGGTGCCGAATTGCATTTTGATGACATGGTTGATGATGCGGTGTCCGTGACTGCTGAAACTCAAGACAACGAATTTTCGGATACCGTAACCATTCCAAAGTTGCGTGAAGGGCAAGATGCCTTCACGTTTGTAATGTCCAATGAAAACCATACCGTGACTGCCGATGAATCGGGCGTTCCCGTGAACCTCACGGGCGCTCAGACCGATCTGTTTTTGTTTCAAGGCATTCAGGACATCACAAATGAATCTCGTGTTGAATTTTTTGCAGATAGCATTGAAGGTGTTTCCATCGTGGATGGACAAGGAGCAAACATTGCAGAGGGGCAAGAAATTCCAAAATTGGGTGGAAATCCTCCCGAATTCAACGTGGACTCTGTGGGGTCTGGACAGCTTGTTGCAACCGTTCGTGTTGCCGCTGAAGTTGACGGTGAATTCGTGGGCAGCAAAGTGTTCACATTAAGTGTGGCACGACAAGGATTTGCGGGAGATGATGCTGAATCATTACGGTTGGATGCGGAAGGGCAAACCTTCAAAATTCTCAAGGATGGAACTGTAGATCCTGAAAACATCACACTAATTGCAAGTGCATCCAACCTGGATGAAAGCAACATTGCATGGTCCAGTCCTGACTCCAATGTGAATGCCGTTCTTGATGCACAATCGGGCGTTCAACGAACCGTGAATGTCAATGATTTGACAAATGAAAGTGCAGTCGTTGAAATTGAATTGAATGGTCAATCGGATCGCGTGCGTTTGTTCAAACTTCGTGAAGGAGACGACAGCGTTGCTGTGATCCTTTCCAACAGCAACCACACATTTCAAGCATCACGGGATGGAACCGTTGCAGACTTTCGTCCATCCGGTGATTGTGAAATCCGAGTGTTTCAAGGAATCACGGAAATTCCATATGATGATACCGATTCATCCGAAAATCACTACCGATTGATCAACGTGGATCAGGAAAACGTGAAAAACACCAATTATGGGGTGTTTGAAGAGCAAGAAGGTGATTATCTGATTTACAAACTGGGACCGCCTGATGGAACTGTTCCCAATATTGAACAAGAATTCACGGTTGATTTCACGGTTCAGGCATCTGTTCAGGAAGACACGGTTGAACTGCCGCAGCGAATCAGTTATTCCAAGAGCATTGAAGGCATTCCGGGAGACCCATCCACAACGGTGAAGGTGGTGCCTGAATCGCAGGTGTTCCGAAAAAACAAAGACGGGACATTCACACCGTCATCCATCACAATTTCAAGTCAAATTGACAATTTTGAAAACCTGAATGATGTTGATTATGCTTGGGAAGATGAATCCGGATCCATTGCGACTACCAAAAACATCACGGTGGAACCCAGCGATTTGGGAGAGGACAACCGTGAAACATTTCGTCTCACGGTGACAGGGGATTCATCCACCCAAACCAACATTTCAAAGTTTGATGAAACCACCATTCTTGTGGTTGAAGAGGGGAGTGACACCATCAATGCATTCTTTTCAAATGAAAATCATACATACCCCGCAACGACATCAGGAACGTTGTTGACGGACATCACGGAAGGCAATTCAACGGGATCTGTGTTTGAGGGTGCAACCAAACTTGCATTCAACCAAGAAGCCACCGGATTTCCTGCATCCACCGGGCAATTCAACATTGAAACTTTGCTTGTCACGGGATTTTTGGGTGCCCCCGATTTTTCGGCAGATGGAAATGATGTGAATGTTGATTTGTCCAGCATGACGTTTGATGATGCATCGGGCAGCATCGGCATCCAATTCAACGTGCGCAGGCAGGACGGAAGCACACAAGAAATCAATCGCCAAATCAGCTTTTCCAAGAGTTTGGAAGGAACTCGTGGGGATGATGCAAGTCTTGTCAAGTTATCCGCAACATCTCAAATATTTCGTGTCACCAAAGATTCAAATCTTGAACCGCCCAGCATTCAACTGTCCGCAACCACGCAGGGAGCAAGTGATGTTGATGAAACATCGTGGGGTGCGTTCTCTTCGGATGGAACTGAAATCACCAGCAGCTTGCTTACTTTCAATCCAGCAGGAGACATTGCAACCATCAACAATGATGATTTCACGGTGGGCTATGCAACGATTTCTGCAACGGACAACAACGATTCAAACATATTTGATGAAATCACAGTTGCTCGTGTGAGAGAAGGCAGCGATGCCATCACCATCATTTTGACCAATGAAAGCCACACATATCCCGCAGATGCCGATGGAACGTTGTCGGGTGCCGACATCCAAGACGGAAATTGTGAAGTGATTGTTTATCGTGGTGCAACACGATTGTCACGAGGATCATCCGGGTTTGAGATCAACAATGTTTCCATTTCAGGATTCATTGATGGTGGATTTGATGGTTCCACGTTTGAACCATCCGGGTTCAACGCAAGTTCCAATGACATTGCCACGGTGACATTTGATGTTGAAATCACCGCACCAGGAGAAACCAATGGTGCCACTTTTGAACGTCAAATCACATACACGAGAAGCCGTGCAGGAAGCCCAGGAAGCCCCGGAAATCCCGGACCGGGGGTTGTGTATCGGGGAGAATTTTCAACGTCTACAGAGTACGTTTATGTGGTGAATGCAGAAGATGTGGTGACTCGCAGAGACGTGGTTCTTGCAAGTGATGACGAGTATTATCTTTCCACTGCCGAAGGTCCGTCTGGTTCAACGGGATGGGATGATCCCACAACCGCAACCGATCAATGGGAATCATACGGGCAAACTTTTGACAGCATTGCAACCGGATTGCTTTTGACGCAAGATGCAACCATCACACGCACGCTCACGATGGGCGATTCAGGCAGTGACAGTGGACTCATTCGCAGTGCCATTGAACCTGTTGCAGGGAAACCATTGTATGAAATCGGGAATCTTGTGAGCGACAATGACGAAGGGATCGTTTATCGTGATCAAAGTGGCAATGATGTATTCAAGATTCTTTCACAAGAAAGTTCTGCCATCATTCAAAATGCAAACATCACAGACCTGAATGTAACGGGTACTCTTGAAATGAATGGTGGAGAGATCACCAACACCAATCAAGATTTCATTATTTCATCAGGAGGATATGCACTTCAGCAAGCCGTTTTCTCAACAGGAATTCCTCTTGGAGTGAATCCTCCCAATGCAAGCCGTGCATTCAAATTTATTGACACCATTGAAAATTTGACAGGGGGATTCATATACAGCACACGAGTTGATGATGACAACATCAACAAACTTGGTGTTGTGAGCACGTCAAGTGGCCCAGCCAACAAATATGATGGAATTGTTTCAATTGAGGCCCAAGGATCTGAACCTGAAATCGCATTGTCCACATATGAATTCAACGAAATCAGTAGATTCAAAACCATCCATTCATCCTTGTTTATGCGACATGATAAAATCACCCATCGTGTGAATGGCGTGATATCAGACTCGGAAATCCTGATTGACCAAAACAACATTGCACTGCAATGCCATGATTCTATCACACTAAAAACTGAAAATGCATCTATTCCCAACAACTCATCATTATCGGGTAACATCTTTTTGAGTGCCTACCGACGCGTCACACTGAAAAGCGAATTTGAAAGCATCAGGATACAACCAAACTCATCATCATCTGGATCATCCAAACCATCCCCCCCATCCATCAAAATCCAAAATGGATTCTTAGTGTTTGAAAACCCGCGCATGGATGGTTTGGGGGCCAGTGCTTATGCAAATGCTGCTGGGCTTGAAAACGGACAAGCGGCCATTGCAGCCATTCAAAAAAGCGATGGAAACGTTAATCTTCTTTGGGTTGAACAAAAAACAGACGGTTCCCATAGAGTCCATACCACTTTTTGACCAAAAAACCATCAAAATCACCAATGGCAAAAAACTATTTGAAATCCGAAATTGAAAATGCATGTGAAAAAACGCTATCGTGCAAAGCTGCTGCACGATACCTTGGATGCAGCTACAACACATTCAAGAAATACGCAAAGAAGTATGGACTCTTTGAAAAGTACAAGAATCCAACTGGCAAAGGTGTGAAACATTCTGTGTCACGAGGAAAACGACGCGCCCCCAACAAATATGAGTTGAATGACATCATTGACGGAGAACATCCCGGATATGACTCTGGAAAACTGAAACGGCGTTTGATTGAAGCTGCATACAAACGGGAAGAATGTGAAATATGTGGATTTGATGAACCGAGAATCACAGACAACAAGGTGCCACTCGTGCTTCAATACAAGAATGGAGATCGCACCGACCATAGATGGGAAAACTTGGAGTTGGTTTGCTGGAATTGCTCGTTTTTGAACTATGGGGATATTCCACGGGACAATTCCAACTTGTTTTGAATATCAGCACATGTTTTGAATATCAACACGTGGAAAAGGTGTCAGCCCAGTTGGTTTCGTGCATTGACGGCGTGTCATGGAGATCATGAAATGGCTGGAAAATCGGGGGTTTTCCAAAAAGCAAGAAAAATTTGCAAAAAAACAGCAAAATATCGTTTTTTTTTCTTGAATATCCACGGCAATATTGGATTTCAACGCAAATTCATGATCCCGCTTCAGCGCCAGCAAACGCAGGTTTTAGCTCATTTCAGAAGGGCAATGGTAAACAAATTTCTTGTGAATTGTGAGGCACCCCGCTTGAACGGCTGCAAATGGGTATTGGGAACATGTGGGCGAATGAACCATTTGCTTGATTGACGGACAACCCGCTTCAGCGCCAGCAAACGCAGGTTTTAGCTCATTTCAGAAGGGCAATGGTAAACAAATGTTGCTCATATAGACAAGTCCGATGGATGATGTTCACAAAGAATTCCATGAACGGGCGAATCAAACGTTTGACATGAATTTCATGTCATTTTCAATATTGCCGACGATCAAGCCGACGTTGTTTCCGTGGGCGGCACCAAGTTCATCGGGATCCACAATGCAACGACCCATGAACGTTTCACTCGCAAATCCCAAATGCAAACAGAATTCATTTCTTTGAAAAATATAAAACCCGGATGTTGAATTTTCTTCATTCAAATCAAATCAATCATTCATCATATATTTTATGTCACCAATGGCAATATGTGTGTGTGTGTTTTGGGTTTTTGTGGAGTTCAAACAAAACGTTGATGCACTTTTTGTGGCCTTTGGATGACATGGTTGATGCACGCTGTGAGAAGCCCACAGATCGCTTCTAAGAGCCTCAAACAATTTTTTGATGTTGTGGGCAAGCTACAACATCCCAACGCCGTGAGTGGCTTGTGAGGAAGAGCATGAAGTTGTGAATGGCCGTTGCATGGAAGTGAGTTGTGCATTTTCATGGGCGGCATTTGATCAGTTCGCATCATCAAACAGATTTGTTGAACGAGCGTGATTTGTTGTGAGAAGCCCACAGATCGCTTCTAAGAGCCTCAAACAATTTTTTGGTATCATGGCAAGGGTTGTGGGGTTCAACTCATTCTCGGGCTTGTGAGAGCATCATGTCGTTGACAATCCCCATATATGGTTGTGCTCTGTCATGACAGTTCCCCTCTATACCATATTGTGACAATTGTGTGTATATGTCTCCCTGTGTCGCTTTGCATGGTTGTGATCTGTGTGTGTGTGTGTGTGTGTGTGTGTGTGTGTGTGTGTGAGAATCATCGTCCATCACAAAACCCCGCGTCACCATATGGTTCTTCTATCATATCCAACTCATGACAACTCCTGTGGCACTTTGCATGGTGTGTGTCTTCTACCGGTGTGTGTCTCCCCTGTGACACTATATGGTGCGCTGTGGTTCCCCTGTGTCATCATATGGTTGTTGTTCAATATCACTGTGTGTGTAGTTAAAAAAAAAAAAATATAGTTTGAGTTTTTAGTTTCATCACCTGTGACACACAATATGGTTATGCTTTGCATGTGACAGGATGGTAAATTTGAATATGGTCCATGTCATCTCACAGCACCAAACCCCAGTGACACTACATGGTATGTGCTTTTGTGGTTTGATCACCTGTGTCAGACAACATGGTTGTGTGTTGTGTTTGTGTGGATCATCGCCCATCACCAAATCCCAGTGAGACTTTGCATGGTTTCACCTGTGACACACAATATGGTTGCTCCCATCACCAGCTCAACAACACAAACAAAAAAAGGAGTGCAGGCGCTCTGCCCACACTCCCCAACTATATTTTATGAACACAATCTAAATCACGTTTATTATGTGATGAAAGAAGGTAATCGGTCTTCTTTGCTTGATTGTACACTACTATATAGAGGTTCGGAAAAGAAATGTTCCGGCAGTTGCAAAAAAAGTTTTGATGCACCATAAAACCATACCTGTGTGTGTGTGTGTAATTCATCACAATCCTATATAAACCCCTTTTAATAGAATGTTATAGAATTACGATCAATGTGGTAGTGTCAGTGTTCTGGTAGCACTCCGTGTTTCATCACAATCCTATATAAACCCCTTTTAAT
>Ga0102930_1000554_pt1 | contig 12405 bp, 10 predicted proteins | sample SalPon1_B_H2O_MG_FD_84514 | JGI IMG/M metagenome (GOLD analysis project Ga0102930, IMG submission 84514) | Salt pond water microbial communities from South San Francisco under conditions of wetland restoration - Salt Pond MetaG R1_B_H2O_MG | ecosystem: Environmental > Aquatic > Non-marine Saline... | reverse complement strand
TGTTCTACTTTCTTAGCGGGAGTTTCCCGGTAATTATCATCTTTAGGATTGATGATCTCTAAATTGATATCTAAATCCTTGTAGTATCCTTTTTCAACTCCTATCAAGAATCCAATATGGTTGACATTAGGCGTCCAGTCTAAGGCTAATTTAAAATTGTTCATAGTTTTTTAATTCTTGTTTTATTTGGTGTTATTGTGATGAAAAATGCCCTCTAAGGCTACGTTTAAGATATTTATCTAAAATTTGATCTAGCTGATTTAGCATTGCTTGATACTTAGATTTGGTATGCCTGATAAATATCACTGAGCATCCTTTAATTTGATGAGCGAATATTAGTTCCCCAAAATCTTTATCTTCGGTAATCACAAAACCTTTATTTGTTTTTGCTAATTCTATGATTTCTCTTTCGGTTATTCCTGGGTATGACTTGCTGATAGATAGAATATCGTAGCCGCTACGATTCAAATAGTTAATAACAAACTGATCAACATTTTGATCAATGATGATCATACGGATTCTACAATGTCTTCGTTTGCTATTATATCAGCAGCATAAGCTAATGCGCCAGGTATCTGTTTCTTATTTAAGTGAGGATAACGCTCCATAAGTTGTTCAACACTTTGTCCTTCAGATAATTTTCTCACTATTAATTCTACACTAATTCTTATTCCTTTTAAAATGGGTTTAACTAATAATATATGGGATTTTTTTCAATAATATTACTATAATCCATTTTCCTTTATATTTTAAAATTATAAAAATTTATTTGATAATGATCTACATTCAAAATCAATTAAGAACATTGGCATTTCAGTTTAAATGCTTTGGTGCAATTTACTGATTCATCTTTTGCTGTGGCATAGGCGGATATTCTTCAAGAATCTTTTGAACGATTAATTTAATCCTTTCAATCTTAGCTTCACGTTCTTGAGATAAATTAGCCTTGCCCATTCCTTGCCAAACCAATTCTCGGCTTTCTTCATCTATAACATCTATAAAAAGCACACCATCAACACTAGTAGAAACATTATTGCCGACTCCGCCAAAGAAAAATGGATTCCAGCCAAAGCCCCAACCGTAACCCCAGTTGTTTTGATACACATTTACGTTTTTTTCAGCATCTGTTATAATGCTGATTAAGATGTCCGGATCTTCAGATTTTGCCATTCCTTTTTGGCTTAATTCATTTTCAATAGCGCGAAGTATTCTTCTTTTATCCAGATCGGATATTTTCGCTTTATCGATGCCGGGTTTATAAAAAGCAAAACTATTGTAATCTGAAAAGTCAATATTCTCTGCATAATCAGTAGAAACATCTACACTTGCACAGGAGCTTATTAAAATAAGCCCCATCATTCCGATAATTATTTTCTTTAAACTCATCATTATCTTTTTGTATAAATATACACCAAATTTAATGCCGATAAACTCAACAATCTGTTAAACTGGGTTAAATTGAATAAGAATAAATATATAAGATTCCTTTAAATCTTAAGTATTTAGCAAAACATTCACTATTATTTTAGAAGATGATCATCCACATGATGAGATTTTGTAACTTGAAGTTGTTGTTCTTCTTGCATCAACTGATCAATAGCAAATTCAGCGCCTTTGTTCTGCGCCCAGGCACGTCTGGAAATTCCGTTTGAAACATCCCAAAACAACATAGACTTTAAGTTTTCATCAGCTTGCTGACTGCCATCTAATAGCATACCAAATCCACCATTAATCACTTCGCCCCAGCCAACGCCGCCGCCATTGTGAATACTCACCCAGGTTGCACCGCGGAAGCTGTCGCCTATTACATTTTGGATGGCCATATCGGCGGTAAATTTACTACCGTCGTAAATATTAGATGTTTCTCTATACGGTGAATCTGTCCCGGAAACATCATGGTGATCTCTTCCCAGAATTACCGGACCTAAGTCGCCATTTTTAATAGCTTCATTAAAAGCTTGAGCGATCTTTATTCGGCCAATCGTATCCGCATATAAAATACGTGCTTTAGAACCTACCACCAGTTGATTTTCTTGCGCGCCTTTAATCCATCGGATATTATCTGCCATTTGTTGCTGGATTTCTTTTGGAGCCTTGGCCTTGAGACCTTCCAGTACGCTTGTGGCAATAGCATCGGTTTTTTGTAGATCTTCATCTTTTCCGCTGGCGCAAACCCAGCGAAATGGGCCAAATCCGTAATCAAAACACATCGGACCCATAATATCCTGTACGTAACTCGGGTAAGCAAATTGATCGGAATCACCAGCAAAATGCGTTTGATCTACGAATTCCTTGTTTTCATTTTTATAAATATTTGCGCCGGCACGCGCAGCTTCTAATAAAAAGGCGTTTCCGTAATCAAAGAAGTAAGTTCCCTTTTGAGTATGTGCATTGATTGCATCGGTTTGTCGGCGTAGGCTTTTTCTTACCTTTTCTTTGAATACTTCCGGTTGTTGAGCCATGAGGTCATTAGCTTCTTCATAGCTTAATCCGGCCGGATAGTAGCCGCCGGCCCAGGGATTATGTAGTGAAGTTTGATCACTGCCCAGGTCGATTTTAATATTATCCTGATCAAATTTTTCCCAAACATCTACTACATTGCCCTGATAAGCGATTGAAACAGCTTCTTTATTATTTCTGGCCTGCGTGACTCTTGTGCAAAGTTCATCCAGATCTTCTATAACTTCATCTACCCAATTTTGTTCAAATCTGGTCTGTGTGGCTTTGGGATTTACTTCAGCGCATACCGTCACGCAACCCGATATTTTCCCGGCTTTAGGTTGGGCACCGCTCATTCCTCCTAATCCGGCGGTTACAAAAAGTCCGCCTTCCGGTGATTTGTTGATTTTTCTAAATCCGTTTAAAACGGTAATCGTCGTCCCGTGAACAATTCCCTGCGGACCTATATACATATAACTTCCGGCGGTCATTTGGCCAAATTGGGTGACGCCTAAGGCATTATATTTCTCCCAATCATCGGGTTTGGAATAATTAGGGATCATCATGCCATTAGTCACAACTACACGCGGTGCTTTTTGATGAGACGGAAATAATCCCATAGGATGCCCGGAATACATTACCAGGGTTTGCTCATCGGTCATTTCTGCGAGATATTTCATCGTCAATCTATATTGTGCCCAGTTTTGAAAAACGCCACCATTACCGCCATAGGTAATCAATTCATGCGGGTGTTGAGCTACTTTTGGGTCAAGATTGTTCTGTATCATCAGCATGATAGCCTTAGCTTGCTTTGATTTTCCGGGATAATCTTCTATGTTTCTGGCATACATATCATAATCCGGACGCAATCGATACATATAAATTCTGCCATACGTCTCCAGTTCTTTACGAAACTCGGTAGCTAAAGTGGCGTGGTGCTTGGGTTCGAAATAGCGTAAAGCGTTGCGAAGCGCCAACTTTTTCTCTTGCTCACTTAATATATCTTTGCGTTTAGGCGCATGATTAACCTGATTATCATAAGGTTTAATCTCAGGTAATTGCTCCGGTATTCCTTCCAGAATTTGTTCTTGAAAATCTGTAGCTGTAGATATCATAATTAATGTCTTTTCTTGTTAAACCCGTAAGGACAATGCCGGCAACCGCTCTGACAGCAATAGCCACGCTTCAGATGATATTGTTCTGTAAAGCATCTGTATCCTTGTTCCGTTATATAATAATCGCCGTCTTCCAGCGGAATTCTTTCGTAATACATAGTGACAAAAATAAGTTTTTTAGAAATTTATCCCAGCGCATTTAGGCTTTGTTCAATCATTAAAAAATGAAAAAACGAACCTATTAGCACAAAAATATGCCAAATTACATGATGAGCCGGCAATTTATGCCACCTATAAAAAATTGTCCCCAAACTGTATGCAATTCCGCCTAAAACCAGGTATAAGATGGTAGAATAATCCGCTTTGTCTAAAAAATGATGTATATCTATCAAAATTAACCAACCCATAGCTAAATATAAAAACAGCGATAATTTCTCAAATCTTCCGGTAAATTTTATTTTTAATAGACTACCTATCAATGCAATAGACCAAGCCAATACTAACAACAGCTTCCCGTTGCTCTCCCACAATAAATTGATGCAAACTGGCGTAAAAGTCCCGGCAATCAATAGATAAATACCAATATGATCAAATTTTTGCCATAATTTTTTGTTTTTGACCGATTTCACAGAATGATAAATAGTAGATGCGGAATATAAAAATAACAAGGTAAAACAGTAGATCAGTAAACCGCTCTGCACTTTGTTTTCAAGCCGATCAATTTGTAGATAAAAGAAAAGACTGATCATAACACCACCTAAAATGCCCATTGAATGCGTCAACGCACACCAGAACTCCGCTCGCTTACTTTGATATTCTGCCATATTAAAAACGGCAAGCTAATTGAAATTAAATTTTCAAAACTTACTTTTATAAGAATAATAACGCTTTAGAAATGACTAATCTCAATCTAATTTCTAATTCTGACTTAACTATTGTATTAGATGTGCTAACAATATATAATAGTTGAATTGAATAGAAAGAGAATAAGTTAAATCTTAATGATCAAATATGGATTGTATTTTTTTTCCGTAAGTTAAAATGGATGTTTCAGGTTTTAAATGCTCGTCCATTGACTGAAATGCAGGATCTAATAAAATTCTACCAAGAGAAAATTGAGCACAGTAATAAGCCAATAACTTTCTTTGATCTTCTTGTTGATCAATCGATTGAATAGACTCAAATTTTTTATGGTATATTTTTGCCATAATTTCTTCAGCTTTTGTTTCTAAATCTCGCTTCGGTTTCAAAATATTTTTCAGAAATGAACAGTTGGGATTTGCAATCAAACTTAGCTTTTCTATTCTATTTTGGTAAATGGTATGGATTAGCTGATCCATAAACAGATCATCGTCTATGTATATTCCAGCCAATATATTCATGAAATAACAGTTGTCCCTGGTCTGTTCTTGAATATTTTGATCAATATGCCAGGTAGTACAACTAATGATCAACCTATTATTCTTTTTCCATCTAAACATACTTCTTTTTTGCTACAAATTTGATAATTATAAACATTTACTCTTATAAATATTTTATATTTGGTATATAAACATTAATTATGGAATATACACTTCATCAATTAAAGGTTTTTGCCAAAGTTGCTGAATTAAGATCGGTTACCAAAGCTTCTGAAGACCTGCATCTTTCACAGCCTGCTGTTTCCATTCAACTAAAAAATCTTCAAAAACAATTTGATATTCCTTTAATGGAAGTTATAGGTCGTAAAGTTTACATTACTGAATTTGGTCAAAACATTGCAGATGCTGCACGTAGAATTATAGAAGAAGTTAATTCTATCGATAACAAAACGCTTGCATTTAAAGGAAAATTAGTAGGACAACTTAAAATATCTGTAGTTTCTACCGGTAAATATGTGATGCCTTATTATTTAAGTGATTTTCTGAATGCGCATCCGGGCGTTAATTTGAATATGGATGTAACAAACAAACTTAAAGTTATAGAAACACTTGAAAAAAATACAGTAGATTTTGCTTTGGTTTCAACTTTACCAAAACATATCGAAGTTAATCGCCAACCGCTTATTTCTAATACTTTATTTTGGGTTTGTAATTATAAATCTAATTTTTCCAACATGGACAACACGGCAGTATTAAAAAAACGACCTTTGATATTTAGAGAACAAGGATCTGCTACTCGACAAGCTATGGAAGGATTTCTTAAAAGAAGAAATATCACGGCTTTTAAAAGATTAGAACTCACTTCTAATGAAGCGGTAAAACAAGCTGTAATAGCCGGGTTAGGTAATTCTTTAATGCCTATTATAGGCTTGAAAAGTTCTTTAAAAAACAATATTATAAGAATCATTCCTTTTCAAGAAACACCTATTAAAACAGAATGGAATTTGATATGGTTGAAAAATAAGCGTTTATCTCCATTAGCTCAAGCTTATTTAACCTATATTAGAGAAGAAAAAGAAAAAATTAAAATGGCAAAGTTTCAATGGTATAGCGATTTTGTAAACAAACTTCACCCATAATGTGAATAGATAACTAGGCTTTAGAATATTACATATAAATTACCGCTATATATTGGTAGTTTTTCCACCTTGTAACCTTTGTTACCGACATAGCTGATTAACAAAACTAATTTTGTACTAAAATTATGCTATGAAAAATGTTTTGGCAATATTTTGTTTTATTATCAACGGCTTATTATTTGCTCAGGAAGCTAAAACTTTTACAGAGAAGGAAGTTATAGATGCGGTTTTAGAAAATAATCTTTCTTTAAAGATCAATGAGAAAGATGCTTTAGAAAAGCAGGCTCAATATAGACAATCCAATGCTGCTTTTTTGCCTCAAATTCAGGTCTCTCATGATTTTTATAGAACAAATAATCCGGTGTTTTCTTTTAGTGCTAAACTAAATCAGGCAGTTTTTACACAAGCTGATTTTGATGTTGCCCGCCTGAATAATCCGGATGGCATTAGCAATTTCACCACAACTGTGCAAGTGCAACAACCATTGCTCAATATTGATCAATTAATCCAACGCAGGTCAATTAAATATGCAAAGCAAGCTCAAGAATTGAAAAATCAATTTAAGACTGATGCATTAGTGGTTAAGACTAAAAGTGTTTTTATGCAACTCAAGTTAGCTTATGCTTCCTTAAATGTTGTTAAAAACGCAAAAAAAACTGCACAAGAAGGATATGATATGACTAAAGATTTGTATGAAAATGGATATCTTGATCAATCAGATTTGTTAAAAGCACAAGTAAGGTTATCAACAGTGGAAAATCAACTGGAAGCTGCACATAATGGTATTAGCAATTTGTCTGATCAGTTGAATTTCCTAATGCAAAATGAGGATGCTCAACACATTCAGCCTAAAGACTCCCTTGAAATAATCAGTTTATTTGAGCAACAAGATCAATCTGAGAAATTATCAGTTGCTAATACTGCAGATGTACAGGCCATGGAGAAAAAACAGGAATCTTATGAAGCTTTACTTCGATCTAAAAAGTATAAATTTCTTCCCAAGCTCAATGCATTTGGTAATATCCAGTATTTTGATGATCAAGTATTTCAAACAGGAAATGATACTTATTTTTTTGGTGCTTCACTGCAATGGGATCTTTTCAAGGGGTATCTTAACATTGGTAAAGTAGAGGAAGCAAAAGCAAAATCTGAGCGTGCGCAACTTGAATATCAACAATATGTTAAGGATAAGAAGAAGAATATCAAAAAGGTGTTGCGCGCCATCGATTTGGCAGAAAGTAAAATAGAGCGTAACAAAACTGCAAAAGAACAAGCTCAGGAATCCCTTAGAATTATAAAAAACAGATATGATGAAGGTCTTGAAAAAACAGCTGATCTTTTAAGAGCGCAAAGCTTATCTGCTGAAAAACAGCTCAACTACTTACAATCTATTTATGAATATAACTATAACTTACTTTATTATCAATTACTTACACAAAAATAATATACAATGAAAAATACAATCCTATACTTAGTCTTTGGCTTTATGTTAATGATGAGTTGTACAAAAAAAGAACAGAGCTCTTCCCAAAAGGAAGAACCGGTTATTCAGGTCAAAACACAAAAGGTCAGTTCAGTTTCTCAAAATCAAATTACGGCAAGCGGTAAAGTTGAAGCTGTTTCATCCAGCATGATTACGACGCGTCAATCAGGATATGTAGATAAGGTAAATGTCAATATAGGTGAAAAAGTCAAAAAAGGGCAAACCTTAATTGAACTGGACGATAACAATTTACAGGCTAAACGTTCTATGGTTAAATCAAAAGTAAGTACAGCTAAAACTGCTTTTGAGAACGCTAAGAAAGATCTGAAGCGATATAAAAATCTTAAAGCAAATAACAGTGTTTCTAATAAAGAATTTGAACAAATTCAACTGCAATATGATAATGCAAAATCAAATTTAGAAGCGGCCCAGCAACAAATGAACTCAATTAACTCAGAATTAGATTATGTTAACATTAAGGCTCCTTTTGATGGTGTAGTAACCAATAAATTTATCAAATCTGGCAATCTAGCTATGCCCGGAAAACCTCTATTAAATATCAATGGATCAGATAAATATGAAGTTGTTTCTAAAGTAGGAGAGGAACAGATCAATCAAATATCAAAAGGTCAGGAAGTAAACGTTAACATTTCATCCATTGATACAGAACTTAAAGGCAATGTAACAGAAGTAAGCAATTCTTCAGCTGCATCTGGTGGTCAATATATGATCAAAATCAGCCTATCAGAAAAAAAGAATATCAAGCCCGGCATGTACGCAGAAGTAAAGCTGCAGGCTAAAAATGATAAGACCACTCAAAATCAAGGATTGAAGATTCCTAAATCTGCTTTAATCCATACGAATGATCTTGTAGGTGTTTACACGATAAGCAAAAGTAATACGGCTGTTTTGAGATGGTTAAAATTAGGAAGTGAACAAGCAAATCATGTTGAGGTTGTATCTGGTTTAGATCCACAAGATAAAATAATCGTAGAAGCTGAAGGAAAGCTTTATAACGGAGCAAAAGTTAGTAATTAATATAATTCTAAAAAGCAAAAAAAGTGAATAAAGGATTCGCAGGAAAAATAGCACAAGTTTTTATTGGATCAAAGTTGACCTTACTCTTGATGATCATTTTTTTGATTGTTGGCGTTTGGAGTTCATTCTTGATTCCGCGAGAAGAAGAACCGCAGATAGATGTCCCTATGGCTGATATATTTATAGGATATCCCGGGGCTGAACCAGAGGCGGTAGAATCTCATGTTATCAAACCATTAGAAAAGGCAGTAGCTAACATTACGGGTGTAGATTATGTGTATTCTACCTCTATGAAAGATCAGGGAATGCTTATTGTACGTTTTGAAGTAGGCGAGGACATTGAGCGTTCTTATGTTAAGTTATATAACGAGCTGATGAAATACAGCGATCAGCTGCCGGATAATGCCACGATGCCGCTCGTAAAAACCCGATCGATTAACGATGTTCCTATCATGAATCTGACGTTGTGGAGCGAAAATTATAGCGATGTGCAGCTTCGAACAATGGCAAATACAGTAAAAGATAAAATAGAGAATATACAGGATATTTCAGAAGTAAAAACTGTAGGCGGCAGGAAGAGAGAAGTCAATGTTGCCATACAACCTTTAAAATTATCCGATTATAATGTAAGCTTGCCAATGATTGCGCAACAATTGAAAGCTAATCACGCTAAGGTCAGCAGCGGTCATTTAGAGCAAAATAATCAATCGATAGTAGTATCAACCGGAAACTTTTTTAAGTCGGTAAAAGATGTGAAAAATTTGGTTATCGGCACAAAAGATCAGCAACCTATTTATTTATCGCAAGTAGCTGATGTTTCGCTTACCGGAGAAGATCCGCAGCAGTATGTGTCTTTTGGTTATGGTCCGGCTAATGAAGCTAAAGCGGACTATCCGGGCGAATATCCGGCGGTGTCGCTATCAGTTGCTAAACGCGAAGGAGCAGATGCCATGAATATAGCTGATAAGATAAGCGCTCAGCTACCGCAGTATAAAAAATCAGTCATTCCTAATGATGTACATATAGAAACTACTAGAAATTACGGAGAAAGTGCATCTCATAAGGTTTCAGAACTGCTTTTACATTTAATTGGAGCTATAATAGCTGTTACATTGGTGGTTATGTTAGCAATGGGATGGCGCGGTGGTCTGGTTGTCTTTATATCTGTGCCAATAACCTTTGCACTTACGTTATTAAGTTATTATTTATTAGATTATACGCTGAACCGCATCACATTGTTCGCTTTAATATTTGTAACGGGAATCGTTGTAGATGACGCCATTATCATATCCGAAAATATGCACCGGCACTTTAAAATGAAACGGATGCCGTTTAAGAAAGCTGCCATTTACGCTATTAACGAAGTAGGAAACCCTACTATATTAGCTACATTTACCGTCATTGCTTCGGTATTACCTATGGCATTCGTTAGCGGATTAATGGGACCTTATATGAGTCCGATGCCTATAGGTGCATCTATTGCCATGATATTATCTTTGTTTGTCGCTTTGACCATTGTACCTTATCTAGGAGTGATATTCCTTCGCGAAAAAGAGAGCAGAAAAGATCAAGAAAATGAAGAAATCAGCGGAGATGACAGCATCAAAGAAACCCCTATCTTTAGGATATATAAGAAGATACAATCGCCATTACTGAACAATAAAAAGAAAAGATGGGCTTTTTTATTAATCACTGTTGCTGTTCTTTTAGCTTCTTTTAGTTTGTTTTTTACAAATTCAGTTATAGTAAAAATGCTTCCATTTGATAATAAGAATGAATTTCAGGTAGTTATTGACATGCCGGAAGGTACCACACTGGAAGAAACTTCAAGAGTTACTCGTGAGATTGCTCAATACATAAGGAATAGGGAAGAAGTAGTAGATTATCAATCTTATGTTGGCACCGCTTCACCTATTACCTTTAATGGTTTGGTAAGACATTACGACTTGCGTTCAGCTGATCATCATGCTGATATCCAGGTGAACATTAAGAATAAAAACGATAGAAGTGTACAAAGTCACCCTATAGCTAAGGATTTTAGGCCAGGCATTAAGAAAATAGCTGATCAATTTGGTGCAAATGTGAAAATTGTTGAAGTTCCGCCTGGACCGCCCGTTTTATCAACGATCGTTGCTGAGGTGTATGGACCTGACTATGATCAGCAGATACAATTATCTGATTCTATTCGTGATATACTAAAAAACACTAAGGATGTTGTAGATGTAGATTGGCGCGTAGAAGCTGATCAACAAGAATATAATTTTGAGGTCAACAGGCAGAAAGCACAGGAGTATGGAGTTAGTACAAATCAAATCGTTCAAACCATGCGAATGGCTTTGAGTCAGGAATCAGTGGTAGATCTATATGTAGAAAATGCTAACGAACAGGTAGGTATTAACCTTGATATCGCCCAAGCACAAAAAACCTCTATAAATGATATCTTATCAATTGAGGTAGTCTCTTCTCGTGGTAATACTTATCCGGTTAGGGAATTAGTAAATGTTATTCAAAAAGAAATCCCTAAGACCATTTACAGAAAAAATCAGCGACGTGTCGTTTATGTAACGGCAGAAATGGCGGGAAAATTAGAAAGTCCGGTTTACGCCATTCTAGGCATGGAAGATAAATTGAAAGCTATTGATATGCCTAAAGGATATGAGATACAAGAGTCTTATTTAGGTTTACCTAAGACCACAGATGACTTTACTGTAAAATGGGATGGTGAGTGGAAAATAACGCTGGAAGTATTTCGCGATCTGGGCATTGCTTTTGGAGGTGTAATCATTATTATTTATATGCTGATTGTAGGTTGGTTCCAAAGTTTTAGGACACCTATCGTGATGATGATCGCCATACCTTTATCATTAATAGGTATTATTATCGGTCACTGGTTATTAGGAGCATTTTTTACGGCTACCTCGTTTATTGGTGTTATTGCTCTAGCCGGTATTATGGTGCGGAATTCAGTCTTGCTTATCGATTTTGTCAATCTGAGATTAGGCGATGGCGTTCCATTGAAACAAGCCATCATAGAAGCCGGCGCAGTTAGAACAACCCCAATTTTATTAACAGCGGGAACGGTGGTTATAGGTGCATTTGTAATTCTGTTTGACCCGATATTTCAGGGATTGGCTATTTCACTCATGGGCGGTTCTATAGCATCTACTTTCTTAACTTTATTAGTTATTCCTTTAATATATTACCTCATCGAAAAAAAGAATCATAAAAATCAAGAATAATGAAAATGGTTATCATTACATGCCTATCTGACTATGAAAAAGATATCATGAATTTATTAGAAAAAGCAGATGTGAATGCGTTTAGTGCCTTTAATATTGACGGGTACAGAAACGATAAAAACGAACTGGATTTTCAGACTTGGTTCCCATCTACACAGCTAGGAAGTGAATCATTGATGTTCTTTTCATTTGATACTGCTAATAAAATAAAAAACTTATTTGAACTGATAAAAAAATATAACCAAACACTCAATACAAACCCGGTTAAAGCAGCAATTATGCCTATAGAAGAGAGCATATAAAGAGGTGTTAATTTGTTTTATAATTGTTTTGTTTTTAAAAAAAGCATCTGTTTCAACGGATGCTTTATTTTTTTTCATTGTTGTCCGATTTAAAATTCATAAAACCCATGCTTTGTACTTATAATGAACGATTTGAGATCTTAATTTTATAATACCTTGCTATAGTACAAGATCGATAGAACGCTAATAAATAACTTTTTTGATGTTTATATAATTGATAATGAGATGTTTAAATTTTATCTAAAATCTTATATCTAAAATCTCATATCTTAGTCGGACACGACTAATT
>Ga0102930_1000553_pt1 | contig 12415 bp, 11 predicted proteins | sample SalPon1_B_H2O_MG_FD_84514 | JGI IMG/M metagenome (GOLD analysis project Ga0102930, IMG submission 84514) | Salt pond water microbial communities from South San Francisco under conditions of wetland restoration - Salt Pond MetaG R1_B_H2O_MG | ecosystem: Environmental > Aquatic > Non-marine Saline... | reverse complement strand
TGTACAATCCGCAAATGCAAACAGGGAAACCCTATATAAGCCACCAAAAAGAAAATAATACTGGTGATTGTTACGGCGACAACAAAGAATACACGTATGTGAATATCTGCGATAAAAGCAAGAAACATCCCTTTTCTTTCTTCAAAGCAATTAAACAACACGATATGGATCACACAACTAACGACGCATCCGACATGAAAACCGTGGTGGTTCGCCGGGTTCTGGAATACGAGATTCAGATTCCCGAAGAAGCACCCGAATCCGATGCTGTGGATGAAGCCAAACTTCGCACCACAAGCGAAGCATCCCGTGAACGGTTTGAACATGGAATCGCCTTTGAACCCGAAACCCCATCTACCAGCACACGTCTTGTTTCAAGTGCAGATGATCTTTCGGTGGGGGACCCGATTGTTTTCTTGAACAGCAACGCACCCGGAAAGGTGATTGATCTCACAAGCCGTTCCGTGAAAGCCATCAACTTTGACACAGGAGACGTGACAAGTTTTGTACGGAGTGATAACACAGTGTGGGGTGGGTCAGATCACATTCGGGATGTGATCGCCCTTGCAGCGTGAATGTGCATGCACACACAATAAAAACATGGGTGTGGGGGAATTCCTCCACACCCATTTCAATTGAAATTTCAAAAGCCATGAAAATTGAACTTTTCGGATTCATCAACGACCAACTGGGGTAATTTCCAAAACCGAGAATAGCGGAGAACGTGTTGACAATGTACAAATCGCTGTTCCCTTGTCTCAAAATGAATCATATGTGGGGTATTTAGAATTCAATGCTTCGTTTCGGATTCACGTGATTTATGACGGATGTTGGTCATTCGCCGTGGGGCAGATTGATGATGAAACCCCATTGCCGAATATGAAGATTTCAACAAGCCGGGCCGAATGGTTGAATGATTATTCCACGTGCCTTACCATTGAACGTGACGGATCGTTCGTGATGACAAGCGACGGAATTGTTTCCTGAATTGCACCGATGACAACATGAAACGTGTTTTTGTATTTGGATTCATCACAATCTTTGTTGCATGGCTGATTCTGCCTGAAACACCCACAGAAGCTTCAGAATCCAACCAAAGGGTTGACACCAAACCGGAATCCAAACCCGTTCTAAGCAAGCAAGAGCGTTCTGACGTGCTTTGGTTGGCACGCGTGGGATACTCCGAAACCAAACGTGCTCATGAACAGGTTCTTGTGATGTGGACGGTTCGCAACCGCGTTGAGACCGAATACAAAGGGTCCACGTATCAAGAGGTTGCCACGTACCCAAAACAGTTTTCGGGGTTGCAGGACCGCGCACACAACCCACATTACGAACACAACATGTCATTGGGATTTGACACAAAGAACCACGTTTGGGAACGTGCGTTGGAAATTGCCAAACAGGTTTACAAAGCACCGGATTACATGCGCCCATTCCCACAAACCACACGACACTTTTACAGTCCGGTAGCAATGGATCAACCGCCTTTGTGGGCCGTTGAACATGATTCCAAAGCTATTCATCTTGTCCGAGATCGGAAAGCCGTTTCATCCAGCACAAAGTATATTCGGTTTGCGTTCTACGACGGCGTGCGTTGATTCTTCTCATTCAAACAAGCGACACAATAATGAACATTGCCAGCAAGCTTGAACAACGAGACGTTGAGTGTGGGATTTGTGGATCTTGTGATATGGAACTTTGGAAAAACGAGGGGCATGACACTATCACACTGGTGGTTCATACGAAGCGCAACATCTTGACGTGCGCACTGATTGCGATGCCCATCGTTTCGTTTTTGTGGTTCGCCCAATTGATTCGGATCCGTATATCCGCGTTTCAGATCGGTGGTTTGATGGGCGCTTTCTTTGATTCATGAAACCTTCACATTGTCATGGAACCTTCACATTGTCATGGAACCGTGTCCATGTCACTGGGTTTATGTTGGTGCAGCAAGGGAGGAACGACGCCTCCCGATCTTCTTTCCCTCAGAAACGCAAAGAATCATGCTTTTTAACGTTAAGCAAAACGAAAAGCGCGGAACCGTGATTCGGGAAAACAAGCCCACGAAGTCGGTGCTTGTTGAATGGGACGAATCAAATGAAACTGAATGGGTTGAGCGCCGAAACGTGACACGGGTTGCAACGCGGTCCACCAAGGGACTGCACGAAGACGTGCGGGATGAAGCCTTTCATCCCACCGACATCATTTATTAGGGGATCGTGAAAAACGGGGTGCGGGGAATCCAAACACGGGTTCCTTTCCCCGTTTTTTTCATTTTCAAACACCAGAATATCATGACAAACGAAAATTCGCCACGAGAATTCCAGCATGGGGACACCTTGTTCGTGTATAACGTGAACGACGACGACAACGTTATCTTTGTCGGAGCATCCGTATTCTTGTTTGAGGGTGATGATGCCACGTGGTTTGATGCCAATGAGTACAGATCATCCCACCCGATCCGAGCACAACGAATGGAGCGGGTCCGAAAAGAGATTGAATCCACGCTTGATGAGACGCCGTGAGACAGCCCTGAACCGCCGTTCGGGTGAATTGGTGGGTTGCCTTCATTCTTGATTTGAACACCACACAAGCCAGCACAGACGCCATAAGCGAACAATGTATTGAACCACAGGATGTGTGCTTCAACGAAGTCTATAAATCGGATCAAAGAGAGTCACATGTGGTTGTTGAAAATTATCCGTTTGGTTGTTCGTATGCACTTCTCAATTTATCAAGCGACATTTTCTTGACCCACCAATTTCACCGAAACGTTTTTGTTGGGAAAAGACAGTTGGTTGCCATTTTGAACGACCGAAACATGAAATGTGTTGCAGTTGATCCTGAAGAGCATTTCACAAATCAAGCGACCGATTCTTGAACAAATCCAACGCTGTAATGATCTTCTTATCCCACCCGTATCACCACGACGATCCCAACGTTGTAGAAGGGCGCATTGAAATTGCACGTCATGTAATGTGTCATTTCTTGAACCGGGGTATTTGGGCCGAATCGTGGATGGTCAATACCCATGAAGCCATTCAGAAAGGACTCCTTGAAGATGCATATGTCTATTGGGAAGACATGATTGAAATTCAAATTCAAAAAGCATCCAAGATTGTCATTCTTTGTCTTCCAGGATGGATTGCATCCAGCGGCGTGCAGGGAGAAATTGCGACAGCAAGAAAGCATGATGTTCTGCTTCAGTATTTCACAATGCCCATGATCAAACACAAAATTGGGGATCGGGTTGTGGAAAGCGTTGACTTGCAATGACACAGCAATATCAAGAAATCATGAAGTCCCGTGTCATGGGAACCATACTCGTGACATGAGGTTTATGTCAATGAAGCGAGGAGGGGGACGACAAACGCCACACAAAAGCATGAAAAGAGAAAATGACAAACGCAGAGCGAAAAGTTGAGTTTGAAACCGAACAAGCTCATTTGATGTCCATGCTTGACACGCTCCTCAACATTCACCCCACGCACGAAGATCGCCCGGAGTCCGTTCAGCAAGCAATCATCAACATTGGGGATCGCCTCAACATGGTGGATAACATGCTAGACAGCTACAAGCATCACGGTTCGTTTGAAGACCGCAACATTTCAGGATCGGGGATGTCCAAGTACGACACATTGCAACGATGAAGGTTTTGTGAAGACGTGTACCAGTTGTGGAAACGGGGACTGACAGTTTGCCGGGGTTCATACCATTTCCACGGAAGTGCATATAAAATAGTCAAAACAGCGGGACATACGAACAGTTCCGCGAATTATATGAGCGGAGGAGGAGAAGTTGTTTCTCCTCCTCTTTTTGTATGTGGGCATACCTATAAATCAAAAAAGCCCCATGAAGAATGCATTCAAATCGCTTTTTCAATCCCTTTTCAAAACAACCGCACAAACATCTAATGGAACGAGCGTCACCGTTGGAGATGCATCGCTGGATTTGGTAGATCCCGTATCCATGCCGGATTGGACATTGCCGGATCCAATGGATCATCTAACCACGCATTTCCGGTTTAGAGAGATGATCCATTCAAACACAGCGGAACGCAGGAGCATTGATAACACGCCCCGTAGAATCCACGTGGTGCGGTTCACACAGCTTTGCAGGGAATGTCTTGAACCGGTGCGCACCCATTTCGGATCTCCCCTTACAATCACGTCGGGATATAGATCGTTAAAGCTGAATCGTGCCATTAGCAGCCATGACAACTCGCAGCACGTCAAAGGTGAAGCAGCCGATTTCCGTGTGAATGGAACGGCTCTTAGCACTGTGTTTGAGTGGATTGTAACAGAAAGCAACATTCCCTTTGACCAAGTCATTTATGAATTTGGCGAAAGTGGGTGGATTCATCTTTCACACACAATGCGGCGGCCAAACAGGAACCAAATTCTTTGCGCATACAACAAAGAAAATTCGGTGGTGTATGAACAGTTTAACGCGCATCAAATTCAATCACAAGAATACCGAAACAGATACAACACAGGAAAATGAAGATAACATCAATTGTTGCAGTAGATCAAGAAAATGGCATTGGGCAAAATGGATCCATGCCGTGGCACCACCCGGAAGATTTGAAGTGGTTCAAATACAACACAGTGAATCATGTATGCATGATTGGACGAACCACATATGAAAACGTTGGAAAACTTCCAAACCGCGTTTTTTGGGTTGTGACACACCAGCAACGAGAACCGATCTGTGACCCCAACGGGAATGTGATCGTTGATTTTCAACACCTTGAGGAATACAAAGGCAGAATAACAAGTGGATCATTCACCAATCAATATGGCCCAACAAGCAATCTTTATGTCTGTGGTGGAGGATCTATATATCAGCAAATGATGCCAATGACTGATGAATGCGTCGTGACAAGAATCAATGAATCGCATGGCTGTGATACATTCTTTCCGGATCTTCATGAGAACGGATTCAAAAAAGATGCCGAATTTGAATTGAAATCAGACGTTTTGACTGTGGAGCGTTGGAATTCTGCCTCACTCGTGTGAGATGAAATTCACACACTCAATCAATCAATCTCAAATCCAAGACTCAAATGCCAATTGTAGCACGCGTCACACGATCCCAACCAAATCAAGAACTTGAAAATTTTGAACTCACATCCGCCGAATTTGGACAAGTGAAGTCCATTATTGAAGGGGTGTCTGATCCGGGCAACAATGCTGAATATCAAGTCACGATTCAGCCAGGAGATTACACCGGAATCACCGGGATTGATGTTCCACCGTGGGTTAATGTGGTGATCTTGCCAGGTGCAGAGTTTACATCCGGAGCATTCGTTGGAGAAACCACGAATGTGGTTGATCTCAATCGGCTAACCGGTGGAAGTTTCACGTTTCCGGATGATGTTACGATCACAGGGAAGTTGACTGTTCAAAATGACAGTGGCACGGGGGATACATCCATTTTTGAAAAAAGTCTTGAAATTCAAGATGACTTGACGGTTCAAGGAACCATTTTTGCGAATACCGTGGTGGAAACATCGTCATTGGTTCATAAAAAAGACATAAATCCTCTTAAAGACCAACACCTTGCAAAAATCAAAGAGATGGTGCCGGTTGAGTTCACGTGGAAAGACACCAACAAACAAGACATTGGGTTTATAGCTGAACACGTAGAAACCGTTTATCCGGAATTCGTGGAACGTGATCCAGATACCGGAAAGGTGATTGGAATCAAGTATTCAAAGCTGACAACGGTGCTTATTCAATCCGTCAAAGAGTTAAATGAAAAAGTTGATCAACTGGAAAGCAAATTTATGAAATAAAGATGAAAAATGTTCTATATATTTTTGAGTGCAAAGGCAACAACGGTTTGAGTTTGGTGCTTTTTCACACGTTGACAACATATGCAGTGTATATGCACATACACGATTTCGGCATTTGAAGAACCAAATCAAAACATAAAACAAAACACTCTATACAATGGCTAAATTAACACCAACCGTTATCGCAAGTTCTGGATCCGGGACTTCAGTGAATAGTGACATCGCACTTAAAATCCAACAAGCAATCGGTGGAAGCGGAGATGTGGATCTGCTCCAAACAACAGGCGATACTCCAAATTACGCAGGAAGCTCCGATGGAGCCGTTTTAATTGGAGATGCCACAAACTTTCCGGCAAGCAGCACTGGCACTCCACGGGAAAAGGTTGATGTTGAAGGTGCAGTTCGTGCATTTGAGTTTATTGACCAAGACGGGCGTGAGATTTCATTTCTTCTCAATAAACTTCTCCCCACGGCAGAGCTTCTTAATGTTGTGTCTGCGGATAATGGTGTGAATGTCAAAATTGGCTTTGACACCGGAGAAACGGATTCTTCACTATACCTTCAAGGCATTGGTTCAACGTTCAATGTACAATCTGACAACCAGAATCCCACAAAACAAGGTGCCCTTGATTCCGGATTTTCAACCGTTGGTGGCGACCTGAATTTCAACATTCCTTCAACATCAAATTATCCGGCGGATTCATTTGGACGTGCCCGTGAAGGGTATCTTGCATTGGAAATTGATACAGGTTCCGGATACAATGAAATTTCAAACACACGCGCTGACCTTGATGCAGGGTCCATTGGCAGTGACAGTATCAATACAACCGCGTCTGGAACCAATAGTGGATTCAACTTGAGTGCAAGCCAAAATGTAACATTCGCAGATGGGTCAGACTTTGATGGTGATCAGTACAGAACAGGAACATGGCAATTTGATGAAACTGATCTTGGGATCACTGAAGGATTCTTTTCTTTGCGGGTTTCTCATTATGATGATACTGATGCATTGATTGCAAGAAGCAACGACGTTCAGTATGTGTACGATCCTGCAAATACGATTACGTTTTCCAATGTAAGATTCACGAATCCAAACACGTCTGGAGTCAAGCGGTTGTCTGGAATTTCATTCAACACTCAAGCATTTGCAAACTTTGAAGCGGACGTATCGGGTGTATATCAGTACACATATGATGGAAGTGAAAACGCAATTTCCTTTCCAGATCAATCCAATTGTGAAATTTCTTCAAGAAATATCCCTGACCCATCCTCGTTCAGTGATGTGTTGGGTGTGAGTCAACAAGCACGTGCCGGAACCGAAACATCCATCCAATATCTGATTGGAGAAGGATTTGAAAGTCGGGTTCGTGTGAGTGACCCCATTGAAGGCAATGCAACATCTGGACTTGCTGGTCCCACATTTGAATTTTTGGTTGATGGCGTGGATACATTCAACAAAAGCAATGACTCGGATACATACCATGATTTTGAATTTGAAACACGTCGTATCTTGAATGACGTGTCTGATTGGAATTCTGTGACCGTGCCAAGCGTTGAAAGCGGTGGTGCAAATCATTGGGATTCAACAGAAACCATTGGTTCCGAAGCATCTGCGGGATATGATGATGGTCTTCAAGTCATTGAAAGCAAGTTGGTGTATCCAAGCATTAACTTTACAAGCATTGCAAATGGACCATCTAACCCGGATCGGGATTACAACGGTCTCACAGGAACCCGGAGATACATTGGATACTTCACAAATCCCAATGCATCTTCATCATTCGCAATTTCCGTGAATGGATCGGGTACTATGGTTTCAACAGGTCCATCCGGCGGTGTCAACATCAATAATCCAAACGAATTTCACCTTGAAGTCCGTGTTGGAGACATTAACACCGGCGGAGGAACAGGGTGGCTTGATGTTACTAAACCATTCATTCAAGGAACCCCCCAAGAAACCCTTGATGATGGAGACGGTGCATATGCATCTGGAATTGCAAAAAATGACAACTTTAGCACGGATGGAACACCCATTGGAATTACAACTGGAACTGTTTCCACGTCAAATCACAATGACTTGCTGATTTTCAGGGTGACATATGGCACTGGATCCACGGTTGAATTGGATGACATTTCAGTTGTATGGAATGCATAAAGACAACACAAAAAAGCACACGCTCAAAAAGTTGGCAATATAACATGAAACTTCACACATAACACACACAACAACAAATGGCTGTACTATCTGATACAACACGGGCTGCTGTTGCATACAAAAAGTTGATTGGTCTTGCAAATACAGCAGACGATGCAAACTTTTTCAACGAGAGCATCCCATCACAAATTTCAATTGGTTCCAATGAAGTTTTCGGAGAACCGATCCCCTCAACCGTCAGCACCGCAACATCGGCAAACATCGCAGTCCAGGTTGAACTTGAACTTGAACCCAATACCTCACGAAACACAGGAATTGCATACGATTTGGTGATTCCCAATGGTTTCACATACACAGATTCCAACGGCACATCCCAAACAGTTACAGGCACGACGGAACAACGCAAAGTCCGAAACGCGAGTCCTGCTGTGCAAATCATTCCCAAAAAATTCAATGTTGCACCCGCAACATTGAATGGATACGGGTATGACCTTTACAAGGATTCCACAAACACTCCATTGAATCCAAGCAACAGTGGAAACCGAGTTCCCCCAACATCAGACTTTGCATGGCAGGTGGATCCTGTAGCGGGAACGTTAACAAGTCAAATTCCCCTTGATGGGGAACTTACCGCAAATGCAACATTGGTTTGCTATCTTTACACAGGCGAATTCCTTGATGAAGTGATCAACGGTCTTCCCGTTGGTGGTGGTGGTGGTGGAAGTGCCGGAATCGTTGCTAATACGCAGTTTGGAATTGAAGCGATTTTTGATGCTTCAACGGGTGAAACCGAACTCAAAACCCGTCTTGATCAAGTTATTGTTGCCGGGACCGGATTGTTGGAGGAAAATTACGATAGTGGAAGCCGAGATATCACGCTTGGTGTAGATACAACCTACTTTGACAACAATTACATCAAAGAAGATGGAGACGATGTAACCCTTTCATCAGGTAATTTCTACAACTTTGGATCCGGACTGTTTAGAATTGACAAAAGTGGAACCAACGGGTACTTATCAACAAACGCTGACAACATCAAGATTTCGCAAAATGGTGATGTTCAGATTCTTGATAACGGAACCAACAATGGAAATCTTGATGTTGCAGGAGATGCAACTGTGAATGGGAGTTGCACCGCTGATAGCTTCACGGAGCTTTCAAGTGAGCGATTCAAGACCAACATTTCTTCACTCTCAAACCAAATTGATGTCATGGATGCACTTCGCCCCGTGACGTATACGAGCAAATCAACGGGAAATCATGAGTATGGATTGATTGCAGAAGAAGTTGCAGAGATTTACCCAGAGCTTGTTGATTTTGACGATCAAGGAAAACCAAAATCAATCCGATATTCAAGAATGGTCAGCGTTTTGATTCAAAGCGTCAAGGATCTCCGAGATGAAGTTGAGATGCTGAAATCATGATTATATGTGAGTGTGCGTTTGTGTGAATGAAAAGAATTTGGTTCATCGTTGTCAAAGAGCAAATGTGGCCTTGCTTCAACTCGCAAAAAATGTGAATTGAAGCAAGGCCATTTGCATTGTTTCTACATATATCAAGAAACGTCGTTCTAAACGCCCAATCCAAAAACAAAACAGCAAATGGGACTTTTCAAAAACACCACAATTGAAGGCGATTTCAGATCAACAGATGATATTCTTGATTTGAATAGCGAGTTGATTGGAACAAGCACCGTTCCCACATTTACGCGCGCCGGATTGCGAATCGCACGAGGAAGCAGAACCGATGCAATGGTTGCATTTGATGAATCGGAAGCCATTTGGAAAGTTGGAACAGATCCCGACGATGGTGGAATCTTGCAACGGATTGTGACTGAAGATGATATAGAACTTTTCTTGGGTGAAGGAAACAACATTGAGATTTTCAAGAATTCTTCAACAGGAGAAGCAACAATCAGTGCTGTTCCGACCGGGTCGGGTGGAGAGATTCAATTTGCAAGTGTAAATCCGTCTACCGGAGAATCCTTTTTTGATTCCTCACCAGATATAGTTTTTGATAACAATGCGTTAATAGTAGATGGAGAAATCAATGTAGCCGACCTTTTTTTGAGCGAAATCCCCGAATTGGGATCTACGACATCACAAGTATTGATTCGTAATCCATCAAATGGTCGTATTGAGTATATTGATGGATCTTCTTTGGAGGGAGAAGATATTTCCATTATCGGTAACGGAATCATTGATATTACTTATTCAGATTCATTAGGTCAATATGAAATTTCCAGCACTGCACCCGGAAACACCGGTGAAATAATATTCAATGAAACCGGTGATTTTGGAAGAAACGAAAATCTAACATACGCCAATGGGGCGCTTACGGTCCAAAAACAAACTGGACAAGGGACAGATCCAGTTTTAGAAATCAAAGACGATTCCGGAACAACATCCATGACATACTCCGTGGGTGGAAGCTTCCCTTTTGCCAGTCCGTTGCATACGTTAGCCTTAAATCAAAGTAGCATTATTGCATCAAGCCCGGATTATGCTGCCGGTCGCGGGCGCCTTGATTTTGTCCCAACGGTCGGCAGGGACGCTCAATATGTTGTTCAAGAAGAGACCCTGATAGGCAACGATGTTATCAACCTGCAAGTCTCTGGGACAGCAATTGATGAAGGTTGGATTGAATCTTGGGATAATAACCCGCTTACTTTGGCATCCGGGGGAAGCGGCAACGCTTCTTCAAACAAGATCAAATTCGCTGTGAATAGGGAATATAAGGGAACAATTAATAGCAATGGGTTCCTTGGTCTCAACACAACATCGCCGGAAGCAATTATTGAAGGATTTGCATTTCCTGGACAAACTGAATCGTTGTTGAGATTGAATGACGACACAGGTTCACCAATTTTTGAAGACCGCCTTTCCGGAGACAGGCGATATTTTGAACCGGGCGCGGGGGTTATCTTGACTACACCGGATGGAAGCACACAATTCCGAATCAGAATAGATAACAACGGCACCATCGTAGCTGAAGAAATAACACCTTAAAAAAGTGTGTGCATCACGATAGCAATCAATTTTAAAAAATCTACCATATAAATCATGGCAATCCGTAAAATAACAAATCAAAACACCGTTTCAATAGAATATCAAAATGAAAACGGTGCAATTGTTTTTGAACTCAACGATCAACCAACGAATCTGCTTGCTCAGGATCTAACTCTTAACCGGGATCTTGTTTTTGAAAACAAGAAGACTGGCCTTTCAAAAGAAGAGATTGTTTTTTATGAAAGCGGTCCTGCTCACGGTGAGGGGGGTACGGCATTCGCTGGGGCAACAACGCTTCAAGATGGAAGAGTTGTGTTTGCACCGAATGGTAGTCCTAACGTCGGCATTTACGACCCTGACGCCGAAACTTACACAAGTGGACCTGCTCACAATGAGAGAGGCACTGCGTTCGCCGGGGCAACAACGCTTCAAGATGGAAGAGTTGTGTTTGCACCGAATGGTAGCGCTAATGTTGGGATCTACGACCCCGACGCCGAAACTTACACAAGTGGACCTGCACACGGTGAGTCAGTGCTTAGTGCATTCATTGGCGCGGTAACACTTCAAGACGGCAGGGTTGTATTTGCGCCGTTTGATAGCCCTAACGTCGGCATTTACGACCCTGACGCCGGAACTTACACGAGAGGTCCTGCACATGAGGAAGCGGCAAATACTGCATTCTTTGGTGCAACAACGCTTCAAGATGGAAGGGTTGTGTTTGCACCGAATAGTAGCGATAATATTGGGATTTACGATCCTGACACCGACACATATGAAAGTGGTCCGGCCCACAACGAAGGGAATTTTGCATTTGCCGGGGCAACAACGCTTCAAGATGGAAGGGTTGTGTTTGCACCGAATAGTAGCGATAATATTGGGATTTACGATCCTGACACCGACACATATGAAAGTGGTCCGGCTCACGGTGGGGGGACTTTTCCATTCTTTGGTGCGACAACACTTCAAGACGGACGAGTTGTGTTTGTGTCGTGGGGTAGCGACAATGTCGGGATCTACGATCCTTCAACAGAAACCTACACGAGCGGTCCTGCTCACGGTGAAGGAGATAATGCCTTCAGCGGCGCGACAACACTTCAAGATGGAAGGGTTGTGCTCGCGCCACATGATAGCGCCAATGTTGGTATTGTAACACTTAAAAAGGCCCAATTCTTGCTAAGGAACCCCGAGACGGGAATCACCGAGGGCGTTGACTATAACAACCTGGAACAGTTCATTGATACTTCAGAACTTAACGCTGCAAATTTAACAGTGCCCGGAGATGAACCTATAGATTTAATTGGTTTAAATAATTCAGGTGATCAAATCCTTCTTGATGGAACAAATTCTGTTGCAAAATATGAAGGAAATGGAGCATTTACATTTGGAAGTAGAAATGGAGTAGTTGAAAATAATTCTTTGGTATTGGGTTCCAACGCAGTATCAAGCGGATCA
>Ga0102930_1000550_pt1 | contig 12451 bp, 13 predicted proteins | sample SalPon1_B_H2O_MG_FD_84514 | JGI IMG/M metagenome (GOLD analysis project Ga0102930, IMG submission 84514) | Salt pond water microbial communities from South San Francisco under conditions of wetland restoration - Salt Pond MetaG R1_B_H2O_MG | ecosystem: Environmental > Aquatic > Non-marine Saline... | reverse complement strand
GGATGTCGCCTTTAGTATTTTAGCGTGTCAGTTAGTGTGTCAGGGTAGAGTTATAACGAGATGCAAAGAACGAAAAAGTCAGCTAAAAAACGCCGCTGGCTAATATGGGGTATGGAGCTGCTGCTGATTGTGGCTTTGGTATTTGCTTTGCGGGCGTGGCAACAGCGTACTTTGGTTGAGGGAGAAGCGCCCGATTTCGCGGCCGTGTCCCTTGCTGGTGACGATGTGGCTCTAGACGCTTATCGCGGTGAAGCGTTTATGCTGTATTTTTGGGCTTCTTGGTGCGCTATGTGTGAATTAGGGCAGGGCGGTATTGATAAAGTGGCCGCGCAATGGCCGGTTGTGACGGTTGCGTATAGTTCAGGTCAAGCGGAAGAAGTTGAGCGCTATATGGCGCGCCGTGGTACTGAGCATTGGGTGACGTTGATTGATAATGAAGGCGAACTCGCCGATCAATACGGTGTGATTGGTGTGCCCACGAGCTTTATTATTGATGGTGACGGGCGCATTCGCTTTCGGGAGGTTGGTTTAAGTTCAAGCTGGGGTTTACGGCTACGCCTTTGGTGGTCAGAGCATTTTAATTGATACTCAAGTGCCTATAATGGCCTGCCACAACATATACAGCCCCAAAGCACCCACGGTTAAACCGGCTAGCAAACGCACCTGGGGGCGGCGTACAAACTGACCAAGGCGATTAGCCAATAGCCCCATGAGCAGTAAATTCGGCAAGGTGCCTAAGCCAAACGCCAGCATTAATAAAGCCCCTTCTAACGCACTACCTGCTGACATGCTCCAAATCAATACGCTATACACCATGCCACAAGGCAGCCAGCCCCATACCATACCCAGCGGTATCGCTTGGCTCACAGACCGTACTGGCATAAAGCGTCGCCCTAAGGGCTCTAAGCGCCGCCATAGGACGGCTCCCCCTTTTTCTAGGTAAGCCAAGCCGGGCCATATGCCCGCCAAATACAAGCCTAACAACACCATAAATAGTGCCGCGATTATTTGTAATGCTTGCTGCATGGCTGGCAAACCACTTTGATGGACCGCAGCAGCGGTCAGACCGCTAACTAAGGCGCCTGCAAAGGTGTAGCTTGCGATGCGACCGGCGTTATAGCCTAACAGTATGGGGAATTGTGAGTGGGTGGGGGCGCCAAGGCGTGCTTGACTAAGGCTCAGTGCGCTGACAATGCCTCCGCACATACCCAGGCAATGCACGCCACCCATGAGCCCCACCATAAAGGCTGCTAAATAGCGTGAGTCTGCGAGAAAATCTGCCCCCATTCTGGATTAAATTAATTCAATACATGGCGTGATTGGTAATGGCCATCTTCATAACTGAAGAAAAAATCACCTAATAATGGGTGATCGACCGGCTCGGCCAATTGGTCTTGCTCTAAATTACGTTGTGCTACGTAGGCGACGCGGCCATCATTATCAATTAATACATGATACCAAGGCTCATCCTTAGGGGGCTCGCCAGTTTGGGCATTCTTCTCGTACCATTCATCCGTCCCCTGAAAATCGGCATCAACATCAAAAATCACGCCACGGTAATTAAATAAGCGGTGATGGATGACTTGACCGATTGAAAATTCCGCCTGTTTGTTCATTTGCGTGTTTCCTTCATCAAAAGAAATCATTGTTTTCATCCTCACAATATGTGGTCTACAAAAAGGCTTATCAAGAGACCGCGATAGCCTAGCGGTGTATTTTTTCTTGAATGCAAGTTAATCGTTGCTGACGTAATTGCACCTTAATTGCAGCATGCTTATAGCCCGCGGCAATAATTTTTTGCACATCAACTTGTTGGCAGCGTTTGAGTAAGCTGAGCCAGAAGTCTGCTTGCGGATAAGGTTGCTCTGTCAAGCCCTTACGCCCTTGGCTATCCGCTTGGCAAACGCACAGTAATTGTTGGAAGCGTTCTGGTTTGCGAAAGGCATCGCTGCGTTCTAAAACACTTAATAAATCTTCAGCATCTAACTCAAATGCGCAATGTATCTGAATGTGCAAGCGGGTCGCTAACGCCGCTAACTGGCGTATCTCGTTAGGAACACGATAACGCTCACACACTTGAGTCACCAATGCGACACCGCGCTCATCATGCTGTGGGTGATGCGGCCATTGCTGGGGGGGCGTTGTGCCCTTGCCTAAATCATGCAGTAAAGCAGCAAAGCGCACAGCAATTTGTGGGCTGAGTTTAACCGCTTGTTGCAAAACCAGCAGCGTATGCACGCCGGTGTCGATTTCGGGGTGGTGTTGAGGGTTTTGCGGAATACCAAAGAGCTTATCCAGCTCGGGCAATAACACCGCCAAAGCACCGCAATCACGTAGCGCTGCAATAAACGCATCCGGGCGTTCTTCGGTGAGTGCTTTGCTCATTTCTTGCCAAACGCGCTCGGGCACTAAACTATCCACCTCACCACTTTTCACCATGGCTTGCATGAGTTGCTGTGTTTCTGGCGCTATGCGAAAGCCATCGTTGGCATAACGGGCGTAGAAGCGTGCTACGCGTAATACGCGCACCGGGTCTTCCGTAAAAGCGTCTGATACGTGCCGTAAATATTTGTCGGCAAGGTCTTGCTGACCATTGTAATAATCAATGACGTGTCCCGTGGCATCTTCTGCGAGGGCATTAATGCTTAAATCGCGGCGGCGCAAATCGTCTTTGAGGGTGACATCGGGTGTGGCATGAAATTGAAAGCCATGATAGCCACTGGCGGTTTTGCGTTCTGTGCGAGCGAGGGCGTATTCCTCATGGGTGTCTGGGTGTAAAAATACCGGGAAGTCTTTGCCGACAGGGCGAAAGCCACGTTGCTGCATATCTTCCGGTGTGGCGCCGGTGACGACCCAGTCTCGATCTTTAACCGGGCGACCCAGCAAACGATCGCGCACAGCACCGCCAACTAAGTAATATTGAATGCTCGTATTGGTGACGTTTGAAGAGGTGGTTGATGTAGTCGGCGCTTTAGGCATGGTTCTAGGCTTTTTGTGAATTATTTATTAAGGTATTAAGCACGTTCATGCGCGTTTGTCTCCGCTAGACGACCGAAAACCGTGTCGCGCCTTGCTGCTTAGCACACATTCAAGGTAAATAGTACGTTATATCAGTTGCTCATGCAGCTCACTTGAAAAAACCGAATCCAGATGATCAGGAGTCTGGGCTTTTGTAGCGGGTGTTAGTGTATGCTAATGCCCGTTTTTTCTTTTAAGTGGAGCTTATGCTTATGGCAACGCCGGTCTTATCGCCCGAATTAATGGCGCACATTCCCCACGCCGTCGCCCATGCTTTAGCCGAAGATGTTGGCAGCGGTGATGTCACAGCGGGCTTAATTGCCGTGGATACGCCTGCCCAAGCCCGTGTTATTAGCCGTGAAACCGCGATTATTTGCGGTGCGGCATGGTTCAATGAAGTGTTTCAGCAAGTTGATCCTAACACGCAGGTGCAATGGCAGGTTCAAGACGGCGATGCTGTAGCACCTGATACGGTATTGTGTGAGATTCAAGGAACGGCCCGTTCCTTGCTTACCGCAGAGCGCACTGCCTTAAACTTCTTGCAAACCTTATCCGGTACGGCCACAGCGACGCAGCGTTATGTGGCGCAGATTGCCGATACGTCCAGCCAAATTTTGGATACGCGCAAAACTTTACCCGGTTTACGCTTAGCGCAAAAGTATGCTGTGCAGAGTGGAGGCGGCGTTAATCATCGCCTAGGACTATATGATCGTGTTTTAATTAAAGAGAATCATATTATGACGGCAGGCTCGATTGCCGCAGCCGTGGCGCAAGCCCGCCAGCAACACCCTGATTTATTAGTGGAAGTTGAAACGGAAAATCTAGTCGAATTCCAAGCCGCCATCACAGCCGGGGCAGATATTATTATGCTGGACGATTATGATGCGGCTGCCATGCAGGAGGCGGTGCGTTTGAATGCGGGGCGTATTCCATTGGAAGCCTCTGGTGGGGTGAATTTAGACACTGTGCGCGCTATTGCCGGAACGGGCGTTGATTTTATTTCAGTGGGCGAAATCACCAAGCATGTGCGTGCGGTGGATTTATCCATGCGCTTTGTGATGTAAAGTGTCTACGGGGTAGGGAGAATAGCGATGTATAGCTATGTGGTGAAACTAAGTTTAGTGGTAAGTGTTTGCTTATTAAGTGGTTTATTAAGTGCTTGCGGCAATCGGGGGGCTTTGTATTTGCCTGACGAGCAAGCCGCCACTGAAGAGCAGCAATCGGAATTGAGTATTACAAAGGAGTAGGCGGGGCATGGATCACTTTAATTACCAACAAGGCGAGCTATTGGCGGAAGAAGTCCCCGTCGCGAGCATTGCACAGGCACACGGTACACCTTGTTATGTTTACTCGCGGGCGACTTTAGAACGGCATTGGCATGCGTTTAATGAAGCGATTGGCGAACAAGCGCATCTGGTCTGTTATGCCGTTAAAGCCAATTCTAACTTAGCCATTCTGAATTGCTTAGCACGCTTAGGTTCTGGCTTTGATATTGTATCGCGGGGCGAGCTAGAGCGTGTCTTGCAAGCAGGTGGCGATCCACAGAAAGTGGTGTTTTCTGGTGTGGGTAAGAAACCAGATGAAATTCGCTTTGCCTTAGAGACGGGGATTCGTTGTTTTAATGTGGAATCTGAAGCGGAGCTAGCCCGCATTCAAGCGATTGCTGCAGAGATGGCTTGTGTGGCGCCAATTTCTTTACGTGTGAATCCTGATGTTGATGCGGGCACACATCCGTATATTTCAACAGGCTTGAAAGACAATAAGTTTGGGATTGATTTTCAGCGGGCTGAGGCGGTGTATTTGCAAGCGGCTAGTTTGCCGAATGTGCAAGTGACTGGCATTGATTGTCACATTGGTTCGCAGTTATTAACGCTAGCACCCTTTAAAGATGCTTTGGATCGTTTATTGCTTTTAGCCGAGCGTTTACAAGCACAAGGCGTGCGGGTAAATCACTTGGATATTGGTGGTGGTTTGGGCGTGCGTTATCAAGATGAAGAACCCCCGCAGCCCGCTGATTATATGGCGGAACTGTTGCAGGATGAGCGTTTGCGCCAGTATGAGATTGTAGTGGAACCGGGGCGGGCAATTGCTGCTAATGCGGGGATTTTGGTCACACAAGTGGAGCACCTTAAGCATGCTGAGCATAAGCATTTTGCGATTGTCGATGCGGCGATGAATGATTTAATTCGCCCGTCTTTATACAGCGCCTGGCAAGCGATTATTCCTGTGCAGCCCCGTCGTAGTGGAGCGCCTTACGTCTATGACGTGGTAGGGCCGGTGTGTGAGACAGGGGATTTTTTAGGCAAGGCACGCGAGTTAACCATTGAGCCGGGCGATTTATTAGCGGTGCGTTCGGCAGGGGCTTATGGTTTTGTTATGGCGTCTAACTATAATTCCCGGCCTCGCCCGCCAGAAATCATGGTGGATGGTGCGCAAGTGTATGTGGTGCGTGAACGTGAAAGTGTCAGTGACTTGTGGCGTGGCGAGACACTGTTACCGAATTAGCGTGATTATTTAACCACTTACCCTGTATTCGTCGGGTTTTGCCGGGGAAATATCGCATTCGTGCAAGTTTAAGCTATGCTTATAGTTCAGCGAACCATTAACAAAAGGAGTTTGGTTATGGCGCGAGAACAAGTAGATACAGCACCAGCGGGGACCGTCCTGTCCAAACGCGGCAAAGTGACGGCCACCCGTGCCGGCCAAGACGCACGCATATTAAAGCGTGGTGATCCAATTTATACGGATGATGTGGTTAGCACGGTGCGTGGTGCCAATTTGCAGCTACGTATGAAAGATCGCAATATCGTGATGTTACGGGGTGGTAGTTCTTTTCGTGTGGGACAATATCAGCCCGATGCACAGCTAGGTGACGTTAAACGTTTTGATTATGCAGGTGGTGAATTACGCCCTAGTCGCCGTAGTTTGTCGAGTTAAGTGCTCGCTGCTGTCAATGTTCGCATGCCATTTTTTATTGTGCATTGCACAATAAAATGTTAGAAAGTAGTTTTATGAATTTTTTACATTGATTAATGGCGGTTTCTAATGGCATTGACAGCAGTTTATCCAGGCACCTTCGATCCTTTGACGAATGGGCATTTTGATTTAATCGCACGTGCATGCCGTCTGTGTGACACGGTGGTGGTTGGTGTCGCTGCTAATCCTAAAAAAAAACCTTTATTCTCTTTGCAAGAACGGGTTGAGCTGATTGAGCAGGAAGTTGTTGAGCGAGGCTTGTCCGGTACCGTTAAGGTATTAGGTTTCGAAGGTTTGCTGATTGATTTTGCCCGAGAGTGTAACGCCGGTATTTTGATTCGCGGCATGCGCGCTGTAGCGGATTTCGAGTTTGAGTTTCAACTGGCTAGTATGAACCGCACGCTAGCACCTGATGTTGAGTCTGTCTTTCTAATGCCAGGGGAGAGTTTTTCTTTTGTATCCTCCACGTTGGTTAAAGAAGTGGCAAAGTTAAGGGGCGATATTTCACGCTTTGTCTCGCCCAAGGTCTTGGCTGCTTTGCAACAAAAAATTGATCAAATGAAAGCCGATGACAATTCTACTTGTTGATTCAGGTTAATGTTATTGCTGATGCCAACTTGCTAAACTACATACTAATATTACTGTATAACCTATTTACCGACAGGAGCTGCCTTTCATGGCCTTAATGATAACCGACGAATGCATCAACTGCGACGTGTGCGAGCCAGAGTGCCCAAACAACGCTATTTCGCCGGGCGATGAAATCTATGTCATTGATCCGAAGCGTTGTACGGAGTGTGTCGGGCATTATGATGAACCGCAGTGTGTGGCCGTGTGTCCAGTTGATTGCATTCCGCTTGACCCTGATCATCCCGAGTCTAAAGATGATTTAATGCTTAAATACGAGCAGCTTATGGCCGAAGCCTAATGCGAGTTGCTTTGGCCTATTTATAAAATAAGCCAACAAGCTACAATAAAAGCGCTTGTCTTACGGGGCAGGCGTTTTTTTATGGGCACTGTAGCTATAATCATGGGATGAAAAAAAATGATTCAACTTTAACGCCTATGACATTGCAGCCAATTGGTGTGGTGCATTCTTGCTATAAAGAAAAGTTTGGTATTCCGCGTCAACCGCGCTTAGTGACAGAGGCACGGGCTGAATTACATTTGCTGCCCCATGTGGCTTGCGCTGATACAATTATGGGGCTAGAGCAGTTTAGTCATATTTGGTTGTTGTTTGGTTTTCATCAAACGCAGTCGCAGGGTTGGAAGCCCTTAGTGCGCCCACCACGCTTAGGCGGGCAGCAGCGCCTAGGTGTATTCGCAACACGGTCTATGTTTCGACCTAATCCATTGGGTTTATCAGCGGTGCGTTTGCTGAATATTCAGGTTCATGGCTCAAATATTGTGCTAATGTTGGGCGGCGTTGATGTGTTAGATGGCACGCCAGTGTTTGATATTAAGCCTTATATTCCCTATGCCGATGCAATTGCAGGAGCGGAGGGCGGCTTTGCGGCAACGGCGCCTGTGGCGCAATGGTCGATTGTATTTTCTGATCAAGCACTTGCACAATGTCAGCAGAAAGCACAGCAGTGGCAAGTGGATATAGCGCTGTTAATTGAGCAAATCTTGCAACAAGATCCCCGCCCAGCTTACCGTGTGGGTGAGCTCGATGAGCGTTGTTATGCCATGAAGTTATTTGATTTTGATGTACGTTGGCATTATCAGCCAGATCGTATTGAGGTGTTGGAGCTGGTGAATACCTGATCAGGGGTGAGTATTCACTTTGCAATGAATAAAGCTTGCTGGATGAGCTAAAAAATTATGTTGGATTATATTGCAAGAGCTTGGTTCGTTAAATATTTATTAATGACCAGCATGGTGCCGTCGCTCGGCTTGGCTGAGGCGGAGACATTAAACGAGAACGGCTTACAGCCCGCTGAGCAGCCTATTCTACGCCAGCAAATCACAAAGGATTTACCAGAAAGTATTCTAAACTTTATACAAAAGTATAATATTCCCGAAGAAGATATTAGTGTCTTTGTGCAGGATGTGGCGGCTGATGCGCCATTGCTAATGCATGAAGCTGATACGCCCTTTAATCCAGCCTCGACGATGAAGCTTTTGACCACTTGGAGTGCCTTACAGGTGCTTGGGCCAGCTTGGAGTTGGGATACGGAAGTTTGGTTGCGGGGTGAGCTGCGCGATGGTGTGCTTTACGGCGATTTGTTATTAAAAGGCTACGGCGATCCATTTTTGGTGTATGAATCGTTTTGGCAAATTATCAATGATTTACGTATTAAAGGCTTACGTGATATTCGGGGCGATATTATTATTGATAATAGTTTTTATGAGGTGCCCGAGGTTGATCCGGGCGCTTTTGATGGCCAGCCGAGCCGTGTCTACAATGCGCCCCCGTCCCCGATTATGTTTAATTTTCAGGCGACACGCCTATTGTTAGAAGCGAACTCGGGGCAAGATCAAGTAAAAATTTCTGCCTTTCCTGAGCCAAAAGAAGATATTATTGAAAACCAAATAAACTTGGTCAATGACAGTTGTGCGCGTTCTTTTACCCGTCCTTATATTTCACGACAAACACCGGGCGTTATTCAAATTTCGGGCAAATATTCAGCCGATTGTGGGCAGCGTTTTATTATGTTGCTTATGAGTTCGCCAGAAGAACATGTCTTTAATGCCTTTACTGATTTTTGGAGTAAACTGGATGGCACTGTCGGTGGCTCTTGGCGAGAAGGCCGGGTGCGTGACACAGATGAACGTTTTTATGTGCACACTTCAATGCCTTTGGCCGAGCAAATTCGTCTGATTAATAAATGGAGCAATAATGTGATGACACGTCAATTATTGCTCAGTGTCGGGGCTAAACGTTACGGCGCACCGGCCACACTAGAAAAAGGCCGTTTAGCTGTGTTGGAGGTGCTGCGTGAACAAGGCATTCCAACAGAAGGTATAGTGATTGATAATGGTTCTGGCTTATCGCGTGACGGCCGCGTGAGTGCTGAGCAATTTGGGGCGCTGTTGCAAGCGATTTGGCGCGATCCTTATATGCCAGAAATGCTGAACTCACTGCCTTTATTAGGTGAGGACGGCACAATGGGGCGGCGTTTTCGCCATAGCGATATGACGGGACGCGGGCGCTTTAAAACCGGAACTTTGCGCAATGTCAGTGCCTTAGCCGGTTACATGTTAACCCGTAGTGGCAAACGGATGGTCGTTGTTGTGCTACATAATGGGCGTAAATCCAGTGGTTATAGTCGAACCGTGCAAAACATGCTGCTGGAGTGGGTGTTTGAGCAATAAGGGATAAATTCATGAAGGTCAGGACAGGGTTGAAGGCTTGGGTAGCTTGTGTCGGATTGTTATGGCTCAGTAGCACCTACGCAGCAGAATCAGAAGAATCACCTGTCAAAGTGACTGTGAGTGGGGCTTCTACAGCATTAGCTGATAATATAAAAGCCTATCTACCACCACGGCGTAAACTAGATTGCAACTCATCACGCAATGAAGTGCAGCGCTATTTGGATGCTTCTCAAGATAAATTAGTCGAGGCGTCTGAAGCACTGGGTTATTTTTCAGCAAATTTTGATTTGACGACGGTACAGCAAAGTGGTTGTTGGGTATTGAATATTGTTGTCCAACCCGGCCCCCCCGTTTTAGTCGAACAGTCTAATATTAACCTGAGTGGTGAGGGGCAGAATTTTTTTGCTTTCAGAAAGGTTGTAAATGATTATCCATACGACCCCGGTGATGTGTTCGTATCCCAAGGCTATGAAGATTTTAAGGGCAGTTTAACGCGTGTCTCTAGTCGCTACGGCTTTTTTGATGCTGATTTCAAAGAGCATCAAGTGCTGGTGAATCCAGAAGAACGCAGTGCGGTGATTAATCTTGAGTATGAAACAGGCGAGCGCTACAAATTAGGTAAGGTGGATGTTGAGCAAGACGTATTAGCTGACCGTTATCTGCAGCGCTATGTACGTTTAGACGAGGGTGATTATTACGACTCGACTAAACTGATTGAGCAACAACGTTTATTGGAAGGCAGTGGCTATTATCAAGGTGTGGAAATTAACACGCAATACAATGCAGCCGAAGACGGGCAGGTGCCAGTATCTATTAATACGATTCGCCGCGAACGTTATTCCTACTTAGCCAATCTAGGCTATGGCACAGACACTGAGTTTCGTGTTCAAGCACAAGGTGAAGCGCACTGGGTGAATGAAAAAGGCCATAAAGCTGAAGCTGGTTTGTTGTTCTCGAGTAAAGAAGCAGAGCTTAAAGCGAGCTACAAAGTACCTTTGTGGCAGCCAGAGCATGAGTACGCCAGTCTGTCTGGTGGTTGGAGCAGTAGCGACAATGATGATATTAAAAGCAATGCTTTGGACGTGGAGTTCAGTTACAACCGACGTAATGATGCAGGCTGGAGTCAAACAGCTTTTATTAAATACCTTAATGAAGAAACCGAAGTGGATGGGCAAGAACCTTCACGGGCGCAGTTAACGTTGGTAGGGGCGCGGGTGTCTAAAACGGAAGCTGATGATAACTTGTTTCCTACTCGTGGTTGGCGGGCACAGGCTGAGCTACAAGGTTCCTACGACAGTTTTTTAAGTGATCAAAGCTTGCTGCAAGGCAGCTTATTGGCGCGCTATCTTTATACGCTGGCTAATGAGGGTAAAGTGATTGTACAGGGTAATGTAGGGGCAACGTTAATTGATGAGTTTGAAGTTATGCCGAAGTCATTGCGTTTCTTTGCTGGTGGGCAAAACTCGGTACGGGGTTACAGCTTTGAGTCTATCGGAGAAGCGGATGCGGATGGAAAAATTATTGGTGGTCAGAATCTCTTAACAGCTAGCCTAGAATATGAGCACCCTATTCGCGAAAAATTTGGTGCGGCTGTTTTTGTCGATGCCGGTAGTGCTTTTGATGATTGGGGCAATCTCAAAACGCAAGTGGGTGTTGGGGTCGGCGCGCGTTACAAGTCGCCTGTCGGGCCTATTCGGGTCGATCTGGCTGTGCCCGAAGATGATTTCAGTGATGTGCATTTATATTTCAGTCTGGGGCCTGATTTGTGAGACGCTTTTTTAAATACCTCATTGTACGGCCTTTATTGGCTTTGCTGGTTGTTTTATTAATTGCACTGGTTTTAGTCGGGCTATTGGCGAGCACACAAACAGGCACAGGCTTGCTGGTCAGTGCTGCACAACGTTTTTTGCCTGCCTTAGCGATTGAAGGGGAGTCAGGTTACTTAGCGGATAAAGTTAAAGCTGACAAGCTAACTTGGGAACAAGATACGCTCAAAGTCGCTGCGGAAAATGCAACATTCGATGTGGATATTAACCCGTTTCAAGTGCCACCAAGCGTGATGGTACAAGAGCTATCCGCAGATACCTTGCGCATCTCACTTAAACCGACGGATGATGAAACAGATCAAACGGATGCGCCCTTGGTTGTGCCGGATATTAACCTGCCTATTGCACTGGCTGTTAATAAAACGCAAGTGGGGCGCTTGATTGTTGAACAAGACGGCAAGCCAATCGTTAGTATTCGGGATGTTAATTTAAGTGCTTACACAGAAGGTAATCGCCTTTACTTAGAAGAACTATACGGCGACTTATATGATGAGCAAGGTTCTGTGGTGGTACAGGCCAGTGGTGAAATGGGTTTGCTGCAACCACACGATTTAAGCTTGCAGGCCACTGTTGAGGGGAAAGAGAGTCAGTATGGTACGGGTGAGCTGGTACTGTTGGCCGATGGCGAATTGCAAAATTATCAATTACAAGTGGATGGCCATTGGCAATATCAGCGCTATCCTGACTATGAGCTAGCGCTTAAGGCACAAGGAAGCTTTGAGGCGATGACGATTGAGTCGTTGGCACTAAACGGCGAGCAAGGGGATCGTTTGAGCGGCGCAGGCCAAGTCACTTGGAAGCCGCAATTAGCTTGGGACGTGGCACTTCAGGGTGAGCATATTAATCCAGCAGTGTTTGCGCCGGAGGCTGATATAGCCGGCGACCTCGCCCTGCAAGTCAGCAGCAGTGGCGAAATAGTGGCGGGTGAGCCGACACTGGCTGTGCAAGTGCAGCAATTAGCAGGTACGCTGCGTGATTACCCTGTGCAAGCGACCTTGGATGGCCGTATTGAGCAAGGCCAGATTACGCTGCAATCTTTAGCGGCTAGCGTAGGCGATAATCGCCTCCAAGCATCGGGCGGCGGTTCGGATAATGTCAATATCGACTGGCAAATTGATGCGCCAGAATTATCCCAGCTCGCGCCGCAATTACAGGGACGCTTAGCAGGTCAGGGTAGTTTGGCGGCCAAGCTGGATGGCTCGCAGTTCGCCTTGGATATCGCTGACTTGGAAGGTAAAGTCTTGGATTATCCTGTGCAAGCGAGCGGCGGTATCAGTTTGCAGGACGGTTTGCTCAGTGCCCGTGACTTGCAG
>Ga0102930_1000549_pt1 | contig 12452 bp, 7 predicted proteins | sample SalPon1_B_H2O_MG_FD_84514 | JGI IMG/M metagenome (GOLD analysis project Ga0102930, IMG submission 84514) | Salt pond water microbial communities from South San Francisco under conditions of wetland restoration - Salt Pond MetaG R1_B_H2O_MG | ecosystem: Environmental > Aquatic > Non-marine Saline... | reverse complement strand
GAGATTCGCGCCCCCACGATTATTCAAGAGCAGCACTCTAGTGATGGCACGAGCAAGTGGTTACTGCGCCTAGACGACGGTAACGCGATTGAAACGGTGTTTATCCCAGAAGACGACCGCGGCACTCTATGCGTCTCTTCTCAAGTCGGTTGCGCCTTAGATTGCACCTTCTGCTCCACCGCACGCCAAGGCTTTAACCGTAATCTTACGGTCGCTGAAATTATCGGCCAACTATGGATTGCTAAACGCGCCTTGCAGCAAGACCCAAAGGGGGAGCGCGTGGTGAGCAATGTCGTGATGATGGGTATGGGTGAGCCTTTATTAAATTTTGAGCCGGTTGTCGCCGCGTTGCGTCTCATGCTCGATGATCATGCTTATGGCTTAAGTCGCCGCCGCGTGACCGTCAGCACCTCAGGTGTATTACCCGCTATGGACCGCTTAGCGGATACTTTGGATGTTTCTTTAGCAGTTTCTTTGCATGCGCCTAACGATGCCGTACGCGATCAGTTGGTACCTTTAAACCGCAAATACCCAATTGCTGACTTACTGGCCGCTTGTGAACGCTTTTTGGCTAAAAAGGACGCCCAGCGCAAACATATTACTTGGGAGTATGTCATGCTCGAAGGCATCAATGATAGCGATGAGCATGCACGTGAGCTGGCCAAACTCTTACGTGAAATTCCTTCCAAAATCAATTTAATACCCTTTAATCCTTTTCCAGACACCCGTTACAAGCGCTCCAGCAATAATCGTATTCACCGCTTTCGCGACATCCTGATCGACTCAGGTTATACTGTCATAACCAGAAAAACACGGGGCGATGATATTGATGCTGCTTGTGGCCAATTAGCAGGCAAAGTCAACGACCGCAGCCGCAGAGCACTTCACTTCGCCCGCATAGAAAAAGTAGACTAAGGGCATTAAACAATGACAATAAAAAATTGGGTGGCAGCTTTAACGCTGCTAGGCTGTGTTATGGGCGCAACAGGCTGCGCCAATATAGGTAAAGACGATGACAAAGCAGCCGAATATTATGCACAACTAGGAGCAGGCTATTTACAACAAAACCGTTTAGCTTTAGCCAAAGACTATCTAGAGAAGGCGCTAGATAAAAACAAACGCTCCGTTGATGCACAGCATTATTATGCATTATTGCAAGATCGTTTGGGTCAACCTGAGAAAGCGCGCCTTTATTTTCGTAGGGCGGTACGTCAAGACCGTACAAATCCCGACTTATTGAATAACTACGGATCACACCTGTGTCAAAATGGCGAAACAAAGTTAGCAGTTATAGCTTTTATGGAAGCCTTAAAAGACCCGCTTTACAGAACACCAGAATTTGCTTGGGCCAATGCGGGGGCATGCTTACAAAAACAAGGTGAAACACGCCAAGCAGCTCTATACTTACGTAAAGCCTTAGATATAAAGGAACGCTTTCCTTTAGCTTTATACAAAATGGCTGAATTAGAATATAGCAACGGCCAAAATGCCGCAGCACAAGCTTTTCTTTATCGTTATAATGAATTAGCACCAGATACACCGGATACACTTTGGCTTTGCTACCGTGTGCATCGCGCACTGCGGGAAAATAGCAAAGCAGAACAGTGCGCCAATGATCTTGCAGCGCACTTTCCAAAAAGTAAACAGGCAAGGCAATTGAATTAGCAGGAGCGGGGCGTGATACACGACGACAATAAGGACACTGCTGTAGATGAAGAGCAGACTTCAGTGACTGATAACAATAAGGATGACGCAAACAATGACGAACCCATACAAACAGGTGATTTAACGCGTAAACTAAGAGCCTGCCGCGAGCGCGCAGGCTTGACGATTGAGCAGGCGGCGATTGAAATGCGCCTATCGCCTGCTATTGTGCGTGCTTTGGAGAATGAGCAGTTCGGTGACTTGCCTGATCCACCTTATGTGCGTGGCTATTTACGCAGTTATGCGCGTTTGAATGACAGTGATTCACAAGGTTTAATTCACACCTATGAGACCTTAAGAGGGGGTTCCACCACCCCGCTCCACTCAGCGGCAACGACAACCTCTACTAAACAAGCGGCCTACTATTACCAACAGCAACAAAACACGAAGTCACGCGTGTCGCCGACAGGTTTAAAGGTGCTAAGCTTAGTCGGTTTAGTGGTGCTACTTGGCTTCCTGTTATTTGTACCTGGCGTGGCAGAGTGGGCGGGTAATGTTTGGCAGTCCTTCTCGGGCAAACCCCAAACAGTGGCGGTTCAAGACAGTAATACGTCACTCGAAAATGATAGCACGGCGAGCAATGTTTCCGCACAAGGCTCGATGGAAGATAAACCGGATCCAACCATGCCGGCCACTAGCCCGTTGCAAGACCAGCCTACTGATACAACAACAGACAATACAGATGATGGCAGCATTCTAGTCTGGGCTGATGAAACGCAGACAGAGGCAAACAGTGACGCTAACACCACTGACAGTGACGCATCGGCTGAAGTTGACACGGAAACGTCTGATACTGATCGCACAGCCATTGCAACAACAGAAACCAATGCAACCGAACCTACAACCATTGGCTTGGCTGATGGCGAGGAACAATTGACGCCTAGCCCTACAGATATAGCGAATAACACGGATCCTTTAATACCCGATTTGGATACAGAGCGTGATAATACGGATACCTTGGCTGACCGCCTTGCCGCGGCGCAAGCTGAAGTAGACTCAGAAGCAGCCGAAACAACCACAGATAATACGACCAACACGCAAAGTAGCTCCTCAACGGATACAGCCAGCACAGCGTCACAATCATCCAGCCGCGATAATGCCAGCGACACGACAACAACCAGCAGTAGCCCTCCTCCCATTAGTAACCGGCAACAGCCCATTGATGGAACAGTGCGCGTGCGTTTAGAGTTTTATGATGATGCCTGGACGCAAGTGAAAGAAGGAGGCGGGCGCACCATATTTGAGGCTCTCAATGAAGCCAATACATGGAAAGAGTTTAAATACAACACGCCACTATCCTTTAAAATAGGTAACGCAGAAAACGTTAAACTGTATTTAAACGGTCAAATGTATAGTACAACCTCACACATACAAGATGGCGTTGCCACTTTTACAGTTAATTAACAAAAGGATTTCTAGCTCATCATGGCAAAAACGATTCAATCCGTAAAAGGTATGCGTGACCTTCTGCCGGAGCAAACGACGCAATGGCAGTTTCTAGAACATACGCTCAGCACTATACTAACGCGCTATGGCTACCGCGAAATTCGCACGCCTATTTTGGAAATGAGTGATTTATTTGAGCGTTCAGTGGGTGAAACCAGCGATATTGTTGAAAAGGAAATGTATACCTTCACTGATCAAGGTGACGATCGCTTATCCCTGCGCCCAGAAGGAACTGCTAGCACAGTGCGCGCCGGTATTGAACAAGGTTTACTGTACAATCAACAGCAACGTTTATGGTATATGGGGCCCATGTTCCGCCGCGAACGCCCCCAAAAAGGCCGCTATCGCCAATTCCATCAAATTGGGGCGGAAACCTTTGGTATGGCGGGACCTGATATTGATGCTGAATTGATCGCCATGACGGCTCGTTTTTGGGATGCGCTTGGGTTAAAAAATATTCGCTTAGAACTGAATTCTTTAGGAACACCCGAATCACGCGCCGCTTACCGGCACACTTTAGTAGAGTATTTTACAGCCCACGCAGCACAGTTGGATGCTGATTCGCAGCGCCGCTTACACAAAAACCCCTTGCGTATTTTGGATAGCAAAAATCCTGCAATGCAGGATTTGATTGCGGCTGCACCTAGCCTACACGATCACTTAGATGACGAGTCACAGCAACATTTTGCAAAACTTTGTAACTTGCTCGACACACTAGGTATTTCTTACACTTTAAACCCACGTTTAGTACGCGGCTTGGATTATTACACCCACACCGTTTTTGAATGGATTACAGACGAGCTGGGCTCACAAGGAACCGTCTGCGCTGGCGGGCGTTATGATGGCTTGGTGTCGCAATTAGGTGGGCATGCAACCACCGGCTGTGGTTTTGCCATGGGCTTAGAGCGCTTATTAGAGTTAAGAGAAGCGCAGCAATTACAAGCAGCCCCCTTTCAGCCCGATATTTATCTGATCCTAGCAGGTGGGGCGGCCGTGCCAAGCGGTTTGCAATTGGCTGAACAATTACGCAGCGCTTTGCCACAGCTCACTATTCAAGCTAATGTAGGCGGCGGCAGTTTTAAGGCGCAAATGAAACGCGCTGATAAATCAGGCGCTGCTTATAGTTTGATTCTGGGTGAGGATGAACTAGCAGCAGGTCAAATTGGACTCAAAGCCATGCAAGGACAATTTGAAGGCCAACGCAGTTTAAGTCTGGATAATGAGTTAGCGCAACACTTACTTGCAGCTATACAGGCTTAAACCTTTTTATATTACGGGTTATATTACTGGGTATTACTGGTTTCGATTAATCATATTACGCAAGATTTATTTTATGCACGCAGGGGCGTTTCATGACCGAATACAAAACTGACGAAGAAAAAGCAGAAGAACTTAAAGCTTGGTGGAAAGAGAATGGTAAATACGTCATCGCAGGCGTCGTACTCGCCATCGCTATTTTGTTTGGCCGCGAATATTGGCAAAAATCTGAGGCGAACACCATTAGTCAATCTTCAGCGTTATATTACCAAGCGCAAAACAGCTCAGATGACACACAAGCGGCCAGTTATGCCTTAACGCTCAAAAGCGATTATGCATCAACACCTTATGCAGCCATAGTCGCTATGGATCAAGCCAAAAGCTTGGCAGAAAATGGAGATTATGCAAAAGCAGCGACAGAGTTGCAGTGGGTCGTGGATAATACGCAAGACCCTGAGTTAACCAGTATTGCTAAGCTGCGTTTAGCACGCGTTTTAGTGGCGCAAGAGCAATTGGATGACGCTGAGGCTTTAATAACAAACGATGACTTATCTACCGCCTATAGTGGCTTAGTCAATGATATTCGTGGTGATATTTATGCGGCACGGGCGCAACATGATGCAGCGCGCCAAGCTTACGAACAGGCGCTTGAAACAAGCCAAGGTCGTGCTTCTGAGTTAATTCGCTTAAAGCTTGATGATTTAGGCACAGGCGCTTGAGGCTCTTTTATGAATAGCTGGGTGCGCAACTTAACATTGATCGTCGTTGGAGCTAGCTTATTAGCGGGCTGCAGCACGCTGTCTGATACTTTTTCGAGTGTCTTACCCAAGGAAGATCCAAACCCGCCCAAAGCCTTACAGGCGATACAAAGTTCCGCCAATGTCGCCACGGTCTGGCAAACCAATACAGGCAGTAACACAGCCAAAGATTATGTGCGACTTTCTCCTTATATAGGGGATAGCGCGGTATTTGTCGCCGGTGGTGGTTCGGCCAGTGCTTGGGATAAGCGTACGGGGAAGTTATTATGGCGCCGCGCCATTAGTGAAGAAATTACGGCCGGGGTTAATGGCGGTGAAGGCTTAATTTTTCTGGGCACAACCGAGGGTAACGCCATTGCCTTGGATAGCCGCAATGGCGAAACGCGTTGGGTAGAGCCATTAGACAGCGAAGTTTTATCTGTTTCAGCAGCGCGTAATGGGCGTGTTGCTTTTCGTAGTAGTGATGGCAAGTTAAGCGGCTTAGCAACACAAACCGGCGAAACCGTCTGGCAGCAAACCCGCCCTACACCCATATTATCATTGCGCAGTGCGGGCGTGCCGGTGATTGTGGGTGATGTCGTGATTGCGGGCTTTGATAATGGCACTTTAACTGCTTTTGATGTGCAAAGCGGTACGAGCTTTTGGGAAGCGCTATTGTCTATACCCCGTGGTAGTAATGATTTGGATAAAATCACCGATGTGGATGGCAAGCTTGCCGTGGTCGGATCGGCACTTTTTGCGGCCGGTTATAATGGGCAGATTGCAGGCGTTGATATGCGGGAAGGTAATATTGTTTGGGCTGAGCCTTTTTCTTCTCATGCCGGGGTGGCAGCGAATCAAGACGGCGTTTATGCTAGCAACGAACGCGGTGAAATTTGGAAATTACGCCCGAAAACAGGTGAGCCTGTTTGGAAGATGGATGATTTGCAACGTCGTTCACCAACGGCACCAACACTGTTAGGCGATTATATTATTGTCGGGGATTTTGCGGGTTATCTGCATTGGATTAATACCCAAACCGGCAGAATTGGCGCACGGCAACGCAGTGACCAGCAAGGCTATACCGTTGCGCCTGTCGCAGAGGGTCGCTTTATTTATACCTTTGGCAGAAGTGGCGTATTAGCCGCCCACACGCTGCAAGCATCACCGTAGGCACCCTATTCATGAAACCTGTATTTGCACTGGTTGGCCGTCCCAATGTGGGTAAATCAACCCTTTTTAATCGCTTAACACGCTCGCGTGATGCTTTGGTAGCCGACTTTCCAGGGCTAACGCGCGACCGTAAATATGGCACAGGGTCGATGTTTGAGCGTGACTATTTATTGATTGATACAGGTGGCTTAAGCGGTGAGCTAGACGGTATTGATGAGTTTATGGCGCGCCAAACACAGGCCGCCATTGCTGAAGCCGATGCTTTATTCTTGATTGTTGATGGCCGCGAAGGCTTAAGTAGCGGTGATGAATACATTGCTGAGTCTTTACGCCAGACTGGCAAGCCGGTTTATTTGATGGTCAATAAAATTGATGGCGTTGACCCTGACCAAGCGGCGAGCGAGTTTTATGGCTTAGGTTTTGCCAATGTGTATCGGATTGCAGCAGCGCATAATCGCGGTATTAGCAGCATGATGGAAAGCATTCTGGAAGACTTTGCCGCAGATGATTGTGCAGATAATTTACCCAGTGAGTGGCTCACAGAGCCAGCTTTTCAAACAGGCGCAGCGAGTGAAGCGTTGGCTGAGCTGGATGAACAAGCGATTCGTATTGCCTTTGTCGGGCGACCTAACGTTGGCAAATCGACGCTGGTTAACCGTATCTTAGGGGAAGAGCGTGTCATTGCTTATGATGAACCTGGCACAACCCGTGATAGTATTTTTGTGCCATTTGAGCGCGATGAACAAGCTTATATTTTAATTGATACTGCAGGTATGCGCCGCCGCAGCCGTGTGCATGAAACCGTCGAAAAGTTTAGTGTCGCCAAAACCTTAGAGGCTATTCGCGCCTCACATGTGGTTATTATGGTCATGGACGCGCATGAGAGCATTGCCGATCAAGATGCGCATTTACTCGGCTTGATTTTGGATGAAGGCAAGGCCTTAGTGCTGGCAATTAATAAATGGGATGGTTTAGCAACAGACGAGCGCGAACGCATTAAATACCAGCTTGATTTTAAACTCCCCTTTTTAGAATTTGCTGAGAAGCATTTTATTTCAGCCTTGCATGGTACGGGCGTGGGGCATTTGTATAAAGCGATTCATAATGCTTACCGTTCCACCATGATCAAAGTACCGACTTCGCGGTTAACACGTATTTTGGAAACAGCGGTACAATTGCATCAACCCCCGCTTATTGCTGGACGACGTATTAAACTACGTTATGCACACCAAGGCGGCAGCAATCCTTTTTTGGTCATTATTCATGGCAATCAGACTGAGAAAGTACCGCCTGCTTATCAGCGTTACTTAATCAACTATTTCCACAAAACCCTCAAGTTGCAGGGCACCCAAGTGAAGCTGGAATTCCGCACCAGCGAAAATCCTTATGAAGGTCACCGCAACAAACTGACTCCCAGACAACAGCATAAGAAGCAGCGCTTGATGAAGTTTGTGAAAAAGAAGTAAGTGATTGAGAAAGGCTAATGGCGCACCCTAAAGGATTCGAACCTTTGACCTTTGCCTCCGGAGGGCAACGCTCTATCCAGCTGAGCTAAGGGTGCAATACAAACTAGGTGCATGATGATACCGAACACAGCTTGGTACGTCTATGCTCAATTAAGCGCTCGCCTCAGAAAATCAAGCATTTTAGCCACATAAACACCCATACAGATCAAGATTAAGCAATCGGCGCTTTGAGTGACAAGGGTGTTTCAAATATAATCGGGTATGCTATACAGTTTTTAACTTTCTAGGTTCATGTCGCGAACCGCATCAGGTTTGCTTTAAGGGAGAACATCGTGGCTTCAAAACCAAAAGATCCATTTGCCAAGCCGGTGCTTATTGCTGGCTTGGCTATGTTAGCCGGCGCCGCCTTAGTGCTGGTCTTTAATCTCATTAGCACTATCAACAATAATGCAACTGTAGGCAGTGAAGACAATACAATGCGCTTAGCAATGGTGGAAGAAAACATTGAGCCCATTGGTACCGTGGTGGCTGTCGATAAAACAGTCGCCCCCCAAGCGCGCACCGGCGCAGAGGTTTACGACGCAGTTTGTGCCTCCTGCCATGCTAGCGGGGTGCTAGGGTCGCCTAAGCTAGAAAAAGAGGCTTGGAGTGAGCGTGTTGCTAAAGGTTTAGAAAACTTGCTGCAAAATGCTATTAACGGTATTAACCAAATGCCCGCACGCGGTGGAGACCCCACTATTACTGACCAAGAACTGCAAGACGCCATTATTTATATGACCGATCAAGCGGGCTATGACTTAGGCGCTGATGCCGAGCAACAAGTGGCAGAAGCAAGCAGCGAGACAGAGCCTAAAGCAGCTAGCGCTACCGACACAGCATCCGAAATGACTCAGATGACTGAGACAGATAAGACGGATAATGATATGGAAACGGCTACTGATGACGCAACGGCCACTACAAAAACAGCCGCAAAAGAGACCGAACAAACGGAACAAGCTGCTGAGCCATTGCCTGCTCATGCCAGTATTAATGGTGAGGAAGTTTACAAAGGTATTTGCTTCTCCTGCCACGATAGCGGCTTAATCAATTCACCGATATTGGGTGACAAAGCGGCCTGGGAACCACGCATCGCCAAAGGTTTAGAAACTTTATACGACCACTCCATTAACGGCTTTAATGCCATGCCTGCTAAAGGCGGCAACCCTGCTTTATCGGATGATGATGTGAAAGCGGCGGTGGATTATATGGTGGTCGAAGCTGGAGGCACCTTGCCCTATGGCGAAGGTGACGCTAGTGATGATACGTCCGCTGCACCCGCCGCAGACGAAAGCACTGCACAAGACGCTAAAGCGGTTGAGTCTGAGGCGGCTCAAGAGACAGCCGAAACAACTTCACAAGAAGTAGCACACGCGGGTATTGATGGCGAAGCGGTTTACAAAGGCTTGTGCTTTTCTTGCCATGATAATGGTGTAGCAGGCTCGCCGATTGTGGGCGATAAAGCAGCTTGGCAAGACCGGATTGCTCAAGGCAAAGAGACTTTATACGATCATTCGATTAACGGCCTCAATGCCATGCCGGCCAAAGGCGGCAACCCTAGCTTATCGGATGATGAGGTTAAAGCGGCCGTCGATTGGATGGTGTCGCAGTCTGAATAAAAAAGACTGACCACCCAAACGTTAACTCCCCTTTCCCCCTTTTTCAAAGGGGGAAACTGCCTCGCTGCCCGCTACCACCAACGCGCTAATAAACGCCCTAGGCTGGCAAATAGCGCTTTAATATCTTCTAAGATCATATAAAACGACGGCAGCAATACAAACGTCAATAAGGTGCCAAATAAAATACCAAATCCTAGCGACACGCCCATAGGAATTAAGAACTGGGCTTGGGTACTCTTATCAAAAATCAACGGCGCTAAACCAGCAAACGTTGTCAGCGAGGTTAATAAAATAGGCCGAAAACGCGCCCCACCCGAATAGCGCACCGCTTGCATCAAGGACATGCCTTCTTTAACCCGCTTATTGGTGTAGTCTACCAGCACCAAGGAGTCGTTAATCACCACCCCTGCCAAGGCTAAAAAGCCCAAAATACTGCTAATACTTAAGCTAATCCCCATAATGGCATGCCCACCAATCGCCCCAATAGCACTAAAAGGAATAATACTCATTACCATAAAGGGCTGCACATAGGAACCAAAAGGAATGGCTAGCAACACATAAATCGCCAGCAAGGCCACCATAAAGCCAATCCCTAAACTACGCCCAAATTCGCGTTGTTCACGCTGCTCGCCTTCCTTATCAAAGCGCACGCCGGGATAATCTTTTAATAAATCCGCTAGCCACGCATTCACCTCGCCAGAGACTTTATTGGCGTCGACCTTTTCCTTATTCAAATCCGCTGTCACATTAATAATGCGCTTGCGATCCACCCGCGAAATTAAGGAGGTACTCACTCCCAATTCAATATCCGCCACTTCGGTCAACGGCACTTCCGCCCCAGTTGCTGTGCGAATGCGCAAGTTTTGCAAATCCGCCAAAGAGTAACGCTCTTCCTGCGGGTAACGTACCATCACGCGTACCTCGGATTGGTCACGCTGCAAGCGTTGCGCTTCCACCCCAAACACCGCATGACGCACTTGGGTACCCAAATCACGCAAGGTTAAACCCAGCGCTTCGGCTTCGGGGCGAATACGCAATTGCACTTCGGTTTTGCCACTTTCATAGCTATTTTTAATATCGAACAAGCCATCGTATTGGCGCAACTTTTCCATCAGTTGCACCGCCACTTCATCCAAGCGTTCAAAATTACTGCCCGCTAATTGAATATCAATAGGCTCCCCGCCACGCCCTATTTCAGCGCGAAAACTCAGCTCCTGTACCCCCGGAATCACGCCAATTAATTGCCGCCATTCATTACTCAAGGTGCGAGTGCTAACCGTTAAACTACGCTGCTCCGGCGGGATGGTTTCAAACGTCACCGAGCCAATATTGGATTGACCGCTACTGTTCGCCCGTGGCCGCGAACCTGCGCTGCCGACCGTGACTAGAATATGCTGAATAATGCTTTCGCCAGTTTCGGGATCAATGTATTTATCACGCAACTGCTCGGCGGTGCGGGTCATTTTTTCAATATGGCGCTCAGTGATGTCAATTGATGTGCCTTCTGGCATTTGCAACGTGGCTGTCACCGTTTCGCTGGCAATACGTGGGAAAAAGGTATAGGGATAACGTCCGCTAATCACCAGTGCTAATACAAACACCAATAAACCCACAAACACACTCACCGTTAAATAACGCCAGCGCAAACTCACTTCCAAAAAGGGGCGGTAAGCATGCGCAATAAAATATTCCAAGCCGCGTGCAATCGCCTGTTGGCCACGAGCAATAAAGGACATTTTTTGCGGATCACGCTTTTTCATGTGGCGCAAATGCGCGGGCAGGATAAATTTGGATTCAATCAAGGAAAACAATAAAACCGGCAGCACCACCATGGGAATCTGTGCAAATATCTTGCCGCGTATGCCATCAATCATGAGCAAAGGCAAAAAAGCGGCTGCCGTGGTTAATACGCCAAAGGTGACTGGTACAGCCACTTCTTGCGTGCCCTCAATCGCGGCGCGTATCGGATCGTCATGACGCTGCATGTGGGTATACACATTTTCGCCGGTGACAATCGCATCATCCACCACAATACCGAGCACAATAATAAAAGCGAACATGCTAATAAGATTTAAGGTGACGCCCGTTTCTGGCATGGTGGCCAAAGCGCCCAAAAAGCTAATGGGGATGCCCATACTGACCCAAAACGCCACCGATGGCCGCAAAAAAAGCGCCAATAGCAAAATCACCAAGCCCACGCCTTGCACTAAACTGCTACTGAGCGTATTCAAGCGCGCTGCTACACTTTTGGAGCTATCGCGCCAATAGGCCAAATGGATGCCGCTAGGCAAAGTACGGTCGCGTTCTGCAATATAATCTTTAACGGTCTGCGCCAGCAAAATGGCATTTTGATCCCCAACCCGCGATACATTCAAAAAGGCTGCATTCGCGCCATCAAACTGGCTGTATAAGGGGTCTTCATTAAAACCATCCCGAATCGTGGCTATATCACCCAAACGGACTCTTGCGCCATCGCGTTGATTAATAATGGCAATATTGGCGAATTCACTTTTGCGGTAAGCCTGCCCTAAAGCGCGTACTAAAATATCACCCGCTGCCGTTTTTATCGTACCGCCCGGAATATCACGCGAAGAATCACGAATCACTTGTGCAATCCTGTCTAGCGTTAAGCCGTATTCGCGCAAAGTCGCTTCCGGCACACTAATGCTAATTTCCCAAGGCCGTACCCCACCGAGGGCAACTTGAGTAATATCCGGCAAGTTACGCACTTCATCGCGGATCATTTCCGCCGTGCGCTTTAACGCCACTTCATTATTACCGTCTTGTGATACCACCACGGTGATCACATCGCGCAGGCGGACTAATTGCTCCACCACGGCCCGTTCGGCATCATCAGGAAAATTACCAATGCCATCCACACGCGTTTTGATTTCGTTTAAGACTTTGGTGACATCGTAGCCATCGCGCACTTCGACCCGCACTTGCCCCGAGCCTTCCGTCGCGTTACTAAAAATGCGATCCACGCCGGGTAAATCCCCAATCGCATCTTCAAT
>Ga0102930_1000545_pt1 | contig 12526 bp, 11 predicted proteins | sample SalPon1_B_H2O_MG_FD_84514 | JGI IMG/M metagenome (GOLD analysis project Ga0102930, IMG submission 84514) | Salt pond water microbial communities from South San Francisco under conditions of wetland restoration - Salt Pond MetaG R1_B_H2O_MG | ecosystem: Environmental > Aquatic > Non-marine Saline... | reverse complement strand
TTCGAGATCACGATCCTGCAGGTGGCGGCCTACGGCCTCGACGAGTCGTGGCTCGGCCGGAGGCTCGACGCCGAGGCGATCGATGACCTCCGCGAACTCAACGACGAGTACGGCGTCCACCTGCTCGGCGAGGGCGGGGAGTTCGAGACCTTCGTGACGAACGGCCCGCATATGTCACAGCGGATCGACCTCGAATACGACACCGAGTGGAACGAAAACAGTGGCCGGATTCGGATCACCGACGCAGCCCTAGTCGACGAGTAGCTGTTCGGTCTTTCGGGTGGCTCCTGCTACTCCAGTCGGTATAAATCCATCCCCGACGCCGGCGAATAAAATATCTTGCTTGTTTGGACGACGCCTACTGCTGGCGATCTTGCCCGCCGTCGGTGGCTGCCGGTGTCGTCCCGTTCGCCTCGGCGGCTGCCTGCGCCGCCCGCTCGGTAGTCTCGAAGGCAGTGGCCTCCTCGCGCAGTGCGGCGGCGCGTTCCGAGAGTTGTTGGACGCTCTGGGTGACCTCCGCCAGCGAGGCCGCCTGCTGTTCGGTTGCTGCCGAGACGTTCGCCGCATCGGTGGCCGTCTCGTCGCTTTGTGTGAGTGCTTCGTCGACCATCGCTGCGACCTCCTCCGACGAGGCTGCTTGGTCGTCGGTGGCACTCGATATTTCGGCGATACCGCTTTCGGCCTCGGCGATCGTGTCGGCGATCTCGTCGAATATCTCGATTGTCGTATCGATCGTTTCGGCCCCCTCAGCGACCTGTTCGGTCATCTCGTCGATGCTGTCGACGGTCTCGTCGGTGACTGATTGGGCTTCGGTGATCTGCTGTTCGATCTCGTTTGTCGCCGCGGAGGCCTCTTCGGCCAGCGATTTCACCTCGTTGGCAACGACCGCAAACCCTTCGCCGGCCTCGCCGGCCCGGGCGGCCTCGATCGAGGCGTTGAGCGCCAGCAGGTTCGTCTGGTCGGCGATCTCGTCGATCATCTCGATGATCCCACTGATTTCGGCCATCTTGTCGTCAAGCGTATCGACCTGATCGGCCACCTCACGCGCCCGATGTTCGATCGCATCCACCTGCGTCGTCGCCTCTGCAGCGTGTTCCCGACCCGTATCGCTCCGGTCGACCGCCGTTGTCGCTGTTGCCGAGACCTCTTCGGACGACGAGGCGATCTCTTCGATCGTCGCCGACATATCGCTCATCTCTCCGGCCACCGTCCGGAGCTGATCGTTCTGTGAGTCGGCACGCCGTGAGACGTCCTCGACCGACCGTGCGACGCCTTCGCCCGCCTGCTCGATCTCGCTGACACTGGTCGTTACCCCGTCGCTCGCCGCCGAGACGTCCGTCGCGAACGACTGGATCCCGACGACCGTCTCCTCCCACTCGTCGACCATTCTGTTAAACGACGCTGCGATGTCGGCCATCGCCTCGTTGTCGACGTCCTCATCGAGTCGTTGTGTCAGATCGCCGTTGGCGCACGCGGTGATGACGCTGCCGTAGGAGTCGGCCAGCTGGGAGTTGAGTTCGGCCATGTGCTCGCGCTGCTGTTCGACCTGTTGTCGCTGCTTTTCGGCTTCCCGACGCTGTTTTTCGGCCTTCTGGCTCTGTTTTTCTACGTCCGCTTTGGCCTGCTCGACGTCCGCGAGCTTGGCCTCGATCTCGTTTCGCGCGATCGCCAGCGACTGCCACTGGATGAGGATCGCTACCGAAAGCATGCTGACGAACACCGCGTGAATCCCGCCCCAGACAACCGGTTTTGCCATCGCTGCCGGGTGGTTGTACACGGTAAACCACTCGATCAGCCCGAAGACGCTGTGCTGTGTCGCGACGTAGCCGATCGCGACGCCGAACGGAACCCAATCCTCGTAGAGCGCAACGACACCGACACCGACGAAGTAGAGGAAATGCGCTTCGATAAAGCCGCCAGTAAAATACGCTAACACCGCAGCCGTGGTCATGAACCCGGTCGAGGCGAGCGATGTTCGTACCCGTCGAGGAAGCGTTGGCACAGCCGCAACGCCAAGCAGTACCGCAATCAGCCCCACCCCGGCCACCGAGTGGACTAGTGGGATCGACGGGAGTTCAGCGCCGGTTACTGACTCCACACCAGTCAGACGGCTCACCGCGAAAATAAACGGGAGGAATAGCGCGGTCGTTAGCAGAACGCCCCGGTGTCGACGCTCGAAAGCGGCGTCAGAGATCCGGCTCCCATCGGGGGTATTCGCGATAAATTGTCGTAGTTTCACGCCGATTTCAGATCCAGTGGTCGATACCATACGAGAGGGTAACATTATATGGGATGTTAAATCCCGCTGTATGTGAATTAAAAAACGCTTTCCTAGCTACAAAAACAGATATGTGGTGAAATATATGAATTACGTGTATAATTGCCGTTTTGTTGTTGTCAGGCTGCTCCGCTTGACCTGCGTGTTGCAGCTGGTGTTTATCCCGAAGTCCTGACAGATCTGTTTTCTTTGATCCTCTCCGGCGTCGACCGCAGCTGTCGCGCGAGGAGCCTGAACGTGTCCACGACGAGAAAATACAGCTGCCAGCCGCCGACGGCGGTGGGGAACCGGCGGTCGACCGGCCCCTCACTGGGCTCTTTCGAGGGCTGGACCGGACTCGGTAGGTGGGTGTTCGCTGTCGTCCCGCCCCCTCCAGCGCTGACTGTCTGCTGGCCGGTTCCGGGATCGCCGCCGCAGCCGTCGGCACGACGATAGCCTGCCAGCCCGACTCGACGAGCCGGAGGCGGTGCTCTTCGCCCGCCGGGGTCTGTCACGAGTCGACGGTGTCGTTCTCGACGGTGCCGGGCGAGGCCAGCCCCCGCCGACATCGACGTACGTCTGGACGAGCCCCTCCTGTGTCGACCCTCACGAGCGTTGGCGGCAGTATCGAACTCCCACATGTATGCCGTGTTACATTCGCAGGTCTGCAGCAAGCCCGTCGAGTCGGCTGGCGACCGTCGGCTTCGTCGACCGATTCAATAAACTGCCGATGTGTTTTTATCAATGGAATAAAAATTCACGGTATGCCAACGCTTCGCGATCTCGGCCTTTCGGAGTACGAGGCGAGAGCCTACCGCTCACTGCTTCAGACAGGCCCGACAACAGCCAAAGAGTTGTCACGAACGAGTGAGGTCCCAATGGGCCGGATCTACGACGTGTTGAACAGTCTCGAACAGCACAGTTTGGTCCGCTCGCAGGCGTCGGGTCGACCAAAAAAGTACGTCGCCGTCGAACCCGAAGCCGCCCTCGACCGACTGTTGGAGGGCAAAAAGCGCGAGCTCGACGAGCAGGCCGAACGGTACGAGGAGATCGTCGACACCCTTGTCGACGAGATCGATACCGGCGGGCCGGTCGAAGACAAGTTTTGGACTGCCGCCGTCGGCCCCGACGAGACGATCGAACTCCTGCTCGAACGGATTTCGGCGGCCGAGGAGGAGCTGATCTACGTCGCCGGGTCGTCGGCCTCGGGGATCGATATCCGCACGGTTACCGACCGCGTGGCCGACGAGCTAGAACGCGCTCTCGAACGCGGTGTCGACATCGATCTCCTGTTGACACCGTCGCTCGTCTCCCAGCTCTCGGTGGAAAACACCCAACGGTACTACGCCCGGCTTCAGCAGTACGATAACTTCGAGGTACGGATGCTCGACTCGGTCGACGGCACCTTCGCGCTCCTCGATAGGGTCGAGATCTGTATCGAGGTCCCGAACCCCCTGAATCCGACGGAGCTGTTCGCGATGATCAATGTCAAAGATACCACGTTCGCCACCGATATTCGCGAAGAGTTCGCCCCGCGGTGGGAGCGTGCGGACTCCTTCGAAGCCTAACGACGTCGCTCCTGCTGGGCCGATCAGACCTCGCCGTTGAGTTCGGCCCGGAGCTGGCCGAGGGTAACCTCGCGTTCGGCGTGGGCGTTGTGCTGGTGGATCGACTCGTCGTTGGACTGTTTGATCCGCACGACTGCCGAGTCGTCGAGATGACCGAACTCCTCGACGGCGCCCTCGGCGAGGGCGCGCACACAGTCCTCGACGAACTTGGCATCCGAGTGGGCCTCAAAGGTCATGTGGTCCTCGTCGGGCCGCTTGGCGAGGTTGTAGATCCGCGCGCTCATCGAGTCGCGGGCGATGTCGATGATATCCCGGAGGTCGACGTCCGGGCTCCCTTCGCTGGTCACGGTCAGGGTGGCGTGGCCGCGCTGGGAGTGACCCGGCTGCGGAACCCGGTCGAGGAACTCGTCGATAACCTCGCGGTCGACATCGAGATCCTGTAGTTCGTCGCGGGCGCGGGACTCGGACATTCCCTGCGAGCAGGGACAGACCGTCATCCCCGTCACCTCGGCACCGATCTCCTCGTGGGTGCCCTCCTCGGTGGCGGTCGCGCTGGCGACGATCGTTGCGGTGTTCTGGGTCTGCTTGTCGCTGGCCGGCGTTTGCTCTTTGGTGATCAGCTCGGCGGTCATCTGGACCTCCGCTGTGGAGGTGTAGTCGTGTTTGGCCAGCAAGCGTTCGGCGGCCTCGCCGCAGACGTCCTCGACCCGGTAGGCCTCGGCTTCGGTGGCCTCTTCGAGGATTTCGTCGATGACCTCCATGTTCCGGCTCATGTCGATCCCTTTGCGGCCGCCCGGCAGGTCGACGAAGACCTCGAACTCGGCCATCAGGACGATGGGTCGTTTCCCGTTGCGGGCGAGTTTGACGAGTTTTTCGACGCCTGTCACACCGACTTGGCTGAGCCCGACGGCGACCTCGGGTCGGCTGGCCTGCACGTCAGGGAGCTGGTGACTCATTGTATGTGATAGGCGTGTGTGCTGATTAGGACTTTCGGTCGGCGAAACCACTGCAGCTACCGTTGCGGCCTTTCAATTAGCCACTGGCCGTCCCGTCGACCGATTTCAGGGCCAGTCCTCGCGGGTCTCTGCTTCGAAAAACTCCTCGTCGCTTTCGTCGTCGGCCAACTCCCACTCGGCGGCCTCGGCTGCCTGTTCGAGCGGCAGGTACTCCCAGCCGGTTTCTTCGGCGATCTCCTTGTCGTCCTCGGAGGTGCCGATGAAGACGTGGCGGTCAGTGTCGAACTGGTCGGCGACGTTCTCTAAGCTTTCGGCGACACCACGCGGTCCTGAGAAGAAATCCTGTCGGACGCGGTGTTTCCGTGTGAAGTTCGTCACGACGTAGGTCGGCTTCTCGCTGACGACGCCGACGTACTTGGTCCACTGTCGGGCGTCGTTGAAGACGACGTTGGGACTCGCCAGTGTTTCGAGCGCCTCGAGTTCGAACGCCAACGTCATCTCGCCGCTGTCGCTTCCTCCGTCCATAGACCGGTTACTCTACGACCGCCAAAAACCGCTTCGTTTGTGGGCTGGGGAGCGGCGACCGCTTGCTTACGGGTCGACGCCGGGCCGTTACTGCTCTTGGGTGGCCGCGATATCGTCGGCCGAGAACTCCTCGTTCAACAGGGCCTCTTTCTGGTCACCGACGAACGTCTCTTCGCGCATGAGCTGTTTGAGACCGCTCTGCGGGGCGAGATCGCCGATCAGGACGCCGCCAACGACCTTGCCGTCCTTGATGGCGACCCGCCGCCACTCGGTCTCGGAGTACTTCTTGGAGACCGACTCCTCGCCCAGCGTCGGGTGGCCGAACGAGAGGAACGGGAAGTCGAAGTGGGTAATCGAGTACGACGACACCCAGCGGAACGCGTCGCTTTCGGGCTCGATCATGTTCTTGGCCGCGACAGTGCCCTGCTCTTTGGCCGATCCCCACGAGCCGTTCTGGGCGTGTTCGCCGAGGATCGTATCGTAGTAGCGGGTGAGGTCGCCCGCCGCGAAGATGTCGGCGGCGCTGGTGCGCATGTACTTGTCGACGACAACGCCGTCGTCGGTCTCGATCTCGAAGTCCTGCAGGAGTTCGAGGTTGAAATCCAGCCCGATGGCGATGCCGACGAACTCCGAGTCGAAGGCCTCGCCGTTGGGGTCGACCGTCGAGACGACGTGACCGTCGGCGTCGGTCTCGAAGTGGTCGACGCCGCTGCCGAAGACGGGGGTGACGCCGCGTTCGCGCATGGCGTCGTGCATGATCTCCGCGCCTTCCTGATCGAGCGCGTAGCGCCACCAGCTGTCGCCGCGCATCAGGTAGTTGGCCTCGACCTCTTGGGCCCCGCAGATCGCCGCCAGATCGATGCCGAGCAGTCCCGCGCCGACGATGGCCGCCGAGTCGGCGTCTTCGATGCCCTCGCGGATGTTGCGGGCATCCTGGAACGTCCAGAAGTGGTGGACGCCGTCGGCGTCGGAGTTCTCGACCGGCAGTTGGGTCGGCGTGCCGCCGGTCGCAATGAGGAGCTTGTCGTACTCGTAGGTCTCGCCGTCGTGGGTCGACAGCGTGTGGCCGTCGGGGTCGATGTTGGTGACGAGCGTGTTGAGCTGTAGGTCGATGTCGCGGTCGTCGTACCAACTTTCGCCGTGGATCGAGATCGGCGCTTCGGGGAGCTTGCCCTTCGCGAACTCCTTGATCAGGATGCGGTTGTAGAGGGCTTCCCCTTCGTCGGTAATGACAGTCACGTCGGCCTCGGGGGCTTCCTCGCGGAGCGTTTCCGCGGCAGAACTCCCCGCGATCCCGTCGCCGATGATCACGTACGACTCGGTCATACCCACGCGTTCGTAGTCAGGGCTAAAGTGGGTTGCTATCGCTCGGAACGTTCGTGACAGAGACTCCCATTGGTTCACCCCCCGTTGTGGCCCGCGCCTGCCCCGCGGTCCGACCGGCCGCCCACTGTCGTGGCCTTCAAGACCGTCGACACCCTATACAAATACGATGAAACTCCGGCAGAACCTGCGTCACTGGGCGGCCAAGAAGGCACTGACGACACCCGTCATCAAGGACGTGGCGAACGACAAACTGGTCGACCTCCACACCAAGATCTTCCTCGGAAAGGCCGACGAGTCGGCCCGCGAGGATCGGCGCGCACACCTCGATGGCTTCTTCGATGCGACGATGGACACCTACGTCGCCGCCCTCGAGGCCGGGTTCACCGAGGCCGAGGCCCGCGAGATCACCCACATTCAGGCCAACTTCGACTTCTTCAACCACGGCTGGACCGAGATGATGGAGATCCCCGCCGAGGAGTTCGAGGCCCACTTCCGGCGCTACGAGGACTTCTTCAAACGCTACGGCATTTCGGTCGACGCCCCACTCGGCGACTTTTCGCCGGTCGGCGGCGTTCCCTCCGCCCCCGAGACCCCCGAGAAACGCGACCAACCGGCCTACGAGAACGCGATAGAAGGGTTCGCCGACGACGTCTACGTTCAGGACGACTCCGGGACGGTCCACCGCGGCGGCACCGACGAACCAAGCGCGGTCGACCCCAGCGACGCTCCCGGCATCGACGAGGCCGACGTCGCCGACAGCTAACCCCCGGCGACTGTCGGCGTCCGGAGGAGCTGTTAGTGTCGGTGAATTCACGCTTCTCGGGTTGAAATATCACAGCCTGAGAGACCACACAGTACTGTTTTATGTCTAGTCGACATACCGAACGTTAGTTCGGGCAATGAAACTGATTTCGATTCTGTTCCGGGTGGTGACTGGATTCTTAAACCGACCCGATCGAGCGGTTGGTCTCCGATCCGGAGCTCCCGCGGTCGACCGGGATCACCCGGAGTGTGTCACTGACGGGGGGACGGATCGACCCTCCCGCGACACTCGCGGCGAACCCGACCTCGATTTCCTCCGACAGTCGGCGGCCCCCTATCTGTTCGCCGTCGACGCCGCCGACCAGCTGACGACGCTCAGCAAGCCGCTGTCGGAACTGGCCGCTGCCTCGCCGGGCCAACATCTCTCCGCGCTGCTCCCGGTTCCGGCGGCCGACACCAGTGCCCATCTCCAAACGGTTCGCCAGCGGCTTCGGGCCGACAATGCCGACACGGTGCGGTCGACGGCCTGTCGGCTCAGAACGGCCGCCGAGCAGCGCGGGGTGACAGTCGAGTTCTCGACCTGTCCCGACGCCGATGAGTCGACGGCCGACCGCCTCGTCGGCACGATCCGCCTTGCGGCGGTCGAACTCGGAGCCGACCAGCCACAGCCCGCCACCGGGCCGGATCGGTTCCGCGAACTGTTCGAACAGCTCCCCGACCCGGTCGCCGAAGTCCGGTTCGATGCCGACGAGCCGATCGTTACGTCGGTCAACCCGGCCTTCGAGGAGACGTTCGGCTACGAGCTCGCCGCGTTGGTCGACGAGCCGCTCAACGACCATATCGTCCCAGAACACGTCGACGATGCGACGATGCTCGACCGCGAGGCCGCCAGCGGTGAGTGGACGTCTGCGGAGGTCATCCGTGATGCCGCCGACGGCCCGCGGCTGTTTTTGTTCCGCGGGATTCCTTTCACTCACGACGGTCAACAGCGAGGCTTCGGCGTCTACACTGACGTCACCGACAAGGAGAGCCAACAGCGCTACCACGAAGTGCTCAACCGCCTGCTTCGACACAACCTCCGGAACGATCTCAACGTGATTTTCGGTCTCGCCGATCAGCTCACCGCAGCCTTGGAGACCGCCGAAACGGAGTCGACGGCCGTCGGCGAACGCCTCAAACAGCGCGCGCTCGATCTGGTCGAGACGACCCGCCGGGCTCGCGAGCTCGAATCGGTCATCGACCGCTCGGCGACCGAGACCGAACCCATCGCAGTCGACGAGCTGATCGCTGACGCCTGTGTCTCGCTCCGCGCGGAGTATCCGACCGTCGAGATCGACTGCACTATCGAGGAGTCGGCGGTCGGCATCGCCGGGACTGCCCTGCGGGAGGCGGTCATCGAACTGGTCGAGAACGCGATCGAACACACGAGCGTCGACCCGACAGTCGACGTGCGCGTCGAGTGCCGTCCCGACACCGGCTCGGTCGTCATCACCGTCGCCGACGACGGCCCCGGCATTCCGCCGGACGAACGGAATATCGTCGACGGAAGCCGTTCGATCACGCCGCTGGAGCACGCCAGCGGGCTCGGGCTCTGGCTGGCGAAGTGGATCGCCGAAGCCTACGGCGCCGAGATCGCCTTCGTCGGCCCCGATCCGGAACTCGGTGGGGCGGCGGTCGAACTCCGGGTCCGGCTGGTCGAGGCGTCGACACCTGACCGGACGCCCAGTGCCGACTCCGAATAGCCGCTCGGTCGTCGGCCCGCGTCGTGACAGAACGCGACGCTTAACGGTCTCGCCGCCGAAGCAGGCCTATGGCAGAACCACGCGTCCCGGGTGGACGGGGCGAGGTCCTCGAACTCCCCTGCGGAGAGGAGGTCCCGATCGGCAGTTTCGACCTCGGGATGCGGGAGTTCGACTGCGACTGTGGGTCGACCCACGGCGTCGTCATGGACGTCCATCCACCCGACCGGTTCCTCCCGGAGTTCCTCGTCGAAATCCTCCGGGAGGCCATCGAGACGACAAGCGCCGAGATGCCGGAGTTCGGGACACCCCACCTGCTGGGTATCGTCCTCGAAGAGTACCCCAAAGCCGTCGCCTCCCACGACGCCACCGAGGACCAAGATGTCGGCTTCGCGATGCTGTGGGTGACTGACTTCGACTCCCGACGGCTCCACGAACTGATCGTCGAACTCGTCGTCGAGCTGATGGAACACGCCGTCTCCCACGCCGAAGACACCACCGCCCTCACCGAGTTCGAACAGCAGATGCACGAGTTTTCGATCCCCGAGTTCGTCGACCAGTACCGCGACCAGCGGGACCTCAGCAGCGACGACTTCTACTAGTCCCGCCGCAGCGTTCTCGTCGAAGCCAGATATTCTCGAAATCAGTCACTTCCAAAGCGGCCGGCTCACGGGTTTTTAGGCGTAATTCTACCGGTACGCCCGAACTGTCTGACAGAGGTCACACATAGCTTAAAACACGATGCGGACATACCGTGTTGTATGCGCACCACACACAGGGAAGCCGAGCAGTTACAGGGTGTGCTTGCTGCGGCCGACGAGCCGCTGACGGCCCGCGAGATCCTCGCGGCGCTCGAAGATCGCGGTGAGACCGACTTCGAGAGCCCACACCAGATCGCCACCGTCCTCGGTCGGTGGGCCGACCGCGGGCTGGTCACTGTCGACCGTCGACAGCCCTACCGATACTCCCTGCAGTAGCGGCCCTGTTCCTCTTCGGTCACCGTGTCGATCGATACGCCGTCCACCGAGCCCCGACGACCAGCCTCACGTTTGTATAGTGTGACGATGTCGACAGCCTTGCTGCAGAACGGACAGTGACGAACTGAATGCGTGTTTTGTTTTGTATGTTTCTGCCCAAACGAGTTCAACTAATACGATTAGGGTGTGTTTAAGGATATATTGAGTGGTTTGTCCACAGAGTTTTATACTGTTCTGTCAGCTGTTTGTACGTAACGCCGTCACATAGCAACGAGAGATCGACGCGACCGATCCGATAGCGGGAGGATCCGTGAAAACACACGAATCACCACCGATACGACGGAGCATCGAGGTCGAATACTGGGTCGTCGACAGCGAGGGCTATCTGACGACACCTGAGGGGCTCGTCGAGGCGTCGCCAGGGGCCGAACGGGAGTTCGTCAAGCCGATAGTCGAGATCAAGACGACGCCCTGTGCGTCGACGGTCGAACTCCGTGCAGAGTTCTGCGAGCGGATCGAGGCCGTCCTCCAGCGGGCCGCCGAACGTGATCAAGAGCTCGTTCCGATCGCAACGCCGATCACCCGCGAGGAGATCGCCGATCTCTCCAGCGAGCGAACCCGTATCCAGGACCGCGTCGTCGGCCCGGCGTTCGACTACGTCCGCCACTGTGCCGGGACACACATTCATGTCGAACAGCAGCCCGGCCGCACCGTAGACCAACTCAACACGCTGATCGCGCTCGATCCCGCCCTCGCGTTGCTCAACTCCGCGCGGCATTTCGACGGCGAGGCGATCGCCGCGGGCGCACGTTCGAAGCTCTACCGCCGGCTGGCCTACGCCGACCTCGACGGGCAGGGTCGGCTCTGGCCCTACGCCAGCAGCCGCGCGGAGTGGGACCAGCGACTGACCGCACGCTACGAGGCGTTCATTGAGCAGGCCACCGCGGCCGGTGTCGACCGGGCGGCCGTCGAGTCCTGTTTCGACCCCGAAAGTGCGGTCTGGACGCCCGTCCAGATTCGAGAGACGTTCGGCACTGTCGAGTGGCGCTCGCCGGATGCCACGCTCCCCAGCGAGATCATCCGGCTGGCAGACTCGATCGCAGGGATCGTCGACCGGCTTCGGGACGCCGAGGTCCGGATCGAGGGCCAACAGGGTCGGCTCGGCGACGACGAGATCGTCCTGCCGGAGTTCGAGGCGGTCACCGATTACGTCGACCGTGCGATCCGGGAGGGGCTGGCCGCCGAGTCGGTCCGGGCGTATCTCTCGCGGATGGGGTTCGACCCCGCGGCCTACGAACCGCTGGCCCACGACCTCGACAGCGAGCGCCTCACACCTGCGGAGGCACGGGAGTGTCGGCTGGAGGCCGCCGCACGGCTCCGCGAGGACATTTCGGAGGCAGCCGCCACGGAGGTGGCTGCCAGTGACTGAGCCGTATCGTCCAGCGATCACCACCCGAGCGTCGATCACCGCGGGTCACCGATGAGTCGGCGACGGATCGCCCTGTTAAATGCGGCCCACGCGGCCGTCGACACCCGGCGGAACTTCCACCGCGAACTCGATGCCGACATCGAGACGTTCCACTGCCCGTCGGGTGAACTCCCCGATAGCTACGCCTACGACGGCTTCGTCGTCACCGGCTCGGCGGCCTCGGTCTACTGGGACCGCGAGTGGATCGGGCGGCTCAAAACGTGGGTCGGCGGCGCGGTCGAGGCCGGACTGCCCGGGCTCGGCGTCTGTTATGGCCACCAACTGCTGGCCGACGTGCTGGGTGGTCGCGTCGAGGACATGGGCTCCCACGAGATCGGCTACCGGACGGTCGACCACGACGGCGAGACTCGACTGCTTGCGGGGGTCGACGAGTCAATGACCGTCTTCACGACCCACTCGGATCGGGTCGCCGAGCCGCCGCCGGGAGCCGAGGTGTTCGCCGCCAACGACTACGGCATCCACGGCTTCCGTAAGGGCCGGGCTTTCGGTGTGCAGTTCCACCCGGAGTACGACATGGAGACGGCCGAACAGGTGACAACTGGCAAGGACGACCGGTTGTCGGCCGACCGCATTCAGGAGGTCCTCGACGGCATCCACGAGGAGAACTATGCCGCGGCCTGCGAGGCCAAACGGCTGTTCGACAACTTTCTGGCCTACGTCGACGAGATCAGCCGCGAACGCGCTGCCGCGGACTGACTGTCACGGCCACTGGCTCGACTGTTGGACTGACTGTCACGGCCACCGCCCGAGCGTGATGCACAAACACGCATATTTCGATGCCGATCCGGTTCGTTTTTGAGCCTGACCGTCCAACACCGCCCATGACCCGCATCGTCGTTATCGACAACCACGGGCAGTTTACGCATCTGGAGCACCGCGCCCTCCGGGATCTCGGCGTCGACACCGAGCTGATCGACAACGATGTCG
>Ga0102930_1000544_pt1 | contig 12551 bp, 10 predicted proteins | sample SalPon1_B_H2O_MG_FD_84514 | JGI IMG/M metagenome (GOLD analysis project Ga0102930, IMG submission 84514) | Salt pond water microbial communities from South San Francisco under conditions of wetland restoration - Salt Pond MetaG R1_B_H2O_MG | ecosystem: Environmental > Aquatic > Non-marine Saline... | reverse complement strand
GCGGTTTTGAGATGGATGTCGGTGGTCGGTTTCGGGAACGGAGGGATTGATGGTAGATGTACGACGGTCGCGATGAATTGCGCAGCACGACACGGCCAGCTGGAGATCGTCAAGTGGTTGCATGAGAACCGCACGGAAGGATGCACGACGTATGCGATGGACTGGGCGGCCGCGAACGGCCACCTGGAGACCGTCGAGTGGCTGCATGAGAACCGCACGGAAGGATGCACGACGTGGGCGATGGAGGGGGCGGTCGCTGCCGGCCACCTGGAGACCGTCAAGTGGTTGCATGCGAACCGCGAGGAAGGCTGCACAACGTGGGCGATGGTCCGGGCGGCCGCGAACGGGCACCTGGAGACCCTCGAGTGGCTGCATGCGAACCGCATGGAAGGCTGCACAACGTGGGCGATGGACCGGGCGGCCGCAAACGGGCACCTGGAGACCGTCGAATGGCTGCATGCGAACCGCACAGAAGGCTGCACAACGTGGGCGATGGTCCGGGCGGCCGCGAACGGGCACCTGGAGACCGTCGAGTGGCTGCATGCGAACCGCACGGAAGGCTGCACGACGAGTGCGATGGACCGGGCGGCCGCGGACGGCCACCTGGAGACCGTCGAGTGGCTGCATGCGAACCGCACGGAAGGCTGCACGACGAGGGCGATGGACCGGGCGGCCGCGGACGGCCACCTGGAGACCGTCGAGTGGCTGCATGCGAACCGCACGGAAGGCTGCACGACGAGTGCGATGAACTGGGCGGCCGCAAACGGCTACCTGGAGACCGTCAAGTGGCTGCATGCGAACCGCACGGAAGGCTGCACGACGTATGCGATGGTCCGGGCGGCCTGGAACGGGCACCTGGACACCGTCGAGTGGCTGCATGCGAACCGCACGGAAGGCTGCACGAAGAGCGCGATGGACGAGGCGGCCTGGAACGGGCACCTGGAGATCGTCAAGTGGTTGCATGCGAACCGCACGGAAGGCTGCACGAAGAGTGCGATGTACGGGGCGGCCGCGAACGGCCACCTGGAGACCGTCAAGTGGCTGCATGCGAACCGCACAGAAGGCTGCACGACGAGTGCGATGGACGAGGCGGCCTGGAACGGGAACCTGGAGATCGTCAAGTGGTTGCATGCGAACCGCACGGAAGGCTGCACGAAGAGTGCGATGGACGGGGCGGCCGCGAACTGCCACCTGGAGACCGTCCAGTGGCTGCATGCGAACCGCACAGAAGGCTGCACGACGTGGGCGATGGACAGGGCGTCAGAGAACGGCCACCTGGAGACCGTCAAGTGGCTGCATGCGAACCGCACGGAAGGATGCACGAAGAATGCGATGGACCGGGCGGCCTCGTACGGCCACCTGGAGACCGTGAAGTGGCTGCATGCGAACCGCACGGAAGGATGCACGAAGAATGCGATGAACCGAGCGGCGGTGAACAGCCAGCTGGAGACCGTGAAGTGGCTGGCATGCGAACCGCACAGAAGGCTGCACGAATAGTGCGATGGACGGGGCGGCCTGGAACGGGCACCTGGAGACCGTCAAGTGGCTGCATGCGAACCGCACGGAAGGCTGCACGAAGAGCGCGATGGACGGGTCGGCCTGGTACGGGCACCTGGATACCGTCATGTGGTTGCATGAGAACCAGTTGTTATACTCTGTATACTGAATAATGGAACACCCCGCATCGTCAACGTCCTTGACGCACGGGCGAACTCCGACGCCGTCAGTCTCGAGGGGCTGGACGATCGCCTTGGGATGCATCCTGGCTGCTCCGCGTCGCATTCTCTTTTTTGAGTTTCCTCTTGAAGTCACTGGTTGTGATCGCGGCCTTCTAGATTTGGGAGCCCTTGCTCATATCAATCAACCCTAGAAGCCCCGTGTATTCGGGATCGCTCACGTTCGTGAGCGTTTCCTTCTCTGACGAGTAGTGAATCAAGCCATGTCCCATTCTATCTTTTCATGGTGTATGCGGATCATCGCGATGGATCTACCGGTAGAATCGGTATAAAGCTTCCCGTTCATCAGCAGCTCAAACACGCAAAAAAAATCAAAACCAAAACACGATGACGACGACTATGGTAGAACTCGTGCCCGCGCCTTCTTCTTCTTCCGCGAAGAAGTTCCAGGTCCCCCTCGAGACGGCCGTGCAGAGTGAGGTCATCGCGCACTGCCTTGAAGACGCCGCGGACGCAGAGGCCCCGGTCATTCCCTTGCCCATCGTGGACGAAGATACCCTGGCGCTCGTCTTGGAGTTCATGAACATCCTCGTGACGAAGGCGGAGGAGGGCAAGGAAGAGGAAGAGAGGAAGAAACGCTTCTTCGACGACCTGTGGAAGACGTCCGGGATGACCACGGTGTACGCTGTGCTGAACGCGGGACTATACATGAACATCCAGAAGCTGAGGTCGACCGGATGTCAGTGGATCGCGGACCACATGACCGGCATGACGACCGAGCAGATGCGAGAAACGTTCGGCTTTGTGGACGATTTTACGCCCGAGGAAAAGCAGCGCGTCACCGAAGAAAACGCCTGGGCGTACTCGTGAACGCACTCGCCATGATTCGATTCTGGGGCCGGAGGGAGTGGCTTTTGAGAGCGATACAGTTTTGCTAACTGATTTGAAACACCAGGCGTCGACCACGAGAGTTTAGTGTTTCTTTTTTCGACAAGCTTCTTACACCACGGAAAGATAGAATGGAGAACATGGCGTAATTCACTGCTCGTGGGAGCAGGAAAGCGTGAGGACGCTCACGTGTGTGAGCGGTCCCGAATACACGGCTTCTACAGCCGAAGCCGAACAAATCGGAAGCGTTGACGTCCGTCCCGTGCCGGATCAGAAGGTTCGCCACCTCCACATGGCCGTTCTTGGCCGCGAGATGAAGGGGGATATGTCCGTTTGGAGACGGGATTTCGGCGTCGACGCGGAGATCCTTGTCGTACCTCAAAAACGCGGCCACGGTGCACAAAGGCGTCGGAGTCACGGCGCGTCACCGCTCACCTCAAGGCTTTCTCGGGGGACATGTGATTCACCATCCACGCTGCGACGGAGACGAGGTCGAGCTTCGGACGTAGAGCGTTCCGCCGCGTCCCTTTCCAACCAGCTACACATGTCGGCGCGTGCGGTTGTTGCGTCACGCGGGACCTCGTCGATCACCCGACTGCCCTCCCCAACGTCGAGCCACGTCGCCCACATGATGTCCTTCACGAGCGTCGTCTTTCCCGTGCCGGGATCTCCGAAGATGAACACGTCCCGGATCGTCTTCTGATGTCTCAGACGACCCATCTCGAACTTGGCGACCTTCCATTCTGCACGTCTCGTCATTTTCTCTGTAAAATTCAATCGCGATCTCTCTTTATGCTCATCACGGTGATCGACCCACATAAACGGTCACACTCGGGAAGAAAATGTCTTCATACCTCACGTGATTCTTCGGAGATATGTGGTGGTTCGTCGAAAACGATCGTCCACTCTTCTCCGCGTGCGTCGGTCTCGTTTATGACCCACTTTTTACGCGAGGCATTCATCTCCAAGTCCATGGCGCTCCATTCGAGACGTAAACACCGTGCTTCCGTGGGAATGAACGTTCCATTCCTCCAGTCCTTTGCGCTCACCCCGTTGGCCGATCTTACATGAAGAGGTGCCCCTTCACGGACGCCGTGGATCGAGTAGCCCACGACGGTCTCGTTTGCAGGGAGCCATGGGCACCGAAGGTCGTGAAAGCAATGCATCGTACGTCCGTCGCACTGTAAACGCCCTCTATGCGCTCTGCACACCCCTTTTTGCCAAGAAAAGTTCGAGTCCATGATGGTGACGTAATACACGTCCGATGCTCGATTGCCTTACGTCGATTCCGATCCACTGAGGGAGGTCGCGAATACCAGTGACTGCTCTCCCGTAATGCGTAACACCAGGGCGTCACCCTCTGGCCGTAAGGTGTGCTCTTCGAGAGCCGCGCCGAAGGCCTCGAAAGTAGGAAAAACGGAGGCGTAGCGCTTTTGTGTCAGCGAGCGTCTTGCGTATGTTTACACCATGGAAAGATAGAATGGAACATGGAGTAATTCAACCTTACACCAGAGAAAATGAAAATGGAACATGGGCGTAATTCGACCGTAGGAAAGCGTTGGAATCAATCGCGATGAAATCATCATCCTCTCAAACGGTGGATGTCCACCGCTCCGCCAGTGATTTATATTTCCTTCCGACATGTAAATAAGCACGTATATATTTCGTACATGTAACCACCATGCTCCCTCCACTCGCCCCGTCTTCCGGACGTCGACGTCCGCCGTGGAGGTCCAGAAGCGTGGAATGTCTGACGGACGACGTTGCAAGAAGGCAAAACGAGTATCTCGAAAGGAAAAAACACAATGAGAGGAACTCCGACGACGTCTCCACCGTATACAAATCACCGCTGTTCACATACGGCTCAAAAGATAGCGGAAATGCGGGGGTGAGGACATCGTCGATCGCTCCTTTTCTTCGTACAGAACGAGATCGTCGCCAACAAATTCAGCTAAACTCGGCGCTCTCGTCTTCATTTCCTACTCAGTACCAACAGTCGCTTTCCCGTTTCCTCTCAGAAACCGACGGAACACATGCGAACGACAGACAACAGACCATCGAATCCCATCCCATCCACTCGAAGCCATTCGATTCGAAAAAGCTCGCAGGAGAAGGCGGAAGCACCGTAACCTCTGATGAAGATTTATACCGATACCGTGATCGTCGCAATACACTGCACGAATCGCTTCGTCCAGTGTCGACACCGTTACCAGATACCACCGGAGCTTTCATTTTGGCGATACAGGGAGAACACAAAGAAAATGCCACGAAGCCTCGTTCGCCTTTCACACATGAGACCGATGGGTTCGAAGAAGCGAAAAACAGTTCGACCGTCGTTTACATCGGGGGGGACAATGAAGAAGTTAGACACACTGTCGAGAAAGGCAAGACGTATGGTGTGCTACCCACCGTTGTGTCGCATACACCCCGTCACCCTAGTGCAGGAGAGAGAAAACAAGAGACGATACGAGAAGAGAAAGAGAAAGAGAAAGAGAAAGACGAATCGTCGGAGGGCGTCATCGAAGCGGACACAGCGGCCTCAGTCGCCGCGGTCGGTGCGACTCCCCTCGATCACCACTTGAACCAGACGCTGTTGAAGTGGAAGTCGCAGTGCTTCGTGAACATGCGTCTGCACCGCAAGTCGTATTACCATTTCAAGCGCATCTACGACATGCTGAGTTATCCCATCATGATCCTGGCCGCGGTGACCTCCGGCTCCGTCCTGGGCTCCGATACTCAGGCGGTGCGCTACAGTTCCGCGACGCTGTCCCTGATCATCATCGTGCTGACCTCCGTCATACGTCACGTGCGCCCCGCGGAGGCCGCGCAGCAGCACGAGAACTTCTCCCGCAAGTTCGAGGTCCTGCTGCAGACGCTGCAGTCCGTGGTGGGTTCACCTCTATCCGCGGCCAGCATGAAGGAGCGCGACGATTTCGTGACGGAGCTGCGCACCAAACTGGACGAGCTGGTGACCTCGCGCCTTCCGCCGCCCTCCTCGGTCATCAAGAACTACGAGGCCCACCACGGCCCCGTGGACGGCATCCTGTACGGCGAGGACATGGTGTCCGTCCTGGTGAACCAGGCGCGCACCGCGCACCTCATCAACGCCATCAATCGCGTCGCCGCCACAGACGACGACCATGGCGGCAGAACGATCGGCGCGAATGCAGGGCACTCCTCCGCCGCACCCAGCTTCGATTACCGTGAGAAAATCTTGAGCTTCGACAGGGACGCCATGAAGCGCATGATGGGGAAGCGCGACCGCACGGGTTACGACGACGCCCGCCGTGGAGGGGCCATATCACGCTTTTTCGACTGGATCTACAGCGGCAAGACAGCGACCGCCGCCGCCGCCTCCCGACAGAGGAAGGGCGAAGAGGAGAACAGCGGGGATGTGCAGGTGTAAATCCAACGATGCATAAGGAAAGCGTCGTCCGACTGAAACGCGAATTCTGAAACACATGAACAGCATCGCGTCGTTCCGCGCCTACGCCGATCACGTGCGGGTGCTGCGATCCCGGTTCCCCGCGACGCCTCTGTTGGTCGCGGTGGACACGGGGAGGAGCGTCGAGTGGTACGACGACGGAGGAAGAGAAGGCTGTGACGTCCCCGGAGTCGCGGCCCTGCTGGGCGTGGTGTGCACGCGCCGCAAGAAGAACGTGGAGGAGGTGTCGGAAGCCAACCCGCGCATGGCGACCGTGCCATCCGCGGCTTTCCAGAAGTATCTCGGCCTCCTCTTCCGCAGAGGAGGCTACACGGTGGCGCTGCTGAAGCCTCGGCACCGCGACCGCTACGACGACGGTGACGCCGACCCTTTTTTCGAGGTCGAACGCATATACAGCCCGGGCACGGCCCTGTTCATCCGCGGTGATGGAGGAGACGAGATCGAAGACGAAGGGGAGGAAGGAGGCGGCGGGACGGGAGCGCTCATGGCCTTCCATACCTGCGCGTTCGGTAGTGGTTTCGCGAGCGTCGACGTGGACACCGGGGAGACCTGCGCCTGGGAAGTGGTGGCGCCGAGACCGGGAAAAAGAAAAGAGGAAGAAGGAGAAGACCGGACGGTCGCGTCGTTCGAGGCGGCCGTCGGTCGCGTGCGTCCCGCCGAGATCCTCCTCGCCGGATCGATGTCTTCTTTTTCGCCCCCCCTTCCGGCCTGCGGAAGGACGTACGCCGTCGTGCACGACAGGCGTGTACCGCACACCTCGCCCTTCACGCGTCCTGCCCAACATCGCGTGGAGCGCATCCTGGACCAGGTATTTTTTTCACCCGTCGCGACGCGGTCGAGAAAAACAAAGACGAGTACTCGCGGAGGATCCCTCCTGTCGGCCGTCGAGAGGCTCGATCTGGAGCGTCGTCCGCATGCCGCCGCGGCTCTCGTGGCCCTCCTGGAGTTCGTGGAGTCCCACGACGAGACGGCCGTCCGCGGACTCTCCAGACCCGTCGTGAAAGATTGGTTCGACGACGACGACGACGACGACCAGCGCGATGGAGGAGTGTTGCTGCGGATGGAGGAACGCGCGGCTCGTGACCTCGGGCTACTGCGTGGGGATCATCTGATGGACGGCGGCGGCGGCGTCAAGGGGAGCAGTCTGTACGACGTGCTGGCCAGGGGCTGCATCACGGCCGCCGGGAGGAGATACCTGTCCCGCAGGCTCCTGAGACCTTCCGCGCGCGCGGCGACCATCCACGCGACGCAGGAGGAGGTCCAGGCTTTCGTGGACGACGCGGACGCCCGGGAGCGCGCGAAGCGCGACCTGAAGAACATGGCGGCGGCGGCGGACTTCGACAGGGTCTTCCGACGCGTGGCCGCCGGCGTGGCTACGCCGCGTCACCTACGCGGCTTGTCGACCGCTCTCTCCGTCGCGTGTGAGGGAGGTGCTCTGTGGGCCCCGGAGGCGGCTTCGGTCATTCGCGACGTCCTGTCCTCCGAACTCCGTCCTCCTTCTCCCGCACCCGGCGACCATCCACACCGGCACCCGTTCGTCCGCGGTAGACACCCGGACATGGACGCCTTGGAGGACAGGCTGGAGAGGTTGCGGCGCGAGTTCGACGAGGTCGCGCGGCGCGTGAACGCCGACGGAGGAGACGTGTTGGTCACGGTCGTCGTGGAGCCGCGTACGAAGTTCCAAGTGATGCTGCAGGGACGGACGGAAGAGCTGGACGCCTTCGTCGTCGAGGGAGGCAAGAAGAAACGAAGGAAGACGACCTTCACGAAAACGTACGGTCGGAAGGAGCGGGAAGAGTTCGAGGTGTTCCCTTCGTCCGCCCACACCGCGATCCTGTACCACCCGTCCTTCGCCCGCCGGAACGCCGAGATATCCGAAGCCTGGGAGCGTCTGCGCGACCTCACGGTGTCCCGCATGACCGCCTTCTTGCGCCAAACGGCGCGTGACCTCGAGGCGGAGATGCGGATCGTCGCCCACCGCGTGGCGCACGTGGACTTTTTGGTGTGCGCGGCCACCTTGGCGATAGAGCGGAACTACGTCCGGCCACGTATCTTGCCGCGGTCGGAAGAAGGGCTCGACATCGTGAAGGCCGAAAGGCTGCGCCACCCCGTTCTGGAGCTGTCTGCGCACGATCGGGCGGTCGCGCACGTCCCGCACGACATCGGTCTGGGCCAGCTCCTGCTGTTCGGCGTCAACGGCGCGGGCAAGAGCTGTCTGGTGTCCGGCCTGGGCATGTGCGTGGTCATGGCGCAGGCGGGCATGTGGGTGCCGGCGTCCGCGTTCCAGATGGTCCCCGTGCGACGTCTGTACACCCGCATGGGCAACGGAGGAGGAGGAGCGGGGGCGGAGGGTCGCTCCTCGTTCGTCAGGGACATGCTGGGTCTGCGCGCCGTCCTGCGGGGAACTTCCGCGGACGACAGCGGAGCTTCGTTGGTCCTGGCCGACGAGGCCTGCGTGGGCACCGACGACGAGTCGGCGCTGGCGATCCTCGCGGCCACCGTGGCCCACCTGCGGCGCACGGGCTCTCCTTTTCTGATGGCCACGCACGTCCACCGCGTCGTCGAAGCTCTGCCCGAGCTGCGCGACGTGGCTTGCGCTCACCTCAACGTGTTCCTCCGGGAGGACGGGGCGCTGGTGTACGACAGGCGGCTGCTGCCGGGACGCGGGATGCACACGTACGGCGTGGAGGTGTGCGAGGCGCTGGACATGGACCCCGCCTTCCTGGGGGACGCTCGGAGGGTGCGCGACTCTTCCGTTTCTACACAGCGGACGTGAGGAAAAAAAATGTGGGCGTTATTTATTCACGCACGCAACCCCAGATATGCCCCCCAAACAGCAGCAGCAGCAGCCGCAAAAGCAGCGTCAGAACAAGAGAAAAGGGGGCAACGGAGGCGTCGCGGTCGCTTCGGCGGCCAGCAAAGTCGCCGTCCCCCTCGCGTTGACCCTGGTCTCCCATCAGTCACGCAAGAACCTCTCGAGAGGAGGCAGCGGCGGAGAAAGCGCCAAGAGTGGTGCCAGCGGCGCTGCCACGTCTTCCAAGAGCGGTACCAGCGCAAGCGCGAGCGGCAGCAGAGGAGAGGCAGCGGCATCTTCCTCCGCATCGCGTGGCGGTGGTGGTGGTAACAGCGGCAAAAGAGCTCCTGCTCCTGCCAAGGGCCGCACGCCTTCCGCCTCGTCCGCGAAGAATACGAGTGCGGCGTCTTCGAAATCCATCCCCCCTTACGGATCCGGTATGGCGAACAAGAAAGGTGGAGGGCCTTCTTCTTCCTCTTCGCCCGCACGAGAGTTCGCGGCGTTGAGCCGAGAGATCGGACACATCCTCGGCGGCGCGCACCGGTGAGCGACCATCGATCTACCCATTCCTTTTCTATTTTATATCGATGTTTTTTGCGATTTCTTTAATTTCATCAAAATCAATCATATCAATATTTTTTGAAACTGTTTGTTTGGTAAATTTTTTCTTCAAGACGGACACACCCGTCCCGTAGAGATTCGATAGTGACGGACGTGATCCGAACAAATAGCTCGATCCGGATATCATATTCGCCATCGTAAGAGTATTGTTTATATCTCGTTGATCGTCGTGTAAGCCTCTCAGAGTACACACCACGATGCTCTGTACTTTTTTCCAGTCGCCGGGTGAACCGAAAATGTCTCTCATAAAGCTCGAATATGAACCTGATTCCTCCCATGTTGGAATATTTGCTGTTTTTCCCAAAAAACGGCCATCAAACTCGCGTAATGTTGAGTTGACCTCGTCTATTGACATTCCAGAAGTATGACAGACCCTCTCAAAAATGTGACGTAAAGAATATACTATGTTTAGACCTTCTTCGAACCTAGAATCTAAAGATTCTTTACTGAATTCCGGTAAACTCAGATCTTTGTCTATGTCTTTCCGGGCTTTTTGTAATTCTTTGGTAATATTTCTGAGTTCTGTATGGTAATTATGAAACTGTAATGACGGTGTGCCAGCTTTGGTAAAAATATTACTTGTGTTTTCAATACTCCTCAGTTTCTCTATGGAATTTATAAGTATCTTTTGTTCATCTTTTTTTTCCAGTATACTTAACAGTACTTTAAAATATTCTGACAAAGCCTTATAGATGTTCTCATAATAAGAAATTTTAGATTTTCTTAAAGATTCGTCGATCTTATTTATTCTTTTTTCGACATCGTTTTTATCCGTTGAGAATATATACGTCTTTAGAAGAAATATAGATCGTAGTTCTAATAAACGTTGTAGTTTTATTTCGCCTGATAAGGAATCCGTTGTTTTTGTTGTTTTAGGAACATTAGCCAATTCATTCAACATTTTATCCGCGACCCCGAAGTATCGTTCGACCTCGACGTCAACATTATTTATATGTTTTAAATGTTTTATTACTCGTGTATGTATAGATGGGTCTATCTTATTGCTTTTAATTATCTTTTCAAGTGTTTCCTTCACGCCATCTATACCATCTTTATTACTCTGCATATCTCGAAATATGGTGAAATCTTCCATACCTCCTGCGTCCATGATGACTAAGGTTTTGGTTACATCATTTTCTTTACTGTACCGATATTTTATGAAGTAATGGTATCGTGTGCTCGCATCATTCATTAACGTTTTATGCTGGTGTTTGGCTTGATGATCGTTTAATTGATCTATGTTTTGTATACCTCTACCGTTCAAACGAATGATTGTACTTTCCATCTTATTATTACCATCTTTATTGGATTTCATATTAATTGAAATTTCGGGAGATGTCAATGCGTATCCCTGAGATTTCAAAATGTCAGGGAGTGTGTTTATTAGACCCTTTTCGTTCGAATCTCCGAATAATGTATGCGTCTTTCCAGACCCGCTACTCCCTAATCCGAAAACAAAAACGTTGCGTCCCGTGTTCATGGCATTTATTACTGTATCGATGACGCTGTTGGTGTTATCGGTGAACATCGAATGACGATAGTTTATTTGGTCCGATTTGACGTCGAATGGGATTTTGTTGTTTAAAAATTCTTGGTTATTCTCTTGCCAACATAGCCTATTGAATGGTCCGTACAATGTCGGAGGAAGATTCGGAGTTTTGATAAAGTTTTCTTCGATAACATGCTCGTATTCATCCGGGGAAGACCTCATGACATTGTCTTGACTGAAATGTGTGGGTTCGCCCTCCTTCAGCGCGTACAGCCGTCCATCGTCGTAGAGTTCCAGTCTGAGGTCGGGTTGCTCGTACACTTTACCTTCGAAAGCGAAATGACCCCGGGTGTACTTGAGTTTACAGTCCGTCGTATTCATTATTTCTTCTACTTCTCTATTTTCAGTTATTTTCCATGGACTGTAGATTTTTGTTCTGATATTATTCGTGGGTGAGAACATAGGTGTGTTCGAGTCATGTGGACGGAACCTCACGAACACATTGACTCCCGGTACGCACAATCTCCGCAGGAGTTCCGTCGTGTGAGGAAGTCTTGCGATCCCTATGTCTGAGGGGAGATAATACCTTTTGATCGTGTTGCCCACTAAAGATGCATCGATATTCTTGATGAGGTCGTGATCTGCTCGGAGACTGTACAACAACCTGTGTTGCACATTCGTATATTCTGCTTTTATCGGGGTTTGCAATTCGTCGAAGTTATATTTTCCTTTTCCGTCGAATGACCGAATCCAGTTGACTAAAATTTCTTTTATGCCGATGAGGTTTTGATTATGTTTGTCTTGAAACCAGTTTACCCACCACAATGTGGTACTCACGAGTTTTAAGTCCAGATCCGGGTCGACGTGAGAAGGATCTCGGGGTCTGTAGTTCCCCGCCGTCTGTACCATCTCTGATTTCGGACCCGATGTCATCTTGTTATCTTTCTGTACAGCGGAGACGGTCGTTGGAGTGGGATTTGAAATATTATCATTGCTAGTTAACTTGAATGGCGGGACTAGACTGGAAGCCTGTGGTACACGATCTCTTGAATTAGAAGCTGTTTCAGGAAAATTGGGTTTTCCTCTAATTCTTTGTACTGATCTATCGAAAGCTGTTGATTGTATTTCTCTAATTCTACATTCTTTATTTAAGCGTCCGATATCTTCATTGAGTTTTGTGATTTTCGATGACAGATTTTTAATAGTTTTGTCTGCTTTTGCGGCTGCTTCTGCTTGTGCGGCTGCTTCGGCTCGTGCGGCTGCTTCGGCTCGTGCGGCTTCTGCTTCTGCTTTTGCGGCTGCTTCTGCTTTTGCGGCTGCTCCTGCTTCCGCTGCTTTGGCTCGTGCGGCTGCTGCTTCGGCTCGTGCGGCTTCTACGGCTTTTTCGGCTTCGGCTTGTGCGGCTTCTGCTTCGGCTCGTGCGGATGCTTCTGCTTCGGCTCGTGCGGATGCTTCTGCTTCGGCTCGTGCGGATGCTTCTGCTTCGGCTCGTGCGGCTTCGGCTCGTGCGGCTTCGGCTCGTGCGGCTTCGGCTCGTGCGGCTTCTGTTGCCTGTTCGGCTTGCGTGACTCGTTCGTCTAACTGAGATCGTAGGGTCTCGATCTCGTGCACCATGCTCGGGACCACGATGGGCCGGTG
>Ga0102930_1000542_pt1 | contig 12574 bp, 15 predicted proteins | sample SalPon1_B_H2O_MG_FD_84514 | JGI IMG/M metagenome (GOLD analysis project Ga0102930, IMG submission 84514) | Salt pond water microbial communities from South San Francisco under conditions of wetland restoration - Salt Pond MetaG R1_B_H2O_MG | ecosystem: Environmental > Aquatic > Non-marine Saline... | reverse complement strand
TGATTTTAACACTTTTTTAAATATAATTATATATGTTTGTATATATTAAAAATTTAAACCACCCTTGTCAAATTCATCACAGAAGCTAAAGACTTCTGTGTTTTCTTTGACGGGTCATATAAACTCTTTTCTTTAAATAATTTGTCTGGGGCCCATACTTGAAAATCATGGAGAACTACCCTTCCAGTGGAGGGAGTGAAGACCCATGAAGCCCACCAATCTTTAGTCGGTGGGTAGTTCAATAGATGGGTAGTTCGTTAAGATCCAAAAACACCATTACCTATTATCACCTTACCGTCTTTAAATTTAACAGGATTAAAGTCTTTTTTGGTAACTGATGGAGGCAATGATTCAGATTTTTGTTTTTTGAATTTCTCTCTCTTCGGATCGATTTTAGTCTTTTTCCTATCATTGGATATTTCCTCCCTTACATTCGTTCTATCTTTTAATTCCGGTCTAAATTGCTCTATTACTGTTTCCGGGACAAAATAAATTATCATACCTTCTCTCACTGATAAGGGGTTTTTTATATTATTTAAATTACAAAGAAAGTCTACAAAATCTGGTGTTCCGTATATATTTTCAGAAATAATATCCAATCTCATTTCTTCTTCTCTACTAACTTTATACTTTCTTCTGTTTATAGCGAATGAAGATTTATTAAAAACAAATATCTTTTCCGTTAAATCGTAGAGTTCGTCTTGATTTTCCCTTTGTAAGTTATCTAAATTTAGTAGTTTCATTTTAAGTTGATACGCTCCTATTTTCAGCTCCCGTTATTGGATTATTAGTTGAATTTTCCCCACTATCGGTTTTCCCTACCTTACCTTGATAGAAATCTGTCTTAAATTTTATAGAGTTCTTTTGGTATTGTCTCCCAGCTCCAATGTTAAATTTATCAAATATCTCTTGAATACCTAAAGATCTAGCTGATTCTAAAGAATAACTAACTTCTATTCTTGTTGGTAAATCATTAAATCCTAAGGTATTTCCAAATTTTACTGAAGTATTTTTACAAACCATATCCCCAGAAGAAAAAAATGGGTTTTTAGGATTACCAACCGTAACATGCCAGGGAGCAGAAGAAGCTCCTGTCGATTGTGGTATTATTTTAGCGAATTGTATTCTGTATTTAGCTAGTGAACTTTTTGAAATTGTTCCTAAAGCACCGGCTAAACCATCAGTTAATGTTTCTTGTAGTTCACCTGAATCTATTACTTCCTCTACTTTTTCCTTAGCCTTCTCGAAACCATCAAAAGCTTTATTTACTATACTCTCAACCCCATCAATCACACTTTCTAAGACTATTTTGACCGCTTCTACCCATTTCCCCTCTTTATATTTATTGAAAAATTTATTTATTTTTCCACCACCAGATTGTGATATAAAGAAAACCGACTGAGAAGAACTAAATCTAAGTATATTCTGTAATATATCCATAAAAACAATAGTAGGATCTGTTCCATTAATAAACTTCATTTCATAAACACTTTTTATCTCGAACTTAATAGTTGAACTAATTGAGTTTGGTTCTCTGTATGCAGCGCTAGCTAATGCGTTTGGATTTCCTTTAAACAGATTAGTTGCATCAAAGTTTGAACCCTCTTGAAAATTACCTCTTTCGTCTTCGTCACCTAAAAGCGCATTTACAATTTCCTGTTGGATTGATTCACCAACACCACCAAGGGGGAATTTTTCTGCTAAACCACTACTTAACCCCCCGATTTGTTCTGAAATATCTACTCCAGTAGATTTTGCGAAAATATCATTAAATAAATCTGTTAAATCACCTAAGGGGTCATCACTATTTGCGTCTGTAGACCACCCTTCACCTAAAGAAAAATTAAAAAAATCATTCTGGTCGTCTTTAATCCAAGATACAATTGTGGAAAGTGGTGTTTGACTGGTATCTGTTAAGTCATTATCTACCGGAGAAGGGAATCTTCTCGATATTATTAATCTATTATTTGGATATACTCCAAAATCTCTTAGATAAGCGAAATCCGAAGGTTTTAATTTCATTGACTTCAACCTGGGATCGTTTGTGTAATCTATTATACTATTAGTGGATATATCATATAAGTCATCACCAAAATTATCAGATTGGTGTTTTTTGCTACCTTTTTCGTTATCAACACCATTAGTTACTGTTTCTTCTTCAGTTGATATGTCTTTATTTTGGTCTTCTTTAGATGTTGATATAGTGGGTCTGTAATAAAATTTACTACCATTAAATATGGAATTATACTGACCCGTGAATGAACTTGAATCAGGATCACCGCCAGTATCAGAGGTATATTGAACTTTTTGTCTTAAAGCTTTAGTAAGACCTAAAGGAGATGCCATACAATTTATTTTTTTTTAGTAGTCTTTTATAATCTGGGAGTGTGAAAATTTATTTAAATTTTCCAACACTTCAAATAATCTTTCTTGGTCAGATACAAACTCATCATAAAATAAAAGAATATTGAAATTATTATCTTCTAATATCTTTTTTAAGTTTAAGAGTTTTTCTATAGAAAATTCATCTTCAAAATCAGGGATAAAATAAACATCTTTGCCTTTTTCGATTGCTTTTTTTACTTTATTAAATATTACAATTTTAAGGAACATTTTGTCACTCTCTCCCTCCATTTCTTCCTCTTTTAATTTTTTTAAATCTATCACATATTTATTTCTAATTCTATTTACTTTAAAATATTTATAGACTTTTTTTCTTGTTTTCGTGTAAACTACACAGAAATTAATTTTATCCATCAAAAAAATTTATTTTCCTTATATATTTTCAGTAACCGCCCACCAAGCAAATTTTTAGATACATTCATTTTAACCCAGAATTTTAAAGATTCATATCGGTAGTAATTTTCAAATTGTAATTGAATTGTTCATTACCCTGAAGACTATAAGTTCCATATTTATTTTTAACAAAGGTTTTATCGGTTTTTTGAAGATCTTTATTTTTTCTTTTAGTTTCTTTTTTTGTTGATTTTTTATACTCTATAGGTTCTTCTGGATACATTTTTTTAAATAACTCAGGGTAATTTTCATACAAAAAAGCTTTCTTTTTATCACCCTTTAACTCTTCAGAATCCCCGCTAACTTCTTTTTGTTGTTCTACAACTTTAACACTAGTTTTTCTATTTACCATGGAAGTGATTTTTTTTCAATGGATTACTACATTATTTATATATATTAAATTAAAGTATTAATATAGTCTAACTAATGTCAATTTCTAAACAGGTATTAAAAAAAGCAACCGGGGCTCTAAGGGATAAATTCGTGGACTATTTCTATGATCCTTTAATTAAAGGGTCAAGTGAATACGGATTGGATTCGGATAATAAGATTCTGAGTTTTTTAGCCCAGATTGGTCACGAATCAGGTGGTCTTTTTTATGTCGAAGAATTAGCTAATGGAGAAGCTTACGAAGGCAGAAAAGATCTCGGGAATACCAAAAAAGGTGATGGTAAAAGGTATAAAGGTAGAGGAGTCATTCAATTAACCGGAAGGGCGAATTACAGGAGGTCTGGTTCATATCTCAACGAAAATTTTGAAGGTAATCCACAAAAAGTCTCACCGAAAAATTCAGAACACAAAACCGGAGGTGGAACTAAAGACCAATACGAAAACGCAGTTAAGTCTGCTTTATGGTTTTGGAGAAAAGGTTCAGCTTGGGGCGATTTAAATGACTTTGCTAAAGAAATAGACTTAGACAAAGGTTTGTTTATTGGGAGTTTCGATCCATCAAGGCTTCCAGATAAAAACTCTGAAGCAAAAAGAAGGTTTAATGTTCGTCCAAGAAAAGGAGGAGCTTCTCAACCAAAAGACTATACTGGAAGATTTATTGTTGATAGTTTGGGTTTAGATAGAGAAAAGGAGGGGAAAAATCTTTTTATGTTTGAGCTCATATCGGTAGGTATAAACGGAGGGTATAATGGATTCAGGGATAGATTTGAAAAATTTGAGGAGGGTAGAAAGGCTCTTTTAGGTGACAACTACCAAGAACCCTTAGACGAAGACTTTGAAGGTAGTGTGTCCGGTGATGATCTAAACTTAGACGAGTTTTTCGAAGATGATAATATAGAAGATGATAATATAGAAGATACTAATTTTGAAGAAGCTATAGAAAATTCAGAGAATATAACAGGGATAACCAACATTTTTCCGCCTTCTATATCAATTGATACAATTGAAATAAAAAATGGACCCGATAAATCTTTTTATGATGAAGTAGGTAGGACTCCGCTTATTTACTTCAATGACGTTCAAATTGACCAAGTAGATAATTTTGTATTATCTTCTTTCGGCTTTTTACCCACAGTTAGATTTGACTTCGTCGATACATATTCTTATTTCGACAATTTAAGGTTTCCCGATGATGATGCTCGTTTGAAGGTGTTTTTAAGAGGTGATGATCCTATTTTAAGACCAATTTTCTGTGAATTTAAAATTCTTAAATTCATTAAAATAGGTCAAAAAGAATATTCTGTAGAAGGGATGTTAAACGTTAATTTTCTATATGTAACAAAAATACAAAGTTTTTCCAATTTATCTTCATATGATGTCTTTAAAGAGGTAGCTAGATTATCAAAACTTGGTTTTTCTTCGAACATCTCCCAAACAGATGACAATATGACTTGGATAAATCCTGGTAATAGAGTAATAGACTTTTTAAAAGAAGACGTATTAAATAGAAGTTACCGAAGTGACAGCTCTTTTATGTGGGGTTTTGTCGATTTCTATTATAATTTAAACCTCATAGACATACAAGAGCAATATGACTTTGACATTTCTGAGCAGAAAGGCATAACGACTGCTACCTTCAATAAAATCATTGAAGATTTAGGGGGTTCTAAACAAATTGGAACCACTCCGCTATTTTTAACTAACGATAGGTCAGCTTCGAAAAGCCCTTTATTTTTCGAAGAATACAAATTATTTAACTCATCTACTTTTAGATCAATACAAAAAGGGTATTCAAATCAAATAACTTACTATTCCCATAATGAAAAATCTTTTTTAATATTTGATATAGATTCAATAAACGATGAAAATAAATTAATATTAAAATCTGAAGACGATGACTTTTTAAAAGAGAATATATCCTTTAACTGGATGGGTAAATTAATAGAGGAAAACGCCCATGAAAATTATTTATATTCTAAAATTCACAATGATTTCAACTTAAGTGAAATGCAAAAAATAGGTTTAGAAGTGGTGATGCCTAACCTTAATTATAATCTCTACAAGTTTATGAAAATAAACGTTAATTTCACAAACCAAGGAATTCCAATGGTTAACCCTACATTCAATAAAAAATTAAGTGGAGAATATATTATAATTGATATTAAAATAACCCTCCAAGATGGTGTGATGAAACAAAAATTAATGTTAGTAAGAAGAGATCTTGGGTTTAGCCCAGAACAACAAAAAAATTAATGTTCATTTTTTGAGCATGGACCTCTACAATTAATATATACTATAATATGGCTAAAAATGGTTTTCAAAAATACAACTCTCAACAAATACTTAAGAACTTCTTTAAGGATAGAGAAACCTATAATTTTAAGTATGGTCTTGAATATGGGTTGGAGAATAGCTTATCTAATAAACAAACTGAAAATAGTTTATTTAATTTAGATGAAGATCCTACTGTCTTAGGATTTGATTTATACGTATTAGATAATTCACCTTTGTTTTTCGATGTTGATGAATATATTCAGTTTTGTAGTAGAAATAATATTTCCGAAGTCCAAAACAGAGAAGAGATTTACAATGATTTTTTAAACCAATTTGGGAAATTTTTCAACCAAGAAAATCCGGTTGGAACGTTTAAATCATTTAAGACCCATTACATAAATAGTATTAAAGGATTAGACACTTTAGTCTATAAAACTCCAGTGGGAGGAACAGGAATAGCAAAAAATGGTAATCAATTCACAAAATTCGGTAGTGATAAAGTAATAATTAATATGGCTGAAGATGTTGGTTTAAATGCAGGATATTTATCAAGTCTTTATAGAAATCTAATCTTCTCGAAGAAAAATGGAAGAGAATTAATACCAGAAAATCTACAAAGATTTGATATGGCTATAGTAATTTGTGAGGTTAGAAATTTTAATAGACTTGTCAATGAGGTAAAAAATCCTAGTGTAGACAGCATTAAAGTTTTCAATGAGAATGTGGATAGGTATATATTCACTCTTCATGAATGCCAGTTGGATTTTACTAATTACTCTTTCGAAGATGATATAACTCAAGCTGGTTTAGAAGCATCAAAGATGGGTTTTTCTAAAGGAATTAGTTTTGATATCTATTATAAATTTGTTAGTTATGAAATGGAAAAATTTCTTTTTAATCCTTCATACGATGATGGTGAGATAAATGACTCACCAAAATATATTAATGATCAAAGAAAAAAACCTACTACTAACCAAGTAAATTCACAATCAGAAGGAGAATTAAATAACCAGACTAACGCAAAGAATGATGATAAATATCCCGAAAGAGTTATTGATTTGAAATACCAACAATCGACTCTATCTAATACTGACCCCTTTAAAAGGTATGAATATGAGTTTCCTATGATAAACTCAGAATATAAAAGAAGTAATAAAGAAATAAGAAAACAAAATAGAGAAATAAGAGAAAACCAGGGAAATGCTAGAAGTGAAATCAATAATCTAATAGATTTTACCAATCAAAGATTACAACAAAGAGTTATTTCACAGCGATCTGAACTTATTAGTGGATTAGCCCAAGGTCTTAGAAGTGAAATAGGTTTAAGAAATATTCAAGCTCCAACTAATGTATATGCGCAAACAAACCTATCTAACTTCTTAATTGATAGAGCAAGAGATGTCGGTAACATAGCATTAAGCGATCTTTTATCATCGGGCGCTGGATTATTAACCGAGGGTTCTCAGAATTTAGAAAATCAATTATTTAACCCCGCTAATCAAGCAGCCAACAGATTAAAAGGACTTAAACCAACCCCTAATAACAGCCCCCTCTCGCAAAGAGGCAGCTCTGATATACCTAATGTCTATAAAAGGTAATTATCATTATTATGAAAGATTTTAACAATAAGAAATATTTAGGTGTAGTAGAAGATAACAACGACCCTGAAAGAAAAAATAGGTGTAGAATAAGGGTCTTTAATGTTTTCAGTGGTTTAGAAACCGAAGACTTACCTTGGGCATTACCACGTAAAGACTTATCGGGTAAGACCAGTAATCTTCCTCAGATAGGTAAAGTAGTTTCCGTTGAGTTTGAAAATGGCGATATTTATGTTCCTATTTATAAATATTCTGAACACTATAACCAAAATTTAGAAAATAAATTAACATCTTTAAGTGACGATGACTACACATCTTTTAACTCTCTTTTATTTGATGATAAGACTCAAATTTACGCTAATAACAGCGAAGGCCTTAAAATAGACCACAAATATAATAATGTAAATATAGAGGAAGATTCTATAAACTTAAATCTTAAAGATAATTTTGGTTCGGTGAACATAGGAACTGAAGATGCTGACCAACAAGCTATATTAGGCAATAATTTTTTAGATTGGTTTGACACTTTCGTTGATGAACTCTTGGGGAACTCGGGAGGTCCTTATTTTGGTAACATAGGAGCCCCTGTAGCTGTTCACCCGAACTTAGCTAAACATTTAGTTAAATATAAACAAAAAAGGGATGAGAAGTTTCTATCACATAATGTCAATTTTAACGACAATGGGTATGTAGATAAATTAGACGCTCCTTGGCAACCTATAAGATATGACAAGCCAGTTAGAGGTGACCAATGGAGGTCAACAGATGAGGAAAACAACTTATTTCAAAGTGGTGATGATGTTAGTTGGGGACCGAAATCTGGAACTAAAAAAACAACCCCATCTGGTAATTTAACTACGTCAGAAGAATTGAACGGGGGTGATGTTGGAACTTCAAACTTCGAAATACCTTCTGATGGTGCTACTAATGATGACGTATTGACATTGATAAAAGTTTTAAACGAAAAAAACTATAAGCTGTTTAATAAAAAATTTCAAATGAACATCATAGGAGTTAGATATCAATATGAAGGTCAGAAATATACCAATAAATTTGTTGATAAGTTATATGTTTTTTATAAAAACAACAAAGAACAGTGGGAAATAAAATCGTTTAAAATTTCAACTCTAGCTGGAACAGAAGTCCCTATAGATAAAGATAAATATAATAGATTTAAAGGAAATGTCTCGAGGGATGTTATAGGAACAAGAATATCAATGAAAAAGTATGCTCAATATTTAGGAAGAACAGGACTTGGTATTTTACAACCCTCACAATATATCAATTCATTTAAATTAGGGACTTTTCTTTCATATCCAGCTCTTAAAAGTATAGGTGAACAATTTGCTTACAGAGATTCTAACTGGGATTCAGATAAAATAACTTTTAGTAGCGAGGAAAAAGGATATTTTGGAATGCATATACACAGGGGTGCTCCTGGGGGAATAAATGTGAATAACTGGAGTGAAGGCTGTCAAGTATTTTCAAATCTTAAGTCGTTAAAGAATTTTGAAAAATTAATGAACTTACATATTGAAAGACATGGAAATAAATTTACCTATACGTTAATAACTTCAAAGGACTTTGAAAAAGCTGAAGAGGATCTATCTACTGCTACTCAACAACAAAAGGAAGATGCATCTCAGATTGAAAAAGATACCTCTGATAACGAAGAAGACAAAAGCCTTTTGGATAGATAGATCATCAGATGAATTTAGTGAAGGGATAGATAATATCTCATCTTTCCTTGGCTTTTGATTGGTATAGGAATTTAGACTTTAAGACTCTAATTTTCTTTAGCGGTTGAGTTGTTCACTCCTTGACATTTATTATTTCTAAATCAAAAGTTAGTGAATTTCCAGCTAAAGGATGATTGAAGTCTAAAACTACAGTCTCTTTTTTAACTTCCTTTAAGGTACAGTTAAACTTTTTACCCTCAGGTGTTTCACCTTTTATCTGAGATCCAATCTGTATTCCTTCATCAAGGTCTATTTTATTTTTTTCCAATTCAATTACGAGTTCTTCATTGTAATTACCATAACACTCTTCTTTGGGTAGATTAAACTTGTATAAACTTCCTTCAGTTAAACCTAATATATTCTTCTCGAAAGAAGGTAGCATAACCCCTTCACCCATTTTAAATTCTATTGGTTGTAGATCTTTATAAGTATTGTCTCTGATATTGTTATTTTGGTCGGTTACTTTGTAGTGAAATTTTACTTTAGATTTCTCAGATATCTTCTTTTCTATCATTTGTCAAATTTTTTTAATATTTCTAGTTCCTCTTTAGATAAGCTATCAATACCGCTCTTAGATATTTTATCTAATAGGTCATCTAAATCAGGTTTTTTAATGTCATAGACTTTTTCTTTGGAATCTTCATTGAAAAAATTCTTCGATACCAATACTTCGTTGTAATTAAATACATCTTGAAATATCTCCTTTTTTCTATCTTTTAAAATTCTATTATAAAGAAGTCTAAGTAGAGTTTTATTTCTCTCCCAATTATAACCAGTAATGGTATGGCCTGATAATTTTACGTTAACTAATTCTTTTTTCAAATCCAAAATAAAAGTAAAATCCTTAGATTGATGCATCAATTCCACTCTATCACCGTAACGCAATTTGAATTCTATTTCCCACCATGGAACATTAAGAAATTTTTTAATTATTTTTTGTTCTTTCTTTTCGACATTTCCACTAGGTTTATACATTAAAGAGAAAAAAATTAAAAAACAAAACCCTAAAATAACCCCTGATAATAACACTACTACGTATTCTGTATTCATAATTAAAATATTTTGTTTTTGTTTAGGGTTTTAAGCTAATATACAACTTTTTTTTGATTTGTTTAATTTTTTTTTTAACACAAATAGTCAAATTCTTAAAAATTTAAAAAGGTTTGGCAATGATAATTTAATATATATAAAAAAAATATTATTTTGAAAAAATTCACCCAAAAAATAAATGAAGACTTAAAACAGGAATTGAATATTGATAGCTATATAGAAGAGTTTCAGGACGAATTGATCCAAAAAATAGAACAAGAAGCGGAAAACCGAAATATAGATCCAGATGACATTTCTTCAAAGAAAGAATTAATTAGTTCTTATATTCAAAACCCAGACACCATTATAATCGGATTAGTTAATGATTCTGACTTATTTGATTTATACTTAAAATATGGAAACCAGATAGATAATATTCTAATTGAATTAGACCACTTCACCAAATCTCCCGCTGATTTAGGCTCTCAAAGTAGTTTGTATGGATATATGACAAAAAGTGTAAAATTATCAATAGAGGATGTATTTAAAAAAATGTTAGAAAGTGGTTCGGATTTGTGAACTACCAACCAGTCTTTAGTCGGTGGAGCATTTCATTATACAAATATATATATATACATACAATAAGATTCAACCTAAAATAAACTATGCCATCAAAATCAAAATCACAACAAAGGTTAATGGGACAAGCTTACGCCTATAAAATAGGTGAACTTAAATCCAAAGACATCGATCCTGAGTATAGAAAAAAAATAAAGGATATCTCTAAAAGTATGTCGAAAAAAGATTTAAGGGACTACGCATCAACCAAACATAAAAAGTTACCCGAAGAAGTCTCAGAAACAAAAATCTATTCGTTTAAGGAATTCTTAAGAAAAAATTAACAACTAACCAATTTTTTTTCTTCCTTGTGTTGAAGTATATTATCTCTATACCCGAGATCATTATCTAAGTCTATAGCTACCAAATTGTGATTTTCGTCTTCCATAAACTGCATCACATGGCAATCAAACCAGTAAATATCATGGGAACTTATTCGTTTCAATATCACGCCCATTTCTGTGACTAAAGGGAGTAATTCTGGGTTAGTTTTCCGGAAAAAATCGAAAATGATATTTTGATGATCTTCATTTTGTTTTAAAATACTATCCATCAGGTCTCCAATAATAGAATAAGAATTCCAGGGAAACTGATAATTTTCCTCGACGAAATCATTAAACATCTCACAAGAATCCTGGATAATTTTTTGGTTTAGAAAAAGTTGATCACTGAGGTATAACTTCTCCATGGTAAGTATCAAATATTTCTTACCTCCATAGAAAAGAATGTTTTCAGGCATAACACCTTCAGTGACATCATATGTTCTAACTACAGGTAAAGCCTCGGGATTTTCTTTTAACCAATTATAGAGATCACGGTCTTCGTAACAATAAGGTAGAAGCTTTACCATCTTATTATCAGGTGTTTCCCATAGAAACTGAGTTGAAGTAGTTATGTGTTTAAGTTCTTGATTTAGGACATATGACAGCCAATTTGTTACCTCTCTAATCATCTACAGTTTGTTTGTGTTTGTTATTGAGCAAAGATACGCCTTCCTTTCGACCCCAACAAACAAAAAACCACTGAGTAGCGAATTCAGTGGTTTCCATAACAATAACGGTCCTAACAGTTATCGTCTTTTAAATGAGGATATTATTATCTAATTACTAACTTTGTATTTTTTCAATTATCAATTCCAAATCTCCACTACCCTTTATAAGTCTATGGAAAACATTCTTTGGTATGAATTCTTTCTTTATTTTTTTCGGTAGCTGATTGTCTATCTGTAACATCCAATCACTTGTTTGAGGAGAACTAATTATTCTATCTTCTTTATCTCTGTGCCAAACGAGCTTTTCTTGTTTTACTTTTTCAGAAAAAGTTCTTTTGAAAATATTTTCACTTAACTTTTCCTCATTAAAAACTTTCTCCATCATTAATAAATTGATTATATTCTTTTATATACTTATTTCTTACTTTTTCTTTCCATTTTTGCAGCTTATCCATACGATAAGTCATTTCACTATTATCATACCCACAAGTGTGGCATAAATAAGGGTCTTCATCTTCAGGTTCTATTTTCCACTCCCAACTACACTTATCACATTTTACCTTTTTAGATAATTCCTCCTTAAGTGAATGTATCTCTTGATGTATTATATGGTCCATTAAATCCATTATAGATTCCTTTTGATATGATGTGAACATTTCATCTTGTTCATCCCATTCGTGGTATTTAACAGAAATTTTTTTAGGGTTAGAGAAATTGTTAACGAAGACACTAATATAATCGTCTGAATGTGTTAGGTTGAAAAATTGCTGTGTAGTGCCTGGCTTACGTTCGTAATCAACATTTAAAAATCCCATTAATGTTTTTATACTTTCTGTCAACTCAAATATATCGAGGTATTCACTAAACTTTTTATTCATCCTTTTAAAATCCATAATTATTTATTTTTTTTACCACCAAAGGGCGTCCATTTTTTCTTGGTCAGGGTTTATAATATGCCAATAACGAGGAAGTCTACAACTCCAGTAGCCCGGCTTCAACTTGTCGTCGTGTTTTGAGTCTTCGCATCCATGTCTTTTACTATAATTCTTTCTAGCTTCTGGATCGTCTAACTTAACCCTTAGGTCTTGACCCCCATCTTTAGCTCCGAAGGTAACTTTATTTATTCGATCTGTTTTAGG
>Ga0102930_1000537_pt1 | contig 12618 bp, 19 predicted proteins | sample SalPon1_B_H2O_MG_FD_84514 | JGI IMG/M metagenome (GOLD analysis project Ga0102930, IMG submission 84514) | Salt pond water microbial communities from South San Francisco under conditions of wetland restoration - Salt Pond MetaG R1_B_H2O_MG | ecosystem: Environmental > Aquatic > Non-marine Saline... | reverse complement strand
TTGATATGGCATATCGTGGAAGATTCAGACCTGAAAACCCTGAAAAATACAAAGGTGATCCAACAAAGATTACATATAGATCATCATGGGAATTTAAATTTTTTCGTTTCATTGATAAACATCCAGACGTAATTTGGTGGCAAAGTGAAGAAATCGCCATACCATATCTGTCTCCCATCGACAATAAATATCACAGATATTTTCCAGATGTTATTTTAAAAAAGAGAGTTGGGGATGATAAATATGAGATAATAATGATAGAAATCAAACCCGACAAACAGACAAGACCACCTGATATAAGAAAAAAGAACGCAACACCTACAGGGAGAGTTTCTAGAAGATATCTAAACGAAGTCAAGACTTATGGCACAAACGAAGCAAAATGGAACGCAGCAAAGAAATATTGCAATGAAAGAGGTTGGCAGTTCCGAATAATGACAGAAAAAACATTAGGAATCAAGTAAATGGCAACAGTATTTGAAAACATACTGAAAAGAGCAAGAAACAAAGGAATTGTAGACAAAGAAGAAAAAGAGTCTATTGAATGGTTCCGTAAAAACATCAGAAAGACTGCCGTAAGTCCTTCTAGGATTATGAGGGAAGAACGTGAACATCTAGTCAATTCTTGGACTAATGTTGGAATAGGTAAATTGTATTTTGTTTATTATGATCCAAAGCATAAAAAAACCTTACCATATTATGACACCTTTCCTTTGATTATACCAATAAACAAATACAGGGATGGTATCTTAGGGTTAAATCTACATTATTTACCACCTGTTTTAAGAGCAAAATTGCTTGATGAACTTTATGAAACTTTGAACAATGACAGGTTTGATGAGACAACAAAGATGAAAATAAACTATTCTATACTTCAAAATGTGTCTAATAATTCTTATTTCAAACCATGTGTCAAGAGATATTTGGGAAATCACTTTAGATCAAGATTTGTGAGGTTGCCAGCAGAAAACTGGACACCTGCGGTTTTCCTACCAACTGAGACTTTCCAAAAAGCAAACAGACAAAAAGTTTGGGCAGACTCAAGACAGTTAATAAGGAATTCATAAATGACATTCAACATACAAGAATTCAAATCAAAAATGAACCAGTATGGTGGTCCTGCACTCACCAACTTGTTTGTTGTGGAATTCTTTGCCAGCAACTCAAATTTTGTCCCTAATGCAGATTTGAGGTTTTTTTGTAAAACTGCAACACTTCCGAGTTTGACCTTTGACACATTGGAATACAAACCAAACACAATAGGCATACCGCAAAGTATGCCTACAGGAATGGGTGCTGATCCAGTTGAATGCATTTTTATGCTAGATAGCAATCATCAAATTTTAAGTTTTTTCCATGAATGGGGACAAAATATTGTAAACTACGATACATCAAGTGGTTTGTTTGCTCCTAATGTTAGAGACCAAAATCAACTTCCATATGAGGTTGGATACAAAAGGGGACCGTCTGGATACAGTATGAGAATGACTATAAAATACTTTTCGTCATTCGACACCAATTCTTACTACGAATGCATACTTGAAAATGTATACCCCAAAACAATTGGTGGCATAAATCTTTCATGGGAAGATAATGACACACCAGCGACATTACCTGTTAGTTTTAGTTACGATTCATTCAAAATGGATGGAACTAGGGCAGGACCAATTGAAAATGATCGTTCAAGAGGTTTTGGTTATCTTGACGAATTTGCTTCACTTGGTGGAACTGGTCAAGCAATAAATTCATTAAACAACACACTACAAAACGTTGTAGACAGAACAACTAGAGTGCGAAACGCATTCTCTGCATTGAGTTCACTATTAGACTAAGCGAAAGGATAAAACATGGGACTACCTAAAATTGATTTACCACTTTATGAACTAGAACTGCCTTCTACAGGTGAGAAAGTTAAGTATAGACCATTTACAGTGAAAGAAGAAAAAATACTCTTGACTGCACAAGAAAGCGAAGACAAAAATCAGATGATGACTTCGATAAAACAAGTGGTCAACAATTGTCTTATAGAAAAAACAATTGAAGAAGTTGCTCTTTTCGATATAGAATATATCCTAATTGTTTTGAGGTCAAAATCAGTTGACAACAAAGTGGAATTCGAAATCAAAGACCCTGACACAGAAGAAAACGTAAAACTCGAACTTGACCTTGGCAATGTAAAAGTAGAAAAAGATGAAAATCACACAAATAGAATTAAAGTTAACGATGAATATACTCTTTTTCTAAAATACCCCACAATAGAAAATTTTGGCGATCTTATTATGGAAGAAGAACAAAGTTCTGAAAAGAGTTATGAAATTATGTTATCATGCATGGACAAACTTGCATCAGAAGATGAAGTATACAAATTTTCAGATTTTTCAAAAGAAGAAATTGAAAATTTTGTGGGTGATTTACATGCGGACACAGTAAAAGAGATGAAAAATTTCTTTGACACTATGCCCAAAGTCAGACATGAAATTCCTTACGTAAATTCAGAAGGAAATGAAAAGTCATTCATCATACAGGGAACTGAAAGTTTTTTTATCTAATGTTGAGTCATACTAATTTATTTTTGTATTATAAAAAGATTTTTAGTATGGTTCAACATCATAAATATTCTATAGAAGAATTAGAAAACTTATTGCCTTATGAGAGAGATTTGTATTTTGAAATGTTGGTTGACTTCATAAAAAAGCAAAACGAAGAAAGAAGTAAGTAAATGGCAGAAATAAAAGATTTCAAAGATGTTTTCAAATCAATGAACGAGAGTATACTTGTTCAGACAAACATCTTTGATCAAATGGTTTTGTCAAACGAAAATATGATATCAATAAAAGAGACAATTGAAGCGCAGACAGAAGTTCTTAGGGAAAGCATAAAAATTGAAAAAGAATCTCTTGAAAGGCAAAAAAGAGCGCAAGAATTAGCAAGAGTTTCTGGAAACAACACCAGTCCCACTCCTAGCGGAACGCCTCCCATTGATAATAGAGAAGATGAATTGCCTACACAAAGTGATTATAATGCAACTTTCTTTGCTATGTTTGGACCAAAAGGCGCAATATTTGCTGGCATAACTGCACTCGGATTGGCAGCAGCAGGTCTAAGAGGATGGGAAAAAGATGCAATTTCTAGACTTACAAGATCAATATCTTCTTTAACACAAAGAGTAACAGATGGTGCCAGAAATCTTAGAAATACTATTTTAGTAAGATATTTTGGTTTTTCGGCAGAAAATACTCCGGGTCGTGATCCTACAACAGGAAGATTCACTTCAGGTAGGACGGTATCACAACAAATTGCAGATAGAATAGATAAACTTAGAACACGTGCTTTAGGTATATTTGGTTTGGGTCCAGATGGGACAGCAAGAAGAATTGACTTACCAGATGGTTCTCAAAGAACTTCTTTCATAGGAAGAGTAACAAGTGGTATAAACAGACTTTTGTCGCCATTAAGAACAGTCGCAAATGGCGTCACAAGTTTCATAACAGGTGCGGGAAGAAAACTTTTCAGTTTCATAGAACCACTGATGAGTGCAGGTGGCGGTTTCGTGAAATTGGTAGGGAGAATATTAAAACCAATAGGTGTGATATTTTCTGCATGGGAAGGTATCACCGCTTACATGAATTCGGAAGGAAGTGTATTTGAAAGATTTGGTGCTGGTATCGGCGCTGCATTAGGCGATTTTGTGGGTGCACCATTCGATCTACTAAAAAATGCAATGGCGTGGATAGTAGGTAAACTATTCGGGATAGAAAGCGAAGATGGTTCTTACGATGAAAGTAATGTCATGGGTAGAATTCTCAATAAAGTGAAAGAATTCAGTTTCGAAAATTTGATATCAAATCTAGTAGAAGCACCATTCAAATTCATTAGTGCAACATGGGATTGGATAAAGACACTATTCACAGACCCAGTTGCTGCACTAAATGAGTTGTGGACAGGATTAGTCGGTGAAGGTGGTGTTTTAGATATTGTTTGGATGCCATTAAATTATGCCATTGACTGGATCACAAAAAAGTTTGGTTGGAGGGAAAAAGACGCACCACAATTTAATATGCTTGAATTCATAAAAGATTCTTGGAATAATGTTAGAGAAACAGTGATAGAAAAGTTCAATTCATTTACTGATTATATATCTACGATACCCGAAAGAATGAAATTATTTGCAGAAGGTATGTTCATTGACGTTTCTGAAAAAGTCAGAATAGGGTTTGCAAAATTTGGCAATTGGATTGCTTCTATACCAGCAAGAATAAAACTTATGGCATTGAATGCTATTCGTTCTGCAACGTCAGGATTGCCAGAATGGGCGCAAATAGTTTCTCAGGAAGATATTGATGAAGCGCAACAAGCAGTAGATAATAGAAATGCGCAATTAGAAGACACAATTTCAGAAATCAGATCATCCGCACAAGAATCAAGAGAAGACCTTCAAGAAAGAATGAGACAACTAAATGCGGTTGAAGAAAATGCTGTTGCAGGTGGAACACAACCAGTAGTTCTTCAATATGCACCAAACATAGCACCTTCGATACAACAAAGTGTCCAAGGCGGAACAGTTTCCACACAAAATTCTCTTTTTGGTGGTGGTTCTGGTTCACTCAATTTCGGATTGCCGGGTGCAGCACAATAAAAAGGGGGTCAAAAAGACCCCCTTTTCTTTTTTTATTCAGTAAGATACTGTTTATCTCCATCACCATCAGATTTGCTATTAATAGCAATTTTCTGTGGTTTTCTTTCTTCTGGAATATCATTGACAAGTCTAATTGTCAACATACCTTGTGAAAGTTTCACAGTATCTACCTTTACAGTATCGGCAAGTGTGAAAGTTCTTTCAAAACTTCTTGCTGCAATACCCTTGTAAATATAATCTGCATCTTCATCCACCGCACTAACATCAGCAGAAACTTTCAAAACTCCATTGTGAAGTTCAATATCAAAATCATTTTCATCAAAACCAGCAACTGCCATTTCGATGAGATATGAATTTTCCCCTACTTTAATAATGTTATAGGGCGGATATTTTGTTTGGGTATTTTGTCCTTTATTGATATCATGCATTCTATCAAGAATTCTATCAATTCCGACATAAAATGGATCGTAGTTTAGTCTTGTAAAAGTCATACTTAATCTCCTTTTTTAAGCAAGATTTCTGTTTTGAGCGGTTATTTAACCCACTCGGTTTGAATAAATGCAAACCTATTAAAGCGTTTGCATCTATATTTATAATCCAATTTGAATTTCCCTCAAAAAAGAAACGTCAACTTGGAAAAATTTTTCACCCTTTTTCACATATTTGTTAGAAACAGTTTTTAAAGGTGAGTTTAGAACGTCATTGTCTTTTGCGACCAATGCTTTTTTTCTATTGCTTGACATTACCATGAATACAACTGGTTTGTCAAGTTTTGCAAACTTCTTTTTTCTTTCTGGTATTTGTAATGTTGGAAACGGAAAGAATACATCCTTCCAATTGTGTTTAACTTCTACTTCGCAATAGAATTGGTTGTCTACGATTAAATCAACACCATAATCATTTGGGTTGACAATCGCAGACATTCCTATTCTTTTAAAATATTCTATTGCAAGTTCTTTGGCATTATCATTTGTAGAGTAAAGTTTCCTATCAAATGATTTGTATTTGCCTTCCATTTCACTCTACACCAGTAGAACCAAAACCTCCATCACGATCTGTTTTTTGAGATGGTCGGCGCTTTGCTTCTTCTAGACTATATGTCAAAGTCTTTTCTAGCATTGCTTGTACCAAACGATCACCATGATAAATTGCAACTGGCGTATCGCCCAAATTGTATAGAGAAATGTATACTTGTTCAACATAATCAGAATCAATAATACCTACATTGTTTGCAAGTGTAAGACCATATTTGATTGCCATTCCAGAACGTGCGTAGCATTTTAGAACATGGTTTTTAGGAATATTGAACACAAGTCCTGTTGGTATCAAGGTTCTGAATTGTGGTTGTGCTTGGACTTGCATACCACTTGGACCATTTTTCACGGGTATTTCAATAAGTTTGTTATGTGGGTTATATGTTTTGATACGTGTTCCTTCGTCAAGACATGCTCTCAAATCAAAACATGCAGAACCCTCAGTCGCAAACTCAGGAATTACAGCATTTTCACTTTCTCTGAATACTTTCATAATCAACCTTTCTTTCTATATTGTATATTGGTTATAAATAAAGTTGCAATTTTACACAACAACTTATGGAGATGTTCGGTATGGATATTTATACAGTTCTTACAACAAAGAAACATAATAAACATTATTTAAATCGTTATATCACTTTTATAGAGCGTTGTCAAGAAAAAAATAAAAACTTTACTGGTTATGTTGAGAAGCATCACATATGCCCTAAAGCAAAAGATATGTTTCCAGAATATAAAAATTTTAAAGACCATCCTTGGAATTTGGCAATACTGACTGCTAGGCAACATTTTTTAGCACATTGGATATTAGCAAGGGCATATGGAGGTGGTATGTGGGTTGCTTTTTTTAATATGTCTGTATGCAAGACAACAAATCAACAAAGAACAGTAATAAAAAACTCAAGAATATACGAAGAAATAAGAAAAAACCTTTTTATGTCAGAGGAAACAAAAAATAAAATATCAAAATCAATGAAAGGTAAAAAGAACAGTTTGGGTAGAAAATTATCAGACGACACAAAGGAAAAAATTTCTAAAAGCAATAAAGAAAGAAAAAGAATAATCACAGATACAGAGAGAGAAACTAAATCAATAAAAATGTCAAAAAAAATATGGTGCAATGACGGGAACAAAAACAAAAGATTTGAAGAGGAAGAAATACCCAAAAATTGGGTAAGAGGGAGAGTTGGTTTGAAAAGGTCGAAAGGTGGTAAGTGGCAAGAAAATAGAAAACAAAGAAGAAGTTATGTTGGAGAAGATAATCCAGCAGCAAAAAAAGTTTTTGCTGCTGGAAAAATTTACAATTCCGTCAAAGAAGCTGCCGAAAAAACAAACTGCACTACACCTACAGTAAGAAATAGATGTAAAAAAGAAAAGTATAAAGACTGGTATTACTTATGATTTTTTCCGATATTGTATTTAGGGACCATATCCCAACCATCTTTTTCTTTGTGGGAAAGTATTTTAATCTGATTCAATGGAGCAACAGGGTCTTCTATTTTAGAATGGTCTATGACTTCAAGCAATTCCCATTCCTCCAACAAATTAACGATTGTGTTTCTTCTCGCCTTATCTTCATCAGAAAAATTATCTTCCTTTCCATCAAGTATAAACAACTCTTTGAAATGAAGAATAGAGTATCTGCCCTTTTTATGTAGGATATGACAAGACTGGTAAAGTTTACGATCTTTTCGAGATGCAATACCAATTCTGGTTAACGTCTCTTTGATCTTTAAGAAGTTGTCTGATTCAGGTAGTCTGATTTCAACACCCACCCCTCTAAAAATATCTAAATCTTCCATTATGATCACCTTTTTTTATTATTATTATTTTCCATTATGACCACCTTTAGTCATGTTTTTATTTATGATTTCAAGGTTTTCAGGTGATAGCGTCTTTAGATATTGCTTTGCAACATTTCTATTGCACTGGTAATATTCCTGTATCATATCAAGTTCGGCATTTTTTTCTAGTTTGTTCCACTTCTTGAAACGATTTCTTTTTCTCAATACATCTAGATAGTAAGTGTATTGAGCACCATTAGGAATATCGAATAACCTATTCATTTCATTCGCATGGAGTATGGTGTCAGGGAAATATGAGAACCCCTTGTTCACAAGAAAAGGATTATATTGCTTTTCAACATATTCAGGATTGTCAGATTCTGCAATCAAGTTTTGCTTTGTGTTTGATGCAGACTTTATAAAGTCAAAAGGCGAATATTCATTGCTCATTTATACCATCCCTAATTTTAATGATCTGGTCTAAGTTATCAGCACACCTAGGACACATCTTATTGATCACCAAACCATTTTTTGTATTTGTCTCCAAATCAAAACTTTCCTTTTCTTTGTGTTCTTCACCACAGAAGAAACACTTGATCTTTTTACTTGAAAATATGTTAATCATTTACATCACCTTCTGCATATCTAATAGCAAACATCTTTTGCCATATATTCTTCCATTTCACACCTCACTCGAATTGGCAGTTGAACATCAATTCAGTCAAACACGCAGACATGTTAAGTTCTGGATTGGCGACAAATGCATGTTTGTGTTGATACTCACCCAAAGTTACAATGTAATCTGGTTTTGTTTTCACACGACCAATTTCTTTGTATAACATAGAGAATATTTCATTCATGTCTTGATCTGAATTTTCACTACACCATTTCAACATATCATCAAAATTCTTTTCTTTTAGGATGGTGAAAATTTCATCCGCAGAAGCGTCACCGACAGAAGTTAGAATGCCAGAGTCGATTTTACCATATGACGCATAACCTTGAAGTTCGTTGATCACACGACGAAAGTCTGGAAAAAATTTCATTACAAGTTGACTTACAACACGCTTGTCATATTCCACACCTTCATTTTCGAGTATTTTAGAAACACGCTTAAAAAAGGTGGCAGCGATATTTGGTTTTTCATCTTTTTGAATAGCAAATTCTACATTAGTAAAACGACCACGTAGTGGTTCGATGATTTTGTTTTTGTAGTTGCACGTGAAGATGAAACCGCAATTTTTGGAATATTCCTCCAAAAAGTTCCTAAAACTTGCCTGTGTTGCGGCGGTTAGATAATCTGCCTCATCAATGATTACATATTTACGTCCACCACTAAAAGAAACAGAAGATGCAAAATTAGAGATTTCGTAGCGAAGTGTGTCAATGCCACCATTAAGTGAACCATTGATAATGATATAATCACAATCAAGTTCTTTGAGCATTGATACAGCAACAGTAGTTTTACCAGTTCCGGGCGGTCCAGATAGCAAAAGATTTGGAATGTTATTTTCATCCACGTAATTTTGAAATATCTTTTTAGTCTTTTCTGGAAGGATAGTATCTTTAACCTTTACAGGTCGATACTTTTGCGCCCATAGAGGTTCTTCACTTGTCATTTCAATAGTCATAATATATTTCCCCTACATCACTTTCAATTCATATTTTTTGGTTGAAGCAAGGGATCATTCCCCTGCTTCATCACCACTTTGTTCAGCACCCTTTTCTTCTTTTGGAGTGTTTGCTTCTACAATCGCATTGAACTTTTCACGCAATGCGCCCACGACAGAAAGTTCTCCGCCTTTGAAAGAACCACGTTCACTACACGCATCAATGATTTGAACGACAGTAGCAATGTCTTGTAGAGTTACGTTTGTGTTATTCTGATCCATTTTTAACCTTTCTTATATGTTGATTTTGAATCTACTGCAATAAAGTATTTCATGTTTTCGGTTTCAAACTTAGAAATTCCTTTAGAACTCAAAGAAACTTTGTAGTCATTAGGCATAAGTTTGATATTTTCTGTTTTGATGATAAGCATAAAATCATCATCAGTATCTCCTAGTTCAACACCAAAAGTGTCAGCACTAGGATTGCTGCTGTCAATAGCAGATAGTTGGCATTTACCATCTTTACCAACAAATGCAATTTCGGGCAGTTGAAGGACGCCAGATGCTTTTAATACTGATTGCAAATCTTTCCATTCTACATTGACTTCAACATCAACAGAGGGAATATTGATTTCTTTTTCTGGCGGGGAAATTACCATACTAATATCAGCATAGACATACTTTGTTCTGCGACGACCATCCGAAATAATAAAGTTCTTATCCCCAAACTCAATATCTGGTTTTTCGTATAGAGAATGAACTGATATAAACCTTGATAGATCATAGATAACTGCCTGACTTGGAATTTCGTCTTCAATTGTCGCCATTGCCATAACAGTTTTTTGTGGACTTATTGTCCTAAGTTCTTTACCTTTATTAAGAACAATTGACTGATTAATAGTCGAAAAGTTTTTTAGAATAGACAATGTTTTGTCTGATAACTGCATATTTCATTTTCCTTTCATAATATATTGTTACAGTATTTACGGTCTAAATTTAGCACGTTTTTTCTTTTTTGTCAACCCCTTATAAGAATTTGGTTTTGACTTTTTATCAGAAGTTAGAGGCGCTTCAATAGAAGCAATCGCTGGCATAGAACCTTTGAAAATATATGCACCTACATGCATAAGTTCCAACCAAGGACATGTGTGCAATTTGATATCAATGTTTCTGATATTCCTGCAAAAGAAGTAATCCTCTGAAAGATATCGTTTGCTTTCTGGATCAATTTCACAGTCAAAGTATGCAATTATCTCTCTTGAACCATCAAAATTTTCTGTTCTTGCATGATCTGGAACGTAGGAATATTGTGGATAATTCTCAGCATACTTTTCAAAAACGTATCTAGGAATAAGCATGAAACCAGTTCCTGCTTCTGAAACTTCCAGAGGTTCGTTTAACATAAACGTATTTGCGCTTTTGTTAACAAGGTTCAAGGCATAATCGGCAGTATAATATTGCAAATGATACGGGTTTTCTGCTTTGCCCTGTTCAACCGCAGACTTAACTTTCTCCCAAGAAATTGCCTTCTTAGGATAAGGTCCAGTGAGAACATCATATTTCTCAGGGTTTTGTATTTGAAGTGCCAAAAGTGAAATAACGTCATTTGATTTGAATGCTATGTCAGCATCAATGAACATCAAATGTGTGCAACCAGACCTCAAAAATTGATCTGCAATATAATTTCTTGCACGTTGAATTAAAGATTCATTGAAAAGATAATAAAACTTTATGTCAACACCATATTTACCAGCAAACTGCGCTAGATCGGCAACGGACTTTGTATACATACCAGAACAATTACCACCATACATAGGCGTTGCCACAAATATGGAATATTTTCTCAATTCTTCTGCGTCAATTTCTATTTCCAAAACTTTCATCTCCTACATAACAAATCATTCAACAGTAGTATTTAGGTCACTTCCAAGCAACATGGAAGTTTTTATTCCACATTCTTCAAAAATTACAACTGTTTTTTCTTTCCATTGTTCATACCACTTACTACTTTGATCTGGTGACATAATAACGACATGTTTGATTCCAGATTGTGCGACATTTTTAGCACACTCTGCACAAACTGGCAACCCATAAACGAACATAGTTCACATTTTTTCAACTTTCAGACCAAATTTTTTTAGTAGTTCTATACCACGACCATCTCTATATGCTTCACTATAGTAAACTTCTTTTATACCAGCAACATACATTTGTTTTGCGCACTCAACACAAGGCGAATGCGTTACAAAAATTATAGCACCTTCTGAACTTTCGTTAGATTTTGCTATTTTTGAGAGACAATTTGCCTCTGCGTGTAAAACTTCTACTTTAGTGTTTCCATCTTCATCTTCACAATTATTATCAAAACCTGATGGCGTGCCATTATATCCAATTGATAAAATTCTATTGTCTTTTACTGCAATCGCACCAACTTTCAACCTTTTTGCTTTTGACAATTCGGAAAATATATGTGCAACTTTCATAAAAGAATTTTTAACGTCTTGTTTCATTTTTTAAGTCTGCCCTTTACAAAATTTTCTGGTATTGTCTCACCTTCTGGTATTTTTCTCTCTTCATGTCCATTGTTATACCACTTTCTTTTTTTTCGTTCAATCTTACCACTTCTAACATCTTCCCAATATTTACACGCAATGTTTTTTAAATGACCACTTTCAGCATTCCTTTTTCCTTGCACTTTACCACCTAAAGAAGCAGATTTTTTATGTAATTCTTCATCTAAAAAGCATCCAGTTTTATTTTCAGATAGTGTCTTTTTAACTTTAGCAATTCTTTTCTCTTCATCTACCATTTCTCTTATTCTTAACATATGTCCATTTATTGCATTAATGACGCCACCAATTTTACCACCTTTAGACGTGAATGGCACAAATTCATTATCTATTACCTCTCCTAATGTAAAAACATTATTATGTAAATTTAAAAAATTAATGTTATTCGCAGCATTTACTTTTTTCAAGAATCTAGTCTCATAATCATATGCTTCGTTCGGAGTATTGAAAGTTTTTATCCTAACAACCTCAAACGATTTTAACCCCGTTATAGTTATTATTTTTTTAACTATTATAGAAGATGTATGATAACCGTCTTCTTTTAAAAGTTCGCTGGGGTTAGAATTTTTTGCAGTCCTAGAACCTGCGTAATATTTGCCAGTTTCTTTATGTTTTATTACATAAAAATATGGTTGCATTTGAGTATTTTCCTTTGTTTAATATCAACAAAGGTATTTATTACTTTTCGTATTTCTGCATGAATAACAGTTTATACATAATTAATCGCATAAATCTAATCTGCCATTTAAAACTAATCATCTGTTAGGTATCTCCAATTCATTTTCAGCACGATATATAGTCTGCAATCTCATAATATCAGCAGCAACATCATGTGCGCTATTGTGTTTCTTAAAAGTTTTTTCCCAATAAGAGGTATCTTGAACAGGAACAAAACTGTTATCTTGATCAAAATCAAACTTCGCATCAATATAAGTTTTGGTATCTCTCAAACGCCAAAATTTAATGTATTGATCAAGCAACATC
>Ga0102930_1000532_pt1 | contig 12666 bp, 14 predicted proteins | sample SalPon1_B_H2O_MG_FD_84514 | JGI IMG/M metagenome (GOLD analysis project Ga0102930, IMG submission 84514) | Salt pond water microbial communities from South San Francisco under conditions of wetland restoration - Salt Pond MetaG R1_B_H2O_MG | ecosystem: Environmental > Aquatic > Non-marine Saline... | reverse complement strand
TGGTCGCGTGCAGGGTGCTGATGCAAAGGTGACCGGTATCCGCGTAGGCCAGCGCGTGCTCCATGGTCGCGCGGTCGCGCACCTCGCCGATCATGATCACGTCCGGTGCCTCGCGCAGCGCCTCCTTCAGCGCGGCGGCGTAGGAGCGGGTGTCGACTCCGACCTCGCGCTGGTTGACCACCGAGTTGCGGTGGCGGAAGGCGTATTCCATCGGATCCTCGACCGTCAGGATGTGCCCGGGCCGCGCCTCGGCGCGGTAGTCGATCATGGCCGCGAGGGTGGTGGACTTGCCCGAGCCGGTCGCGCCGACCACCAGGATCAGGCCGCGACGCTCGGTGACCAGCTCCTCGATCACCATCGGCAGGTTGAGGTCGGCCGCGCGCGGGATCTCGGCCTGGATGTAGCGGATGACCAGCGACCATTCGCCCCGCTGCATGAAGACGTTCATCCGGAAGCGGCCGATGCCGGACCGGGACAGGGCGACGTTGAGTTCCAGGTTCTCGAGGAACTCGTCGATCTGGTGCTGGTTGAGCACCGAGCGGGCCAACTGTTCGACCTGGCCGGTGCGCAGCCGGTCCTTGCCGATGAAGCGCATCTCCCCCTGGATCTTGATCGCCGGGGTGGTGCCGCTGGAGAAGTAGAGGTCGGAGCCTTCCTTGTCGGCGAGCAGCTTGAGATAGGGTTCGAGGCTCAGTTGGCTCATGGAGCGGAATCCTGTTCAGTTTGGGAAACTCTGCACAAATCCGATAGCACTCTGGCTTGGCGAGCCGTTCGTGATCAAGGCGCGTCGTCGCCGGCGTGCCGGTGGTCACGGCAAGACGGCGCAACGCGGAGCACGGGCGGCTCGCTAAGCCCCGCCGGGCGTGCCTTGAGCCGGGCATCTGCGGTGTTTTCGTTCTTGGAAAGAGAATGACTCTTCCGCGGCGGACGAACGCCTTGCATCTGCCCGGCTCAAGGTACGCAGAGCGGTATCGGATTTGTGCAGGGTTTTCCTTGGCGGCTCAGTCGGACTCGACCTTGAGGTCGTCTTCGGCATCGTCGTCGCGGCTCTTGGGCAGGCCGCGCTTGCTCTCGAGCTTGATGCGCAGACGCAGGTCGTTGACCGAGTCGGCCTTGCTGATCGCCTCGTCGTAGTCCACCTGGTAGGAGTCGTAGAGGTCGAACAGGGCCTGGTCGAAGGTCTGCATGCCGAGCTCGCGCGAGCGTTTCATCACTTCCTTGATCTCCGAGACGTCCCCCTTGAAGATCAAGTCGCCGATCAGCGGCGTGTTGAGCAGCACCTCGACCGCCGGTACCCGGCCGTCGCCGTCGGCCCGGCGCAGCAGTCGCTGCGAGACCACCGACTTGAGGTTGAGCGACAGGTCCATCAGTAGCTGCTGGCGGCGATCTTCCGGGAAGAAGTTGATGATGCGGTCGAGCGCCTGGTTGGTGTTGTTGGCGTGCAGCGTCGACAGGCAGAGGTGGCCGGTCTCGGCGAAGGCGATCGCGTGATCCATGGTCTCGCGGTCGCGGATCTCGCCGATCAGGATCACGTCCGGGGCCTGGCGCAGGGTGTTCTTGAGGGCCTCGCCGAACGAGTTGGTATCCATGCCCACCTCGCGCTGGGTCACCAGGCAGCCCTTGTGCTTGTGGACGAACTCGATCGGGTCCTCGATCGTCACGATGTGCCCGCGCGAGTTCTGGTTGCGGTAGTCGAGCATCGCCGCGAGCGAGGTGGACTTGCCCGAGCTGGTGGCGCCGACGAAGATCACCAGCCCGCGGGCGGTCATCGCGATATCGCCCAGCACGTCGGGCAGCTTGAGTTCGTCGAAGTCCGGGATGTCCGAACGGATCATCCGCAAGATCATGCCCTCGCTGCCGCGCTGCATGAAGGCGTTGACACGGAAACGGGCCACGCCGGGCAGCGAGATGGCGAAGTTGGCCTCGTGGCTCTCCTCGAAGTGGGCGACCTGCTTGTCGGTCATGATCGAGCGCACCAGCATCTGGGTGTTCTCGACCGAGAGCTTCTGGTCGGTCAGATGGACGATCTTGCCGTCGATCTTGGCCGAGGGGGGCGCGCCGACCGTGACGAACAGGTCGGAGGCGTTATGGTCCACGGCCCGCTTGAGAAGGGCCTGTACGTAGTTGGCTGCTTGCTGGCGGTCCATCGGGGATCCCGGCGTTTGCCACCTTCACGGCCCGGAGGGCCGGGAGGCGTGGGTTACAGGAAGTCGTTCTTGTTGGCCGCCCGGGAGCGCGCGAGCTCCTTGGAAATCACGCCGCGGCCGACCAGCTGCTTGAGGTTCTGGTCGAGTGTCTGCATGCCCTGGGCCTGGCCTGTCTGGATGGCCGAGTACATCTGGGCCACCTTGTTTTCCCGGATCAGGTTGCGAACCGCCGGCGTGCCCAGCATGATCTCGTGCGCCGCGATCCGGCCGCCACCGATCTTCTTCAGCAGGGTCTGCGAGATGACCGCCCGCAGCGATTCGGACAGCATCGCGCGGACCATGTCCTTCTCCGCGGAGGGGAAGACGTCGATGATCCGGTCGATGGTCTTGGCCGCCGAGCTGGTGTGCAGGGTGCCGAAGACCAGGTGGCCGGTTTCTGCCGCGGTCAGGGCCAGGCGGATGGTCTCGAGGTCACGCAGTTCGCCCACCAGGACGACATCCGGATCCTCGCGCAGCGCCGAGCGCAGCGCCGCGTTGAAGCTGTGCGTGTCGCGATGCACCTCGCGCTGGTTGAGCAGGCACTTCTTCGAGTCGTGGACGAATTCGATCGGGTCCTCGATCGTCAGGATGTGGTCGTTGCGGTGATCGTTGATGTAGTCAATCATCGCCGCGAGCGTCGTCGACTTACCCGAGCCGGTGGGGCCGGTGACCAGCACGATGCCGTTGGGATAGTCACACAGGTCCTGGAAGACCCGCGGGGCATCGAGCTGCTCGAGCGTCAGTACCTTGCTCGGGATGGTGCGGAACACCGCGCTGGCGCCGCGATTCTGGTTGAAGGCATTGACACGGAAACGGGCGTGGCCGCGCAGCTCGAAGGAGAAGTCGACCTCGAGGTTGTCCTCGTACTCCTTGCGCTGCCGGTCGTTCATGATGTCGTACACCATGCTGTGGACCTGCTTGTGGTCCATTACCGGCACGTTGACCTTCCGGATGTCGCCGTCGATACGCACGCGGGGTTGCTCGCCGGCCGACAGGTGCAGGTCCGATGCCCCGTTCTTGACGGTGAACATCAGCAGGGAGTCGATATCTCTGGTTTCGGCCATGCGATCATCCTTTCGGGGAGAAGGCCCCGTCTCAAGTCCATTGGTGGTGCCTTTCGGAGGCCGGAATGCGCGTAGTGGCGGGCTCTCGACCTTCGATGAGGACAAGGTAAAACGAACACGCACAAGGTGCAAGATGGGAAATCGAGAAAGCGCGTATCGGGGCATTCGCCAGCGGATCGACGCGGCCGTCGCACAGCGATCGCCGTCTGGCGGTGCGGGACGTCCGGTTCGCCTGGTGGCGGTGAGCAAACGCCAGTCGGTCGAGGCGATGCGCGAGCTCGCCGCGCTGGGACAGCGGGATTTCGGCGAGAACTACCTCCAGGAGGCCCTCGACAAGCAGGAGGTCCTGGGCGACCTGTCGCTGACCTGGCATTTCATCGGCCCGATCCAGTCGAACAAGACGCGGTCGATCGCGGCGCACTTCGACTGGGTGCACAGCGTCGACCGGGTCAAGCTCGCCCGGCGCCTGGGCGAGCAACGCGACCCCGAAGACGGGCCGCTCAACCTGCTGATCCAGGTGAATGTCGACGGCGAGGCGAGCAAGTCCGGCGCCACGCCGGACGAGGTGCCCGCCATCGTGGCCGCCTGCGCCGAACAGCCCACCCTGCGGCTGCAGGGCCTGATGTGTATCCCGCGACCCGGCAACACGGCGGCCTTCGAACAGCTGGCGGCCCTCAACGCGCAGCTCGCCGAGCCGCTGCCCGAGCTCTCGATGGGCATGAGTGGCGATTTCGAGACGGCCATCGCGGCGGGCTCGACCATCGTGCGCGTCGGTACCGCCCTGTTCGGCCCGAGGGACTGAGGGCTCGCGGCCGCGCTCGGTCGCCATTCGTGTTATTTTCGTAGCCCTTCGTTCACGTACAGCTCGCAGGTGAGACAATGAATGCCACGCGGATAGCCTTCATCGGTGGTGGCAACATGGCCGCCGCGCTGATCGGCGGCATGGTCAAGGACGCACCCGAGGGTGCCCGGCCGTCGATCGTGGTTGCCGACCCCAACGAGGAGCGCCGCCGGTCGTTGGCCGAGCAGCTCGGGGTCGAGGTGACCGCCGACAACCACGCCGCCATCGACGGCGCACAACTGGTCGTGCTGGCGGTCAAGCCCCAGGTGATGCAGTCGGTGGCCGAGGCGCTGGCTGCGGACCTCGCCGCCGGTCAGCTGGTGGTCTCGATCGCCGCCGGCATTCCCGTGGCGGCGCTGCAGGACTGGCTCGGCGGCCATGCGGCGGTGGTGCGAGCCATGCCGAACACGCCGTCGATGGTCGGTTGCGGCGCTACCGGCCTGTTCGCCGCCGAGGCGGTCAGTCGGGAGCAGCAGAGCGACGCCGAGTCGCTGATGCGCGCCGTGGGCGTGGTGCAGTGGCTCGCCGACGAGTCGCAGATCGACGAGGTCACGGCCCTTTCGGGCAGCGGCCCGGCTTACGCCTTCTACCTGATGGAATCCATGCAGGCGGCGGCCGAGGAGCTCGGGATGGCGCCCGAGGTGGCGAGGCTCCTGACCCTGGAGACCGTCTACGGTGCCGCCAAGCTGGCCCTCGCCGCCGACGAGCCGCCGGCCGAGCTGCGGCGCCGGGTCAGTTCGCCCGGCGGCACCACCGAGCGCGCGATCGCCCAGCTCGAGGACTCGGGGGTCCGCGAGGCCTTCGCCCGCGCGATTCGCGCCTCGCGTGATCGGAGCCGGGAGCTGGCCGCCAAGGTGGCTGATGGCGCCGCCGAATGAACCCAACGAATCCCATTCCACGTGTCGAGATGATTGCAGATGAGCGGTAGCTTCGGGGATCCGAGCGTCTTCCTGGTGCGGGTGCTGTTCGAGCTGGTGGCCTTCGTCGCCTTCGCTCGCTACTTCCTGCAGCTGTTCCAGGCGAATTTCTACAACCCGGTCACCCAGGCGGTGGTCAAGATCACCGACCCGGTGCTCAACCCCATTCGCGCGGTGATCCGCCCGGTCGGGCGCCACGACCTGGCCGCGCTGGTATTCGCCCTGGTGACGGTCGCCCTGATGGTCTGGGCGATCACCGCCATGCGCGGGGTGGGCATGAGCGGTACCGGCCTGTTCCTCGGTACGCTCTACTTCGCCTTCCTCACCGTCACCAATCTGTTCTTCTGGACGGTCCTGCTGCGGGCCGTGGCCTCCTGGCTGGGCAACGAGCGCTCGCCGGGGGTCGCCTTTCTCGACGACCTGACCGACCCGGTGGTCGCCCCTGTCCGTCGCGTCCTGCCGCCGATCGGCGGTATCGACCTCTCGCCTCTGGCGGTACTGCTGATCATCCAGGTGGCGCAGATGGTCGTCGGCAACCTGCTGATGGGCTGAGGCAACGAGGAGTCTGATGAGCGAGTCCGCCCAAGCGAACACCCCGACACGGCAGCCCGGCTCGGTGGGGCTGGTCGAACCCCAGACCGCCCGGATCGACACGCCGCTGCTGCTCGATTGCGGCCGGCGCATCGAGAGCTACGAGCTGGTCTACGAGACCTACGGCGAGCTCAACGCGCGTGCCGACAATGCCGTGCTGATCTGTCACGCCCTGTCCGGCGATCACCATGCCGCGGGACGGCATCGCCCGGAGGATCGCAAGCCGGGTTGGTGGGACACCGCCATCGGGCCGGGCAAGCCGATCGACACCGACCGCTTCTTCGTCGTCTGCGTCAACAACCTCGGCGGCTGCAAGGGCTCGACCGGCCCCCTGTCGGAAAACCCCGAAACCGGACGGCCCTACGGCCCGGACTTCCCCATCCTGACGGTGCGCGACTGGGTCAACAGTCAGCACGCACTGATGCGCGAACTGGGGATTGCACGCTGGGCGGCGGTCACCGGCGGCAGCCTCGGCGGGATGCAGGTGATGCAGTGGGCGATCAGCTACCCCGAGGCGGTCGCGCACGCGGTGGTGATCGCGGCGGCGCCCAAGCTCTCCGCGCAGAACATCGCCTTCAACGAGGTCGCGCGCCAGGCGATCATCACCGACCCGGACTTCCACGACGGCCGCTACGCCGAACACGGCGTGATTCCGCGGCGCGGGCTGATGCTCGCGCGCATGCTCGGGCACATCACCTATCTCTCCGATGACGCCATGCGGGCCAAGTTCGGGCGCGAGCTGCGTTCGGGCAAGGTGCAGTACGGCTTCGACGTCGAGTTCCAGGTCGAGTCCTACCTGCGTTACCAGGGCACCAGTTTCGTCGACCGGTTCGACGCCAACACCTATCTGCTGATGACCAAGGCGCTGGACTACTTCGATCCGGCTGCCGAGGCCGACGACGATCTGGCCACGGCGCTCGCACCGGCGACGGCCCGCTTCCTGGTGGTCTCGTTCACCTCCGACTGGCGTTTCTCGCCGGTGCGTTCGCGCGAGATCGTCCGCGCGCTGCTCGCCTCCGGTAAATCCGTGTCCTACGCCGAGGTCGAGGCGCACCAGGGGCACGATGCGTTCCTGATGCCGATCCCGTACTACCACCAGGTGCTGCGGGGCTACTTCGACAACATCGCCCGCCGTCTCACCGAGGAGGCCGACGCATGAACCGCCCGGATTGGGAAATCGTCACCGGCTGGATCCGCGAGGACGCCCGCGTGCTCGACCTGGGCTGCGGCGACGGCGCCCTCTTGCGCCACCTGATCGCGGCACGTGGCGTGCGCGGCGTGGGGATGGAGGTCGACGACGAGCGGGTCGCCCGTGGTGTGGCCGCCGACCTGAACATCGTCCAGGCGGATCTCGACGACGGCATCAGCGAATGGTTCGGGCGGCATTCGTTCGACTACGTGGTGGTCAGTCAGACCATTCAGGCGATCCGCCACCCCGAGCGGCTGCTGGGCGAGATGCTCGAAGTCGCCGAGGAGGGCATCGTCACCTTCCCCAACATGGGCTACTGGCGCAACCGCTGGCAACTGGGCGTCCAGGGCATGATGCCGACCACCAAGGCGCTGCCCAACCCCTGGTACAACACCCCCAATATCCATCTCTGCACCCTGCGCGATTTCGAGTCGCTGTGCGAAGGGCTGGGCATCGAGATCCTCGATCGGGCGGTGGTCGACCAGAACCGGCGCAGTTCACCGCTGCTGCGGGCCCTGCCGAACTGGTTCGGCGAGCACGCGATCTATCGCATCCGCAAGCGCGTGGTCTGATCCCCCGCTGCGAGGCGCCTGCGCGGTTTCTCGACGCGACCGTTGAGTCGGCCGGTGTTCAGGTCTTCATCGCGCGGTGCACGGTGTAGGTCTTGCCCTGCTTGACCTTGTCGTAGTTGCCGAACTGTTCCTTCATCGTGCGCTTGAAGTACTCGCGCAGGCCGTTGATCGACACGAACCAGACCTCGCCACCGGGGCGCAGCCCCCGCCACGTGTCGTAGAGCATGATCTGCCACATCTCCTTGCCCACCTTGGCCGGTACGTTCGAGTAGAGCCGGTCGAACGCCTCGCCGTCGACCGCCGACAGGCCGTTGGACAGGCGCGCCTCGGCGTTCGCCAGCCGGTTGCGTCCCAGGTTGCCCTGGGCGTAGTCGATCGCGACGAAATCCTTGTCCAGCAGGATGACCCGGCTGTCCGGGCAGGCCTTGGCCATGGCGGTACCGATCGGGCCGTACCCGCAGCCCAGGTCGACGATCGTGCTGCCGGCCGGCGGGGTGGGGGCGTGGTCGAGCAGCAACTGGGTGCCGGCATCGATTTCGCGCGGCGAGAACAGGCCCCAGGTCGAGTGCAGCGTCAGCGGCTGGTCCATTAGCGTGCATTCGATGGTCTGGTCGCGACGCAGGGCGGCGATGGTGTCCGGTTCGATGCGATGCTTCATGCGGAGGCGGGCCGTGGGCTGGTTGCGGGTGGGGCGGTCAGTGCGCGTCGCGACAGCGGCGACACAGGCCGCGCAGTTCGATGACGGCCGAGCGCGGCGTGAAGCCGACCTCGGCGGTGAGCGTGGTCAGGGCGGTCTGGACCGCGACGTTTTCATCCTCGCGGATGTCGCCGCATCGATCGCAGAGCATCAGGATGGCCTGGTGTGAGTCCTGGGGGTGCTCGCAGCCGACGAAGGCGTTGAGGCTTTCGATGCGGTGGATCAGGCCGTGTTCGAGCAGGAAGTCGAGCGCCCGGTAGACCGTCGGCGGCTTGACCTGTTCCCCGTGTCGGGAAAGCCGTTCGATCAGGTCGTAGGCCTTGGTGGCCTCGTGGTTCGACCATATCTCGCGCAGCACATCGCGACGGATGGGCGTCAGTCGTGCGCCGGCCCGCGCGCAGATCGTTTCGGCGCGGGCGAGGGCATCGTCGATGCATTGATCGTGGTTGGCACAGGACATGGCGTGGCTGCAATCCGGCTGGAGTCAGGCATCATAGCGTAGTTGGCCGGGCTCGAGGGCAGAAGCAAACTTGACTCGGAATCAATAACGTCGATGGTCGTGACGTTGAAATTTCACGTTGCGGCAATCATTATTTAGAAATAACTAATACACGCGACCCGCCAGTCCAGACGACGACCGAGAACGACTGGGTCCCCGCGACGCACCACCGCAGCGAGCGGGGCAGCCGGGGCGCAAAGGGAGGAGATAGCTATGGAATTCGAAAAGCAGTTCCTGGCGACACGCCGTCGTTTCCTGCGCAACCTCGGGGCGACCGCGGGCATCGCCGCGGCCCCGCTGGCCTGGTCCTCGCGCGTCTTCGCCGAAGAGTCGATGGTGGTCGAGGGGCCGCCGATGCCCGACATCCCTGCCACCTGGATCGCCGACAACGTCTACGTGATCGTCTCGCCCTGGGGATTTCCCTCCGAGGCCAACCAGGGGATGATGAGCAACGTCACCTTCGTCATCACCGAGAAGGGCGTCGTCGTCCTCGACAGCGGCGCGTCGCTGCAGATCGGCGAGATGGCCCTGCGGCAGATCCGCAAGTTCACCGACAAGCCGATCGCCGCCGTGTTCAACACGCACTACCACGGCGATCACTGGCTGGGTAACCACGCCTTCGTCCGCGAGAACCCGGACGTCCCGATCTACGCGCACCCCAAGACCGCTTCCGCGATCCGCACCAACCAGGGCGCGTTCTGGAAGAGCCTCATGGAGCGCTCCACCGGCAACGCGATCGCCGGCACCGTGGTCACGCCGCCGAACCAGGAGGTCACTCATGGTGACGAGTTCGATTTCGGCGACGTCACCGTCCGGGTGCACTTCTACGGCACCGCGCACACCCCGTCCGATATCTGCCTCGAACTGGTCGAGCAGCGGATCGTGCACGTGGGGGACATCGCGATGAACAACCGCATCGCGTTCATGGACGACGGCAGCTTCCTCGGCACGTTCAAGGCCTACGATGCGCTCGAGGCGGCGGTGCCGGATGGCTACTGGATCCCGGCCCACGGTTTCCCCTCCGAGGATCTGATCGAGAACAACCGCATCCTGTTCCTCGGTATCTACGAGGCCGCCGAGAAGGCCGTGCAGGACATGGCCACCCCCTCCGAGGTGAAGGACTATGTCCTCGCCGACGAGCGGGTCCAGCACTACGCGCCGGTGACCAACGGCTTCGAGGAGAACATCGGCAAGTACGCCTCGCTCGCCTATCTTGAGGCTGAAGCCGCCGCGTTCTAGCGCGGGTCGGTACCCGACCGGGTGGCGCGGCCGCCCGGTCGATCCCCACGCGGGAATGATGTAAGCGGGGTCCGCCGGATGACCGGGCCCCTCCCGAATTTTCGTTCGCTTGTTCCAGGAGGTTTTGCAGGGAATGTCTTGCCAAGTCAGGCCGTTGTGGCCCCCCTTCGTTGCCGGCATCGTGCTCGGTCTGGTCCTTCTTCTCACCTTCGTGCTGGTGGGTAACGGCATGGGCGCCTCGGGCGCATTCGCCCGGGTCGCGACCGAGGTCGGCCTGCAGGCCGCGCCCGACGCGATCCGGGAAAACGCCTACCTCGGCGGCATGGCGCAGGGCAATCCGCTCGCCGCTTGGGTGGTGCTCGCGGTCGTCGGCACGCTGATCGGTGCCATTCTCGCCTCCGTCGCCTCCGGACGTTTCCGGGTCAAGGTCGATCGTGGCTCGGGTCGCATCGGCGTGGGTACGCGCCTCGCCCTCGCGCTCGGGGGCGGGCTGCTTGCCGGCTTCGGTTCCCGGCTGGCGGCCGGCTGCACCAGCGGCGTGGGCCTGTCGAATACCGCCATGCTGGGCGTGGCCGGATTCGTCTTCCTGGTCGCCTTCTTCGCGGTCGGCCTTCTCGTCAGCCTGTTCATGCGGAGGGTCTGGTAATGGATTACGGCACGGCAGGTACCGCGCTGGCGACCGGGTTGCTGTTCGGCTTCGTGCTCGAACAGGCAGGCTTCGGTTCGCCCTGCAAGCTCACCGCCCAGTTCCGGCTGACCGACTGGTCGGTGTTCAAGGTCATGTTCACGGCGATCATCGTCGCCGCCATCGGCATTCTGCTGCTCCAGGTCGACAACACCTTCGGTTCGCAGGGCTTCTACGTCGCCGAGATGTTCCTCTGGGGCACCGTGCTCGGCGGCGTGTTGATCGGTGCCGGTTTCGCCATCGGCGGTTACTGTCCCGGCACATCGGTCGTCGGGCTGGGCAGCGGCCGGATCGACGGGCTGGTATTCATGCTCGGCATGGTGATCGGCATCTGGGCATTCGCCGGGGTATACGACAGCAGCCTGATTCAATCCGTGCTGACCAGCGCCCAGGCCCCCGCGCGCACGGTGCCCGAATTGCTGGGTGTCTCGCCGTGGCTGGTGGTCGTCGCGATGATTCTGTTGGCGATCGGCGGCTTTTTCGCCGGGCGTGCCCTCGAGCGTCGCAGTCACGGCGTGTACTCGGCCGAGGACATTACCGAGGGCCGGGACCCCGGCGAATCCGACGAGTTGGGTCGCGACCTCGGTCGCGAGGCGAGTGCCTCACGCCAGAACGAGACGACCTGACCATCCGTTCTACCTGACAGCGCGGGCGGATGGCCGCCCGCCTTTTGCTCACGAGGAGTGATACCCGATGGAATCGAAACAGATCGCCCGGAAGGCCCGCGCCCGGCGCGCGCTGAGACGCTCACTTCCCGCCATGGCGCTAACCGTCAGTGCCTCGCTGGCGGCCTCGACACTGATGCCCGCGACCGCGGCGGCCCAGACGCGCGGCGGCAATCCCTGCGCGCCGTCGGCCCGCGGCGGCAATCCCTGCGCGCCGTCGGCCCGTGGCGGCAATCCCTGTGCGCCGTCGGCCCGCGGGGGCAATCCTTGTGCGCCGTCGGCCCGCGGCGGCAATCCCTGTGCGCCGTCGGCCCGGGGTGGCAACCCCTGCGCGCCGTCGGCCCGCGGTGGCAACCCCTGCGCGCCCTCGGCCCGCGGTGGCAATCCCTGCGCACCGTCGGCCCGTGGCGGCAACCCCTGCGCGCCGTCGGGCCGCGGAGGTAACCCCTGCGCCCCGAGCCAGCAGTAGGTCGCGCGGCCGGTATGTCGTTGGGCCAGGTGGATGCCGACATGAACGCATCGGTCGTCGGCGGGACGGGCCAGGACTGGATCGAGGTCGGCTTGGCGGCGCTGGACGAATGGCAATCGATCCAGTCGGCGCTCGCGGCGGACGGCCAGACCATTCTGACCGAACTGTTCCGCGATCATGCCGACAGCGGCTTCGACTACTGGGCACACATCCCGGAAGACGATGCCCGCGACCCGGTCAGTGGCGCACGCTTCTACTACCACGCCCACGATCCCGCGGAGTGGTCCCGCCAGGAGCACGGCCATTTCCACCTCTTTCTGGGTGACCCGCAGGGGGCGGCGTTTTCCCACGTGGTGGGCATTTCCATGGATGCCGACGGTCAGCCGCGACGGCTGTTCACCACCAATGCCTGGGTGACCGGCGAGACGTTGATGCCGTCGCAGCGCCTGTTGTCGCGCTTGCCGCACGCGTTCGAGATCAACCGGGCGCGGCCGTCGTGGCTGGTGGGCCGCTGGCTGACGGCCCTCCTGGCCCTGGTGATGCCCGAAGTGCGCGAGCTGTTGCTCGCACGGGATCGGGCGCTGAACGGGACCGACGGCGAGTGGCCCGACGCCACGGCGGTCGAGGATCGTGGCCGACACGTGTTGAGCGAGTGCCCGCTCGATATGCAGGCGGTGCTCGTCAGCTGGTCTCGGCGGATGGATACCCTGCGGCCCGAGCTTGTTTCCCCGCCCGGTTAGGGCGGATTTTACGGCGCCGGAAGCGCGCCGCTTTTTGATGCACGAAGAAGGAGTTGAGTCATATGAATCTCAAGCGGTTTCTCGTTGTTCCCGCCGGGGCGGCCGCACTGGCCGTCGCGCAAGGGGCCTGGGCGCTGGATGCACCCGGACCGGTCGTCGACCCGCAGTGGCTGAACGACAACCTCGACCAGGTCACGGTGCTCCAGATCACCGGATCGGAGCGGGCGTTCGCAATGGCGCCGAAATACGAGACCGTCGAGGGCAAGCAGGTGGTCTCCGTGGTTGCCGGTCACGTGCCGGGCGCGCGTTTCG
>Ga0102930_1000531_pt1 | contig 12684 bp, 14 predicted proteins | sample SalPon1_B_H2O_MG_FD_84514 | JGI IMG/M metagenome (GOLD analysis project Ga0102930, IMG submission 84514) | Salt pond water microbial communities from South San Francisco under conditions of wetland restoration - Salt Pond MetaG R1_B_H2O_MG | ecosystem: Environmental > Aquatic > Non-marine Saline... | reverse complement strand
GGTGCCATTTTCAAACTTCTTGGCCTGGTTTATTTTTGCCATTTTGTTTCAGTTGATCGCTCAAGCTTTCAATAGCAAAGGAAATCATCAAATCAGCTATCATATATATTTCGTTCAATTTTTATTCTTTGCATACTTCTATGGCTATCACCTATGATTATATTATTATCGGCGCCGGAGCTTCCGGGAATCATTTGGCACTAGCTATGCTAGAAGATGCTTATTTTAGGGATAAACAAATCCTTATTATTGACCGAGCTCCAAAAAATATAAACGATAAGACCTGGTCTTTTTGGGAAGATAAACAGGGGAAGTGGGATGATATCATCACAAAACAATGGAAGTATGCTAATGTATTTGGTCACGATGAAGAGATCAATATCGACCTGAAACACCTCCGCTATAAGATGCTTCAATCTATTGATTTTTATAAATTAGCTAAGAATCGGCTGAAAACATCAAATGCATTTAGCTTTGTTACTGATCAAGTGCTTGATGTCATCGAAGACCCTCATCATGTAGTTGTTAAAACCTCAGATCATAAGTATGAATCAAAGCACGTGTTTGATTCTAGATTACCAGATATCAATAGAATAAAAAAAAGCCGGGCTACCACCATTCTTCAACATTTTAAAGGTTATTTTATCAAAACCAAAGACCCCGTTTTTAATCCACTAAAGTTCACCATGATGGATTATAGACTAAAAGACAGCAAATCTACCAGTTTTACCTACGTCTTACCCATTGATAAACATAGCGGATTAGTAGAATTCACTTATTTCACCCCCCAAACAGTGAACCAAAAAACCTATGATACTTTTATCGATGAATATCTTAAAACATATATGGGTGATCCGCATTATGACATCCAAGAGATTGAACAAGGCATAATACCTATGTCCACTTATGATTTTAGCGCTGATCATTCCAAAAGAATCACAAAAATAGGAACGGCCGGTGGTTGGGTTAAAGCTTCTTCCGGCTACTCCTTCAAATTCTCTGAAAGAAAAGCTGCTCAGATTGTAGATAATATCAAGAATGACCTTCCTTTTACGAAAGACCTTAACAAGTCTAGATACAAAAGATATGACCGCATCTTCATAGACGTACTTTATCATCATAACCATTATGGCGAGTCGATATTCCACAGACTTTACAAACGGAATGAAACATCCCTGTTGCTTAACTTCTTAGATGAAAGAACCAGCTTTACACAAGACCTAAGAATTATTAATTCTTTGCGCTCCGTTTATTTTATCAAAGCTTTCTTTAAAACGCTATTTGGCTGAGAGCTCGTAGATCTTCTGTTGATAAAGCAGCGGCTTGCCAACTGCCATAGAGCCCAAGTATCTCATAACGAGAAAACATTTCTTCTTTGTACCAGTTTAATTTACGGGTTTTTTGAATGGCTTTTGCATGTTCTCGGCTTTTGTAAGCAAAATCCATGAGATCTTCTTTTTTTTTCCAAATACTGAAAGTCGCCATCTCGGTAATGGGTACTTCACCAAAACCTTTGGTATAGATTAGTCCTTTAGCTTCATGAAGCGGTTTTTGCGATTCCGGTACATATTTCCAGAAGCTGCGCAACATGGATTTTTTGATGCTCGCTCGGGTGATTGCGGCAATCATAGGATTTTGAGTTTGCTTTTGATGCGTTTGAAAGGGTAATTGACCATTCCATTGACCATATGCTTTGACGGGATTCAAATGCAAAACGATAATCTCTGATGCTTTTTGCTGATACTTCTGAAACAAAACAGATGATTGAAAAAACCGAGTAGCTGCTCCCGGATCTTCCCAAACCTGCAATAAACTATACACTGACCAGTCCGGCATTGGATTAAAATTTGCTTTGCCACTTCCCATCAGCTTATAGAATGAACATTCTTGTTCTTTTCGTAAGTAAGCATGGGCAAACTGCATCATTCCGAATGCCCAAATTTTTGAAGACCAACTATTATATTTAAAGATAGATAGCGTTACCACTTGGTTCATGTCGCAAAATTAAGCTAATAAAAAACCTTAGCTATATGATTAGGCAAAAATTAATAAAGCAAAGGTTTATCTCATCTTTACCGCTAAGCAAGCTTGTAAACTTCGAATAAAAAAATATCATTCAATGCTCCTATTAGCCTGTCATGCCGGACTTGATGCATCATCTCTGTGCTCATTACCGCAATAGGCTGAGTTGCAAACCTGGATAGCATCTTTTGTTATGTATTAAAAACCAAGTAAATGCTAAATTTATTGAGTTAAGGCTGTTAAGAATATCTAAAGCGCTGATTAAATAAATCAAACTTGATCATGAGCAAATAAAGGAAGGTAAAATCTATATAAACTAACACCTCATTTTTATGTCAAAACCTGTTAATTTTTATGGTATTATTACATATTATTGGAATTATTTCTATTTTTGAAACAAATATTAGGAATATGATGAATGCAGCGACGAACTTAGAAATTTATCAACCGCAGTTAAAAAGCCATTTAGACCTTCCATTTGTAGAACAAGGCATCAGTGCCGGTTTTCCCAGCCCGGCTGATGATTTTCTGGACTTGAGTATCGACCTGAACAAAGAATTTATTCAGCATCCTAATACTACTTTCTATGGTCGCGTTCGTGGAGATAGCATGATTGATGCCGGATTACACGATGGCGATTTACTGATCATCGATAAAAGCCTGGAGGCGGAAGACGGTAAGGTCGCTGTTTGTTTTGTAGATGGTGAATTTACGGTTAAACGTATCAAAAAAGATCAAAATGCCGTTTGGCTGATCGCTGAAAATCAGAAATACAAACCTATTCGTGTAACGGCAGATAATGATTTCCTGATCTGGGGAATCGTTACTACGGTAATCAAACAATTGTAATGATGTTTGCTTTAATAGATTGTAATAACTTTTACGTTTCTTGTGAGCGCGTCTTCAATCCGGCGATACAAAAGGATCCGGTGGTAGTGTTATCTAATAACGATGGTTGTGCTATCGCACGGAGCAACGAAGCTAAAGCCCTGGGCATCCCTATGGGAGCACCGGCCTTTAAGTTCAAAACGACCTTTAAAAAACACGGTGTCCACGTCTATTCTTCTAACTATGCGCTATACGGAGATATGAGCGCCCGCGTGATGAACTTGCTCAAAAAATACACGCCCGATGTGGAAGTATATAGCATTGATGAAGCTTTCTTAAAATTTGAAGGTTTTGACAATTACGATCTTACCAAATGGGGCAACCAGATGAAACACGAAGTAGAAAAAGGCACCGGTATTCCTATCAGCATTGGTATCGCTCCGACAAAAGCCTTAGCAAAAGTAGCCAATCGCATAGCTAAAAAATTCCCGAAAAGAACCGGCGGTGTTTATTTGATGAAAACCGACCGGCAGCGGGAAAAAGCCCTCAAATGGATAAAAATCGATGATATCTGGGGAATTGGCAGACAACATGCTATCCGGTTAAAACGCATTAATGTAAATAACGGATTAAGTTTTGCGAATCTTCCGGATGATTGGGTGCGCAAGAACATGAGCGTAGTTGGCTACCGATTGCTGCGTGAGTTGCGGGGAAAACCTAGCTTAGATCTAGAAGAAATGCAGGCCAAAAAAGCCATTGCTACCACGCGATCATTTGATAAACAATACAATGATTACAACTATATTCGCGAACGCGTAAGTAATTTTTCAGTGATGTGTGGCGAAAAAATTAGAGCACAACAAACCTGTTGTAATCTGGTTTATGTTTTTTTAAAGACCAATAAATTCAGGCAAGATCTGTCTCAATATCAAAATGCCATAGCCATCTCTACGGATTATCCTACAGATTCTACAATCGATATTATCAAATATGCACTAAGAGGATTGAACAAAATCTACCGAAAAGGATTTTATTATAAAAAGGCCGGTGTGATGCTGATGGGATTAACGCCTAATGACAGTAGGCAACTATCTCTTTTTAAGGCAGAAAACCCCAAACACAAGCCTTTAATGCAACAAATAGATCAGCTAAATAAAAAAATCGGTCGGCATAAGATCAAATTTGGCAGTCAGGATTTGGGGCGAACCTGGAAGATGCGGCAAGAAAAGCTTTCTCAACGCTATACCACAGATTTGAATGAAATCATTACAGTAAAGTGATGATTAAAATCCAGCTGTGTTAACTTTTAAATAAATAGATTACATAAGAAATATCTAGCTACAGACAATCAAAAGCAATAGCTTAAAACTTAAGTAACAGGCGCTGCGCTGTAAATCCGGGACCAAAGCTTAACATCAAGCCATAGTCTCCTTTTGTAGTAGGTTGTTCTTGTATAATTTTGCTGAGCACAAATAATACTGTGGCACTACTCATATTTCCATAATCTCTTAAAACACCACGCGTTGCATCGATGTTCTTTCCTAATTTACCAAAAAGCTCATCAACAGTTTGAATAATTTTTCTACCGCCGGGATGAAAAATCAAATGTTCAACATCTTTAATCTGCAGATCAAATTTTTTTAAAAAAGGATGAATAATCGCCGGGAAATGATCAGCGATGGTTTCTGGGACTTCTACATCCAGCACCATTTGCAAGCCGGAATTTTTCAGGTCAAAGCCCATCATTCTGGTTTTGTTATAAAAATGATACATCTGCTCGCCTATTACTTCTGCTCCATCTGCATTTTCTTCTGAGCTCATCAATACACAAGCTGCACCATCGCCAAAAATTGCTGCGCTTACCATATTGGCCATGCTTTTATCTTCATGCTGCAATGTTGCCGTGGGCGCTTCAAAAGCCAATACGGCTGCACGTTTTCCAACCTGGCTTTGTAAAAATTGTTTGGCATAGATCATTCCGGAAACACCGCCCACACAGCCCATTTCCGTAACCGGTAATCTAACGATATCCTGACGTAAGTTCATGGAATTGATCAAGTACGCATCTAGAGAAGGAATCATAATACCGGTGCAGCTAACGGTGATGATGTAATCTAAGGAATCGGCTGACCAATCCGCTTGCTGCAAGGCTTTTGCTAAAACGGATTTTCCCATTTTTTGAGCAGCAGATTTATAAATTTCGTTTTTATCTTCAAAAGAAGTTGGTGTAAAGACCTCTTTTGGTGGCATGATGGCATATCGCCGATCAACTTGCGCACCTTCAAAGATTTTTATTACTTTTCGCCGAAATCGCTCTTCTTCATTTGACAGCCATTGTTCAATAAAAGGAATTGTTTCAGCCGTAGTGCTTGTAAATTCAGGTGTTAGTGTTGCTACTGTCTTTATTTTTACCATATTTAATTTTCAATAATCCATTGATATCGGAAAGCCCAAAACCAGCGTGCTTCCCATTTTTTTAAACCCAATTTTTGAGCATATTTTTCAAAATCTTCCCGCTTAAAGCCACGCAATATTGATATTTTTCCATCAGTAGATGCTACATTATGATGGACAAAGAAAAAGCAATATAATTGAAAAAGCCTATATGCAAGTGCGTTTCGATGTAAGTCGTTAATAAGGATACCGATTGTTGCTAAAGATCGTAATCTGTTGATGATATTGATGAGCTGCTGATCTTTAAAATGATGCATCGTCAGACAACTAATAGCAATATCACATTCAGCCGATGCGATAGTTTCTGAAAATATATCTTCTGCTATAAAAGAAATATTTTGATACGATCTGCTCAACTCCTCTGCAATGGCGATGATGTGTTCATTTGCATCAACTCCTACTAATTCTAATTTTTGAGGTTGATCTTTAAAACAGTCAACAATCTTTCTTAAGCTAGCGCCACTTCCACAACCAAAGTCGATAATTGTAAACTTTTGTTGATGGGGTCGTTGTTTCATCAACTTCTTTATTCCATTGATGGTAACCCGATTGCCACCTAGCACAAGATTGATTCTATCGATAATTTTTAAAACCTGACGCAAATCATCTCCCTGAAAATCAAATTCATCCATAATTTCAGGTAATTGACTGCGATATTGGGTGTTGATTTGACTCATTTAAAATGCTTTTCCATGCGTTAGTTGAATCACAGGTTTCAGTATTTTGGGTTGGTTTTTAACCAAATAAAAAGCTAATTTATTCCAATTTTCATTAACGATCAAATGCTGTAAGGTTCTACCGGCTTTCATTCGTGTTTTAAAAACAGCGCTCCAATCATTAATATAGATTTTTTCTAACTCCCTTCGATTCAGCTCATTTTTAAAATACCGGTCTATATTTTGAGCAAGGATTTTAGCTGAATGAATCGCCATGGCCATACCGTTACCACAGAGCGGGTGAATTAATCCGGCTGTATCACCGCACATTAAAATATGGTTTTCTACTAAAGGTTTTTTTGTGAAAGCGATTTGTGCAATGCCAAGTGGTTTTTTGAATATCGGTTTAGCTCTTTGTAAAAATCCGGCTAAATATGGATTTTGAGCAAGGATTTGTTCATTAAAATCATCTATTTTTTTATAATTTTTAAATATATCATTATGAGCTAAATAGCAAAAATTAACAGCTCCGGTTTCTGTCTTTGATAATCCGCAATAACCCTTTTTAAAGTGATGTAGCTCTACATTTTTATCGGGAAAATCAGGCATATCATAATGTGCTTTAAAGGCTATCCAGGGCGATTTTTTTGTTATAAAATCTCGGTTAATGCTTTTATCTAATTTAGACCTTTTGCCATATGCGCCAATGACAATTTTTGATTCAACTGAAAAACCGGACTTGCAGTTTATTGTAAAGTGATCGGTTGAATGAGAAAATGCAATATTTTGAACGCTGTCTATTTTTAAATCAGCTCCATTTTTAATAGCATGTTCTGCTAAGGCATGATCAAATGTATATCGGCTTAAGCCAAATCCTCCTAAAGGTAGATTGGTTTCTATAATCTGAGCTTTATGATTAGTTAATTTAAGGTGGTTGATTAAAGCAGGTTTTAAATCTGAGAGTGGAAAGTTAATTTTATTGAGATAAGACAGGACTTCGTTAGAAATATATTCGCCGCAAACTTTATGCTTAGGATAAGTATCTTTTTCAATAACAGTTACTTGATGACCTTTTTGAGCAAGGTCTATGGCAGCCGTTAATCCGGCCAGGCCACCTCCAATGATGCAGATTTTAGTTTTCACAGCTGAAAAGTAGTATAATTTGAATGAATGAAGTTTTAAACAGCTATTAAAATATCAATTGTATATTTGTTTTAGAATTTAGATTGTATGTATAAACATTTGCTATTAGTTTTCCTGGGTGGTGGATTAGGCAGCGTAATTCGCTTTAGCATAGGGAAATTACTACAATTTTATCAGCTGAATACAAACTTTCCCTGGGCTACATTTAGCGTCAACATTATAGGAAGCTTCCTGATTGGTTTACTGCTTGCTTTAGAGTTTAAAATGGGGGATAACTTTAGCATGATAAAAAGCTTCTTGATTATAGGTTTTTGTGGTGGCTTTACAACTTTTTCTAGTTTTGCTTTTGAAAATTTTTATTTGATTAAAGAAGGGCAATTGGGTTTATTTCTCACCTATGCTTTTACTAGTCTTTTATTAGGAATATTAGCTGTTTACACCGGGTGGATGCTAAAATCATAACAGTTTTGTCCAACTAAGATATGAGATATGAGATTCAAGACTCAAATAACTCTATATCAACTAAATAAATCTTATAAAAGCCATTTATTAATCTTCTATCATACATCTACGTTAGCAAGGTGTTATAAAAATAAGCAGCTCTAATCGCTCATTATAAAAACAATGCATGGTTTTATAGATTTGAGTCGGATAATAATGTTTTTTATTAACATTTATTTAAAACTTAACTAACTTAAGTCTATTTTTTTTGTAATTTGTTTTTTAAATTTATATTAAATGAAACAAAGTTTACTTATCATATTGAGTATATTCATAATTTTCTCCTGCGATAATCAAGGTAAAAATAATAACGACAAACATCAGAACAAAAGCAAAGATTATTTAAAGGCTATTTTAGAGAGAGGAGAACTTCGCGCTATAACTACCTATAGTGGAACCACTTACTTTCTTTACAGAGGAAAGCCTATGGGCTTTGAGTATGAGTTACTTCAGGAGTTTACAGATGAATTAGGAGTTGATCTAAAAATGGTCATTGCAGAAGATGAAAATGAGTTGATAAACATGCTTAAGGAAGGAAAGGGAGATCTTATTGCTTATGGCTATACTATTCTGGAAGAACGTAAAAAACAAATAGATTTTAGCGAGCCTCTCTATTATTCCAATCAGGTTTTAGTGCAACGCAAACCGAAAAACTGGCGTAGAATGAGGAGACAGCAAATTAATCAGAAGTTAATTACAAATCCGGTTCAATTAATAGGAGATACGGTTTCTGTTAAAATTAATTCTGCTTATGCTTCACGAATTAAGAATTTAAATGAAGAAATAGGTGGTAAAATTTACATTGATACTATTCCTGGAAAAATGTCTACAGGAAAAATCATTAACAAAGTTGCTAATGGTGAAATAAAATACACCATAGCCGATAAAAATATAGCAAAAATTTACGCATCGGCATATCCTGAATTAAACATAGATACTCAAATTAGCTTGACCCAAAGAATTGCCTGGGCCTTGCCTAAGCATTCAAATGAATTAAGAGATACATTGAATCAATGGATATCAAGTAGAAAAAATACATTAAGTTACAACATGGTTTATAACAAGTATTTTAAGAATACAAGGAATCATAAGAGAAGAGTAAAAAGCAGTTTTTATAGTCTTAATGATGGAAAAATAAGTCAATATGATGATTTGATAAAGAAATATGCTGATAAGCATAATTGGGATTGGCGGCTATTAGCTTCAATTATTTATCAGGAATCTAAGTTCAAGCCAACCTCTGAATCATGGGCAGGTGCAAAAGGTTTAATGCAGATTATGCCGGAAACTGCTAAAGATTTAGGAATAAAAGACACCACTGATCCACAACAAGTAGTTCGTGCCGGCACCGACTATTTGAGTCAACTTTATGAAAAGTTTGAAAAAGTAGAAGATAGCATTCAGCGCCTTAAATTTACATTAGCCACTTACAACAGTGGACTTGCTCATGTAAGAGATGCTCAAAGATTAGCGGATTACAATAATTTAGACCGTTATACCTGGGATAATAATGTAGAAAATATGATTGTAGAATTATCAAAACCTGAAAATTACAATAAAGATTTTATCAGATATGGTTATGTAAGAGGGCGCGAGCCATTTAATTATGTACGTCAAATATTCAGCCGATACGAGCACTATAAAAGATTTATAGATAGAAAAGATAAAACCGAGGATACTCAAGTGGCATTATCTGATTGATTTCAGTTAAGATATTCGTTATTTACATAGATAAGAGATTTTTGCTCAAGCAAGAATGTTATGATTTACCTAAAATTTTTATGTTAAAATACATATTTTGATGATCAATTTTATTTTTGAGTGATTGTAAAGTTGAAAATTGTTTCACTTCTTTCCAATTATTCGTGACTAAAATTCTATTTTTTTGATCGTGAGCATTAATATCAACAGGCATTCTAAAATGCTCAACATTAGTTTGCCATTTGATTTTCAGTTGATCATTTTGTTTTTTAATTACTAACAGAGGTATTTGTTTATGATTGAGATATTGATTGAAAACAGGTTGAAGATCAATGTTGAAATAAGGCTGAAAATGGGCTAAAACATCATCAGTTTTTATTGTTTTATACTGAAAATCGGTAACAAAAGACTTTATAACATTCCACCATTCAGCGTCATCATCAATGATGCTTCTTAACGTAAGAAGAAAATTAGCGCCTTTATAATACATATCAGAAGAACCTTCATGATTAACACCATATTTCCCTATTATGGGATTATCATTCTTAATCCTAGCTCGAATACCATTCAAATATTTAACAGCTTCACTTTTACTAAATTCACATTCTATATAAACAGCTTCTGCATAAGAGGTAAATGCCTCGTGAATCCACAAGTCGGCTATATCACGGGCAGATACTGCATTGCCAAACCATTCATGAGCCGTTTCATGAATAATGATAAAGTCAAATTTTAATCCAATCCCTGTTCCGGATAAATCAACACCCCGATATCCATTTCGATAAGCATTGCCATATGCAACCGCAGATTGATGTTCCATTCCCAAATAAGGCGATTCTACTAATTTATAAGTATCTTCTTTAAATGGATAAAAACCGAATTTGTGTTCAAAGCATTGCATCATGGGTTTGACTTGCTGAAATTGCTCTTTGGCTTTAGGTAAGTTGTAATCCAGGGGGTAATAAGAAAGTTTCAAATCTTTATACGAATCTGTAAAATGAGCAAAATGCCCTATATAAAATGTAATATTGTAATTATTAATGGGATAACTCACCTGCCAGGATGTTTTTTTATATTCATCATCCACTAAACTACTGCCTATTTTCTTACCATTAGAAATGGCTTTTAAGGCTTTTGGTGCAATTATGCTAATGCGAGCAGAATCCGGTTCATCTTTAAGATGATCTTTATTTGGAAACCATAAACTCGCACCGGTTCCCTGCACAGCTACACCTATGTGTGGTCTTCCTTTTTGATCTTTATCAAAAACAAAACCACCATCCCATGGTGGATTATTGGCTATTTGTGGATTACCTGAATAATATACTTTTATAGAATCACGAGTATCTTTAGGAATAACTTCAGGGAATTCAAAAAAGAAGGCGTTATACGCTCTTTGATAGCTTAGCTGTTGACCGTGATATAGAATTGAATCAATATTCATATTCTTAAACAGATCAAGCTGCATACGCTGAGCTTGAGCGCTGGTTTTAAAATGAATTTGATTATACCCGCTGATAAATTGTTTTTCGGGTACAATTTTAACTTCCAGTTGATAAGATTTTATATCAAAGTTTGTTCGCTCCGGGCGTAATCCGCCTCTTAAGCTATCTGCTTTAGTAAATTCTGTATTATTATCTAATAATTGAGCGTTTAAATAATGTTGATTTATTAGTAAACATAAAACAGAAATCGTTAAAGTTTTTAAATTCATAATGTAAACATAAATTAGAAGTTGTCATATTCGCAAATATGAATAAAATAATATTAATTTTAGTTTTAATTTCCGCTATAGTAGCTTGTAGCAGCGATACCGTGGTTAAAGGCCAAGTAGTCAATCAAAAGGGTGAACCTATTGAAGAAGTGATGGTTCAGGTTATGACAAGTGATATTTTTGTTATGACAGATGAGAATGGTGAATTTACGATAGATACTCAGGAAAGAGGCGATGAACTGATATTTAACAAAGACGGCTATATAATGCAACTTCAGGAAATAAAAGGCTCAAAATTAGAAATTGAATTGACTGAAAAATAACTTTCAGCTTTAATATCATGTATTTATTATTTACTAAGATCAAGTCCAATCCTAATATGTAAATTGACAGCACCTTCCCATTTTTCAAATCTTCTATCAAATATTCGGACACTTCCCAAACCAATACCCAGTTCATAATTGAAATAAGGACCTATTGTTCGTCTGATGCCCCAAGTAGGAATCAATCTTATCTGGTAGGGTAAAGACACATTATCAGCATTTGAAATAAAAGCATCCTCAAAATTAGCACCAACTCTAAATGCTACAAAATTACCCGTATTACGACGTATTGATCTTCCTTTTCTCGATCGTTTTTTGAAATTGTAATACCATCGAGGTTCCACTTGGACACTTAAAGCTAGAACCCAGGTATTGTTTACTCTTACATTATTCGCTTCTAAACCAAAGAAACCATCTACGTCAGCATCAAAACCCAGTTCAGTTCTCAAGCTAAAATTATTAAACAATTTTTGTTCATTGTAAAACCAGGCACCAAAAAACCCCATTTGAAAACCATAAATAGATTGTTCAACTGAATCATTGTTTGACGTTTGGTTGACCTGTGCTTTAATGTTTGAAAATGTTATAAACAATAATATGATCAGTATTAATTTTTTCATTTTAATATTTATTGTTTCGTTTTAGTTAAGGATAGGATAATCATATGTTTCAAAATCCTTTTGATATATGTCATTTACTATTCTTATTGATCCTGAATTCCACTCCAATTTGCTTTTTTGCGTAACATTAGCTTTAATCCTTAAATCAATATCTAATTCATTCTGCATATACTGCTGAGCGGATTCATTTTCAATTTGTAGGAATTTATCAATTTTCAACTTATCAAACACCCAATGCTGCGGATGCAGATGCCTGTTTTTATCATAAATTTCAGGAAGTAATTCTACAAATCTATTAAAATCTATTGCTTTTAAAGCAGCATATTTTTCTTTAGCAGAGGCATTTTGTATTTCTAATACCGGAAAGAAAATTCGCTGACTTCTCACAAAATAATCAGTATCGTCTAAAGACTTACGAAGTTTATCAAAATAAAAGGATGTTAATCTTTCATAGGGATTTCTGACCAAACCAAATTTTTGATACGGAATCCATTTCACCAACCAATTTTTAGATTTTTTCCATTCTTTTTGTTGTTTAAGCATAGAATACATCACTTTATAATTCGTGATGATGGCTTTTTTCTTAGCATGATTAACAAAACTGGGCATATTAATATAGATAAGATTGTAAGATAATGGTCGCGCTGACTTCATCAACTAATTTTTTATCGCGGCGTTTCTTCTTTCCTAATCCGCTGTCTATCATGGTTTGAAATGCCATT
>Ga0102930_1000529_pt1 | contig 12699 bp, 12 predicted proteins | sample SalPon1_B_H2O_MG_FD_84514 | JGI IMG/M metagenome (GOLD analysis project Ga0102930, IMG submission 84514) | Salt pond water microbial communities from South San Francisco under conditions of wetland restoration - Salt Pond MetaG R1_B_H2O_MG | ecosystem: Environmental > Aquatic > Non-marine Saline... | reverse complement strand
GCGCCTACACCAGCCCCGATTGGTATCGCAACCTGGCCGTGAAGTTTACCTTCAAGTTTTAGGAATGGCCCTGGGAGGCCTGGCGGCCAAATGTGATAGCCCCTGCCGGCAGGCCTCTCTCAAAAAGCTGCCAGCCTTACCCGTACAATGTCCTCCTGGCGGGGCGTTCCCGAAGAGCTTTAAGAATCTGCCGGGCCCTCTTGCTGCTCCACCGCCAGCGCATCACTGGCCTTAACATCGCGCATGGGCACCGGCTGCGCCAGGGCCCCGAGCGCGTCCTGGATGTAAGGGTCATAAGGTAAATGGGTACGCCGGTACCCTTCGCTCCCGAAGAACTGGTAAGCGATGAGACTTTTGAGCCGGTTTTTGATCACAGCCCGTTCGCTTTCCGGAATATCTTTAAGGGCCCGCGGGGGCAAGGTGCGGAAGAAGAACTTTAGCACGGCGTCATCTACGGCAAATTCGGCTATAAACGCCTCCAGATCGTAGTTGGCCCAACGGTCCCTTTGCGCATCTACAAAGGCAAAGGCCCGGTTCTCCAGATTTACCGCCATGGCCAGTTGATACAAGCGGCGGCTGTACAGGTTGCTGTCGATTTTGCTCAGCACCTGCGGATAGATGCCGCCGCCGCCTTTTACCACGCGTCCCTCCGGGGTGCGGTAAGTAGGCAGGCTATCCGCCATAGCCTGCTCCGTACTGTCATGCGGTTTGGGGTTTAACTGATAGTGGCGCGCGGCCCCGCCCCGTTGATGGGGATTGTAATGGTCAAAGTCCTTTTGGATGCTGCGTCCGGTGGGGGTAAAATAACGCTGGGTAGTAAGGCGGAGCTTTGAGCCATCGCTCATGGTTACCTCCTCCTGCACCAGTCCCTTGCCGAAGGACCGCTGCCCGACAATTACCCCCCGGTCATTGTCTTGGACGGCGCCGGCTACAATTTCACTGGCGGATGCCGAGCCCCCATTGATAAGCACGGCCAGATCGCCCTTCTCAAAAAGGCCCTCTATTTTGGCCCGGTAGGTGGTCTTTTGGCCCCGTCGATCTTTGGTAACCACGATGGTCTTATCATCGGCGAGGAATTGATCGGCTATTTGCCTGGCTTCACTAAGTAAGCCCCCGGGGTTATCACGCAGGTCCAGGATCATCCGGGTGGCGCCCTTTTTTAGGAGGTAGCTGAGGGCCGTGTACACTTCTTTGCTGCTGCGCTCGGTAAAGCGGGTAAGCCGCAAATAGCCGGTAGAATCATTCACCAAAAAACGACTACTCACGCTGTTTACCGGCACTTCTCCCCGCTGCACCGTCTTGTTGAGCAGCTTCCGCTGGCCGGGATCGTAGAGGAGCAGCGGCACCTGGCTTTCCCGAGGTCCCTTGAGCGTACTGAGCACCAACTTATTGGTAACTTCCTCGCCGTAAAGCCGCACAGAATCGGCCCGGAGGATCCGCTGGCCCGCCTTTAGTCCGGCCGCTTCCGCCGGGCCTCCGGGAATGATGCGGACAATGCTCAGGGTATCTCGAAAAATTTTAAACTCAATGCCCACCCCTACAAACTCGCCGTGCATAGTTTCTTCCGCCGCTGCTACCTGGTTTTGAGGAATGTAGGTAGAATGAGGGTCCAGCTTTTTGAGCATGCTCTGGATGGTCTGGTCCAGCAGGCTATCGGTATTTACGGGATCTACGTACTGATAATTAATCAGTTCCAGGACTTTGCGGAGCTTGGCTTCCCGCTCGTTTACCTCCTTGATGGCCATCACCGGAGAGGTGTTATTGAGCATGATACCTAAGCCCAGGCCTATGGAAACGGCCAGCGCTAAATAAATGGGATATAGGATTTTATTCCTCAATTTCGGTGATTTGCACGATTTCGACCCCGGCTTTTTCCAAAAATAATAAGCCTTGATCGTCTTTATAACGCTGCATGTACACCAATCGTTTTATGCCGGCCTGATGAATAAGCTTGCTACAGTCCTTGCAGGGCGACATGGTGAGGTAGAGCGTGGCGCCCTGAGAAGAGTGGGTGCTGCCCGCTATTTTTAAGATGGCATTGGCCTCCGCGTGAAGCACGTACCATTTGGTGGTGCCCGCTTCGTCTTCACATACGTTCTCAAAACCACTGGGGGTGCCATTGTAACCATCGGAAATGATCATCCGGTCGCGCACGATGAGCGCCCCCACCTGCCGGCGCCGGCAATAAGATAACTTGGCCCACTCCCGGGCCATGCGGAGGTAGGCATTGTCGTAGCGGCGCTGCTTGGCAGCCGGCATCATGGTACTCATGAACACAGTTTGTAGATTAAAAGAGCGAAGATAACACCTTCCGCGCATAGCCGGGGAGCGCGAAAGATCCCGGATAGCTGAACAGGGTTTACCCTCACTTGTTAGCATCGACATGAACCGGAAAGAAAAAATAAAGGGGCTGCTGGAAGGCCTCACCCAGGGGCTTTACGAAAGGGATGAAGTGATCAAATTAGCCCTGCTCTCCGCCCTGGCGGGCGAAAGCATTTTTTTACTGGGACCTCCCGGGGTGGGGAGAGCCTTATCGCCCGCCGCTTAAAGTATGCTTTCCGCCAGGCCCGCAGCTTTGAATATCTGATGACCCGGTTTAGCACCCCGGAAGAGGTTTTTGGCCCGGTTTCCATCCAGAAGCTGAAAGAAGAAGACAAGTACGAACGCAAAACCGAAGCTTATATGCCGGGGGCCAACCTGGTGTTCCTGGACGAAATATGGAAGGCCAGCTCCAGCATTCAAAACGCCCTGCTAACCATCATCAACGAAAAAGTGTATCGCAACGGGGAGCAGGAAATAGCGGTAGACCTCAAAAGCCTGATAACCGCCAGCAACGAGCTGCCCCCGGAAGGCGAAAATTTTGGCCCGCTGTACGACCGCCTGCTGATCCGCTACCACCTGCAGGGCATTAGCGGCGGTAAGCGCTTTATCCAGATGATCACCGGCACCGAGGAAGTGTACAGCGATACGGTTCCCGAGGAATACAAGCTCAGCAAGGAGGAACTCAATCAATGGCAAAATGAAATCCAGCAAATAGAAGTACCCGAAGAAGTCCTTAACACCATTCAGGTGATCCGGGAAAAAATTGAAGCCTACAACCAAAAGCAAAAAGAAGAGCGCCTCCAAATCAAGGTTTACGACCGCCGCTGGAAAAAGATCATCCGCCTGCTGCGCACCAGTGCTTTTCTTAACGAACGCGCCGCGGTAAATCTCATGGATTGCTTCCTGATGACGCACTGCCTCTGGAACCGTCCCGAGCAATACGAAGAAGTAGCGGCCATGGTAAGTGATACCATTCGCAAGCACGGCTACAGCCTGCAAATAGGCCTACCTATGCTGCGACGGGAAATAAAAGACTTTGAAGCAGAGGTAGAAAGCGAAGTAAAAATCCGCCACACCACCACGGAAGAGGTGCTGCGGCCGGTAGACGACACCTACTACGAGCTTCAGAAAAATGGGGAAGACTTTGCCGGGCGCTATGTGCAAGTGAACGATTATAACCGCTTAAAAGTGGCCGACCAAGAAGTGGTAAATCTCTACGATGAAGACTTTAAACTGGTAAACCGCCTGGGGGCCCAAAAAACGGAGGAAGAGTACACCCTCACCCTCAAGCACAACGCCCAAACCCACCGCCTCCGCTTAAAGACCTACCAAAAAGAAAAAGCCCGTTACCTCTACAAGAAGCCCCACAAGCTGGTACATCAGTACTGGGAAGAACGCTATGAAAAAATCAATCAGTACCTGACCGAGCGCCGCCAGTGGCTGGAAGAGCAAAAACCCGAAGCGCTGCAGCAGGGGCCGGGCCATATCCTGGTAGATGAGAAGCTATGGCCCGTAGTAGAGGCCAATCACCGCCAGGTAAAAGAAGAGCTGGAAGACCGCCAGTTTCAACTGGACAAGATCCGGCACCTTTACCAAAATATTGAGGAGTAGAGCGCTCCTTTAACGGTTGCCGAGAGGCAATCTGGTTTTTTTCCCTTTCAGAGATCCTGCCTATTCCCGGTTGGGCTTCCCCATTTTCCGCTTAGGCCTTTTGACTAGGAGCCAGAGCGCTTTTATCGCGGCTAAGATTCTTCTGCCAAGAGAGGATATCCGCCGGAAAGGGGCATGGTATGAGGCAAAACAAATGGCCTTTTAAATATACCATTCAAAAGACCCGTTATTAAGGGATACCGCTTAATACCAGGAGGCGCTATCTGCTTATAAACGGCTTGGGGAAAGGGCGGTAAAGCTCATTTGGCCGGCAGGCCTACAAAAACAAATACAGCAGGGCGAAGCCCGTGAGGAACACGATGCCCGCGTAGCTGAGCACCCGCAGCCAGCGGGGTGGCAGGCCCTCGGTGGGCATATGGCGGGAGGTAACCAGCCGAAAATTAACCACCGCAATGAGCGGCGCCACCAGAAAACTGATGGTGGTGGCCACATCGACCAGCTCTTTGAGGCTATCGCCCAGCAAGAAGATGACGAGCAGCGCTCCGCTGCCTACTAGCACGGTGGTAAGCCGGTAAGTACCGGGACTACTGGCGGGACTGCTGCCTTCCTGCCGGGCGGGCTGCGGGCTGCGCAGTAAAATAAGTAAACGCTCCATGCTGCGCCCGTAGCCATCAAAAACCGCTATGGAAGTGCCCAGCATGATGGAAAAAGCCGAGGCCGTAATAATGAGCCGGCTCCATTCCCCGATGCTGCTGGTGTATAAGCCCACAATGCCGGCGGCAAAACCCGCCGAGCCCGCCGGTAGCGCCTGCCCACTGCCGTAAAGCAAATAAGCGCCCAGCAGGAGGAAACAAGGCCCCAAAATAGCGCTCACCAGGTAACCGATATTAAACTCCTGAAGAACGGAACGCAGGGGCGCCGTATGCCCGCTATCGCGCTGGCGCTCGATGGTCCATAAGCTGTTCCAGGCCGATAGATCTACCGCGGTGGGCATCCAGCCCATCAGGGCAATGAGGAAGACGAAAGCCTCACTGCCGGGCTTAAGCGCCTCCGGCTCAAACCAGGTGAAGGAGGCCACTACCGGTCCTTGCCAGAGCGTGAGCAAGACCGCCCCTGCCGTAGAAAGCAGCAGCACCGTTCCGACAATCTTGATCAGCCGATCTAAAACCTGGTAACGGCCCCAAAACAGCACCCCAATGCACCCGGTAAAAAGCCCCAGGGTGGTATAGGTGGGCTGCCAAAAAGATAAGCGGGCACTAAGCCCAAAAAGGTGATCCAAGAAGGCCGCGGTAACCGCTCCCACCGCGGCCGCTACAAAAAACATAGTGCAAAGCGTAACCCCAAAGTAAAGCCAGAGCATCCAGCGGCCTTGCCGCCGGTACCCGTCTATTATACTCTCGCCCGTAGCACCGGCATAGCGGGAGCCAAACTCGAAAAAGGGGTACTTGAATAAATTGGCCAGCACCACCGCCCATAAAAGGCCCATGCCGTAGAGCGCCCCCGCCCGGGTGCTTTGCACCAGGTGACTTACCCCTATGGCGGTGCTGGCAAATAAAATCCCGGGACCCAGGGTTTGTAAAAAGTATTTTAAACGAGTAGCTTTATCCATAGGCCCAATTGATGAGCAGGCTAAATTGCCAAATTTTATGTAGCTTCGTGTATATTTAATCAACCTAAGCCTATTTTTTATGCGTTTACGCCTTTGCAGCGCGCTCATTCTATTAAGCTGCTCCCTGGCCGCCCAGGACCGCCTCGTAATAAATGCCGGTCGCGGCTGGCCCGTAGTAGCCCGTGAAGTGGCTTATGCGGAAGGCCTCACGGCCAAAAGTACCTCCGTAAGCCTGGGAGAAGGTTTCCACGGAGGCCTCACTTTCGAGAACCACTTCAATATTCCCGTGGCCCTGGTAGCCAGCCTGCACTATCAAAAATTGGAAAGGGGCATTAACCAAAGTCGATTTGACTTGACGGGCAATAGCCAGCCCCACTACGGTGCAGGCCAAATAAACAACCAGCTGAGGAGTGAAAGCATCTCCGCCCTAATAGGAGTGCGGCACTTTCCCCTGGGCCGGGAAGGGATCTATCCCTGGATAGGGGCATCCGTTGGTATGAGCTACCGCGAGCTAGTGCATGAGCTGGAAGCCGTGGAGCAAGGGGCTAAAAACGAAATAAGCTGGACCTACAGATTGGGCTATTCGCCGGTTTTTCAGCTTAATCTGGGAGGCCGGTGGCAGCTTTTCAAAAGATTTAGCGCCGGCCTTGCGCTTCGCTTTCGCTACTCCTCTTCCAATCTGGAAAAATTCCTGCAAACCGTAGGAGTGACCCGAAATCAGCTTTACACCGGATTCAGGTCCCAGCCGGAACGGACCTTTAGTAAGCCATTCCCGGCCAGCAGCCTGGCCCTATTAGGGAGCTTCTCTTATCAACTTTTGCCACCCGAAAATCCCGAGGAAAAGCAATAAAAAAAAGCCGCCCGCACTTGCTTGCTCATTGGCCTTTTTCGAAAAGTAACTTCTTCTCTTAATTTCTAATCTAAAATTCCCCATTATGAGAATTCTTATGACCGCCGTGGCTTTGCTTGCCACCACCACGCTCAGCGCCCAGGACTTTTACTTCAACCCGGTAGCAGGGTACGGTATAAAAGCCCCGGGAGAAATAACCCTTACTGGCGACGCCAGCAGCCCAAGCGTGGACAACCTAAACCTGGGGGGTGGCCTTAATGTAGGGGTATCCGGTGGGTTTCTCTTTAACGATGTTTTCGGCATCGAAGCCCGTTTGAATTACCAAAACAACTTGGGCTACCAGAACGTCAACTCTATCACCTACCAAGACCCCAATTCTGGACAGCCGATCTCCGGCGAACAAATAACTACCTTTAATGCCAGCAGCATTCGCCTGGCACCCCTGTTGTTTTTCCGCATGGATGAGGACGTATCGCCCTACGCCAAGGTGGGGCCCATTATTCAGTACACCATGCTTTCGGTGGTGACTGAATCGCCTCAACCAACCCTCGTCAATAACACCCCTACGGTGGTTACTCTGGAAACGGAAACCCGCTTGAACAACGGCATCAGCATGGGGGCCCTGGGGGAAGCCGGGATGATGTTTGAGGTGGACAGCGATATTTTTCTCAACGCGGGCGTGGCTTTCAGCGCCCTACAAGTAGCCCCAAACTCTGCGACAATAGTGCGCTATGAGGAAAACAACCAGGATCAACTGGATGACCTTAGTGTTTCTGAAAAAGAAACCGAGTTCGTCCGAAACATTGACAACAATAGTTCCAATGAGCCTGACGAGCCTTCCCAGGGCCTAAAAGATTGGCTCAACTTCAGCAGCTTTAGCCTCCGTGTGGGAGTTGTTGTGATCCTCTAAAGAAACAGGCCAAAGCTCATCTTTCCCAAGAGCCCCTTTGCCGGCGCAAAGGGGCTTTTTTGGCGGATTGGGGTCGTCCGTGCCTCGTTTTCGAGGGCGCCTCAGGAATAAAAACTGCTGGCTACCTTTGGGCCCCATTCCTAAAAATGCATTTCCATGCGAAAAATACTGGTGCTGGGCGCCGGCGGACAAATAGGTACTGATCTGGTGGCCACCTTGCGGGAGCAGCACGGCGCAGAAAATGTTATCGCCAGCGATCTCAAAACGCCGGAAAGCGTAAGCGGCCAGGGCCCCTACGAAAAGCTGGACGCTACGGATGCCGGGGCCCTGCGCGAAGTAACGCAGCGCTATGAAATAGGGACCATTTATCACCTGGTAGCCATGCTTTCCGCCACCGCCGAAAAAATGCCCGAAAAAGGCTGGCAACTCAATATGGACACCCTTTTTCACGTGCTTAACCTGGCCCGGGAAGGCTTGATCCAAAAAGTCTTTTGGCCGAGCTCCATAGCCGCCTTTGGCCCCACTACCCCCAAGCAAAACACCCCCCAATTCACGGTAATGGATCCGGGCACCGTTTACGGCATCAGCAAGCTTTCCGGAGAGCTCTGGTGTCAGTACTATCACCAACAATACGGGGTAGATGTGCGCAGCATTCGCTATCCCGGGCTGATCTCCTATGCAGGCGCCCCCGGCGGTGGCACCACGGACTATGCCATCGATATATTCCACCAAGCCCTGGCCGGAGAAGCTTTCGAAAGCTTTCTGGGGGAAAACCGCGCCCTGCCCATGATGTACATGCCCGATGCCATCCGGGCCACCATAGCCCTGATGGAAGCGCCCGCCGAAAAAGTCAAGATTCGGACCAGCTATAACGTAACCGCCCTGAGCTTTACCCCGCCTGAGCTGGGAGCCGCTATCCAGAAAGAAATACCAGGCTTTACCTATTCCTGTAAGCCCGATGAAAGAGACAGCATAGCGGCCGGATGGCCGCAGGCCATAGACGATAGCCGTGCCCGGGAAGACTGGGGCTGGCAGCCGGAATACGATTTACCCGCCATGGTAAAAGACATGCTGGCCAAGCTCCGCCAAAAGAAAAGCCGCTAAGGCTCGAGACGCCTGCCGGGGGCTACTTCCGCTGGATTTTGATGTCCAGCGTCATGTCCAGGGTGGCACTAAAATTAAGCACCGCAGTATCCTGCTGCACCGTAGTGGAAAGGATCATGGCGTCGCCGGTATTATTGGAAACATCAAAGGTGGTTTCCCCGCGCAAAGCATCGTCGATGATAAAGCGGGTGTTGCTTTCCACGGTGAGTTCCCCGTTTCCTTGGACCGGAATAGGAAGGGTTACAGACTGGTTTAAAAAAGAAGTCGCGATAAGGCCATCCACGTCGTACTGGGCACTGTCATTGGCCGCGTCAAAAGTGAAAGTGCCTCCGTCGGTGCCATTGCCGGCGCTATCGATGGGGGCCGAAAAGCCGGAGGTGCTCAGGGCTCCGCCAAAATCGATGTATTCCACCTCGAATTGCCCGTCCAGGTCTGCCGCGAGGCCGGTGGGTTGGTTGTCATTGCCATTGCCATCCTCTCCTCCCGTGCGGTCTTTGGTGCAGGCGGATTGCGCGAATACCAGGAAGGATAAGCTGAGCAAAAAAGGAAAAAAGCGGGCCTTTAGCATGGTAAATGTTTTTAAAATGAAGGGCTAAAATAAGCATTATGCGCTAGCCGGAGACGAGCCGCGCCGGAGCTCGAGCACGGTTATTTCGGGCCAGATACCCACCCGGCCGGGGAAAGCCAGGAATCCAAAGCCCCGGTTTACGTAGAGCTTGCGACCGGCTTCTTGGTAGAGCCCGGCCCAGCGGGGGTAACGGTACTTCACGGGGCTCCACTTAACCCAGCCGGGAATTTCGATGCCAAACTGCATGCCGTGCGTATGACCACTAAGGGTGAGCTGGACGGCCTGGCGGTGCTGGACCACTTGGTGATCAAAGTGTGAGGGGTCGTGGGAAAGAAGGATGGTGAAATCCTCGGGCGCCAGGTCCTGCAATGCCTTATCGAGGTCCCCATACTTGGCAAAACCGCCGGCGCCCCAATTTTCCACGCCGGCCAGGCGAATAGCATCGCCACCGCGGGAGAGGCGGCGGTTTTCATTGCGCAATAGATCAAAACCCAATTCCGCTTCAATGGCGTAGAGCCGCTGCATATTGGCTTCCTTGGCCTCCGGGCTTTCCCACTCTACGTAATCGCCGTAATCGTGATTGCCCAGGATGGAATATTTTCCCAGGGGAGCTTTTAGCCGCTTAAACTCTTTCATCCAGGGCTCCATCTCTTCGGCGCGGCTATTGACCAGATCACCGGTAAAGAGGAGAAGATCACTTTTTTGGGCATTGATCAGGTCGATGCCATAGCGTATTTTTTCGCGGTTGTCAAAGCTACCGCTGTGGATATCGGATATTTGGGTGATGCGCAGGCCATCAAAGGCCGCCGGAAGATCGGGGAAATAAAGGGTTTGGCGGATAACCCGGTAATTGTAGCGCCCCTTCCAAATGCCGTGCAAAATGCCCGCAAAAGGAATGGCCGCCAGCCCCAAGCCAATGAGGCTTACCACCCGCCGGCGCTCGGGCCAAAAAGCGCCTTCGCTCCCGCTAACTTTATGCACCAGGCCGGTGATAAAGCGCAGCACGTCCTCGCCCAAAAGACCGATTATTAAGATCAGCTTGGGCACCAACAATAGGGTGAGGGCGCCCGCATACCACTTGAAAAGCGGGTCGTGCGGGCCACTCTGCCGATCAAAAGAAGCTACCAAAACCAGCAAAAAGAGCCACATACCGCCCGATAGGCCCCAGTAAATAAGGCGGGTGGCCAAAGTGCTGCCAAAGGCGGTTTTGACCGCCTGGTAGGCGTACCAGTCAATTAAGCCTAAAAACAGAATAGATATACTGATGCGCAGAAAGATAATCATGCCAAAAGAAGCTAGGGAAAGAAAGGGGTAAAGTAAGGGAAAGGAACCCAAACTTGGCCCCTTAAGTTCGCTAAGCGGTGGGCTGTAAAGCAAAGAGCTCTGCGGCGAGGCCATCGCTATGAAAACGCCAGGCAGCGGGGATAAAAAGCCGCCCGGCCGCTTCTTGAAAACGGCCGGCTTTCAAGTGTTTTTGGGCTTCCCGCCGCACAAACTGGGCCCAGCGGGATCCGAATCGCTCGGTGAGGTCGGCCCAGGCAAAACCCTCGTCCAGGCGGAGGCGGGTCATGAGGTATTCGTTGAGGTGGTCTTCCGGGCGGAGCCACTCGCTGGTTCCCGTGGGCTGGCCTTCCTGAATGGCTTTGAGGTAGCGGGGATTGCTGGCCACATTGGCGTAGCGCTGCTTTCCATCAAAACTGTGGGCGCCGGGCCCCAGGCCCAGATAGGGCTGGCCCTGCCAGTAAGCGCTATTGTGAACGGCGCGGCATCCGGGCCGGGCTAAATTGCTTAACTCGTAGTGCTCGTAGCCTTGCGCGGCGGCCCACTGCTGAAGATAGTCGAAATGAGCGGCTACGGTTTCTTCTTCCGGAGCGGGCAGGGTACCGCGGGCTACCTGGTGAGCGAGGACGGTGCGGGGCTCCACGGTAAGGGCGTAGGCGGAGAAGTGGGGCGGCTTGAACGGGGCCAGCGCGGCTAGCTGGCCTTCCCAATGCTTTGGCGACTGCCGGGGCATGCCGTAGATAAGATCGACGGTAAAATTATCAAACCCGGCCGCCCGGATCCACTCCAGGCACTGCCGGGATTGGCGGGCATTATGGGCGTGGTTCATGAGCTGGAGATGGGAGTCGTCAAAACTTTGAAGGCCGATGCTGAGGCGATTGACCCCGAGCTGACGCAGCTGCTTGAGGTAGGGCAGGCTGAGGTCATCGGGGTTGGCTTCCAGGGTGATCTCGGCTGCCGGGTCTACGGAAAAGTTGGCCTGCGCCGCCTGGAGTACGCTTTCCAGCTGGGAAAGGCTCAGTAAAGAAGGGGTACCGCCGCCGAGGTAGATGCTTTTCATTTGGCCGGTAGGCCCGGTAGGCGCGCGCTGCTGAAGCTCCTGCCGGATGGCCGCTACCATGGCGGGCTGCTGCTGCCGGCGGGTGGAAAAGTGGAAGTCGCAATAGGTGCAGGCCTGCCGGCAAAAAGGGATGTGGAAGTATAAGCCGCTCATGATTCCAGGCGCTTAAGGAGGATCCGGAAAGTGGTGCCCTGCCCGGGTTCCGAGGCAGCTACCGTAATGCGGCCGTGGTGGTACTCCTGAATGATGCGGCGGGCGAGGCTGAGGCCGAGGCCCCAGCCGCGTTTTTTGGTGGAGTAGCCCGGGCGGAAGACCTGCCCCATCTTGCCAGCCGGGATGCCCCGGCCGGTGTCGCTTACGTCTATTTGGACGGAGCGGGCGGTGGTGGTGAGCTCTACGGTAATGCGGCCGGGGCCTTCGATGGCATCGATGGCATTGCGAATGAGATTTTCGATCACCCATTCGTAGAGGGCAATATTGAGCTCCGCGTAGGCGGGTTGGGGCGCCTCGTGGAGTTGCACCGTAATGAGCCGCGGGCTGCGGCTGCGGAGGTAATGCACGGCCTGGCGGGTCACTTCATTGACGTCTTGCTTTTCGATGGCGGGCTGGGAGCCTATTTTGCTGAAGCGATCGGTGATGGTTTGCAGGCGGTGGATGTCCTTTTCCATTTCGCCGAGGGTGGTTTCGTCCACTTCTTTGAGGCGCAACATTTCCAGCCAGCCCAGGAGCGAGCTGAGCGGGGTGCCTATTTGGTGGGCGGTTTCCTTAGCCAGCCCGTTCCATACCTGGTTTTGCTCGGCCCGGCGGGAGCCGCTGAAGGCCCAGTAAGCGATGCCCAAAAAGAGGGAAATTACCACCAGGAGCACTACCGGGTAAAGCCGTAGCTGGGTGAGGAGGGTGCTGTTTTGATAGTAGAGGTAGTTGCTCTGATTATTGGCAAATTGGACTTCGATACGGCGGCCTTCGGCCTGCATTTGGCGTAGGCGGGCGCGCATTTTGGAGGGGGTGTTTTGGACGCGCTGGGGCAGGTTTTTATGGGCCAGGATACTATCGGCCTCATTGGCCAGGATCACGGGAATGGTGGTATTGGCCTGGATAATTTGATATGCCAGGGTGAGGTCTGTTTTGGCATCGGCGCGCTGCACGGCGCTCATGGCCTGGGCCCAGAGATTGGCTTTTTTAACCTCCGCCTGGCGCAGATCCGCCAGGAAGCTTTCGGTATAAAACAAGGTAGCCGCCCCAATGAGCATGGCAAAGATGAGCAGGGCTACTTTCCAATAATTTTTGCGGCTGTAGATGTCCATGTATTATTTGATCGGTAAACCGGCAAAGGTACGCCTCTTTCGACGGTGGAAAGAGGGGGCAAACCGCTGCGGCAAGGGAT
>Ga0102930_1000526_pt1 | contig 12716 bp, 11 predicted proteins | sample SalPon1_B_H2O_MG_FD_84514 | JGI IMG/M metagenome (GOLD analysis project Ga0102930, IMG submission 84514) | Salt pond water microbial communities from South San Francisco under conditions of wetland restoration - Salt Pond MetaG R1_B_H2O_MG | ecosystem: Environmental > Aquatic > Non-marine Saline... | reverse complement strand
TCCTGCATGTCTGGGCCAGGCTCCGTTTGTGCGTTTGTTTCCTGCATGCGTGGGCCAGGCTCCGTTTGTGCGTTTGTTTCCTGCATGCGTGGGCCAGGCTCCGTTTGTGCTTTGCCACCCCGCATGCGTGGGCCAGGCTCCGTTTGTGCTTTGCCACCCCGCATACGTGGTCGCGCGCCGGCATCCTGCATCTCTACATCACGCTGTTCCGTTGCCGTGGTAACCATTTCTTCCATCCGTTCGTCTGTGTACACAGGATTCCGCGACGGGCCTGCTGTATTGCGCGCTGCCCGCTCTCGCTCTTTCATTTGCTTTTCGATATCCTTTTGCATGTCTTTATCCTCTTCCTTGGTCTGTTTCTTGTGCAATTTCTCCTGCTTTTGAAACTCTTTTTGGTATTGCCTTCTGAGTGCTTCCGACGCTTTTTCCAGTTCTGTCATATTTTTCTCGTATTGTTTTTGTACTCGTTCCGCGTTTTGCGGATCTTGTTCCGACATGTGTTCATCTCCGCGTATACCCATCAGAACCATGTATCTCTCTTTTTCCTCGTCTGTTATATCTTCAGGGACACCATAATGGTCGCGAGGGTAATCAGAAGGGAATCTCTGTAAGAACATCGAGTCATCGTTCATCTTGAGTACCGCTTGTAACTTCGCCTTTCGTCCCGATTCCGTAGTGTCGACGCTGTACGTGCCACTGTAATAGGATTCTCCGTAATCCTCTCTGTAGCGTCTCCTAAATTCGTCTTTCATCGACTCGTAAGTCAATTGAGGAGGCGGTTCCAGTTTCTCCAATTCGGCCTTCTCGTCTCGGATGGTGACTTGCGGGATTCGCTCGCGATCGCGATACGTGAAATAATATCTGAACCACTCTTCATACTTCACAGGAATCTCGTTCACCAGTCTCTGATCTATCAGCGTCGACGCTCGTGATCCCTCGGCATTCGCTCGCATAGCACGTGCCACGCGTTTCTGTCTGTCCAGTTGAAACCTACCCACAAGGTGTCCAGCGTGATTACCGTTGTCCGACACGACGCGAGACATCGCTTCTTACATATACACACACATAATTATTTAAACGGACGCATTTTTGTTCTCTAGAATATCCAATCTCCGCGTGATATCGCGCAGCGGTTCCGCCACGGTGTGCTCGAGAACGTCCGACATCACGCTCATTGCGAAGTTCATGTCGGCCACGCTCACGAGGCCATGGTTACCACGTGTGGTGAGACGTCCGCCGATGGTATCGTTTAGCGCGTCGGACATAACACTCATGGCAAAGTTTAGATCGGACATCCGTGTGTATCCGTCGTCTTTTAAAAGATCACGTAAGAATACGGGGAGAGATCTTTGCAGTTCGTCGCCTATGAATTCTATGACCCTATTTGCGTCAGGTACGCGCGCCTCCGATGCTTTCGTCTTCTCTTTATCCAGAACTTCCCCTATTACCTCGAGGACGCGATTGATCATCTCGCCCATAAATGCGAAACTTTCTTGTAAGCGATCGCGAACTCGTTTGTCCAGAGTTTCGCCGACGAGTTCCAGAGCCCTATTGACCAGATTTCCTGTCGAGATGATATTGTTGGATAAACATTCACGTAATCGCTCGTTCAGTGTGTCACTCACGAGCTCTAACGATCTATTGACGAGATCGTTCGATCGTTCGTCCGACGATCGCAACAACCATGCGACCCTGCTGTCGAGGACTTCAGAAACCATCTCCATGACTCGATTAGGAACATCGTCGAGAGCACCACGCCTCTTGAATTCACCCCGAAGCAGATCTTCTACTACGTCTTTCATCAGAGATCCGAAACCCGTAGCGTTTATGTTGCCTCCGACTTCGAACGTCGCGTCTTCCGCCGCGAATTGTTGATTGACACTCACGCGCATGCCCGGACCCATGGTCAGAAGAGGACGTAATTCTCGCACGTCCGTTACCGCTTCTCCTTCGGGATGAGCCGTCACGTGCAACGCCCCGGACCGCAGATGTCCATGCGTGAAAGCTCCGACTTCTTCCGTGTTCGTAGCAGTTCTCACGTCCGCATACGTCAACAGGATATCGAAAGCGGGCCCCCAAGCGTACATCTGCTCTTCGGAAGGATCAGCCATCGCATTGTTATCGAGAGCGTCCGGGTCGTACACGACTGCTCTTTCGTGTATCTCACATATCGGTTCTCCCGGCATTTCACTCGAATCGTCCGCGGGTAAAGCGTACCCCGCGAGACCCGGATTGAAAGAATTGTCGGTTTCTCTTTGCTTGTAACCCGTGACCCACCGGTTATCGCTGTATGCGAACGTGGTACCTCCTACGGGTGCAAACACTACGTCGTAGGTATACTTGCTACGGACGATCACGTCGGGATTCTCGCTCGATACGGTTTTCTCCGATGGTTCTATGTCGTCCACGGAAGGGTCGAACAACAGACCCACACGTATCATGGGCCTTCCTTTCGCAACGGATTTCCTTACTTTCCGAAACGTCTTATTGCGTCCGTCTTTGAAATCCCCGACGATGACGTCCATCAGACCCCTGGAACTGCATTCAACTCGAAACGATTCCAACACGACACGCACGCGGTCGTCCACGGTTAATCTAAAGCCTTTATACGTAACGTCGTTCGTACTCTCTACGGGAAATTCCGGTAGTTCTATTGACGTCTGAAGGGGGTACGGAGTGTTCTCGAACGTGGACTCAGGATCGTTAACATTCAAAATCCGATAGGATAAACCGGATAGCGATTTTAGTTTGTATCTTGCAGGTGGATCACGCTGTTGCCCGGGAGCCAAAAGGGTACCGTCAGTGGTCAGTTCGTATCGGATAGCGTGTGGAGGTGCATCGAAGAAATGGAGATCATCCGATATACGTGTTTCGTATCTGAACTCGAAGAAACAATAGTACATATCGAAATTCTGGTCTTCCGAAAACGTGTCGTTATCATCAGAAGAAGAAACTTCGTACCCAAATCGAAATATAACCTCCGGGGAATCGAAACCGTTCGTCCCCGGGGCTCGAGTACCCGTGAGTCTGTTATTCTTGACACTGCTCTTGTAATCGACGTACGTCAAACGCACGCAATTCTCCAATGGGTGCACGTTCCTATACGTGAACGTGTACTGAGAATATGCGTCTTCGTTGGACGTCACGTCCAGACCGCTTATTTGTTCTTCTATCTCGTCGATCGTCACGCGTGGCAGCAGAAAGTTGACCGGCACGGTGTTGATACCCGGTCGAACGAACACTCTACATTTTTGGACCACGTCCGTTTTGTTCTGGTAGCACAATATGTCTATAGCACCATCGTTATCGGACTCTACCGTCATTTCCCTCACAAACACCGTCTTACGAACGGAGACCACGGTGTAATAAAAGCGATCGTGTCTCGTGAATCTTTTGTTCAAGTGTAAGTCCGGATCCTCCAGATAATACACGATGGGAGCAAAGAGTCGTGTCTGAGGCGGATGTCTACCGTCTGTCATGATTATGGTGTTACTCCCGTTGCTCATATGACCCGTTTGTGTGAAAGGCTGGTATCGAGGTCGCATCATATCTTCTTCGGGTATATCCTCGCGGCAATTATCCTCTAGATCCTCGTCAGGACCATCATTCGGTCTTTCGTCCGGGCGTGGTCCTCTTCTCCCGTCGTCCCCGTCAGCCCCGTCACTTCCATCAGTCCCGTTCGACCCCCCTGTACCTTGTCCCCCTGCTCCACCCGGAGGTCCGGGAGGCCCCGGTAACCCAGGAGGACCGGGCAGAGGCACTACACCGCCCACTCCTCCTCCTCCCGCGTCACCTGGTTCTCCTTTTTCTCCCTTTTCACCTTTCGGACCCCGTGGACCTTCAGGGCCTCTCTTTCCTTCGGGTCCTCTCTCGCCCTTGGGTCCAGGCGGTCCCTGTGGGTCCACCGGCCTCTCCAAGAAAACCGTTCCCGCTTTGTGATAGGTATCTTCTTTACTTCCTTGAAACGTTCGGACAAGAAATGCGTACTTGTTCCTCGCGAGATCTTCGGGGACTATCGCATACTGATCGTGTTTATAGAAGAGTTGACTAGCAGACCCATCGAAAAACATATCGTTAGAGCCATACCCGGACCCTTCAAGCAGCGTATCCTCTTCATCTTCCGTTCTGAATGGTGTTTTTCCGAGTTGCAGTCCCGCCGTCGTGATAGGAGCCACTCGCGCGGCATCCCCCGTGCGGACGTATTTCGCGGGCGGTTCGTACTTATCGAGATACTCGTTCGTAAGGGTTCTATCGGAGGCATCCCTCACAGGAGGTAACTCGACTATGCGGCGTTTGTTCATGTTTCCGTTACATATTACACGTATAAAAACGAAGAGTCAACGTTCATGTATCAAGTGACGATATAATTAAAAGGTACAGCGTCTGGTGCACATTCAATCCTCAAAAGAAACTTAAATTTACCAGGATAACGACCGTTTGTAGCGGCTTTCCAAGGACGGATAGCCTCTATGCGATCTATACGTACTCGTGAGTTTTTTACGTATTGCTTCACCGTGCGACTCGCGTAAACGACCGGTGCCGCATTCGTTATTGCGAGATTGCTAGTCGATTCTTTGGTCATGTCATGTAATGTCACGTGGAAACGCATGTCATACCCGTCAATATAGTCGGTGCCGCCCTTTGGATCGACCCTATCGGGATACCTGACGTATACGTTTTTGTCATTGAGGAAGATCTCGAAATAAGTTCGGGAGTTCACGGCATCGATGAATACGATCATATCCGTCGGGTTTGTTATATCGTCCTGGCCCCGGTAATTGGTGGCTAACTTCAGTTTATCGCTGACGACGAGTCCGTCAGATCTCGTAGTATTAAGACCGTCGGCCGGAGTGATGGTCATCCTCTCCGAACGCGTGGTATCCACGTCTATAATGAACTCTCCCCATAGACGTTTAAGCGGATAAACTCCGGGTATGAGATTTGCGTTATACCAATTATCGAGGAACGCACGAACCTGTGGACGAGTATAACCCTGTACATCCTGTTGAACCTTGCTCGCTAGGAGCGCTATGTCGTCATCATCGTTCTTATTTACGAAGTTGCGTTCGGCAAACACCTGTGTCGAGGTCACGTCCTCCATCACGCCTATCATAGTTTCACGGATCTCGTCGATGCGCGATGTTTGCAATGGGATGACGATATTTTCGAAGTCAGTCACCGCGGCTTGAATGGGATCGAGTTCTGACGTCTTGGCAAACATACGGTCCTCTCCATAATTACCCAACCCCAACGCTTTAGACGCTTCCAGCAAGGTGACCTCGTTAGACGCTATTCTGCCGGCAAGGTTGTCATTCTTTTCGAGCGCGGTTTTCAACTCCTCGGCTTGTGTCGGTGACAATTCCACGCCGGCCGACAGCTGTTCGGTCACGTTACTCCTATAATCTTCGAAGATGCTTTGTAATAGATTCATTCTCTCTTCGAAAGCGTCTACACGGCCGTCGGTATCCCGCATCGAGCCCCTGACGGCATTCAAGTCAGTCAATAAGAAAGATCGAACTAAATCAAGCCTGTCCTCCCTCACCAGCTTTTTGTAATTTGGAATATGTTTCGCCAGTTCGTCCGAAAAATTATCCACGTTGACGGTAGTGCCCAGACTCTCGACTACTTTCAAGGCTTCATTCGTATTGGTACTCGTCAGTTCCGTGATCAATTTCCCGAGTTGTGCGTCCACGTCTGATTTCGTGTAAAACTCGTCTGCTAGAAGGCTTCGGGTCACGAGGTTATTGTTCCTGTCGACATTGTATTCGCGTTTAGAAAGAAGATCGGACGTTTTTCGATTGAATTCCTCGACTGTCATCAACGGAATTATTTTCTCCATGAAGGTCTCCGAAGTGACATAACGCTCCGATAATGCCTTTCTCATCTCCTCGATCTGGACTGAACTCGTTCCGCTGAACTGTTCGAATAATCGCCCGAGAGCTTCAAAATGATCCGCATTATTGACTCCATCGGTCCTTCTCTGCTGTATTTCTTCGGAGAGCTTCGTATCTATTTCCCTCTTACTATAAACGTTCTCATATATATACTTAATGTCATTTGCTAAGTAAGGCACGTCACCCAGAGTGTTGCGTATTTCTTCGGCAAGGCGATCTTCAGTGATGATGGAAGTCTCACTAATACTCCGTAATTCTTCCGTGAAGGCTCTCAATTTTGAATTGTCGCCCTCTAGCCCGGATAACGCGATAGCCAGGGTATCGAATTGCAAATTCACCTGCTCAGTGATCCTGGCTTGGATCTGTCTGGTTGAATCCAATCCACGCTTGAGTTCTTCCGTCGCCTTGATGTCTAATTCCCCGACCTTCAAGCGCTTCGTCTCTACGACACGACCCTCGTCGTCCCTTTTCCTCTTCCTCATATACAGATTGTTATCCCCGTCCAGATAGAATGTGTCCGGTTCCACGTACAATTCCGCAATATCACCGGTGAAATCGATGCGTGGCATATTATATTCACTGTCAACGACACGATTGTCAGATTCGTCGATCTCGAACCGCCCGGGAAAACGGATCTTGTTGAATAGCCCGGCATTGAGAAGGCCGAACTCCTTCGTAACGATACGTGGATCATCCATCGTAATCAGTCTTTCCAATATGCGCACAAAAAGTTAAATAAAATTATCTATCGCATGCATATCGTATTGACACGAATTCACGTATACGACGTCCGCGTTGAAGCGCGAAGAGTTCAAACTGACAGGATCCAGTCTCGTCTTATATATTCTGGCATTTTCTAGGGAAGTCCTGTCCGATTTCGGGTATATGAACTTCTTCACCTTATCGTAGTTATTCAGAATGTCGAATTGCTCGAAGGTCTTTCCCGGATTGAACGTCACAGAAGGTATACCCGTGTTTTTTGTCACGTAGAGTGCTTCACTGCCCCCGAGAGAATGCCCTGTTACTTCGACTTTTCCTTTCCCTACGGTCTTTTCGACTATCTTAGCGTGATTCAACGCGTCTTGAAATCTAGGAGTCAAACGTTCAACTCCGAAAAATATAGCAGTGTCTGTAACTAGATCATTTATGTTCGTGGGACGTGTACCCCTGTAAGAGATCACGACCTTACCGGAACGTCTGTCCAGGAATGTCTTATAAGAATCCGTACTCATCTTGGGTAAGTACGTGACGAACCCGGAGAGACCGTAATGACGCAATTTGGAGCTGACGCTTTCACGACCTGAAGAATCATAGGCTATCTTTGACAACACGGCGTACGTGCGTCTCTTCTTTTGCGAGTCCATGCTTATAAGACTTGATCCTCTCGTTATATTACATTATAATTTAAATAGCACGAACGGGAAAAAAAGGCCATCCAGAAGCCATGCATATGTCTTTCCAGCGTTCATCGTGGTAAGTCAACCGCTTCTTGCACTTGAGGAGCTTCACATTGACACAAAGATCTTCTCTGTTTATTATTCGCAAAAGCTGATAGACCACGTAAGGATAACTCAAAGAGTTTTTTCTCCCACGGAGATCCCTGGATAACACGAAACAATAACGATTGAACAAACTCCGAACCGCAGACTCCTGATGATGATCCAAAGGCGGAGGTCTCTCGTGGCCACAGTCGGAGTTGATAGAACACGCGATATAAGACGCGCGAGAATAGAATCGAGACATACCCGCGTTCTTTAACACCCTTCTGACATCGGTAACTTTCACGAAATCACGATGTCCTAAGTGCTCGCGCACGACACGAAATACTTCATCCGGTATGTCCGATACATTCATGCCGTTCACACTGACGAGAATGCGTGTCAGATAGTCCGACTTCTTGTAACAGCTCTTTCGTCTGTGTCCGCCATTTCTATAAACTAACTCTCCATAATCATGGTAAGACATACAGCGATAGGCGTCATCTATCAACGCGTTGTTCGTACATGTGCCACAAGAGACACACACCAGATCCCCGTGCTCTATGTCGTCATACATGTCACGACCACCACAATGATAACACAGGCGGGTGATGTTCCTGACGGGTACGAAAGTGGTGGATATCCTACGAAGATGTCCCGCTCTCGGTAGCGTGACGGGAGTATCAAACCCATATGAGATGTCACGTGAGATATCTGACTTTTCTTCCCCGAAAAACGCTTGTTTTATTTTATCACTGTTATCCAACAGATACTGGAAGAATGCCTGCTCTTCCATGGTTCGAATTGTACAGACCGAACTATATCACACAGAACACCCGTTTCGTCAAAGGACAATTGAAATTGTTCAGGTCACTGTCACAAAAATATCACTCTATAATTGAACGTCTGGAATACTGTTTCATGCAAGCGAGGAGAAGGGAGAACAACGTCAGTGATCAATTCTTCGTGTCGAGACAAGCAGCTTACGAACTACCTCTGATTCACCTGAAGGATCATGTCGACTTCATGGTGGGATATCTTGAAGGTCTACTTCCCGAGTCCGAGAGGCCTTACCACCCGCAAGAACCAGACAGAGATCCCTTCTATGAAATCAAAAATAAATTCAGGTACGAGTGGGTATCAAAATTCCCATGTGAGATACCCATATTGATCCCATATGGAATCTCACGTGAGTTCTCATATGAAAATTATGACACTTAAGTGAGGTGTTTATGTTTCGCTATACTATTTTTTAATTCACCCACAGGTCTTACGGTATCCATGTCTGACGCGATGGACACACGCCCGACCGAGCAGCCGGAAACCACCTCGGAGCTGCTGAACGAGTACCGCGACGCAGAAAGGGACTACAATAATACCGTTTCGACGAAGAAGATGGTGACAGGAGAAGAGACACCGGAAGTCAAGAAGCTGGTTCAGAGAGTCAAGGAGTTGAAGACCAAGAAGGACGGCTTGAAAGAAAAGCTGTTTAGGAAGGTTCTCGATTCGGAGAAGGTCCACAAAGATTCAGGCAGAACAGACAAGAAGAGGCGTTCTACTAGATGGGGACCACCCGTGTCTGACTTGAACAATCCAGTAGTGGACGCTGCAGATATGTCTTTCCGTGACTGATGACTCGTTTCTTTACCTCTTTTTCTTTATGTGTTACAAACGTTGTCACGATGTATTACATCATGTAAACAAATCAAGAAAGAAACCGTCCGTCGCGTATCTTGACGTAATTCTTAAACATGGTATCAAGGGATACAGTAGATCTATGAGCAAATTCCTCTCGAGAAATCAAATCAGGATTCAATCGGAAAAATCTAGTAGCAGAAGCAGATCTGATATTATTGAAAGTAGGACGAGGTCCTCCCAAAATCCAACTGTTACGTACAAAGTCACTGGCATAGTTTTGTGACATAGGATTATGCATGTCTCTTAATACGGTAAAAAGATAACGTCTGGGAAATCTCTGAAAGGAATCTACAAGGACAGAAACGAGTTCACTCGGAATCTCAACCCTTACGGAACCATAACAATCACTTGTTTTGTACTGATTGAACACGAAATAGGCAGAACCGAACAGGACATCCAACACGAGGCAGGAAACATGCTGACTCACTTCATCAGGAGAACACAATACAGTATCATATACACAGGACATCCTGATAGCCATTACGTCTCGCAAGAGGACGATGATTGCATACAACAGATAAGACAGATGGATCTTCAATTCACCAGGACGGCGACGAGCTTCGTTACAAAGAGCTCCAAAGTTAGACTCGATGTCATCAAAAGGTCTCCACGTCTCTTCTTCTCTGTCCACCAGACGCTGTTCTCTGTCTACGGCTCGCTTGTCTTCATTGGAACGATGGAGCTCAACAGCGAAGACATCCATAGCATCTATGAAAAAAAGATACAGACAGGTTTGAGACAGAGAAGAAGAACTAAGACCGAACACACAAAGAGTTTTCGGACTCACTTTTGACCATGGGATCAGATAGCATGTCGGCATAGACCAAGCGCAGGGTCTTGATGAGAGCGCAGTAGAGATTGGTACGTGCACTGGCGACACAGTCCGAGTAATGCTCCGTTATAAATTTCACTATGTCATCGTCTATCAACCACTCGTATGTGTCTTCCTCGGAAGACAGATCTAGCACACGCCTTACGCCGTTCAACTGTGATATATAATTCTTCACCGTATTGGGTCTAAGACCCATGGCTTCGAATTCCTCTTTCAGATTCATCTTATGGTATACGATCATGTCGGACTTCATTTTTATATGTCCCTTATTCGGTTATCTCATATGAGTTTCGGTTGGAACGAGTGACGGTTATCTCATATGATTTTCGGTTGTGAGTAGAATCTTCTAGAACTTCCACGTCAGCATTCGAAACATTGGAATCTTCGAGATCCTTCTGATGTCGGATTTGGACATTGATTACATAATCGTCTGGCTCCGTTTTATCCATGAAACATCGAGGATTACAAGAATTAGAACAGTCACAAAACCAATAAAGGAGTTTGTATAATAACACACGAGTTTTCTCTAGTGCATTGATCAACTGTTGCATCTTATCTATTTACTAGAACCGAAAATAGCCTCCATGAGCATAGTACGTTTGATCTGGTTCATCTGTTGCTTGTACAGATCATCCATCGGATTCCTGATGCCGTGATTATCCCTGTCACTGTGAATAACGGGTTTGACACTCTTGTTCATCTCCCGATCGAGATCCATGCTCTCCTTCATCAAGCGCTTCTTCTCCAGATCTTTCCGTAACCGCTTCAGTTCCTTGTCCTCTTCTTCGTCCGGTACTTCGCGTGATTGTACAGAAGTCGGTCCTCGTGTATCGTCCTCGAAAGACACCGTCCTTGGTTTCTTGGACTTCCTCACGACGGGTAACTCAATCGGATTCGTGTAGGGAAATGCCGTATCTTTGATCGTGGACTTTTCACCCCCGATCGGATTGAAACTCGGTAGCTCCTTCGGAGGAAGAGGAGCAGGAATCTCCTTGTCTTGTAGCATAGGGTCCAGAGGCCGTGGTTCACTCTTCTTCGTTTGTTTCACTGGCTTCTCGGACGCCCGCTCTGCGTCTTTTGTTGCTCGCTTCTCCTCTGTTTTTGCTTTTCGGAGTTCTTTTGCTCTCTCTCTAGCGGCTTGGAGTTTCTGCTCTCTTTCCGTAAGAACGGGTGCCTGGCATCCTTCTCCCTTTTCATGCTCCTGGCCGTCTCCCTTACCTTGGTCATCACCGGAACAGCCTTGTTCGCTGGTTTTTTGTCCGTCATCCTTCTGATCGGACCCTGTCTTTCCTTTTTTTGGATCTCCCTCATGTCCTTGTTCTTTTTCAGGACATGAATTTTCGTCTGTCTTGGCATGTGCTTCTGAAGACTTGCGGCCTCTCTTTTTGATATTTCCTTTATTCTCTGTGGAGGGTGCTCCCTTTTGGGATGGATCGTCGTTGCTGGGTCTTTCTTGTCCCACACAAGAGGTTGCTGTGGAGTTCTTTGTGGTAGTCTGTTTGGAACGTGAACGTTTGTCATTGTTAGGCTCATATTTTTTTAAAGGTTTCTCCACGTAAAATACAGGTGGACTAACCTGCATATGACTGGACTTTGTCATTGGTCTTTATTGTACGTTCACAAAAAATTGAATTACGTCTTCGGTTCTTACCTGTACACAAAGACAGAGAAGACATGAGACGGGCAGCGATGATTGTTACATGTCCAAAAGGTAACAAAAAACAACATTCAAAACGGTTTTGTTCAGCAAAATGCATCACCCATATCTAACAATCCAGAACCATCCACCCTGGCAGAAGAACCAGAACCACCATCACTCATGATCTCTTTGTCTTCCGGCTTCTTCCTGATATCAAACGAACACAACATGTTCTTGAGGCCATAAGCCTGCTTGTTTATGATGTAAGCATAAGGGACAGACACCAACGCCCTACCAGAAACAGTGCGATTGTTTTCTTGAAACAGTTTCTCGGCAGCATCATTGGAGATCTCGCCCTTCCCTTCCATGTAAAAACGAACCTCTTTTGCAGGTGTCATGTCTTCACGAGAGACAGTAGGTACTGTAGTCTTGATGCTATCTGCCTGCTCGGATACTGGGTCATAGAAAGTCAGATCAGCAACAGAATCCTTCTTGCGCTGGAAAAGGCTGCGGACATTGGACTTGATGTGTGCTTTAACAGCTTGCGAAATAGTTCCAATGACATCCTTTGCATAGAATTCTTCGTCAGCATACTTGACAGATTGATAGAAGATGAGAGCTACTTTGTCAGTGTCAGACTTCCGATCAAAACCACGCACCGAGCACCTTTTGAACACGGGAGTCTGGAGAACCAACAAGCAACCGTCATAGAGAATAGGGATCTTGCTCATGTTCACGCGCCCACCGGTGTTGACGGGCTCCGGGTCACAAAAAGTGAGCTTGGAAGCGTCGAAGTCCTCGGCTTTGACAACGATGGGTTTCACCATGATGAATAACAGTCGAACTGTATGGCTAGATAAATTTGATTTTATATCGTACTTGACACGCCGTGCATTAAATATCGTGTACGATTCCCATATGAGAGCTCGTACTGAAATTTCTCACATGGGATAGAATATTCCAAACGCTCTAGAACATGACACGTTAGCAACATGCCACGTCATCTGTCGCCACGTCAGCACCCTTCGAGGTGAAGTTTTTTTTGAGCGAAATGCCGGTATGACGTATGACGGTATGACGTATGACGACTCAGAGACTCAGAGTCAGAGACTCAGACTCAGAGACTCAGACTCAGAGACTCAGACTCAGACTCGGAGACTCAGACTCCGGCCACG